>JGI24140J50213_10000151_pt1 | contig 31764 bp, 29 predicted proteins | sample BarGraIncu00222A_FD_50213 | JGI IMG/M metagenome (IMG submission 50213)
CTGCTCGCCCCAAATTCGCTGGCATTTTTACGGTTTTCTGCCAGACTTTTCAGGGTTAGAAATTGTTCCCTGGTATACCCACCTTTTCCTGCCATAATGTACTGATCGGTTGCAGGATCATAGTAACAGCGTGTGTTTCCAAAGCTGCCGATAAATTGAAATGGACCTTTAATTTTTGACATGATTTCATTTTTTAAATGGTTAATAATAACATAAAATTACAACATTAAATACTGAATGTCAAGTGTTTTAATGTGGGCAATAGCGGACATTATACGACAATACGCGACATTTTTAAAAAAATTCAGCTTTTTAAAAAACAAATCAAAAAATGAACAAAAAATGATTATCAAAAGATCATCAAAGAATGACTCCCTGATGAAAACCAAAAACAGACCAAATACTCAGGGGACACAGAGGGGGTTCTCCGCACCATCTCCGCACGATTTCCGCACCTTCTCCGCAGGTTCTCCGCTATATTGTAGCGGAAAAGGTGTGGAGAAGGTGCGGAGATCGTGCGGAAAACGGGGGGAGTATTTACTAATGGTCTACTAATGGTTTGTAAGTGATATGGAAGTGTTCCCGGAATTATCAAAAAATGGTCAAAGAGTGATGTTTTCAATTGGAGGCTTAAGGGGTTAATTCATCAATACTTATGAAATAGTGGCTGACCCCATTAAACTCAAAAAATTGGCTAAAAGGTATTGCCCGATAAAAGGGGGCAGAAAAAATTGGAGGTTTAATGGGGATCAGGCACCAATCCTTAAGAAATCGTGCCTGACCCCATTTTTCTTTTATCTAAATAAAATTGGTGTCTTAATTATTTCATCATTTTCACCCAATGAAAGACTAAATAAAGGCATATCATTAACATCATCAACAACCATATTAGATTCTTGAAGAGAAATAATTAATAATTCATAATTAGTTGATAACATATCACTATATGTACTTTGTGACATATGGTGTGTTGGTTTAATTTTACTCATAATATTTGATTTTTTAAATTATTAATTAAGGTTTATTTTCTTTTAATCTTAGCATAGATAATTCCACTGGATTTATCATATATCCAAAGTTCCTGTACATTCATATAAACATAGTTATCATAGCTTATAAATTCATTTGGATTATCAATTGTAGGTTTTGTATTATCATAATGTTGATGTATATAAGGTGGTATTAACTTACCAATTACTAATAGTTTTAAATAGCCATTTTCTTTATATTTTTTAGCTAAATCTGGTGTTGCTTTAAAGTTTAATGAATAGCCATCTAAAAATAAATTATTATCATTGTTCTCAATTACATTATATGAATCAAATTGTGTTTTTTCTACGACTACCTTTTTACCATATGCATTAGACGCTTCATATTTATCTAAATCTTTTATAACTTTTTGCAAAACAATAGAATGAACTCCAGAAATATGTGTATAACCATATTTTTCATAAACATTTTTTATTGAACCTGAAAATGATGAATTAAGACCTCTATTTAAAATTGAAAAACTTTCATTATCAGCATCATAATTTAAATTATTATCTCTTTCATCTAATATGCCTTGAAAATAAAACAAACTATCAATAGTTAATTTATTAATTATTGATGTTTTACTAAGTGAATCAATTCTTTTATTAAAATGTGCTGTTGTTTCATACTCACCTTTTGTATTAGATTCATTTCGATTATCTAAATTTTCATAAACCCTTTGAATATCAATACCACTAAAGCTAGCAGGTAATGAAGTTGCATTGATATTAAAAGGTAAAAAAGGTGTTGATTTAATAATTTTTGTTTGAACCTTATTAGCAACTTTAATAGGTGCTTTAATCGGTTTCTTTTGTATTGTTTGAGCGTTTATAATAGTTATTGCGTTCAATAATATTAAACAGATTAATAATTTTTTCATAACATTTTTAAATTAATAAAATATTATGTAAAGCACTGTAATTAAAACATAAAAATCAAGTACAATACCGAGTTATTGTATGAACCCCCTTTTTTTTTGGATGAATGAAACATTTATTTTCAATTTGTTCTTTTTTAGGTTATAAATGGTTCATTTTTCAACGTTGTTTTAACAGTGCAAGGAGTAATTAGTGGAGCTGTTTAGTCCGGATTATCCAAAGGTTATGGGAATAAAAATATTGAGGCGGAAATTGTTGTTTTCTTGATACAAGAAAAGTTGAGGGATAATTGTATCTGGGCGATAATTGTGCCTGACACCAATATTCGTATATTAATACTTTCCCCGGTATAAAAAGATCTTTTGGATTTATTGGAAATAATGGGGTCAGCCACAATTCATTTAGAAATAGTGGCTGATCCCATTATCATCATACAATAAGTCAGGGGTTAGCTTGCTTTTACTGTATTAAATGTTTAATCTTTGCATCAATTAATTTCTATTATAAAACAAACACTATGAACAGATTAAATTTACTCCTTATTTTAATGTTACTTATGATAGTAACAGGTCTTAACGCTCAATCACTCAAATATAGTGACGTGAATACTGTAGGTAAAAGTGACGGATACACATCTTATATTAGTAAAGACGGTACACTTTATAAAATTGGTGACACTCTTAAAATCAATAAACCAGCTTCGGGAAACGGATTGTTTATTTATATAAAAACATTATTTATGATGAAATCCCCAGCTAATCAAAGGGAAAGCGGTAGACTTAGTATTATTAAAGAAATAAATGTTATTACAGGTAATTCCCAAATATGGGGTAACAAAAGCGGTTACATTGTTGAAATACATGGTAGTGGTGCTGGTTATACCTATATTATAAATTTCGAAGACGCTATCGCAGCGGGTGAAGTTCGTGGTCTTGGGTTAAGTTCTGATGAAGCGTTAACCCAGCTGAAGAAAGCAAAGGACAAATTAGATTTAGGCTTAATCACGCAAGAAGAATATAATAAAAGAAAATCAGAATTGATAAAATATATCAAATAAAATGACCATAACAAAGACAAAAAAGAATGAAGATAGAAATCTTGCAATAGATTTTGCTCATACCGTACTGGACAATAAAAATGAATTTGTTATCTTAGACACAGAAACCACAGGTCTTGGTAATACTGATGTTATTGTTCAAATTGGCATAATTGATTTAGATGGTAATACTCTTCTTGATACTTTAATCAAACCAACTAAAAAGAAACAAATGCCATCAGATGCAAAAAACATTCATGGCATTACAATGAAAATGTTGAGCGATGCGCCATCATTTCAAGAAGTTTATCCTAAATTTCTTGAAATTATCAAAAATAAATATATGCTTATTTATAATGCTGAATTTGATGGAAGGTTACTTCAACAGACTATGATTCAGGATGGAAATTATTCTACAATAAGCGGTAAAGGAGTGTGCATTATGAAATATTATTCCAAATTTATTGGAAATTGGTCGGACTATCATAATGATTATACTTATGTTAAGCTTCCAGAAGGTGACCACTCATCAATAGGTGATTGCAAAGCAACATTGACCGTTATAAATAAAATGTATAATGCTATAAAAAAGCCTACTCCAAGTAAATCAATTGTTAATAATGATAAACCACAAGAAAAAGAAATTATAAATACATTAAAGAAATGGTGGGAGTTCTGGAAGTAATACAAATAATAATCAGACATTTATAATACATGTTTGTCCAAATTTGGTGGCACTAATTGTGTGTAAAGGATGATGCTCAATCAGCGCCACCCAATACACTGATTGGATTGTAATATTCAATTAGTAGTTCTTGCTTTTTGATTTGAATTCATATTACACTCTTGTACACGCCATGATTCCTGTCCGTTTTCCTATGATTCAGGAGTCTCCAAATATTTTTTATAATTTTTTCTCCACTCCGGCATTCGTATGCTACCCATCTTTTGGAGTCTGGAACAGATTTATGGTATATACAAGAATTATTGGGACATAAGAGTTCAAAAACAATTGAGATTTACACACATGTAACTGAAAAAAGTTTGCAGAAAATAAAATCTCCTTTCGATGATTTGTAATATTATCTTTACAAGATAAATCTGATATCTATCAGGCCTATCCACCCAAATTTCATTGCATAGGTCTGATTTTGTCAGGCGAATAAATGAGTTACCAGCAATGCATTGATCGTATTACAAAATGAAAGACGAAGAAACCACAGCGTATGAATTTTTAAAAGGACAAGGTTTTTCAAACATTATTTATGAGCCTAATGGAAACAGAACTCCTGACTTTCTTTTGAATTATAAAATAGCTGTCGAAGTTCGCAGACTTAACCAACATACGACAAACTTAACGAAATTCCGACCCTTGGAAGAATTGTATTTCAAATTACTGCCAAAACTAAAAAAGCTTTTTGACACATATGACAATGGAAAATATACTTTTTCTGCCTTTGTAACCATACATTTTGGTAGACCATTAAAGGTTGATAATAATTTATTAGATAAAATCAAAGTCATTCTTGGCATTCATTCCAAGACAATGGAGGCGACCGTTGAATATGAAATAAATGAAAACTTAACATTGACAATATTTCCATCAACACATAGACTTGACCATCAATTTAATTACGGAATTTCGGTAGACAATGACTCAGGAGGTTTTGTCCTTTCAAATATTCTTGACAGTTTAAAATTAATCATTAAAGAAAAAGAAGAGAATATAATTCCCTTTTATTCAGAATATGAAACTTGGTGGCTTATTTTAATTGACTTCATAGGTTACGGCATTGACAAAAATGAATTAACAGAAATTAAATGCGCAATGGACAAAAATAAGTTTGACAGAATATATTTCATTTCACCAAATGACGTGACAAAAGGAAATTATATTTAAACAGAGAATAATGGGGTCAGCCACAATTCATTTAGAAATCGTGGCTGACCCCATTATCCGTTCGTTTCCTCCCTGTTCTAGAAATGAAAGAATATTTTCAGGTGCACATAGATTCCATTCTTTAAAGAAATTTGTGGATTCTGCTGGTAAAGTTAAATACCGGACACTCTGTCCAATTTTCTGTTTGCAATACAAGATAAAGTTATTGCTAATTTTTGTTTCTTGTTGGAAAAAAGACAAAATAAATCCGGCTTTCTGATAAAGGAAGGCTTTAGAATACTCATCCAGGTATAGTTTGAGCTTCTCTTCATTTAAATGAGTGATTAACGATAGGCTCTGTATTAGTTCTTCCAGACCACCAGCATGATCTATTCGATCTATGCAATCAACAACAGTTCGTTCAAGATCTGTTATTTTAACATGCGAATCCAGGTTGGGAGTAACTACACCTGACTTTATTCTGGATTCACAATATTTAAAATTGATTCCATCAAACACAAAGTTGTTGAAGCGGCCTTCAGATGAAACATATAAGTCATAGAAGATCTGGTGTGCAATTCCGTGATATTCCAAGGCTGTGTGATAAGATAAATAAGAGGATGGTGTAATGTTACTTCCTATTTCAAATTTTGTAGCGATACTTTTTTTTGTTGCCAAATCTGTTGAAACATATAAATTACGTCGTACCTGACAAATAAACTTCTGCTTTTTGTAGTTATATAGTAGATCTTTTGTCGAATTCTCGTTCCCGACAAGGTTTAGGGCCTCCTCTAATCGAAAGAGTTTTAGATTGTGAAATTCTTCAAGATAGGATTTCATTACATTAAAGGCTTTAATAATCACGCAAAGATACGGAATAAACCGTAGTTATGTGTAATTATTAAAGCCTTGAATATTATGAAATCTGCGGAATTGCCCATTATAATTCAGAAAGATGTTGAAAGCGGAATGTATGGTAGACAAATAGAGGATTTTCCTGCAGCTTTTTCGCTTTGGAAAACTATTGATGAATTGAAAACTAATTTAATAGACGCTTTAAAAAGTTTTGGGGATAAGGGGAGCAAGAACTATTAGGTGAATAATGGGGTCAGCCACAATTCATTTAGAAATCGGGTTGACCCCATTATTTTTTCAATAACGCTCTTTATTTTAATATTTCAGCAAGTTTGTTTTCCAAAGCCTTGCCTCGAAGATCTTTAGCTATAACTTTTCCATTTTGATCAACCAATATATTTTGAGGTATCGAATGAATATAATATATTACTCCAACTTCATTTTTCCATCCTTTCAAATCAGAGACGTGCTTCCAGGGAAGTTTATCATCATTTATAGCTTTTATCCAGGCATCTTTTTTTGTGTCTAAAGAAACGCCTAAGATTTCCAGACCTTTGTCGTGATATTTTGCATAAGCCTTAACTACGCCTGGATTTTCACCGCGACAAGGACCACACCATGATGCCCAAAAGTCGATAAGAACATATTTACCTTTGAAGTCAGATAATTTAATTGGTTTACCCAACGTATCATTCTGTGTAAAATCCGGAGCCAGTTTCCCAACCGGTACACCTTTTGCCAGTTCAACTGAATCAGCATATTCTTTACTATTTATTTTAATTAGATATGCAGCATAAGCTTTCCCTCCATCGGTGTTTTTTACTTCACTCGATAAACCATTATAAATGGGAGCTAATTTTGCATAATCGTTAAAATTAGCGCCATAGATTTTCAATGTTATCAAACTTAAATAACTGTTTGGATTTGATTTTATGAAATCGTAAAATGCCTTTAATCTGACATCTATGATTTTCGAAAACTGTTTGTCTAATTCCAGCATGTAATCGTTGTCTTTCTTTTTTTCAACTGGCAATGACTTTACCATTGCCATAAAGTCTGCACTTAATTTGTCGGTTGGCTTTAATACTAACTGGAGTTTCTCATTATCCGAATTGATTTTAGATCCGGTAATTTTAGATTTTGAGAGTGAATCCGGACTTTCAATGAGTATATTACCTGATTCTAAATAAAAGGGTTTCCATTCGTTTTTCCGGTTTCGAAGGCCCCATCCTTCATTATTAATGTATAGTGCAGCATTTACCGGACTATTGATTGAACCCCTAAATTCAAACTGTCCGTTTTGAATTGTGGTTGAATCAATAATAGTTTTACTCCTTTCCTGATACAAGAGATAAACCTTTGAAGGAGCATCTTTGCTTCCTATTTTTCCTTTTAAAGTGAAATTTCCTTTTTGTGCCATTAATCCAAAAGGAACTACTAACATAATTGCAATAATAATCTTTTTCATATATTTATAATTATGGTATAAAAAATATTTTAACACGTTGGTAAATAGAAACTAAGCATGAAATAAATGGTGCCTGGCACCATTTATTCAATTTCAATCGGATTATAAGGAAATTTATAATCTGTTACTTCCTTTCCATTAACCATGATTAATTCTAAAGCTCCCATTCTTTTGGAGTAACCAACTGGATCGTTACAATAACGGCTATATAATTTATTTAAATCTTTTGGCTGTATCTGTGCATACTTAATTTGATACAATTTGATGGGTTCTTTTTTCTTTAAAGATTCCAGCCCAATACATTCAAAATTAAAGTAATGCTGTCTATCTGATACTTTCATGATAAGGCCTGGTAAACCACCTAATTTCCAAGGTCCATTGCTAATGGGTATTTCCGATGTAAACCAGGCTTCATAGGTTCTACCTCTAAATTGGGCCACTGCTTTCTGGCAGCGATAAGATAAAACCGTGTCAAATTCGTTTTTAAGTTCCCATGACAGAATTGGAATTGATTCTTCATGAACATTTGCACCTATACGTTCTGCTCCGAAATCTGTAATTGTATATTTCCCGCTTGGATAATATTTAAACACTTCATAACTACATGCTCCTCTTTCTGTTAATGATGGAACTCTCTGAGCCCCTTGGTCTGTTAACTTTTTAATTTTAACACTATAATCCAATAGATACTGACTAAAATATTTTGAAATATCCTTTCCAATCTGTAAGGTTTGAATATCCGTACTGATTTGGGATTTATTTAATGTATCAATTATATAGTTTAATTTATAAGTGCAATTCATATAGGCAGAATCCAAAACCTTATACTTATCGATAGCGTAATTATGGTGAGCTGTCAATTGGCTTTTACCTTTCAAAATTATTGAAAGTAAAAGCATTATTAAAATTACTGTTTTCTTCATGATACAAAAAATATTTATTAAAATTACTAAATAAAGGAGGCTCATTACATAAAGCATTAATATTACACTTTTGCAGTTAATTGGGTCAGCCACAATTCATTTAGAAACCGTGGCTGACCCCATTATTCGTCGGAGATGATCTGATACCCCATATCATCTTAATTATTTAATTTCAATGGGATTATAAGGTAATTTAACATCTGTTGCTTCCTTTCCATTAACCATGAATACTTCTAATCCACCCATACTTTTGGCGAAACCTACTGGATCGCTGTAATAACGGCTATATAAATTATTTAAATCTTTTGGCTGTATCTGTGTATACTTAAGCAGATAAAATTTGATTGGTTCCTTTATTTTTAATATTTCCAGTCCAATACATTCAAAATTAAAATAATGCTGGCTATCTGACACTTTCATGATAAGGCCTGGTAAACCACCCAATTTCCAAGGTCCATTGCCGATGGGTATTTCCGTTGTAAACCAAGCTTCATAAGTTCTCCCCCTGAATATGGCCACTGCTTTTTGACAACGATAAGATAGCACAGTGTCAAATTCGTTTCCAATCACCCAAGGTATTACAGGTATTAATTCTTCATGAACATTTGCACGTATCTGCCTAGTACCAAAATCTGTAACTGTGTATTTCTCTTTTGGATAATATTTAAACACCTCATAACTACATGCCCCATAGTTTTTTAATGACGGAACGTTCTGAGCCCCTTGGTCTATTAACTTTTTAACTTTAACACTATAATCCAAAAGATACTGACTATAATATTTTGAAATATCCTTTCCAATCTGTAAGGTTTGAATATCCGTACTGATTTGGGATTTATTTAATGTATCAATTATATAGTTCAATTTATAAGTGCAATTAATATAGGCAGAATCCAATACTTTATACTTATCAATTGAGTAACTGTGAGCTGCCAATTGGCTTTTACCCTTGAAATTTATTGAAATTAAAAGCATTATTGCTATTGCTGTTTTCATCATGACACTAAAATCTTTTACACCGGAAAGATTCATTTTTCGATTTCTCATTTTTATCTTAGTTTAAATTTTACTTTTAATAATATACTTGCGGGACGAATTTCATACTGATATTGATAGGCACTTATATTGTTATAAAATGAAGTAGTATAATTTTTTGTATCAAAAATATTTGACCAGTCCAATGATATGCGTGCCTTTTTCCAGGTATACCAAACGCCCAAATCCGTGAAGGACATGAATTTGTTACCCTGAAGAGCACTATTATAATACTGTTCATAATTCAGATTCAAACTCAGATCTTTAGGTAAATATAAGTTGATATTGACAGTATTAACTGAAGTACGGATCGAAGGCAGACTTTCACCCTCTGCAATCTTCCCCTGGTTTTCACCCAGCGTACCTTTGTAAGTTAAACTTATCCACTTCGCGGGTTTCATCGAGACGTTTCCTGATAAAGTCCCCCCCTTATTCTGAAAGCTAATCAATTTATTCTGAGTCAGTTGTTCTGATGAATAGGTCCCATACATACTCTCCAGCGTGAAAACAATATTCCAAAAGTCATATCCTTTGCTAATCGTTCCATTGATGGAACGATCTACAGATACATTGCCCTTTCCAATAGAGTAGGTGGTATTCATTATTCCATTAAAATCCTGTCCATACAATACATCATTTTTCGTGTGGTGGTATGAAAGAGATACGCGCATAAAAAAGGCCGGGATTAGGTCCTTGTAAGACAATCCCAATTCCCCCCCATTTGTTTGTGCTTTTGATACTTTGTTGTTATAAGCATTGATGTTTCGGTAGCTCTTCAGAATATATCCGGGGTAGAGCGTCTGTATATTTCCTAGTTGATTGGAAAAAGAGTATCTGCCCGTTAGATTTATTTTATCAGTAATAGGAAACCATGTGGTGATATATGGCTCAAAAAACAGATAATCGTTGGATTGCTTTTCCCCTGGAATCTTATTCGTTAATTTCAGCATTTTATAGCTCACAGGCAAGTTCACATAAATAGCATTATTTGCGATATGATAACTTGTCTGCACCGCAAGGTTTAATTCAGATTTCAACCAGTCCAGATTATTTCTCAAGCTATCTGGTGTTGGATGAAGTATATTTCCTGTTTCCCCAAGCGGCCTTAATTCAGAGTTTAAATGCTGAGATTCGATGTTGAAACTGGCTTTTGGTTCCAGTTTGATTTTTAGGATACTCAAAGAGGATAATAAGGAGAAATCGTTTGAAGATTGAAACGTGTTAAGGCTTACCTGTTGTCCTAGTGCGCTGTAATAACTTCCTTCCATAAAAATATCGGGGTACAAGCCTGGATGAAGAATTAATGTTTCAGGGTTTGTTATGAAACTATTTCTGGAATTGAATTCAATCCCTTTTACGTCCTCTTTCCTTTTTATCAGGTTAAAGTTATTTGTCAAAGCAAATGAAGGACGATAAAGGCTTTGTTGAACGGTTTGGCCTGAGATTATCTCCCCTGTGTTTCGTTCCCATGATCCTGCTATGTTGAAATCGTTGTTGAGATAATATTTCTCTTCATTGATATTATACTGCAGTTTGGTTTCGAATCTATTGATATTCTTTACAGCGTTTAATTTTTCATTGATTCTGAGAATGCTGTCTCCAGGCAGATAATAAGATGAAATGGCTGTGCTTTGCTGGATTTGGTAATCATTTAAATAGATCAGGTTGAAGGTGAATTGCCTGTCCGACTTAATTTTGATCAGATTATTAAGGGTTGCCGCGTTTGAATTATTGAATAAATAGCGCTTTTGACTGATACCCGGAGAGGCAGGCATTTGAACATTCAACATATTCCCACCTGATACTTGGTCTCCGCCTGTGAACGACTTCAATTCATTTGACAAATCTACTCCTGAATTATTCTCTTTGTAGGTAAACATATTCTGCCTTTCTTTTGCAAAATACATACCGGCCAGTTCATTTTCACCCAATAAAGGACGGGCTCCTATTCCCAATTGAGCCATTATACTAAATGTTCCCTTAGCTCCGTCTTTTAGTTTTAAATTAATTGCAGCGTCAGAAGAGATTTGAGATTTTGCGAGCGCTTTTATTGGCTGATGGTTTTGTAAAACCTGTACAGTAGAGACATCAATCGCAGAAATATTATTAATCGCAATGCCATAACGACCTTGTAACATATCCAGGTTCTCAATATAAAATTTATTGATCGGTTTTCCATTATACAAAATCTCACCATTTTCTTTTACAATAATCCCTGGCATTTTCCGAAGTACGTCACCGATAACCAAATCCTTTTTGTCGGCAAATGAGGACGTCAAGTAGTTTATGGTATCATGATCTCCCCACATTTTTGTTGCTTTGACTTTTACCTCTCTTAACTGGATAGCTTTCTCTTCTATTTTAAAGTCAATTGTTTGTGTTTTGGCTTTGATCGTTTTGGATTGAGTGGCAATATTAAACCCTGAAACTGTAATTGTGAGGGAATCTAACTTTCCATTATATAAAAGCTCATACTTGCCCTCTTCTGATGTCATTGAATAGGTTAGTACATTTTCTTTCGAAATGGGTTTTAAGACTATGGGGACATATGAAACGGGCTGGCCTGCAGGTGTAATAATACGACCCTTGATTACGATCTGGGCATTACCATATCCAGTTATGAATAACAATATACTTAATAACAATATGAAGAGAATAGATTTTATCATTCTATATGTTTATATGTAACACTCTTAATCAAATTTTAAATTTAAGTTATGAAAACTATCAAAACATGAAATACAGGATAAGCAAGAACCGTTCTTGCAAACCAAATAGTCTAATATTATAAAGCTATTTGGATAGCAAATTGAATTTTATAGGGATCTGGAATATTACGGGAACAGCATTACCGTTTTGCATTCCCGGTAACCAGGCAGGCATTTCATTGACAACAGTTATGGCTTCTTCATCACAAGCTTTATCAATTCCACGCAGAATTCTAGTATTCGATATTTTACCTGTTTTACTCACAATAAATTGTACAAAAACAGTTCCGGTGATCCCTGCTTCCTGAGCGGATGAAGGATATTCAATATTATCACGCAGAAACTTTTGCATTTTTGCATAACCCCCGGGGAATTCAGGATTCTGTTCTACAATCAATAAAGGAGTTTCTTTTTTAAACGTAAGAGTAGCTTTCTCAACGGCAATTTTAACTTCTTGAGTCTTTGGAATGCTATTATGTTTTGAAGGTTCCAGAATAATCCCTACTGACTGGATTACAGGTTTAAGTACACTGTTTTTCAAAATGGAAGTTGTATTTTTCAAATCCGTAAACGAAAACAATATCAGTAAAACCAAAGCTGTAGGGATTGCAAGAAGGATTCTGAATCGGGTATATCGTGACTGCTTGTCATTCGAAATCATTTTAAAACGACTCGTAATGAGGGAGTAACTAAACTGATTGGAAAGCCTGTAGGTAAAGTTCCCATTAATCTGATTTAAAAGGATCTGGTGATATGTCAGCTTATCACATCCGCTTTTTATCACATCATTGTCTGCCTGGCATTCATGAACAAGGTGAAGATCACGCCTGAAGATGTAATAAAACGGATTAAACCAACCGAAAACAAGTATCAGTTCTGTCAGAATCTTATCTAAGGAGTGCATGTTGTTAACATGCGCCAGTTCATGTTGAATGATATAATCGTTAACCGGTGCGTCCCAATACTCAGGCTGAATGAAGATATGGTTAAAAAAAGAAAAAGTAGTCTTTAGTTTGATCTGATAAAATTTAAGATTTCCTTTTTTATCATAACTGTTGTTCGTTATCATTGCGATGATACTGGCAATACCCCATACAAATCTAATCAGCAAAAAGCTCATGATAACACAATACCCTGCAATGATGTAATCGGATACACTGAAAGTGTTTTGAACTTGATGAAAAGGGACCACCGTTATAACCTGGTCTAATTTGATCATGGAGTTATATAGAATAACAGGTTTCTCGATAGTGAACCAATGCGAAACATCAATAAGCGGTAGAAACAGAGAAAGTATCATAGTAGTCAACAAATAAAACCTGCTCCAGTTATAGGTATTTGTATTTCGGACAAACAAATGGTAGATCAGGATAAATAAACCTGCTGAGATGATCGTTTGAAGACTATAAATCACTATTCCGTTCATGATTGTCAGATTTTATGTTTCTTTATTTCTTCTTCCATAATACGTTTTATCTCTTCCATTTCCTTTAAAGACAGCTTTTCTTCTATTGCAAAGAATGAAACCATTTTTTCAAAAGAATTGCTGAAGTAACCCTTCAATAATGTCTTACAGGATTGATCGGTATATTCCTTTTTACTCACTAAAGGGAAATACTCATGGGTATTTCCGTATGCCTTGTGACTTACAAATCCCTTCCTTTCCAAAACACGCATAACCGTTGATACTGTATTGTAGGCAGGTTTCGGTTCAGGCAAATCCTCGAGTAAATCGTTTACAAATGCCTTTTCTTTTTCCCACAAGATTTGCATTAATTGCTCTTCAGCTTTGGTAAGTTCTTTAAATTTTGCAGCCATTGTGACCTAATGTTTTATAAGAAGTAATGTATTATGGCAACAAATATACAACTAGATATCTCGTTTTGTAACTAGCTGTCTAGTTTTTAATGAAAATATTTTACATTTCATTGTTTTGCTGCACTTTATGTTGCTAATATAAAATGATTATACTTTATTTTGGGAATAATGATGCCTGGAACCATTTATCCCGGCACTATTAAACTCAGTTATAAAAATAATCACTCTTCAGTTAAAAGGTTCTTTGTATTAGCTTTGTAATAAATAAAACATTCAGTTATGAAATCTGCGGAATTAACCATACTAATTCAGAAAGATGTTGAAAGCAGAATGTATGTTGGGCAAATAAAGGAATTTCCTGCTGATATCTCGCAAGGGAAAACTATTGAAGAATAGAAAGCTAATTTAATAGACGTTTTAAAAATATTGTTAGATGTTCAAAAAGAAAAATTGGATAATCAGTAACCAATCTTTAGTTGTTTGCTTCATAAATAACAGAACCTGAATGAAGTATTTCTTTTTTAAAACCACTGTTTAGTAAAATGAACTTTTCATACATTGGTTTTGTATGAACTATCAGGTCGATATCAGCATATTTCCGCAAAGGATTAAGCGCATTGGAAATTTTCAACTTTGCTTCCATCTTTTGAGCAAAAGATTCAAAGACAAAATTGTCATTGGTGACTACCAATAAATCAATATCACTATCGTCAGTTTGGGTCCCTTTAGCGTAGGAACCAAACAAAATAACCTTGCTCACATTTAAATGCTGCAATGAAAAGTTTATTTGAGCGATGATATCAGTTTGGGTCATAATACAAAAGTAATAAAAAAAATAGGCTTATGGATATTACCTGAAAAAAGGGAGCAGAAAAAATTGTATGATTAATGAGAAATCGTCCTCCATTTTCTGCCAATATAGGAATTCATTTATTGAATACTTTAAAATCAGTAAAATGTTACGGAATAAACCGTAGTTATGTGTAAAATATAAAGTGATTATTTTATTTCTAATAAATAATGAGAATAGAATTCATATAATTCAACATTATATTCTCTGTTTTATTTATAAAAAACTTAGCAAGGCAAAAAAGATTTATTTTTGCAGAATACTATCAATTTTAAATTGTTAAAAAATTATATTTATGTTTATAGGCACACCCTCGTTCAGAAAGATCAGCATAATGCTTATACTGGCCATGATATTTACAGGTTCAGTATTCTCACAAAAGTATAATCAGACCGATTCGCTCAAGAAACACATTTATTATTTGGCTTCTGATGAATTGGCTGGTCGTAAACCCGGTACTCCCGGAATTGTAAAAGCTGCTGCTTATATCGTTCAACAGTTTAAGGAGATTGGAATCAAGCCATTTGGCGATACCTATCTTCAGCCGTTTAAGCTATTGGTCGGAGCAACTTTGGATAAGAATAATGCCCTTAATATAAATGATAAAACATTAAAACTGGGTACTGATTTTGTCCCGTCTGAAATTTCCTCTAATGGAAAAGCTGAAGGTAAAGTTGTTTTTACCGGTTATGGTCTGGATAAGAATTTTGGTAAAGCTAGCTATGAAGGCATTGATGTCAAAGGAAAGTGGGTACTGGTGATCCGTGGAAGTATTGATCCTGCTGACAAATCGGCAAGGGCAATCTTAACAGGTGATTATTCTAAAGCCATGACGGCTGCAGATAAGGGCGCTGTGGGTGTTTTATTTGTGAATCCTTCCTGGAATAGTGATGAAAAGATAGCAGAAAAGGTTATTTACGGTCGAACTATGGGAACTGTTAATATCCCGGTAGTGATGATTTCTCAGAAAGAAGCGCTTAGCATTATCGGTAAGTCTGCTGATTATTTGAATAAGTTCCCTGTCGATAATGAACCCGCTTCATTTGTAACCAAAACAAATGTCGTTGCTGAGACTTCATTTCAACTTCAGTATCAGACAACCAATAATGTGGTTGGTTTTCTTGAAGGAAGCGATCCTAAGCTGAAAGACGAATATATTGTTGTTGGTGGTCATTATGATCACCTTGGATATGGTGGTCCTGGTTCCGGATCTCGTAAACCCGATACTATTGCTATTCACAATGGCGCTGATGATAATGCATCAGGGACGGCAGGAGTCATTGAATTGGCTCGTCGTATAAAAGCAGACAAAGGTTCTTTCGGACGGAGTTTTGTGTTTATCACTTTCAGCGCCGAGGAGTTGGGATTATTGGGATCACAGTATTTTGTAGCCAATCCTACTGTTCCGATTGCTTCCATAAAGGGGATGATCAATTTGGATATGGTTGGGAGGTTAAAAGACGAACTGACAATTGAAGGTACTGGATCATCAGCTGAAGCCGATTCAGTATTGACGGTTCTTGAAAAAGGGAGGCCATTTAAAGTCACTCATTCTACAGGCGCTGCAGGCGGTTCCGATCATACTTCTTTCTATAATAAAGGCGTTCCGGTGTTCTTCTTCTTCAGTGGCATGCATTATGATTATCACACGCCAACCGACAAGGCAAATCTGATCAACTATACCGGAGAATCTCAGATTCTGGATATGGCATTCGATCTGGCTAAAATGATGGGGACTTCAAAGCCATATACATACAGACAGGTTGCAGGACAATTAAATACGGGAACTCGTACCTATAAAATTGCGCTTGGGATTATGCCGGATGTATCCGGTAGCCGGAACGACGGAGTTGAAGTGATGGATGCCCGTAAGGGTGGTCCTGCTGAACAGGCTGGTATCAAAAAGGGTGATTTTATTATTGCTATTGAAGGAAAAGAAGTCAACAACATTACCGAGTATATGAACCGTCTTAATCTTTTGAAAAAGGGTGAGAAGGCAAATGTAGGTATCAGACGCAATGGTGAAAAGATGACTATTGTCGTACAATTGTAAGTTTTTCTCGTTACATATTTTTATTTTATGATTCCTTTTTTTACAAAACCACTTTTCCTGAAGTTCATTAAGTTTGGAATTGTTGGATTTAGTGGTGTATTTATTGACTTTGGTTTTACGTATCTGACTAAAGAATATCTCAAAGCCCAAAAGTATCTGGCCAATGCTATTGGATTTACAATGGCGGCTTCGAGTAATTATTATCTGAATAGGATTTGGACTTTTCACAGCCATGATCCCAACGTAGGGGGAGAATATATGCGGTTTATTCTGGTTTCTTTGTTGGGATTGGGTATTAGTACGCTTGTGATTTATATTCTGAACGGTAGGTTTAAGATGAATTTCTATCTGGCTAAACTCTTTGCAATTGGAGGCGTAACGATATGGAACTTCTTTGTAAACATCATGTTTACTTTTGTTTCCTGAAGAGAATAAACTATTTACAGTAGGAGTGTGTCCAAAAGGTCGTTCCCGGTCGTTGAGCGAAGTCGAAACGATATTGAGGATTAGTCAATTGTCGTTTCGACTTCGCTCAACGACCAGGCTTGGGTGTTCTAATCAGTCTTTTTCTCTCTTCCGAACAAAAATAACGTAGTAAAGAAAGCCATGAAGTCCAGGCCGGCCTGATGACGGATACTGTCTTCGGTCAACATTGACAATATCATAATGCTGAAAAAGACTACATAATAGTAGTCACGGAATGCATTCAGATATAAGGGAGGGAATAGCAACCAAAAGAAAAAAAATAAGATCCCTCCAATGCCAAATGCCACTCCCATATAAAGATATTGGTTGTGTGAAGTTCCCCGGAATCTGGTTTCAAGTGTAGAATGACTTCTATCGTATTCACGGTTAAATGCATCCATTACATCTCCTGTTCCGACTCCGGTCAGCCAGTTTTGTTTTATAATAGACAATGCCGTCTTCCAGTATTCAAGCTTTTGCAATTCAGACTTTCCGTTGGCATTACCTGTTTTCACGTATTGGTTGTAGTCTATGAAAAAGCCCTCTATGCGGGCCGATAGATTAAACGGTTTCACCAATCCTGCATTGGCAACGCCTTTTTCGATAGCAGTAATTTCAAAGGGTTCTAATTTTGAAAGCCCTGCAGCATCTTTGCGGTATCCTTTTGAGTTCAGATAGCGGATAATGGTATAACGAAGTTCTTCACCCTGGAGGTTTCTACCGTTATAGTTCAGTCTACTGCGTTTTTCCCAGCTTTCTTTTAGCTCCTGCTCACAAAGATACAAACCAACGTATTGTCCATTTTCAACTTTGAAATGTATCGTATCATGGGTGTAGGGATTTCCTAAAGCTGTTTTCGTTTCAAGTTTGGAGATATTGGGGAGGGCAATGTTATAGTGTTGGTTGTAAATGCTATATATAAAAGAAAAAATCAACAGAGGGATGGCAATAAGAAAAGCAAAGGCTGTAAAACGAAGCCATCTCTTTTTCAATCTTTCTGAAAAATAGAATAGGGCATAAAACAAAAAAGCAACAAATAATAGAATCCCGGTCAAAGATTTGAGAACAAAGAGAAATACGATTAGCCAACAGGTAAGAAAAATGAAAAGTAAACGAGTTGACGTTGAAAGTTGAGAACCCTTTGCCGAAAAATGGAAGAGTATAAATATGGCCAGACACACATTCATGCTAAATCTGATGTGTGAAATGAATGGAGATAGCTCTCTGGTATCTGAAAAATGATTGGTGATGAGCATGTAGATCCCCGGAAGTGTACCAATGAAGACACCCAATATAAACATGATCAGGATGGTTCTGAATTCCTTTTGGTTGAATCTATTTATTCCGGTAAATAAAATGGGAAGGAGCAGCACGGGTAATTTCTCACGCAGTTCCTGTAATGAAAAATGTTGGTTGGAGCTCCAAAAACAGCCTGCCAAATAAAGCAAATATATGGATGAGAATACAATAGCTGCAGGGTTTTTTATAAATAGTCTCAGCTTTAGGGGGGTGCTATAAAGCACCGATTTACAGCTTGATGAAAATGATTTAAGCAATCCATCTTCCTGACGAAAAGAAACCCCATCTATCATCCAATAGACGAAAAGGCACTCAATGAAAATAGCAGTTGCAAAAAGCGATAAAGGAACAGAGGCAGCCAATAAGCCGACAATAATAACAGCAGGTTTAATCTGCCCTGTTTTCATAGTTGCATTGGGTGCTACTTGGTTTGTGATGTCTTTGGAACCGAAGTTCCGGTCACTGAAGAAGCTGTATTACTGTTCTCGGTACCCGGTATAATCGAAGTCATGTTTTGATCAGGATTATCGGTTCTGATAATGGCGCTGGTCTTGATTAAAGCGCCCGGTTTTAATAAATCCTGATATTTTTTGCGGTTCAATAATGTTGAACTGGCCATGTCGAACTCTTTGTCGTAACCCATTGACGATTCAATCCTCCCTTTTTGATAATAATAGCGTGCAACTATCTCTGATTCCAATACTTCACAGATCTCGGCCTTAAACTTGATCAGGTCATCCTTTTTATCTCTGCTCATTTTATTGGTCAATGACTCATATTCAGTCTTAACTGCATCAAAATATTTCTCTCGTTCAGCCAGTTTTTTGAAATCTTCGATGGCTTTTTCGCTGCGGGTAGTATAACTGTAATCTTTATCACTCAGGAATTTAATAAAGTCTTTGTACTCACTGTCATTTAATCTGAACTGACTGCCCCCCGAAAGAGATGAATGTTCTTTGACAAATTTATCTGCATAATCAAATGCCAACAATCTGCCCATCAATATTGAAGCGATGTTACTGAAATACCTGGGTTCAATAGAGATATCGGGCTCTATACCTGCCCCATCGTAAACCACACGACCAATTCTTGTCTTAAATGGATGACGCAATGAATCTGAGATCGGGAGTGATTCTCCATTTGCATCTTTCTTGGAATAATCTATCGCCTGGATGCATCTCCCACTTGGGGTATAATATTTTGCAACCGTAACCTTCATCTCACTGTTAAAGCCCACAGAAACGATGTTTTGAACCAATCCTTTTCCAAAAGTACGTTGACCAATAATGATCCCCCTGTCCAGATCCTGAATGGAGCCTGCCAGAATTTCAGCGGCAGATGCCGTCTCATCATCAACCAGAACTGTGATTGGTATTTCCAGATCAACCGGGTTAGTGGAGGTATAGTACGCATGATTTTTATCAACCAGTTTACCTTTGGTTGCAACAATCAACTCTCCCTTTTTAACAAACATCCCGACAATATTGACTGCTTCATCCAGCAATCCACCACCATTATCACGCAGGTCAATAACCAATCCCTTTAGTTTTTTTTCTTCCCTGAGTTTCATAAAAGCCTGTTGGAATTCATTATATGATCCTTCAACAGTAGATAACAATTTGATATATCCGATATCGTTTTTAAACATTCCATAATAGGGAACATTTGGAATGGCAATTGTCTCGCGGGTAAGTGATATGTCTATTACTTTACCGGTTTGTAACTTGCGGACTTTCAGTTTGAAAGTAGTTCCTGCCTGTCCTTTCAACATGGCGCTTACATCTTCAACGCTTTTTGAATCCAGTGATTGATGATCAATTTCGAGCAGACGATCTCCTGCTCTCAGACCTGCATTGAATGCAGGAAATCCTTCATAGGGGTCCGAGACGATAGTTTCCTGTCCTTTTTTATGTATCGTGGCGCCTACTCCTCCATACTGTCCTTTTGTAAGCAAGGCAATATCTTCCTGTTCGCTTTCGGGTATATAAATAGTGTAGGGGTCCAATGAAGCCAACATGCCATCTATACTCTTTTGAATCAAATCACTATGTTTCAGTTTCTCAACATAATTAATATTGAGTTCTTTATATAAGTTGAAATAAATTTCAAGATTTTTTAACATCTCGAAATTTGAAGAGTCAGAAGATTTAGTGGTATTCTGTGCTTGTATATTGATCGTGATGAATAGACTCAAAAAAAAGAAAGCTGATTTCTTTAACATGTTAATCGAAAATTAATGTTTTGCTAAATTTCAGTTGATAGTATTTCAAGAGACAAAGATAATGTTTTTAATATTGACATGTTGTTACGGAACAGGATCGTAACCACTTCCGCCCCAGGGATTACATTTCGAAATCCTTTTAATTGTTAACCATCCTCCTTTGAAAGGGCCATATTTTGTAATGGCTTCAACTCCATAGGCAGAACAGGTCGGGACATATCTGCACGAAGGGGGTAGCAAAGGTGAAATCGTGTATTGATAAATCCTGATAAGCAGTATAAAAAACTTAGCCAACAATTTTTTCATATTCATCGGTTAAACGTCGTAAAATTAGAATTATTGCAGCTTCTGTCTCTTCTGAACTGATAATTTTTTTACCCGTAAATACAATTGCCAACGCACATTGTTTATGTTTCTCCTGTAATGCTGCATATAAAGGGGCTTTATTCAATCGATAAGCCTCTCTGATCAATCGTTTCATCAGATTTCGCTGCCATGCTTTCCGTAGAAATCTTTTGGGAACAGCAGGTAGCAATTGTGCAGGGACAGATGTTGGAAATTGGGTATCGAACCAGATTGCTTTAAATGGGCTGTAATAAAAAACACGCCCCTTTTCGAAAACTGTTGTTATTAGTTTTCGACTGCATAGATGCTCTGCTTTTCTAAAAGTATTTCGGGGTATAAGTTGTTCGTTGCTCACACATGCAAAAATAAGAAGAAACTGTCTAAATTTCGAGTTTCTTTTGCCCGTAGGGCATAAATATCGATAGAAATAGAAATCCGGTCGTTGAGCGAAGTCGAAACGACATTGAGGATCAGGCAAATGTCACTTCGACTTCGCTCAGTGACCAAGCAATTCTGATTGTCATATAACAAGTAGAGACGCAAAATTTTGCGTCTCTACAGTTAATTATACATTAAAAAAGTTTCCGTATTATTTTTTGTTGGTCTTATGCAGGAACTGTTCAATCGCCATAATCATAGAAGGGGCAGTACAGTTTGGTGCTTCAACCATCAGTTCGAGACCGGCATCTCTGGCAGCAACAGCTGTGTTTGCACCAAAGGCACCAATGTTTTGTTCTCCCTGAATATAATCAGGCCAGTTGGTAAATAAGGATTTAATCCCGATAGGGCTGTAGAAAACCACCAAATCAAATTTCTTAATATCAATTTCGTCTTTCATGATATTAGGAGGCGTCGTGTAGATAACCACTTTACGGAAATTGATTTTGTGATCGGTCAGTAATGAAATCGGAAGATCATCATGTTCGTTCGAACAAGGATATAAAAATACTTCGTCTTTGTGCTTCAGTATCAAATCCATTAATTGTTGGAAAGTCTGTTGTCCATGAAATATTTTACGTTTCCTGTAGGTAACATACTTTTGCAGATAAAGTGCAATTGCTTCAGAGATACAAAAATACTTCATCGTGTCGGGCATTTCTACACGCATCTCTTTGGCAAGCCTGAACAAGTGATCAACAGAAGTACGGCTGGTCAGGATGATAGCCGAATGGTCGAGTATCTGAATCCTTTCTTTTCGTAAATCACGTGCTTCAACTCCTTCAATTCTAAAGAATTTCCGGAACTCAAATGTTACATTATATTTTTTTATAATGTCCCCATAAGGCGTCTTATCGATGTCGATAGGTTTAGGCTGTGAAACAAGTATCGTTTTTACTTTCAAGAGGATAAGTATTTAAAGGTTCAACGGTCTTCAAGGAAACTCCTTGATAATCAACACTCTTTAATGGTTAGTAAAGATTTTTAACACTACAACAAGTGGTAAAATTTCGAGTGTGCAAAGGTACAAAATTAAATAGAATAATGAAAATTTAGTATTGTAAATGCCCACTAAAAATCCTCTTATGAGGTTAATCATTAGTCCTGCAAGGACTAAGATTAATCCGATTTTTGCAAAAAGATGTGGATCCTGAAAAATTGCAGGTAAAGAGAGTGGCAAAAGCAACAACCCAATCACCTGGAGATAGACAAGACTCGTTAGATTATATTCGAAAGCGGCTGATTGGTTCTTGAAAACAAATCCGAGAAATTTGATCAGGGATACTTTAAACAGCCAGAAGAAGAATAAGCCGGCAAATATTCCAAAAAAGGTTAAAGCCGGATAAGGAAGTTCTATATTAAGTACGAACCGTATTCCCTGGAATATAAATGTTGAGGTAGTTGTGAAAAATATAAAGAGCAAACCGATGGTAATCCGTTCTTCGAATAGACCCCCATCTCTGATAAGCTGGTTAATATATCTTCGGCCAAAAGAAGCATTGAAAATTTGTTTTAGCCTTTTGGGATAAAGAAACTGGGTGATCGTATAAATGACAAAACTCAAAATAAGAATTCCTGTTAGCCAACTATATTCTGTGTTATTTAATAATGCAGGCTTTATATTGTCTGTCTTTAACTCGCTTGAAGTGAAAATTGACTGCTCTAAATGAAGCGCTTTTCCTCTGAATATATTAGCAGATGGCGACTCATTAACTGAAATGAAAAATTGATTTAATTCAATTTTAGCAAATATTGAATCGGAAGGGGTAGAATGAGAATCTGCGTAAGGCGGCATTCCCTGTTGAATGCTATCGGGCAAGAATGGCTTTAATGGACCCAAAACAGGTGTAACCAAATGAGGGATATCCTGTTGAGCGGTATTTGAGTGTGTGTATTTTAAACTGTCCTGTAGCATAACTGTTGCAAAGATACGCACTTTAATATTTCTGTACTTTATTCATGAAAAAACATGCATCATTATTAAGCAAAGAATGAAAATACTATCTACCTTTGCAAAACCATAATATAAAAACATAAACGACTAAAAATAAACATATTAGTATGGGACTCATTGAAGACATTCGTTCTAATGCCTGTAAGTATAACAAGACAATCGTGCTTGCTGAAGGAACCGAAGAACGTACATTAAAGGCAGCTGATATTATTCTTGGCGAAGGAATCGCTCAAATTATTCTGCTTGGTAATCACGATGTGATTTATAAATTCCAGAAAGAGCACAATTTGAGTAACTTAGATCGCGCCGTGATTATTGATCCTAAGAATAATCCAAGGAAAGAGTTCTACGCTCAAATGCTTTTTGAAATCCGCAAGAGCAAAGGCATGACGATTGAACAGGCTAACTCGCTTGTTGAAGATCCATTGTATCTGGCGACCTTATTAATTAAAAACAAAGAAGCCGATGGTGAAGTAGCCGGAGCGCTTAACTCAACAGGAAATGTTTTGCGTCCTGCTTTTCAGGTGGTAAAAACTTTACCGGGAGTGAGTGTGGTATCGGGTGCATTTATCATGGTCTTCAAAAATCATGAGTACACAGATAATGGCGTGCTTGTATTTGCCGACTGTGCTGTAAATCCAAATCCAACTGATGCGGAGCTGGCCCAGATAGCTGTAATCACAGCCAAGACCGCTAAGGCAATTGCAGGGATCGAACCACGTGTTGCGATGTTAAGCTTCTCTACTAAAGGCAGTGCCAAACATGAAATGGTAGATAAAGTAGTGAGCGCAACAAAGATTGCCCGCGAAATGGATCCTACACTACAGATAGATGGAGAGTTACAGGCAGATGCAGCAATCGTCGAAGCCATCGGACTTTCAAAAGCTCCGGGTAGCAAGATTGCCGGCAAAGCCAATGTATTGGTCTTCCCTTCGCTTGAAGTCGGTAATATCGCTTACAAACTGGTACAGCGTTTGGCCGGTGCCGAAGCAATAGGTCCAATTCTACAGGGTATGGCTGCTCCTATCAATGACTTGTCACGTGGTTGCTCTGTGAGTGATATCGTGAACCTGGTTGCTATTACAGCTAATCAGGCAGCAGTAATCAAAGCATAATATTTTCACATTCATAACATTCACAAATCATGGCCGAATCACTAGATGATTTCAGTTTAAGTAAATCAGTCAAGCACAAAGGCTCGTTGCAAAAGGTAGGTATTGTAGGTTGCGGATCAATGGGTCAGCAGATCGCCATACTTGTCAGCCAGTCGAGTCTGGATGTAGTTTTTATTGATATAACAGAAGAGCATGTTAAACAGGCTTTTGAAGGTATCAAAGAAATGCTTGACGACCGCATAAGTAAATGGGGTTTAACAAGTAATGAAAAAAAATTAATTCTTTCACGTATCAAAGGTTCTGTCGAATATAAAGATATCGCAGATTGCGATCTGATTATTGAGGCCGTAAATACAAATGTGAAAGGGACCCAGCTGGAAGTTCGAAAAGATATCTTCAGACGCATAGAGACTGTTGTTCGCCCTGATGCAATTATCGCTTCCAACACAGCAACACTGATGATCAGTGATATTGCCGAAGTACTTGATTATCCCGAGCGTGCTGTTGCTTTGCATTTCCTCAGTCCTGTCAGCAAGGTAAATATTATTGAGCTTGTTCCTTCAGTACATACAAACGAAGAAACCCTNGAAATGGTAACCAAGTTTGCTCGTATGATCGACAGGCGACTCATTCATGTCAATGAATCNGCTGGTCATATCAGCACACGCATTATTTGTTCACTCATCAATGAGTCCTGTGAATTGCTCATGGAAGGAGTTGCNAGTGTTACAGATATCGACGAAACGATGAAGGAGGCCTCAGGTCATCAGTTTGGTCCTTTCGAACTTGCAGATCGCATTGGATTGGACAAGCTGCTGAAATGGATGGAAAATCTTTATGCAGAATTTGGTGATGCTAAATATAAACCATGTCCGATTATCAAAAGAATGGTTCGTGCCAATCTTGTAGGTCGTCGCACAGGCGAAGGTTTCTATAAATATCACGACGGCAAAAAGATTGCCAAGAAGGGCCCAATTACTAATCTTGGCCGCGAATAAACCGTTTGTTGTTAAACTAAAGAACTTTTTAAGATAATGAAGATCATAGTATTGAATTGCGGTAGCTCGTCAATCAAATACCAACTTTTTGAGATGCCCTCTGCTGAAGTGCTTGCAAAAGGACTCGTGGAGAAAATAGGCCTCAAAGGCTCAGTGATAAAACACAAAAGGAGCGATGGGGTTGAGCTTAAGTTGGAAGGTGAAATTTTAGATCACCAGGCTGGTATCGAGTATGTATTAGGAATCCTGATCAGCGAGAAATATGGCAGCATTAAATCACTCAATGAAATTGAAGCAGTCGGACACCGTGTAGTACATGGGGGAGAACTCTTTAAGAAATCAGTCTATATTTCAGATGATGTAATTGAGGCACTTATTGACTGCATCGACCTTGCACCATTGCACAATCCACCCAACCTCGAGGGTATTTATTCAATCAAAAAACTCTTACCATTAGTTCCGCAGGTTGGTGTTTTTGATACTGCTTACCATCAGACGATGCCTGAGAAGACTTTCCTTTATGGAATTCCTTATTCTATTTATGAAAAGCACAAGGTACGCCGTTATGGATTCCATGGTTCCAGTCACCGTTTTGTTTCAGAACGTGCAGCTGAAATGCTTGGAAAAGATATTAAGGATTTAAAGATCATCACTTGTCACCTCGGCAACGGGGCTTCATTGTGTGCTATTAAAAACGGAAAGTCACTCGATACTTCAATGGGTATGACTCCGATTGAAGGACTGATGATGGGAACACGTTGTGGCGATATTGATGCAGGAGCATTGTTGCACATCATCAACAGCGAGGAGATGGATTCAGCCACTGCAAATACACTTATCAATAAACACAGTGGAGTTCTTGGAATCTCAGGTGTCTCATCTGATATGCGTGATGTGGAAAATGCAGCAGCAGAAGGCAATAAACGTGCGCAACTGGCACTCGATATGTATTACTACAGGATCAAGAAATACATTGGTGCTTATGCAGCAGCAATGGGCGGTGTCGATGTAATCGTATTTACAGGTGGTGTAGGCGAAAATGATGTTCCTGGACGCGAAACGATCATGGAAGGTTTCGAGTACATGGGCGTTAACTTCAGCAAAGAAGCCAATCATGGCAAACGTGGAAAAGAAGTAATCATCAGTTCACCCGATTCAAGAGTTACTGTTATGGTAGTTCCGACAAATGAGGAGCTGGTTATTGCACAGGATACCCTTGAAATCGTAGCCGGTTTAAAGAAATAATACAGATTAAATGAAATGCTGATGCGTCAGCAGTTGGTTAAATATAATTAAAAAGCGCTCTCGGTTTCCCTTGGGCGCTTTTCTTCTTTTATCTTACTTGCAAGTAGTGATTAAAAGAAGGACTTATTCATAACTATCCATTAATTCATCGGTCATTTCCATATTATGGAAAACATTCTGAACATCATCGTCGTCTTCGAGCAGATCGATGAGTTTCATGACTTTCTTTGCTGATTCGATATCCAACTTGACAGTGGTTCTGGGGATGCGTTCCAGTTCTGCGTTTTCAGCTTCAATGCTCAGTTCCTCGAGCTTGCGCTGCATAGATCCAAAGTCTTCCAATGCAGTCGTAACTGTAAATGATTCTTCTTCCAACTGAATGTCTTCTGCACCGGCTTCAATCATTGCCATTTCAAATTCATCCTGATCAAGTGTTCCAATGGGAATGGTAAATACACCCTTGCGATCGAAGATAAAACGCAATGATCCATTTGTACCAAGACTGCCATTGTACTTGTTCAGATACATACGGATATTGGCAATGGTTCTTTTTTCATTATCGGTGGCGCAATCAATAAACAGTGCAACACCATGTGAGGCATATGCTTCATAGCTGCATTCCGAAATATTGGCGCCCCCCTTTTCTGACGCCTTACTGATGGCCCTGGTAATATTTTCCTTGGGCATATTTACACCCTTTGCATTCAGAATTGCAACACGTAAACGGGGATTATTCATTGGATCACTGTCGCCACCTTCTTTGATTGCAACAGTAATTTCTTTGATGATTTTTGAGAATGACTTCGAACGCTTAGAATCAAGCGCTCCCTTTTTTCGTTTAATCGTTGACCATTTATTGTGTCCTGACATATCGGTTTTTTGTTTTGTATAAGGATTCGGACTGTAAAAATACAAAAAAAAAATTATTGAACACGAAAGGGTGAAGTAACTGTTTTTACTTCACCCTTTCGTGCTTAAGAAAAGATTGTTAGATGTACGAGTGATTATATTAGTCAAAAACGAGTCTCAGACCTACAGAGAATGGACGCAACTCAGGACCTCTGTCTGCTTTAAACATATCGATCAGTGCGTAGTTGCCATAGAAGTTTAAGCTTCCCCAACCTATCAATGCCGTGGCATCCAGTTTGAATGGATTGAGGCCAAAGTCATTGCGATCCTTGTTTTTCTCTGTTCCACCATTTGTGTTTTCAAATTTTACTTTAGAATGTGATCCTATTCTTAATCCTGAACTTATGCCTCCGGCTATATGAAAACTATTCCGGTTAGTAAATCTATTGGTTTGTAGTTCAAGAAGCAGAGGAACTGTCAGATAGGTCACCAACAGCTTGCTCTTCTTATAATTGTCATTGCTCATGAGACTTCCATCAAAGTAATTAGATGAACTGTTCAACACAACATTGCTATGGTCAAACCGATAGTTGCGCCAATCAATTCCCAACCCGGTTACCAATCCTGCGTTTGAAGTGATCTTCATGTTTTGTTCAAACAGATTCATCTGGATATTGGTAGATTTGATCAGATCCAGGCTCATGAAATTATCATGTACAGGAGGATCAATTTTACCGGATGGAGTCAGATAACCACTAATCCCGATGTAGAATCCACTCCAGTGACTGTGAAATGAATTAGAACGTTTGCTTTTGGAAAACTGTACTTTACCGTTTTCATTAACGATTAGTTTATTCCTTCCAAGACTGACCTGTGTTTGTGGACCATCAATGACTTCCAGATTCAGTTTCCCGATTCTGACATTCGTTGAATCACCATTTGTATTTACTTCTGTTTTGATATCAGTATTGACATCTACATGCGTGTTAACATCTACAGATGTTTCACCACCTGATTTTGAGATTCTTGCTGCACCTGAAGCATCTTTACTCTTGATTTCAAGGTTGTCATGCGGCATGTATTTTATATTCGCAGCTCCACTGGCATCCAGAGATACTGATTTTGTCGCATTTACTGTAGCAGAAGCAACACCGCTGGCATCAATTTTTGCATTTTTTACTTCAAACTTTGAAGCGATAAGTTTTGCCGTGCCTGATATGTCAGCCGTGATCTGATCTCCACTACCTTCAATATCCAGTTTGCCGACTCCCGATATATCACAGGTAACTGTACCAGCATCAGCAGAAATGGTAGCTCCGGCTATTCCGCTAATTTCAACTTTTAATTTTGAAGTGGTGATTTTGTTTGTCGACGAGAATTTACTGGCACCACTCAATTCGAGTGACTTGAGATCTTTCGCAGTAATATATACATTCATTTTAGAGGGATTGTTGACGCTTCCTTTGGTGCTTAACGTCAAAACACCACCATTTACCTCAGTATTAATCTTGTCAATCAAATTATCATCTGTCTCAATCTTTACTGACTGGGGCTCTCCCTGTGTAAAAATGACTTTAAAGATGCCGGTTACACTTAATCCGTCAAATGTAGAAAGGTCACGGCTCTGCGAAACTACATTTCTATTTCCATTCTGAGCCATCACCCCCATCGAGAAAAGCAGCATCATTAAAATGGCTAATTCTGTTTTTAATACATTCTTTTTCATGGCTTAGTTGTTAAAAAGTTTTTCAATAGTAAGTTTGTTGTCGATAAGCTACTGCATTTTGTTGTTTCTATTGTGACGGAGAAGTGTGGCAACTTGTTACATGGAATTCTAAAGATTTTTAATATTTTTTCTGTAGCAATATTAGAAACAGTTTCAATCTTATTTTTTCATTTTTCTGTAGGACAGTAATAATAATAGAATTACATTTTTTTCTTTTGCCCGTAGGGCATAAATATCAATAGAATTACGTTTCTAACCCTCTTTTTGCCCGTAGGGCATTAACTTTAAAAGTTGATCCCCTACGGGGAAAAGATAAATTAACAAGATTATTCTATTGATATTTATGTCCTACGGACAATTTTAAACAGTGACAAATCAGGTGTTCTGTTATCGTTTAATTCTTTTGTTTTCATCAACAATCGAATATCCTTTCATGTTTCCCTCTTCATCATATTTCCTTGAAACCGCAAGCTTGCTGTCAGTGATCAGATTGAACCCTGCTATCCCAAGGCTGGCAAGATCTGAAAGTGAAACTTTTCCACGCAACAACCTCCCCAATTCAGGTTCGCGGGCAATAGTCCCTGCTGTTTGTGAAATGCCACTTGCCAGCGTCTGTCCCAACCTTCCACTAATATTTCTTCCTTCTGTTTTAATCGGTAAAGCATCCGGTTCGGGATCATAATAAGCAGTCGCAGTGATCCCATCAAAGTCCGTACGACGATTAATAGTGTTGGGCGCTTTGATGTCGGCAGCCGCCAATTGCGAGGACTGTTTTATCATTAAAGAAGAGGGTACTTCAAAAGCAGATCTTACAACAGCATTCTTTTTAGTATCCGGGGTCACGGGTTCGAATCCCAGGCGGATCACTGTTGACTTTTTAGAAGAAATTCCACTTTTCCCGGAAGTATTATTGACAAGTTCGGATTTATCGTGTGGAGTGATATCAGTTGATTGAATAGAAGCAATTTTAGTTTTAGTTAAGACAGGTTTACCCGTTTCAATTCTGGTGTCATTTCTTCCGGCCAACACGTTGGTTTGTTCTTTCAGATCAGGCTGATTGATGTATTTCAGAAACAGTGTCGATAAAAGCAATACAGAAGCTGCAACAGAAACAATCGCTATGATCTTTTTGGTTTGTGACGGCAAGATCAATTTTCGTTTTAGTCTGCTTTTGTAAGGATAGCTTATAGCGGCATCTGCTTTGAGAACTGTATTCCCAAATAGTTCAAATTCTTTGATATAGGTCGGACTATCTTTCAGGAAATTAGCCAGTTCAGCTTTTTCAACTTCTTCTAATTCATTTTCGTAATAACGAATCATGAATTCTTCGTAATTCCCTTCATTGATTGAAACACACAAGACTTCACCTGAAATGGAGCTATTTGAAGAAACACCCTGTTCATTTTCAATATCAGAAACACTGTTCTTTTTTAAAGCACTCTTGGGGGAAAAGCCAATCTTTTCATCGGGTACCAGAGTGATCATCTCTTCGCCTTCCAGCAGTTCTTTCAAATCAGGATTCTCATTGGCAAAAAGCAACAACGCGGCCGTCTCATCGGTCGTGAGTCTTCCTTCCAGATAATCCAGGAAGTACATCTCGTAGTTGTTTCTGTCGATATTCATTGTTAAATCCTTTTTATTCTTTTAAAACTGGTTGAACTCAACCTGTGCTTTTGTTTGTTAAATGACGCTGTCGAGATTTTTAATGTAATTCTTCAGGAAGACCCGCGCCCTGAAGATATAAACCTTGACCTGCGACTCATTCAGATTGGTCATCCCGCCGATCTCCTCGTAAGAATAGCCCTCATAATCGCGCAGCAATAAGACCGAACGCTGTATGGAGGGCAATCTTGAGACTGCTTCATCGAGCACCTCTTTTAAATCCGAATAACTGTTTTCGACGGAATCTCTGTCATGTTTGTAATCGTCAAAAACCGTCATGCGTTGATCTCTGCGGATGGTATCAATCAATGTGTGGTATGCAGTGGTGAACAGATACGAACGGGCTTTGTCGAAAGGAATCTCCTTTACCTTCTCCCACATTTTGGTAAAAGAGTCCTGTACGACATCGCTGGCTTTATCCTCATCCCGAATATTCTTCAGGATGAACCGATAAACTGCATCTGAATGCTGGTCAACACATATGTTAAATTCCGCAGTATTCATTCGTAGAGTTTGCGATATTTCGTTCTTTAATTATTGTGACGGATTGTGAAGGATAAAGTTACAATTATTTTATCTTTTTTATTCAACACCCATTAACCTTCCTAATACAACTCCGTCATTCCCCACCAAACTCCGCCAGTAGGATATTTTTATGATTTTTCAAAAATCAAACATTTTGTACTTATATTTGTACTTAATATTGTACAAAAAAACCAATTTTCTAATGTTAACAACAACAATTTCTGATTTCAGAAAGGATATTAAAAAGTATCTTGACAGAGTCACCGAAAATTTCGAAACCCTGATCATCAATAGAGGAAAAGATACTGGAGTGGTCATTATGTCTTTGGATGAATATAATTCACTGACTGCTACAAATCATGAATTATCTTCACGGGCAAATGAATC
>JGI24140J50213_10000152_pt1 | contig 31738 bp, 28 predicted proteins | sample BarGraIncu00222A_FD_50213 | JGI IMG/M metagenome (IMG submission 50213)
CGCCAGGCCAATCCGGGTGATCCGAAAAGCTGGAAGCCGTTCGACTACACATTCCACTACTTCTGGGGGCTGGAAGACGTGATCGGCGTTTTCACCGGCATGTGGAATCAGGTCGCNACCAACAAATCGGTNGGCGCGCTGTTTCCGAATGACGGCGACGGCAATGCCTGGGGCGACAAGGTGGTTGGATTTCCGCCCGTTCTCGCCAAACAGGGCTTCACCCTGACCGACCCCGGACGTTTCCAGAATCTGACCGACGACTTCAGCGCACAGATCTCCGCGTTTCGCAGGGCGAATGCGGAGATTGTGACCGGCGTGGTGATCCCGCCGGATTTCACGACGTTCTGGAATCAGTCGCAGCAAAAGGGATACAAGCCAAAGGTGGTGTCGGTCGCCAAGGCGCTGTTGTTTCCGGCAACGGTGCAGGCGCTCGGCAAGAACGGGCACAACATTTCCACCGAGGTGTGGTGGACCCCGAGCCATCCCTACAAGTCGAGCCTGACCGGCATCAGCGCCGCCGATCTCGCCAAAGGCTACGAGCAGGCGTCCGGCAAACAATGGACCCAGCCGATCGGCTTCGTCCATTCGCTGTTCGAGGTTGCCGTCGACGCGCTGAAGCGCGCCCAGGATCCCTCGGACGGCGCTGCACTGGCGAAAGCCATCGGCGCCACCAAGCTCGACACCGTCGTCGGCCCGATCGCTTTTGGCTCCGACAAGGTGCCGCCGTTCGCGGCGAAGAACATCGCCAAGACGCCGCTGGTCGGCGGCCAATGGCGGCTGGACGGCGATAAATACAAAATTGTCGTCACCGAGAACAGCCTGGCCCCGCAAATTCCTGTTGGCGGGAAAATGCAGCTGTTGAGCTGATCGAGACAACAGGCAAGGTTCGGTGATGCTCGAGCTGAAATCGGTCTCAAAAGCGTTCGGCATGATCGTTGTCGCTAGCGACATCGATTTATCGCTGGCACGCGGCGAAGCGCTCGGCATCATCGGCCCGAACGGGGCCGGCAAATCGACCCTGTTCAACCTCATCACCGGCATGCTGCGGCCCGATCGCGGTCGCATCCTGCTGGAAGGCCGCGACATCACCGGGTTGCCGCCGGAGCAACGCTGCCGGGCGGGTCTTGGGCGGTCATTCCAGATTCCACTGCCGTTCGAACATCTTTCGGTGTTCGAAAATCTCTCGGTCGCCGCATTGTTCGGTGGCGGCATGTCGCAAGCTGAAGCGGTTCAGGTGTGCGGCGAGACGCTGGCGCTGACCGGGCTGGAGGCCAAGGCCAACCTTCGGGCGGGCAGCCTGTCGTTGCTCGACCGCAAGCGGTTGGAGCTGGCGCGCGCACTGGCCACGCGCCCACGGATTCTGTTACTCGACGAAATCGCGGGCGGCCTGACGGATGCGGAGTGCCACATCCTGATCGAGACCATACGCTCCATCCACGCGCGCGGCATCAGCATCATCTGGATCGAGCATGTGGTTCACGCATTACTCGCAGTTGTAAGCCGCCTTGTCGTCCTGGATTTCGGACGCATCGTCGCGCAGGGCGTGCCGTCTGAAGTGATGCGCTCGAGCGAAGTGCAAACGATCTATATGGGCGTGCCGGCATGACCGCGCTCCTGAATGTCACGGCGCTCGACGCCTTCTATGGCGATTTTCAGGCTCTATTCGGGATCGATCTCGAGTTGCATCCCGGCGAGGCGGTAGCGGTCATCGGCGCGAACGGTTCCGGAAAATCGACGCTGCTCAAATCGCTCGCGGGACTGGTCAAGAACCGGCCGGGTGCCATCCGGTTGGCCGGACAGAATATTGGCGATTATGCCGCCGCAAAGATCGTGCGGATGGGATTGGCGCTTGTTCCCGAGGGGCGGCAGCTGTTTCCCTCGCTAAGTGTCGAAGAGAACCTTTTGATCGGCGCCTATGGCGGCGATCGGAAGTCGCCGTGGGATCTCGACGCGATCTATCGAATGTTTCCGGTTCTGAGCGAGCGCCGCAAAAGCAGCGTCACCGTGCTTTCCGGCGGACAACAGCAGATGATCGCTATCGGACGGGCGTTGATGTCGAATCCGTCGATTCTGCTGTGCGACGAAATCAGCCTCGGCCTCGCGCCTATCATCGTTGAAAATATCTATCAGATGATTCCCCGAATTCGCGAGAACGGCACCGGCGTGATCGTTGTCGAACAGGACATCGCCCGGGCTTTGAGAAGCGCCGATCGCTTCTATTGCCTGCAGGAAGGACACGTGACGCTGTCGGGCCGGCCGTCGGATGTGGATCAGGCCGCCATCCGCGCGGCCTATTTCGGGGCATGAGGCCAGCATGACCGGGTTCATCGATACGGTGTTGGCTGGGATATTGCTGGGCGGCATCTATGCACTGTTCGCACTCGGCCTGTCGCTGATCTTCGGCATCATGCGCCTGGTCAACCTTGCCCATGGCGATCTCATCCTGCTCGCGGCCTATCTGGTTCTGACGGTGACGACGGCGCTGGGGGTTCCGCTGGCGGTTGCGACAGTTTTGGTTATCGCTGCAATGTTCGCTCTGGGATTCATCCTTCAGCGGCTGGTGTTGGAGCGCTTGCTCGGCGACGACATCCTGCCGCCCCTGCTCGTCACCTTCGGGCTGTCCATCATCATTCAAAACGGATTGTTGCTGGTATTCGGCGCCGACAGCCGCAGGCTTCAGGCCGGCGCCTTCGAGTCGTCATCGATCATGCTCGCGCCCGACCTCGGCGTCGGCCTGGCGCCGCTGACGGCATTGATCCTGGCGGTCCTGGCGGTGGCCCTTCTCCAGGTGGTGTTTTACCGCACGTCGCTCGGTCGCGCCTTCCGCGCCACTGCCGATAATCCGCAAATCGCACAATTGATGGGGATCGATCACCGCAATATCTACGCCGCCGCCGTAGGCATTTCCCTGGCGGTTTCCGTGGTCGCCGCGGTCGCCTTCGGCATTCGCGCCAATTTCGATCCGTCGATCGGGCCGGCCCGGCTGCTTTACGCCTTCGAAGCCGTGATCATCGGGGGGCTGGGGAGCCTCTGGGGAACGCTGGCCGGCGGCATTGTTCTTGGTTTGGCACAGACCATCGGAGCCCGTATCGATCCGGAGTGGCAAATTCTTGCCGGCCATCTGGCATTCCTGGCCGTACTGATGGTGCGCCCGCGTGGCCTTTTTCCATCGAGGCGACCATGACCGTCGAAAGTGCCCACGATCCGCGGGCGGCTACCAACGTAACATCAGCACCGAAGCCGGTCTGGCACGCCCAATCCGGCACGCGGCTGTCGCGCGCTGCGGGCATGGTCGGAGCCATCGTCGTATTGGCATTGATCGCACTTCCAGCGGTGGCATCGCGCAATCTCATTCAAGATCTCGTCTTCGTGTTCACCATGCTGGCGCTGGCGCAGCTCTGGAACGCGCTCGCCGGATGGGGCGGCCTGGTTTCCGTGGGACAACAGGCATTTGTCGGGCTCGGAGCGTATGCGCTGTTTGCCTGCGTGACATTGGTCGGAATCGATCCGGTCGTTGCGATTCCACTGGCGGGGTGTTTTGCAGCGGTGGTGGCCGCCGCCGTCGGACCGTTGTTGTTTCGCCTTGAGGGGCCCTATTTTGCCATCGGCAGCTGGGTTGTGGCGGAAGCGCTACGACTGGTCTGCGCGCAATTCAAACCGTTGGGTGGCGGCACCGGGATGTCGCTGTCCAACGCGGCCCTGGTCGACATGACAGGAAATAAATGGGTGCAGACCCTGCTCGGGGTTCGCGCCGCGGTCGCGCGCGATATCNTCNTCTACTGGATCGCCCTTGTTCTCGTGGTCGGCATTACCTTGGGACTCTACGCTTTCGTTCGTTCGCGGCTTGGACTTGGACTGGCGGCGAGCCGCGACAACGCGGCCGCGGCCAGAAGCGTCGGGGTTCAAACCGGCCGCATCCGCTACATCCTCTGGATTGCCGTGGCCTTCGTTACCGGCATGGTCGGCGCGCTGACCTATCTGCAGAAAGCCAGGATCTCGCCGGATGCTGCCTTCAGCGTGGTGGATTGGACCGCTTATGTATTGTTCATTGTCGTCATCGGTGGCGTCCGCACCATCGAGGGGCCCATCGTCGGCGTGCTGATATTTTGGGCGCTGGTCTATAACCTCGCTCAGTACGGAAGCCTCTATCTTCTCGTTCTCGGCGTGATCGCGGTTGGCATGATGCTGTTCGTGCCCGCCGGCATCTGGGGAAGTCTTGCAGCGCAACGGGGCCTGCAACTCTTCCCGACGCGAAGGCTTCTCGCACGCCATGGGTCTTCGCCCGTCTCCACGCAACTTCCCCGCTAGTCGGGAATTTTACCGGGAATTTTGCAATTCCGAAGCTGCCGGAGCCGGCTTCGCAGCAACAAGCGGCCATGCCCGCGCGCCATGGTCTTATTTTGACGCGTTTTCTTCACGCGAACCGGTATCCACTTCGCTGGAAAACGCTATAGTGATTGTCGAGGCGTTTTCGAACGCCTGCTTTGCGCGCTCCGATGCTGTGGCGCGCCCATAGGGCGATGCTTGCCGAACCCACTGCTGAGGGGCGGAAGTCTTCGCGTTGGCGGGCGGCTTCCCCACAAACCATTCGTGGAGATGCGCATGAATCTCGAAGCTTACAGAATCAGCTCTGAACCGTTCTATCAGCCGGTGAGCGACGAGATCGCAATATTTGAAGCCGCCTTTGCCGAGCGCCTGCCCGTGATGTTGAAGGGGCCGACCGGATGCGGCAAAACCCGGTTCGTCGAACACATGGCCTGGCGCCTAGGCAAGCCGCTGGTGACGGTCGCAGCCCATGAAGACATGACCGCTTCCGATCTGGCCGGCCGCTATTTGCTGGAGCCGGAGGGGACCGTCTGGCACGACGGCCCGCTGACGATGGCGGTCAGATATGGCGCGATCTGCTATCTCGATGAAATCGTCGAAGCCCGGCAAGACACCACGGTGGTGATCCACCCGCTGACCGATGCGCGCCGAATTCTGCCACTGGAGAAACACAACGAGATCGTGCCTGCCCACGCCGATTTCCAGCTTACGATCTCCTACAATCCCGGCTATCAGAGCGCCGTCAAGGATCTGAAGGAATCGACCAAGCAGCGCTTCCTCGCGATCGATTTCAGCTATCCGCCGCCGGCGGTCGAAGCCGCCATTGTGGCGCGCGAGGCCGGAACCAATATCGAACTGGCCGGAACCCTGGTCGCCATCGCGGAGCGATCCCGCAACCTTCAAGGCCACGGCCTCGACGAAGGCGCCTCGACACGCATGCTGATCCATGCCGGACGGCTGATGCGTGCCGGCCTGCCGCTTGAAGCCGCCGTTCGCTCAAGCATTGTTCTACCTATTACCGACGATCACGATATCCGCGAAGCACTCAGCGCAGCCATCCAGGCTTGCATACCGTGAGTGCCGCGACGTCGTTGCGACTGATTGCAGCCCAGCCCGACGGCGTCGTCCGCCGCGTTCACTTGCTGATGCGGCAGCGTGACGTGTTGAGGCCGCTATTCCGTATCGCATGGGACAATCTGGCGGTTCGTTTCGATGCCGACGAACTCGAAGGCTGGGCTGCGGGCGTGCTGACACTAGCCGATGTCAATGCCGGTCCATCCTGCCTGGTCGCCTTCTGGGAGATCAGCCGAAACCAGCCGACCGAAGAAGGCATCGCTCCCCTGATCGTGGCGGCGCACACGGCGGCCAATGTCTGTCGCCAGGCCGGCGCGCAGGCGGCGGCTGCGACGATCAATTCCGCCGCGATCGCGCGCCGAATCCTTGGTGCCGGCGCAGGGCTGGCGCGCTGGTGGCGAACCATGGACGAACTGGCGCTGCAAGCCCCTGAATCGGTAGAGGCGACGGCGGCGCGGATGGGGGAAATCCTGTCGGCGGGCAATATCAACGCGTTCGAGAGTTTCGTTGCGGCCGGCTTGAAGCTGGCGGCCGGTGACCGGCGCCGAAGGCTCAAATTCTTCACGCTGCAGGATGAACTCGCACGGCGCCTGATCGAACGGGCCTCGGCCGGCATTGGATTTGCCGAGACCGAGCGGCAAACCAAGGCGTTCGTAACTTCCTTGTGGGGCCGAGCGCCTCTGCTGCGGAGCTTTTCCGGCGATACCGGCCAAACGGTACAACGCCGTGCCGGGATCGCGGGGCCGCTGATTCGTCTGCCGGATATCTATCGCGGCATACATGGCGATGCCGCCTACGCGCTGTACAAGGCTGCGGCGGCACATGCCCAGGCCCATCTCGTGCTCGGCGGGCCCCGGTTCGCCGTCGGGACCCTGAAACCGCTTCAGATCTCGCTTGTCACCCTGATCGAGGACGCTCGCATCGAGTTGCTGGCAATGCGCCAACTGCCGGGGTTGCGCAAACTGTGGTCGCCCTACCACATCGCCGTGCCGGCCGGCGTCGCCACGGCCCCCACCCTGTTGGCGCGGCTGGCCCGTGCCCTGTTCGACCCGCACTATCGCGACGACGACAGCTTTGTTGCCAAAGGGCGCGCGATGTTCGAGGCCCGGTTGCCACGCCTTGAAGACCCCGCCATCAGCCGCGAGGTCGGCATGCTGCTGGGTAATGATCTCGGCCAGATGCGGATTCAGTTCAACGCCAAAACCTACGTCGTCGAGCCGGTCTACCGCGATGACGGCCTCGGCCTGTGGGACTTCGGCGAAGACGCGCCCTCGTCCGGCGAGGCCCTCGATCTTGCCGTTGACGCCGCGCGCGTCGAGCAACGCGACGATCCGGATCAGACCTCGCTCCGTCCCGATGTGCTGGAGGACGACAGCAAGGTCGGTCGCGCACGCCCGATCGCGCCGGACCAGCGTGGCATCGTGATTGCGAAATATCCCGAATGGGATCGGGCGCACGGCATCGAGCGGCCGGAGTGGACCACGGTACGCGAGGTCGCCGCGCGGCCCGGCGATCCGCGGCTGGTCGAGGAAGCTCTCGATCGCGCCGATGTCTTGCGCAACCGGATTCGACGGCTGGTCCGCAGCGTCCGGGTCGGCCGGACGATCCGGTTGAAACGACAACTGGATGGTCACGATCTCGATGTCGACGCCATGCTCGAAGCAGGGATCGCGTTGCGGATGCGTCAGGAACCCGATCCGCGCATTTTCCGAACCACAACCTCGAAGCATCGCGATCTTGCGGTTCTGCTGCTGCTCGACATTTCAGAATCGACCCGCGACCGTCTGGTATCCGGCGCCTCCATTCTCGACGTCGAACGTCTTGCGGTCGCGGTTCTCGCCGAAGCCATGAGCGCGCTTGGCGACCCCTTCAGCATGCTCGCCTTTGCCTCGAACGGGCGCGACGACGTCGAAATGACCACGGTCAAGGCCTTCAACGAACCTTACGACCGCGTTTGCGTGGGGCGGCTGGCGGCGTTGTCGTCCGGCCTGTCGACGCGGCTCGGCACCGCGCTTCGCCACGCCGGAGAGCTTATCAGTCACGCCCGCAGTTTCCGAAAACTCGTTATCGTATTGACCGATGGCGAACCGTCCGACATCGACGTCGCCGACCCGCTCGAGCTTGTGGAAGATGCGCGACGTGCCGCGGTCGGATTGCGGACGCGCGGCATCGACGGTTTCGGCGTGGTGCTGGGATCGGGCGCCATGAATTCAGCGGCGCGTATTTTCGGACGCGGCAATACCATGCTGGTGCCTCGGGTCGAAGACCTGCCGGCGCGGCTGTCCGAGCTCTATTTCCGTCTCGCCCGGCGCTGAAATTCATTCGTGATGAGAATGGTCTTTCGCGGAAAACGAAACGTCACCGGACTGCGCGACGCTTCGACCGCCGTCACCATCTTCGTCCAGAATACTGACGCCGACCCGGCGCTCCGAAATCATCTCTCCAAGCCGAGCCGTGTACTCCTCGGGCCGGCCCTCCAGCGCGACAAACAGAACCTCGCCCTGGAAGCGGACACGCCAATGCAGGTTTCCGGCATGATAACCCAATTCGATGGCGTCGCTGATCGAGCGCGGCTCGAGGCGCATCCATCGCTCGGTGGCGGCGCGCACGACGATCGCGCGTTTGCCGTCGATCAACAGCACCGCGCCGTCGAACAGCTTCTGGTCACGCGGCAAGGCGATCGCAAGTTCCTCGCCACCGCGCGTCGTCGCCAGCAGCCGGCGCCGCGCCAGATCAGCCGCCGGTATATTGACCACGTCGACCGCACCGTGATGCTCGAGGCGATGAATTTCCTCCGAGAAGGCGGGTTCTAGGCGGCTACCCAGGACTTGATCAATGCGCAGCATCGCGCCAGATCCTTTCAGCGTTAGGCGTACGATAGAAGCCAGGAAAGCTCCGCACCGGCAGCATTACGCCGGCGCGACGCCTCTGGTTTTGACTCAGAGGTTCAAGATAGCTTCCGAGAACGTAACTAATGCCAAGCATGCTCAGATATCCTCCCCGGGAAAATGCAGGCCCGGAACATTGCTTTAGCGCTGTCGTTTACGACGCAAGAAGCTCCTTCAGATTCGCATCGGTGAATTCCACATTCATGCCGGAAAAGCGGGTCGGCCTTGTGAAGGCCGACCCCAACGATCCTCACGGCTTCACCGTCGCCACCTCCGCACCGCGCGCTTTGGCAATGGCGTAGTATACGATGCTGGCAACCAGGGCCGCGGAGATCGCGGTCGAGAGAAATGGCATCCGCTCCTCGACAATGAAGGCGCAGACCGAACCCGCCGCCCAAGCAATAAACGCGTCAGGCCGCCAGTCAGCCTCGATTTTCGCATTCGGCCGGATTAGATACTGGTCCACAAGGATGACCGCGCCGATCGGGGGCACGAGGATGCCAAGCAACGATAGCCACTGGATGAAGAACGCCCACACATTTCCAGCCGCGACGACAATACCGATGGCGCCGAGGATTATTGCCATGACGCGCATGTGGTTGCGGAGGATGCGCGACCAGCCGGTTGCCGCATTATAGAGGCAGTGCGAGCAGACCGATCCAAGGTTGACGTAGAGGAACAGGAACGCCAACCCGCTCAACCATGTCATTTGCTTGCCGTTCATGTAACCGAACATATTGTCGGCGCCGAACGGGTTTGCATTCGGTACCGCGAGTGCCGCCGTCATGACGCCACCAACCAGCATCGCGATCAGGTTGGCGAACGGAAACGCGCTGAAGGTCGATACCAGCGAAGCGGTTGGCGTCTTGGCCCATCGATTGAAATCCGCCGTCACCGTGCCTGCATCGATAAACAGCGCAAGCACCACCGTTAGACCGACACCCATGGACATGGTGGCGACGCCGTTGTTGCCAGCGTAATTGAAGATCGCCGACGCTGTGCTGGTAGACGCGGCGTCGAACGCGACATACAAGCCGAGTATTACGAATAACGGTACGGACACCAGCCCGATATAGTGCAGCCCCTTCACGCCCACGAAGGTGATGCAGATATACAGAAGCCCGGCGATCACCGTCATGGCCACGTAGTTCAATCCATAAGTCGAACTGACGAGAGCGCCGGTGATTCCGGTCTGCACCGCGTACCAGCCGAGCAGCAGGGTCGACAGAAGGCCGGATGCGAAGACGTAGCCCTTCTTGCCGAACACGATGCTGGCAATCAGTGCAAAGTTCATGCCGCGTTTGGTACCGATGAGGCCGAGCAGCCCGACATAGGCGAACATGATGACATTGCCGATGATCATCGCCGTGAGGGCCTTTGAGAAACCCATGCCAAGCACGAGAATCGAGCCGGTCATGGCGCCGGTGATGATCATGGGAAAGCCGATCCAGACCATCGTGACGGAGAACGCGCTGCGGCGCGCGTTCATCGGCACGGGTTCATGCTCGTACTCGTCTCCCAGAAGATGGTCGACCTGATCTTCGGTCACGTGGAGGGTGTCCACCACGGAGCCTTGTTTAGTCACGGAGCTGTCCATAATGATACAAATCCTTCAATGAGTTGGGTTGCGGTCACGTCGATATTTCGTTCGCTGTCGCAACCGCGACAGCGAAGCAGCCGGGGCCTTGTTGTTATGAACCATGTTCCGCTTCATCCGGATCGTGATCGAAAGTCAGGACGCCGATCCGGATTTGCGAGTTCTCCCCCTCCCTTGCGCGCCGGCGAAAGAACGCCGACGCGCGAAATCTCAGGTCTCGAGCTAGCGATGAGCCGACACCTTGTTGGGAATTCCCTCGATCGGCGCCTCTTCGGTTCCCACTGTGGTCCGGGTAAAGGATTCCACCATCTCGCGGGTGCCTTCGGGATCGGCGATCCATTTGTTGTAGAACTCATACGGACATGCCGCGACGCCGCGGTCACCCTCACCGGAATTGATCATCCCGGTGTAGCCGCGATGCACCAGCTTGAAGAGATGGTTTTCGGATTGGCCGTTCTTGCGTGCGTCGCGGATCAGCATCTTGGAGAGCTGGGCGTACTGGATGCCGTATTCTTCCTCGCCGGTCTCGCCGAGCGTGCGGCCGTCGAAACCGATGATCGCCGAATGACCGAAATAGGAGTAAACGCCGTCAAACCCGGCGGCGTTGGCAACGGCCACATAGACGTTGTTGGCCCATGCCATCGCTTTCGCCATGACCACTTGCTGATCCTTGGCCGGATACATGTAGCCCTGGCAGCGGACGATCAGCTCGGCCCCCTTCATCGCGCAGTCGCGCCAGATCTCGGGATAATTGCCGTCGTCGCAGATGATCAGCGATACCTTGAGACCCTTGGGTCCATCGGAAACGTAGGTGCAATTGCCGGGATACCAGCCCTCGATCGGCACCCAAGGCATGATCTTGCGATATTTCTGCACCACCTCGCCCTTGTCGTTCATCAGGATGAGGGTGTTGTAGGGCGCCTTCTTCGGATGCTCCTCGTGCCGTTCGCCGGTCAGCGAAAACACGCCCCAGACCTTCGCCTTGCGGCAGGCTTCCGCGAAGATCTCCGTCTCTTCGCCGGGCACGACAGAGGCCGTCTCATACATCTCCTTGGAGTCGTACATGATCCCGTGGGTCGAATATTCCGGGAAGATCACGAGATCCATTCCCGGCAGACCGGTCTTCATGCCGACGACCATGTCGGCAATTTTTTTCGCGTTTGCCAGCACCTCGGCCTTGGTATGAAGGCGAGGCATTTTGTAATTCACGACGGCGACGCCGACCGTGTCGTTGCTAGATGAAATATCGCCGTGCAGCATATTGCTCTCCTTGCGGTTGATTTACGTTTGAAGTTTTTCAGCCTCGGCACACTCGCAGACGCGTTCTCAAGATCATTTGCATCACACGGCCATATGCCGATGGACCATTTCGTCGCTGAGTTCAGAGATCGCGCCGGAAACGACAACCCGTCCTTTCTCCATCATGGCAAAGCAGTGGGACGCCTGGCGCGCAAACGCGACATTTTGCTCGACCAGCACGACCGTGAGGCCGACTTCCCTGTTAAGACGAATGATGATCGCTTCGATTTCTTCGACGATCGATGGCTGGATACCTTCGTTCGGCTCATCCAGCAGGATGATCCTGGGGTCGGCGGCAAGCGCGCGCGCGATTGCGAGCTGCTGCTGCTGCCCGCCGGAAAGAACACCGCCGGCGCGTTCGAGATTATCCATCAGATAGGGAAACAGCTCCGGCACCAGTTCCGGGATCCGGCGCTTGCCGTCAGCGCGGGCGAAAGCGCCCATCAGGATATTCTCCCGGATGGTAAAATCAGGGATGATCTCCCGACCCTGGGGAACGTAGGCTATCCCGGCGCGGGCGCGGCGAAATGTCGGTTGCTTTCCGATCTCCTCGCCGTCGAGATTGATTTGGCCCTCCATGCGGTCGGTGAGACCCATCAGCGTCTTGAGCAGAGTGGTCTTTCCGGTGCCGTTGCGGCCGAGCACCGCCGTTACCTTTCCGATCGGGATGTCCATGCACACCGCGTGCAGAATGTGGCTGCGGTCATAAAAACTGTCGACGTTCGTCAGCTTCAACATCAGCTAATCCCCTTCGATCCGAGATAAGCCGCGCGCACCTTCGGATCGGTCTCTATCTGTTCGACGCTGCCTTCCGCTAGAACTTGCCCGAGATGAAGTACTGTGATGCGCTCGGCTATCTCGCGCACAAACGCCATATCGTGCTCGACCACGATCAGGGTATGTTTGCCCTTGAGACTGTTGACGATCTCCGAGGTCTTGTGGGTTTCCGCCTGCGTCATGCCGGCGGTCGGCTCATCGAGCAAAATCACCTTCGGATTTTGCGTGATCAAAAGGCCCAGTTCGAGCCACTGGGTTTCACCGTGGCTCAGATAGGCGGCCAGCCGGTTAGCCTCTTCGGCCAGACCGATCAACTCGAGCACATGGTCGACATCCTGATTGGCTTGCCTGCCGAAGCCAAAGCGCAGATTGGGCAGCACGCCGGGATTCCGGCAACTCGCGACCTTGAGATTGTCGCGCACCGACAGATCCTTGAACACGCTCGGGATCTGGAACTTTCGTCCCACACCGGCGCGGGCGATTTTATGCTCCTCCCAGTTTGTGATGTCGGTGTCGTGCAGAAACACCCGCCCCTGCGTGCTCTTTGTTTTGCCGGACACCAGATCCATCAAGGTCGTCTTCCCGGCGCCGTTGGCGCCAAGCAGGACACGCAACTCGCCATCCTCGACCGTCAACGTCACACCGTCGACGGCCTTGAACCCTCCGAAGTCGACACCAAGGTTATCGATCGTAAGCGCGGTCTGAGTCATCTAACTCACTCCGCCGGTTGCGAGGCGTCGGAAGCCTCTGCGGTGCGCCGCGATATGGCCTTCCGGCGGCCGAGAAAGCCATCGACCAGATCGTGCGCGAGGCCGGCGAAACCACGGGGCAGATACAGCACGACCAGAACGAAGATTAGTCCGATGACGACCTTCCATGCCTCGGCGAAGCCTTCCGTTTCGCTGACTTTCGCTGAAATCATGTTGATGACGATGGCGCCGATGCAGGCGCCGAGAATCGACGAACGCCCACCGACCGCAGCCCAGACCACCATGGTGATCGAGAATGTCAGGTCCATGAAAGTGGGAGACGCGAACTCCGAAACCACCACATAGAACATTCCGGCGAGGCCAGCGATCCCGGCCGAAACCGCGAAAAAGAACGTCTGATAGAGCGTCACATCGAAGCCGAGATAACGCGCGCGATTCTGGTCGTCCCTGATCGCCTGAAGAATAAGCCCAGCCCGGGTTTCGATCAGCAATCGCGCGGCAGCGAGAACCAGGCACAACGCGATCGCGACGAAGTAATAGGTCGGAACGATATAGGGATCGAACTCCAATCCCCCGACCTTGAACCATCCCAGATCGGTCAGCCCGTTGAAGCCATTGGTGACCGGCTGTGCATCGATAACCACCAGACGTACCAGAAGCACCAGCGCAAGAGTGATGATCGAGACGAATACCCCCGAGATGCGTTTGCGAAATACGATGAGCCCGATAATCGTCGCGATCACGACCGGAACCACCAGGCCCATCGCCACGCCGAACCACTGATTTTGAAACGGGAGCCACAGGAACGACGCCTTGGTGATGCAGCACAGTTCCGTCGGTGCCCCCGGCTCGGCGTTCCACAGCATGAAATCCGGCACTGGCTTGTCCGAACCCTGTTGAAGGCTTGTTGGGCTCGCAAGCTTCAGCGACATCGCCAGCATGTATGCGCCCGCGCCGAAGAACAGGCCCTGGCCCAGATTGAGGATTCCGGCATAGCCCCAGGATAGTGCGACCGCGATGCCAAGCATGCCGAACACAAGATATTTGGCGATGCGATTGAGCCAGAACGGATCGAGCAACAGCGGCGCGCACATGATGAGCGCGAAGAACGCCAGATAGATCGCGATCTCGAAGCGACCTTTATTGGACATCGCTCAACGCCCCTTCAGCGAAAACAGGCCCTTGGGCTTGAGGATGATGATCATGATCACCACACCGAACACCACCGCTCTGGCCAGAATGTCGTTGGTACCGGAGGCGACCAGCCCGTCGATCTCTCCGAGAATGCCCGCCGAGAATACCGATCCAAGCAGGCTGCCGACGCCTCCCATCACCACGACCATGAAACCGTCAACCACCATCGGTGTGCCCATATCCGGAAAGACCGTCTTGAAGCCGGACATCATCACGCCGGCGACGCCGGCGAGGCCGGAGCCGAAGGCAAACGTCATTGCGTTAATCCGCGCCACGTCGATGCCGCAGGCCGCGGCCATTTTCGGGTTTCGAATGATTGCGCGCACTTGCGTGCCGATCGAGGTGCGATACATGATCACCCAGGTCGCAACCGTCAGTATCGCGGTCACGAGAATAATGAACGCGCGATACCGGTTGAGCTCGGCTCCCCCCAGCATGAAGGTTCCCTGCAGGTAAGGCGGAACACTGACATTCTGAAGTCCCGGGCCCAGTCCTGCGATATGAATACCGAAGAACGAAAGGCCCAGTTCAAGTCGCACCGCCTGCTGGATCAGGATTGCGACGCCCCAGGTTGCCAGCAAGGTATCAAGCAGACGGCCGTACAAGCGACGCACGATGACGCGCTCGATGGCAAGACCGAGCAGCGCCGTTGCGATGAAGGCCAGGGGTATCGCAACGAAGATATTGGCCCCGAGCCAGATGCCGGACAGCACCGTGACATAGGCACCGATCATCACCATCTCGCCATGGGCCATGTTGATAACGCCCATCGCGCCATAGGTGATGGCGAGACCCAGCGCCACCAGCAGAAGGATCGAGCCGAGACTGAGGCCGATAAACAGAACTTCGAGCATTCAGGGCAACCTCATCGCCTCCTCTGCCGCGCCTTCAGGCGCGGCAGACGATATTGATGCCAACTCAGATCTTCAGCTTCGACGTATCTAACCCCTTGGCGGTACAGAACAGGTTGCTCTCNGTCTCGCCATAGGCCACGTAAGGCAGCGGGATGGTCGGCTCCTTATAGGCATCGATGATCTTGCCCTGTCCGTCCGGCAGCCACTGCGCAATCCGGGGCGTCAGATAGGTGTGCAGATTATCGGGATCGATCTTTACATGGCCGTTCGGCGCGTCGAACTCCTGTCCCTTCACCGCCTCCCTGATGGCGACAGGCGTCACCTCCGCGGCCTTCTCGACCGCCTGCTTCCACAAGAACACCTGAAAGTAGGATGACTCGAGCGCGTGGTGCGTGACCGCCTTGGGATCCTTGACGAAGGCGCGGTAGCGCTCGACGAACGCCTTGTTGCGGTCAGTATCGATGGCCTGGAAGTACGGAAACGAGGTGAAGCTTCCGACCGCGTATTCCGGTCCCATCGCCGCGATCTCGATTTCCGAGGTGACGGTGGCGCAAATCGGCAATTTATCGTGGGTCAACCCCTGGTTCTTGTACTCGCGATAGAAAGCAACAACCGAGTCGCCGACGACGTTCGACAGCACGACGTCGCAGCCCGATCCCTTGATCTTGTTGACCATGGAACCCCATTCCGAATGCCCAAGCTCGAGATATTCGTCCGCAATCCATTCGCCGCCGTTTTTCTCGATGAGGATCTTCGATGCCTTGGCCATCTCGCGCGGGTAAATGTAGTTCGAGCCGACAATGAAGAATTTCTTCTTGCCGAGCGTCTTGATGATCCAGGGGATGAAGTTTGAAAGCTGCTGGTTCGGAACGGCGCCGGTATAGACGACGTTCTTGGAGCATTCGAACCCTTCATAATAAGTGGGATAGAAATACAGATTGTTACGCTTCTCGAACACCGGAAGAACAGCCTTGCGGCTCGCCGAAGTATAGGATCCGAACACCGTCGGAACGCGATCCTGGATCACCAGCTTCGAGGCTTTTTCGTTGTAGGTTTTGGGGTCCGATGCGCCATCCTCGACAATGGCGTTTATCTTCATGCCCTTGGCGCCGCCCGAAGCGTTGATCTCGCTGATCGCCATCAACGTCGCGTCATGAAGCGACTTCTCGATGATGGAAAGGCCCCCCGTTAGCGAGAACAGCACGCCCACATCTATCGTTCCCGCGGCGCGCACCGGACTACTGATGATATAAGGCGATGCAAGCGCTCCGGTTGTCGCAAGCAAGCTAGTTTTCAGAAACTTACGCCGATCAATCGACATAGTGACACTCCCCTTGTGGCAGCCCCTCAACTCGAGACCAGCCGGTTTAATTCGCGCCGAAGCACGTTGGTTCGAACTAAAATTTCCAGAGTCGCCCGAGGCCGGCGGACCAGATTCGATCCGTGCCCATTCTCGGCCGTCAAAACAAAAAAAGCCCGATAGATCCTCGCGGATCTTTCGGGCTACCTAGCCGGGCCGGACCAACAGCATCGGTGGTCAGGCAAAAACTGCAACCGGGCTCGTCATCCCATCGCAGATGGGCGCAAAACTAAACATCTTTTGGCCGGTACTGCAAGAGTTCATTTGCATGAATAATTGCAGCGGCCATGTCATCCATCGACATCCGTTTCGCCATCGCTTGACGGCGAATGCTTTCGTAAGCTTCGGCCTCGTTCAATCCCTGGCCATCCATCAAGATCGCCTTGGCTTTCTGGATTCGCTGAATGCCGGAAAGTTTGCGTTCCAGTTTGCGGATTCGCTTTTCGGTTTCGCGCTTCTCCAGCCAGATGCTGCGAGCGATCGTCAGATTGGTGAGCAGACCAAAGGGACGGATCGGTCGTTCGATGACGGCGACCGCCCCGGCCTCCAGTACCAATTGAAGTGTGGATGGATCTTCATAGCCCACGATGGCGATGAGCGTGGGCCGCGATCCGTCACTGGACTTCAGCAGCCGCTGAATATCGCCCCGGACATCGTGTTCAACGGCAAGCAACATCACGTCGCAGCTATCAGTCCAGCATTCGGGGACCGGCCATTGCGTCTCGACCATGCAGCCAATGCGCCGAAGGTGCTCAACCAGCCGGACACGCTCGCTGTCCGGCGGATGCACCACCTGAACACGGAGGCCGCGAAGATCGCGAAGGATTTGGATCGCCACCACCTGCTCCCCGGCTCAGAACCTCAGTGGCTGATTGTTTGGAGGTCGTCGGCCGACCAATCGTCGAGGCTCTGCACAACACAATAGGGGTCCGGCTTGATCCGAACACCGGGATTCCAGACCGTCTGGAATCGACCAAATTTGTCCAGCCGGGCTATCCGTGGCCAGAGGTAAGTATGATTGTTTTCCGGATCGATCCGGACCCGTCCCTGTGGCGCGTCAAATTCAGAGTCGCGCAACTCCTTCAGCACTCTTTCCGGATCATCCGACCCGCAGCGCGCCAGCGCCCGCATCGCCAGATGAACCTGAAAATAGGCAGCTTCTGCGGCCGCCGGTACGGGAGCGTCCGCACCATATTTGCGCTTGAAGTTTTCCACGAAACGACGGGCGGAGGCTGACGACGAGGTTTCAAAGAAAGGCGCAGCCGTAATGTGTCCCTCGGCGGCTTCGCGATGCATTTCCGCGACTTCGGCTTCGCTGGTCGTCAAGCTGGCGATCGGCATCTTGGCCGGATCAAAGCCGGCGCTGCGATAAGCCTCGTAGAAAGTTGACGTGCCCCGCCCCACCACGGTCGAGAAGATGACATCCGGGGAGGTCTTCTTTATCTTCGCGATCACCTTCTCGAAATCCCGCGGACGAGGTTCAAGCGGGACATATATTTCGTCCAGCACCTCGCCCCGGCCCTGCATGACGAAATCGGCCATCAGCCGATTGGACTCATACGGATAGATGTAGTTGGACCCCACCAGCAAAAAGCGGTTGCCGTAGGTCGACAGCAGGAATCTCGCTAGTTGCAGGGAATTTTGATTGGGTGCAGCGCCTGTGTATATACAGTGTCGCGAATATTCAAAACCCTCATAGAGCGTCGGATAAAAAAGCAAGCCGCGATGGCTTTCGACAACCGGCAGAACGGCCTTGCGCGTGCTCGACATATAGCATCCGAACAATAGCCGGATGCGGTCCGTCTGAAACAGACGCTCGGCAAGGCTGCGAAACTGCTTTGGATCGGACGCCGGGTCGTAGATGACGGGCTGCACCATGCGATCGAGCACGCCTCCGCCGGAATTAATCTCGTCGATTGCGAGCAATGTCGCGTTCAACTGGGATTGTTCGACGGCGGAAGTAACTCCCGTCTGGGAGAACAGCACTCCTACGCGCCACGGAGCATCGGTGTTTTCGCTGAAACTCATAACTCTGACATGGACCATTTCACCCTAAGATGGAAGTGACCTTACGTCAGATTTCTGGAAACTCAAATCACCATGCCTGAGGCGATTGTTCCGCTCCCCACCCTTAACAGAGATGCTGCCAGCAGACGCGAGCTTACTTGCGAACGAGATCTTCACTTCCGCTGCTGAGAACGACGAACGCCTGTTCGCCAAGCGTGAAGCGCGCGACCTTCACCATGCCCAGCCTGGCGTGGGCCTTCAGCGAACGGGTATTGCTGGCGTTGATGAACAGAACCGGTTCCCGGCCCGGCAGCAAAGCGACGACGTGTGCATACATCGCCTCGAGCACGCCCAGCCCGCGCGCGGCCTGATCGACGCAGACAGGACCATAGACATAAGCACCGGCGCTGCCGGGCCACGCCTTCAACATCGCGACCACCGGCGGGGCCGATGCCTGCTCTCTCTCAGACGTCAATAGCGCGCCGACGAGTTTCGGACCGTTCATCGCCACGACGATCAACGCCCCGCCTTCTATCCACTCCGTCACCACGCCGATCGGCCAGTCGCCATGGAGAGCGCCGCCCCGGTCGGGCGAATTCGCCATCAGCAGCGCCGAAATGGGTTCGGCATCTTCGATCGTCGCGGGGCGCGTTTCAATCATGCTGGCAAGCCTGCAGATCAATTGCTTCGTCGGGCGCCGCCACGATCCGTCAGCGCTAAAACGCCCCTGCAAGCGTAAGCCTGATCGCCAAAGGCTCAACCGGATGCAGGACATAATCCATGACGCCGTTCTGGCACACGGCCGAAGGCGCCGTTTGAACCGGATAACAAAGATTGTAAAGGCTGTCGGTCTTGATCAGCGATCCATAGGCATACGTTATCTGGTTGGTCTTGGTGTTCAGCAGATTGAGCACGTCGAGTTGGATCCGCCATCCGTTTTCAAACCGATAGCCTATGCGGCCATTGAATATGCTGGTGGGCGGTGAACGGAAGGCGTTGTCTTCGGTAAGAGGGCTCGCACCAAGGTAACGCCAGCGCAATGTTTCGAACCAGCCGGTCTTCTCGCCGATGGTGATCCCGGCGGAAGCCACGATCGCCGGCGCGTTGGGAATATAGTTGCCGGGAGCGTTGCCGATCTGCGCCTGCGGAAATCCGGCAAGCGATGCATAAAGCTCGGCCTGCTCGGTGTCGTAGCCGACAAACCGGGCGTGCGACAGTGCGAGATCGCCGTCGAACGTCAGCCAGGAATTGGGGTGATACTTGTTGGTCCACTCGACCCCGTAACGCTGGCTCGGGCGGCTGGCCGAGGTGTCGCCCGCATCGCCCTGGAACACGATCTCGGATGCCTGATCCAGGATGAACACACTTACCGATGAATCCAGTCCCGGAATGACCTTGGTCCGGACGCCCACCTCCGCGCCCTTGGTTTGGACCAGCAGCGGCGAAGCGCCGAGTGGCGAAGAAGCCGCGGTCGGGTTTGCAACCCTGTCGACCGGCTCTTCCGTGATCGTGGCGCCGCGTGCGTCGTTGCTGTGCATGCCGTAACCGGCCCCGAGGAAAAATTCCGTCTTGTTGAAGGGACCGACCACCATGGTGAATTTGGGGCTGCTGATCCCGGCACTNACCTTGCCGGAATTGNNGGCATCGAACAGGGAATCAACATTGGCGTTATAGTAGTCGCCGCGCCATCCCAANGTGGTCCTGAGCCAGTCGGTCCAGTGAACCGTGTTCTGGACATAAACTCCGACGCTTGCTTCCTGCACCTTGTCGCTGCGGACATTTGACAGGAAAGAGCGTTGAAAGGTGTCGGTCAGGCCGAGGTCGATATCATCGTAACGGGTCTGGACCCCGAACGTGGTTTCCATCAGCCGGCCGGCGAAGGTTCCATTGAGAGTTCTTGATGCATTCGCACCCGTCATCACCCGACTGTCGTGTTGATGAAACTGGTCGCCCTGTACCGGATTAGTCAGAAAATAAGTGAAATTGTTGAACAGATCGAGGTCGCTTTTGACGATATAGGCGTTGGCTTTCCACGACCCGGCATCGTCGGTGCCGGACATCCGCGCCGACAGCGCAAACCGGTCGGTGTTGCCGCCGTCGGTCGGATCTTCCTCGCCGTAAAGTCCGATCTGCCCCGATGTGATCGCGCGTTGCGGCACCTGGTCGGTTGAATTCCACTTGTTCGAATACGCCATGCCGGTGATGGAAAGCCCGTCCTGCGCCGTCCCCTGGCTGTAGCGCAGCAGACTATTGATCTTGCGCATATCGTCGGGATTGACCCACGGTCCATTATACGCGCCGGCCTCGCCCGCAAACAGCAGCGTCCCCTCGCCCATTTTGGTCGAACCCATGCCGAAAATTCGCTGGTAGCCGAAGCTGCCGACGGTCATTTCCGCGATGCTCTTGTTGACGCTNTCGATNAGGCCGATGNGGAGGTTGCCGGCCGAGCCGAAGTCNCCCTCGTCGGCGAAATAAGGTCCCTTGCGAACCTCGACCGAATTGATGGTTTCCGGCATCAGCCAGTTCAAATCGGCATAGCCCTGGCCATGAGCATGGGTGCGCATATTGGCCGGCACGTCGTCGACCCAGATCGCCATGTCGGTGCCGTGATCAAGATTATAGCCACGCAGAAAATACTGGTTGGCTTTGCCCTCCCCGCTGTGCTGCGTCACGATCAGGCCCGGGACCGCCTCCAGGATTTCGCCGGGGCGCGCGACCGGACGCGCATTGAGTTCCTCGCCGGTCACCGTCATCTGGCTCGCCATATTCGGCGGGCCCGACGACCCGGCGGCGACATTCGGAGCGCCCGATGGAATTGCTGTCGGCTGGGACGAACGATTTGAAGCCACCGCCGGTTTCGAAGAACGCCGGTTGTGTGCACTGCGGTTGACTGCCGGGCGCGACTTCGCCGACCGATGCGGCGCCTGCACCGTGATGGCCGGCAACGTCGCAGGACTTGCCGGGGAGGTACTTGCCGAGGAGTTCCCGGGTTCGGCGGCGGGCTGACTGGCGGCTTCCGGCGCGGATTGCGCCTGGGCCGAGGCCGTACACAGCAACCCCGGTATCAGCACGGCCGTCAAAGCCAGTTGACGCAACTCATTTGACACGCGCAGCCCCCGCCCGGACCGACAGAGGCGAAACGCCAGGCTTGCAATCCGCGATTGGTCGTAGTCAGGCTTACAATCGCAGTTTAAGCATTACGCGCATCGTGCTCTTATCAAGTGGTAAAAAAGTATTGCCCGCTTAGTATGATGTCAATCCATATTCATCATACTCGGGTATGACGAAAGGCAGCAAAATGCAGCGCATCACAATCACCCTCGACGATGACCTGATGCACGAACTCGACCAGATGATCGTCGAGCACGGTTACCAGAACCGGTCAGAGGCGATCCGGGACTTCACCCGTGCGGGCATGCAGCAGGCTGCACAGAAAATGGGGAAGTCGGGGAGTTGCGTGGCCGCGCTGGTCTATGTCTACGACCATGCCGCGCGCGATCTGTCGCGACGCCTGGTGGAGAACTATCACGGCCATCACGATCTCTCGATGGCGACACTTCATGTCCATCTCGACGACGACAACTGCATGGAAGTGACAGCCTTGAGAGGGACCGGCGCCGAAGTGCAGCATTTCGCCGACCACGTCATTGCCGAGCGCGGCGTGCGCTACGGCCGCCTCGTCATGATCCCCACCGAGGCCGGCAAGAAAAAAGCCGTTGCTCACAAGAAGGCCGGGCATCGACATCCGTGAGGCGAGAAGTTAGCGCGACAGCCGCACCAAAGCGCGACAGTTTACGATGGGCGCTCGGCGCGGCATTGATCATCTTCGGCTGCCTTGATCTGCAAGCAGCTGCGGCCGCGAATTTGCCGCGTATCGTGTCGATCAATCTATGTACCGACCAGCTTCTGATAACGCTTGCGGACCCGCCGCAGATTTTGGGATTGAGCCCCTATTCGCGAGATCCGGCCCGCTCATGGGCTGCCGCCCAGGCAGACTCGTTTCTGCGGCTCTCGGGGACCGCAGAGGATGTTCTGATGCTGCAGCCCGACGTCGTTGTCGCGGGCCGTTTTACCAAGCTCGCGACCCGGGAATTGCTGAAAGAAAAGGGCCTGCGCGTCGTTGAATTCGATGCCGCTCGGTCGCTGGACGACGTCAAGAAGCAAATCCGGCTGATGGGTGACGTCACACGGCATCCAGATCGCGCTTCAGCGGAAATCGACCGGCTTGACGCCGCGATTGCGCATGTGCGCCAGCTTGCGGCGCGCAAGCCTTATCGCGTGCTCGCGATATCCCGACGCGGCTGGGTTGCCGGCGGCGACAGTCTGACCAGTTCTTTGCTGGCCAATGCCGGCCTGTCCAACGCCGCCAAGGATCTCGGGATCAAATCCGGCCGGTTTGCAACCCTTGAGACTATCGTGGATCTCAAGCCGGATTTCATCCTGGTCTCCGATGACAGTGGTTTTGCCGAAGATGAAGGGAGCGCATTCCTGCTGCATCCGGCCCTCGAGAGGTTTTATCCGGCCACAAAACGGATCGTGATTCCGGAACGACTGACCGTCTGCGGCGGACCGATGCTGTCGGAGGCCATGGATCGCCTGGCTTCCGAGCTTGAGCGCGTGGACCGCTAGGGTGCTGATCTCCGGCAGCGGCCTTTTCATCGTTGTCGCAGCGCTGGCGTTCGACGCGCTGATCGGCGACCCCGACTGGCTCTGGCGGCGACTGGGACATCCGGTGGCCCTGATCGGAGCCTTGATCGGAGTTCTCGACCGCAGGCTCAATCGCGAAGACCGGTCGCAACAGCAGCGCAAATTGGCGGGCATCGCCAGCACGGCCGCCGTGGTCGCCGTATCGGTATCCGTGGGCATCCTGGTTCAAACCACCGTGCAGCAGCTTCCGATGGGGAATCTCGTGCTCGCGCTGATCGCCTCGATTTTCATCGCCCAGCGAAGCCTCTATCAGCATGTCGCCTGGGTGCGTTCGGCTTTCGCCGAAGGTGGCCTCGCCGGCGCCCGCAAAGCCGTGGCCAGGATCGTCGGGCGCGATCCCGAACAACTGGATGAAGCCGGCGTATGTCGGGCGGCAATCGAATCCTGCGCCGAGAATTTCTCCGATGGGGTGGTGGCACCGGTGTTCTGGCTGGCGCTGTTGGGGCTGCCTGGATTGATCGCCTACAAAACCATCAACACCGCCGACTCCATGATCGGGCATCGTACCGAGCGTTACAAATCGTATGGCTGGGCCGCGGCGCGGCTTGACGATCTCGTCAACCTGGTTCCAGCGCGATTGTCGGCCTTGTTGCTNGCGAGCGCGGCGCCGATCGCCGGGGGGACGATCAGCAACTCGTTGAAGGTGGTAAAGCGCGATGCCTCGAAGCATCGTTCGCCGAATGCCGGCTGGCCGGAAAGTGCGATGGCCGGCGCGCTCGGCGTGGCGCTGGCCGGACCGCGCCGCTACGCCACACATGTGGTCGAAGATCCCTTTTTGAACGCCGAAGCGACCAGCCCGGCCGTGCCCGACGATATCGGGCGCGCGCTCGATCTTTACACCGCGGCGTGCGTCATCGAAGCGGCCGGCTACGCCGCACTGGCATTGGTGGTCTGACGGCTGCGAGCAATGGTCAGAATGGCCTCGATATCCAGATGCGCTTCCAGATGATCGGCCAGCGCATCGAGCGCGGATTCGATTTCGATGGAGTAGGCGAGCGAAGAGATAATCCCGAGATTGGCGAGCCACGCTTTTCGAAAGGCGTCACCGGTGAATAACCCGTGGACATAAGTGCCCTGCACGCGTCCGTCGGCCGTGCTCGCGCCGTCCGAGCGTCCATCGATCGTCACCACCGGCCTTGCGCGATCGGGGCCTTCGCTGTGGCCGAGATGGATTTCGTATCCCTCGATGGCGGTCCCCGTNGCGCAATGCGTGCCTTTGACCAGCCNGGTCGATTTATCCGCGCTCATGACCGTGGAGATATCCAGCAAGCCGAGGCCTTCAACCGTCGCGGCGGGTCCCTCGATACCCTCCGGATCGGCGATGGTCTGTCCCAGCATCTGATAGCCACCGCAAACGCCCAGCACGTGACCGCCGCGGCGGACATGGGCCTTGATGTCGATGTCCCAGCCTTGCGCCCGCAGAAAGGCGAGATCGCCGATGGTGGATTTGCTGCCCGGCAGGATCACCACGTCGACATTCCCCGGAATCGGCTCGCCCGGCCGAACGAACAAAAGTTTGACACCGGGCTCCAGCCCCAAGGGATCGAGGTCATCGAAATTGGCAATGCGGGCCAACAGTGGCACCGCGATCACGCGCGACGAAGCCGAGCGGTGGACCCGGCCGAGATCGACGGCGTCTTCCGCCGGCAGCCACGCCGCCCGCGGCAGCCACGGCACCACACCGAGCGATGGCCAGCCCGTCAATCGGGTCACCGCGGCAAGCCCCTGATCGAACAATCTGACATCACCGCGAAACTTGTTGATGACAAAACCGCGGATGCGTGCGCGCTCCTCTGGCTCCAGGACCAGATGCGTACCGGCAAGACTGGCGATCACGCCGCCACGATCGATGTCGCCGGCCAGCACCACCGGCACATCGGCCGCATCGGCAAATCCCATATTGGCGATGTCGCCGGCGCGCAAATTGATCTCGGCGGGACTACCCGCGCCTTCGACCAACACAATATCAGCCTCGCGCGCGAGCCGGGCAAAACTGTCCAATACCGCCGGCAGTAACGCCGCCTTCTTGTCGAGATAATTCCTCGCCCGCAGCGTACCCCAGCGCTTGCCCTGCACGATGACCTGCGAACCGCTGTCGGTCTCCGGCTTCAGCAGCACCGGATTCATATGCACGCTCGGAATCATTCTCGCCGCGCGCGCCTGCACCGCCTGGGCGCGGCCGATCTCGCCGCCTTCCACCGCCACGGCCGCATTGTTCGACATGTTCTGCGGCTTGAACGGCGCCACCTTCATTCCGCGCCGCACCAGTGCCCGCGCCAGCCCCGCGACCAGTGTCGACTTGCCGGCATTGGAGCCGGTACCCTGGATCATCAGTGCCGGCGTCGCGGAGGTCATCAGAACTCGACGCCTTTCTGGGCCTTCACCCCCTGGCGGAACGGATGTTTTATCTGGGTCATTTCGGTGACGAGGTCGGCCATTTCGATCAGCGACGCATGCGCATTGCGGCCGGTGATGACGACATGCTTGTCGGCCGGTTTCTCGTCGCGCAGGAAATTCACCACCTCCTCGATTCGAAGATATTCGTAGCGCAGCACGATATTGAGCTCGTCCAGCAGCACCATGCGGTGACGTTCGTCGCGAATGAGTTCTTTCGCACGCGCCCAGCCCGCGGTGGCGGCGGCGATATCGCGGGCGCGATCCTGCGTCTCCCAGGTAAAGCCTTCCCCCATGATGTGCAGCGTCACCAGTTCCGGAAATTTCGCCAGCACCCGCGCCTCGCCGGTGTCCCACGCCGGTGACTTGGTGAATTGCACGACGGCGACGGGATAGCCATGGCCGATGTGGCGGAACACCATGCCGAGCGCGGCGGAGGTCTTGCCCTTGCCGGTGCCGGTGTGGACGATCAACAGGCCCTTCTCGCCGGTTTTGGTGGCCATGATCTTGTCGCGCGCGGCCTTGTGCTTGCGCGCTTTTTCCTTGTGGCGGGCATTTTCCGCGTCGTCATTCTCCGTTGAAGACCCCGTCATGCGATTTCCCTTTGAGCTTCCGGCAGAAGCTCGGCGATCAGATGGGCGGCCCGGTTGGAGCGCGGCGTCCACAGCCCGCGCCGGATCGCTTCGGCAAACCGCGTGGCGGTTTCACGCAAGGCCGCCGGATTGACCGCTGCCATGAAATCACGCACACGCTCGTCTTCCAGATAGGCGGCGAATAGTTGATCGAAATGATGGTTCGAGACCGCCTCGGTGCTGGCGGCGAACCCGAACAGATAATCGACCGTGGCGGCGATCTCGAACGCCCCCTTATAACCGTGGCGCATCACTCCGGCGATCCATTTCGGATTCGCGGCGCGACCGCGCACCACGCGGGAGATTTCGAGGGACAACGGCCGTGCCAGCGGCGCCTCCGGCCGCGATGTATCGACATGCGTGATGCGCGGCGCTTTGCCGCGCAGGCTCTGCACGGTGGCCGCGAGGCCGCCCATGAACTGATAATAATCGTCCGAGTCCAGAACATCGTGCTCGCGGTTGTCCTGGCTCTGCGCAACGAGATCGATGGTCGCGAGCCGTTCGGCGAAATCATCCCGCGCGGCCTCCCCCTGGGCCCCGCCGCCATAGGCATAACCGCCCCAGTCAAGATAGACGCCCGCGAGATCGCCACGATCGTGCCAGCCGCTTTCGTCGATCAAGGCACCGAGGCCGGCGCCATAAGCCCCCGGCTTCGAGCCGAACACGCGATGGGTCGCCTGCCGCTGCGCCGCCTCTCCGCTCATACCATTGCCTTCGAGCGCGCGCCGCTTCGCCCGGACATTGGCGGCAATCGGATTGGCGTCGTCGGGTTCGTCGAGTTCGGCAATGGCGCGGACCGCACTGCCGATGATGTCCATCTGGGTCGGGAACGCGTCGCGAAACAATCCGGAGACGCGGAATGTGACGTCGATCCGCGGCCGCTTCAATTCGGACAGCGGCGTGATGGCGAAGCCTGTTACCCGGCCGGAGGTTTCCTCCCATAATGGCCGCGCACCGATCAGCGCCAGCGCCTGCGCGACGTCATCACCGCCGGTGCGCATGTTGGCGGTGCCCCAGGCCGACAGCGCAATGGCACGCGGCCATTCGCCGGCCTCCTGCCAATAGCTTTCGACCAGGCGCTCGGCCGCCAATCTTCCGATCCGCCAGGCCGACGGCGTCGGCACGGCGCGAACATCGATCGCGAAGAAATTGCGCCCGGTCGGCAAGACGTCAGGTCGGCCACGGGTCGGCGCGCCGGACGGGCCGGGCCGCACAAACCGGCCGTCGAGCCCTTGCAGCAAGGCTGCCATTTCGGCGCCGCCACAGGCGTCAATGGCCGGGCGCAGTATTGCGTCGATCCAGCCGAGTACGGCTTTGGTGCGCTCCCAGCCGGCATCGCGGGATTGAACGCCCGACACCAATCGAAGCGCGAGAAATTCAATCCGCTCCACGGTATCGCCCACGGTACGCCATGCGGCTTCGCTGACATCAGACAGAATTTCAGGACGAGGCCCGTTGAAAGGATCGGCAAGATCGCGCGTCAACGGATCGAAATCGCCCAGGTCCAGATCGAGCGCCAGCGCGCGATGCAGCGAGGCGTCCTGCGGCTTGATATCGGAACGCGGCAGCCGGGAGATCGAAACCATCAGATCGTTGCGCTGCGCTTGTTGCGGCGTTCGCCCGAAAACATGCAGGCCGTCACGGATTTGCATTTCCTTGAGGTCGCACAGATGCGCATCGAGCGCGCGTAACGCGTCATTGGTCGGCGTATCGCGAGTGACGTTGACATCGGCATCGAGCCGCTTCGCGCGGGCGAGCGATAAAATGTCTTCGGCAATCGCGGTGGCGCGTTTGGGATCAAGGTCGGCGGCGAGCGCATATTCGTCGACCAGTGTTTCCAGCCGCGCCAGATCGTCATGCAATTCGGCACGGGTCAGCGGTGGCGTCAGATGATCGATGATGACGGCAGCCGAGCGGCGCTTGGCCTGAATGCCCTCGCCCGGGTCATTGACGATGAAGGGATAAAGATGCGGCAACGGCCCCAGCACCGCGTCAGGCAGGCAATTCGCTGACAGACCGATGCTTTTGCCGGGCAGCCATTCGAGGTTGCCGTGCTTGCCGAGATGCACCACGGCGTTGGCGTCGAAATAGCGCCTGATCCAGAGATAGAACGCCAGGTAATAATGCGGCGGCACCAGATCAGGATCGTGATAGGTGCTCTTGGGGTCAATATGATAACCCCGCGCCGGCTGCACGCCGACCACCACGTTGCCGAAACGATGCAGACCGAGACGAAAGCTGCCGCTCACGACATGAGGGTCCTGTGCCGGGCNACCCCAGCGCGCCTCGACGGCGCGCCGCACGTTCTCGGGCAATTCCGCGAAGCCGGCTTCATAGTCGGCCAAGCGCCATGACATCCCGCCGAGACGGGCGCTGCGCTCTTCAAGCGCGTTGGTCGGACCCGCCTGCAAAAGCTGCATCATCGAAGCGGCATCGCCCGGCGCGTGATCGATACCGTAGCCCGCGACACGCATGGCGCCGAGCACCTCAAGCAGGCTCTGCGGGGTATCGAGGCCTACGCCGTTGGCGAGGCGGCCGTCGCGGCTCGGATAATTGGCCAGGATCACCGCGACACGCCGCCGAGAGCTTGGCGTGCGCCGCAGCCGCACCCAGGCCCGCGCCAGATCGGCGGTCGCACTGATGCGATCATCGACCGGACGGAAGACGGTCGGCGCAAAGCCCGCCTCGGATTCGAGGCGCTCCTTGAAGGCGATGGCGTGGGCGAAGATGCGCCCGTCGACCTCCGGCAGCACGACATGCATGGCGAGATCGCGCGGCAACAGGCCCCGCGCCGAGCTTTCCCAACTCGCTCGCGTGATACCAGCCTGCGCTACCTGCAGGACCGGGCAGCCCGACGCTGACAGCACCCCCGCATCGTCATTGGCCGTCGCAGTAGCGAAGGCGGTGGCATTGACGATGATATCGGGCGGATAAGCCGCCAGCGCCGCGCGTAGGAAGGCTGCCGAGCGCTCGTCCTTAAGACTGGTGACATAGAGACAGACGGCATTAAGCCCGCGCGCGTCCAATGCCGCGCGCAGCGCATCGATCGCCGCGGTGTCGCCACCCGCGACCAAAGCTCGGTAGCAAATCACGACGGCGTTGGGGCGGTCATCGATCGCGGGCTCCCCGCGCCAGAACCCGGCCGACGGCATCGGCCGCGCCGGCGCCGGCAAATCCCCCCGGCCGATCAGATGGGCCGCAAAGCGCAGCGCCAGTTCGGCGTTTTCCACGCCGCCTTCGGTGCAGTAGCGCCACAACGCATGGGTATCGATGGTATTCAACGTGCCGCGCGCGGCCAGCCGCGCATCCCAGCTTAATTCGCCGGGAATGCAGGCCAATAGCGCACCACGGCGCAACGCATCGCTGCGCAAGCTCTCGACACCATGCGGCCAGTAGCTTTCCCCCCCGAGCATGCGCAGCACGACAATCCTCGCATCGCGCAGCGTGCGCTCGACATAAAGATCGACCGACGCCGGATGGCCGAGCGCCAGCAGGTTGGTCAACCGCACGCTCGGAAAATCTTTCGGCAACGTCGCATGCGCGGCGCCGAAGGCGGCAAGATCGCTATCGGCGGCCGACAGCACGACAATGTCGGCGGAGGCCTGCCCGAGATCGCGGGCGACGTCGCCGTCATCAATGCTGCCGCTATCGTCGAGCTTGAGATGCATGCCTGTTTCAGGTTCCTGCCGTCGCTATCCCGCCAGCGCGCGGCGGACCGCGTCACTGTCAAACCCCTTGAGGCCGATCACGACCAGATGCTCGGCCTGTTTCACGTCAGGACGGGCGAAGGACAGGTCAACCCGGCTGCCGACAGCCTGCACCACGATCGGCGCCGCCCTGTCGCTGATCCGCGCATGACCCTTGACGCGCAACACCCCGGTCAGGTTTAGCGCATCGCTGACGCGCAAACGCATCGCGTCGACGCTGTTGGCAGGCGACGGCGTCACCACGATGCTGTCGAAATCATCATGGTCGTGCTCCTCCTCTTCGCCGTGATGGCCGGCGCGTGCAGCCATGTCGTCTTCGGCCGCGGAATTGAGGCCGATCAGCACCGCCGGCAACAGCGCACCATGCGAGCGCACGATGCGCACGCCCGGGCGCAACACCGCCGCGAGCCGATCCTCGATGTCAGCCAACGCGTCGGCCGAGACCAGATCGCTCTTCGAGAGCACCACCAGATCGGCACAGGCCAGCTGATCCTCGAATACTTCCTCGATCGGATCGTCGTGATCGATCGAATTATCCGCCGCGCGTTGTGCCGCGACCGCGCCTTCATCTGACGTGACGCGGCCTTCCGACTGCGCCAGCGCGTCGACGACGGTGACGACGCCATCGACGGTGGCGCGGGTGCGCACGTCGGGCCATGCGAATGCCTTGAGCAGCGGCTGCGGCAGCGCCAGACCGGACGTCTCGATCACGATGGCGTCGAGCGGGCGATCTCGCGACAGCAATCTATCCATGGTCGGAATAAAATCGTCGGCGACCGTACAGCAGATGCAGCCATTGGTCAGTTCGACGATATCACCGGGGGCGCAGGCCCTTGCCGCGCATTCCTCCACCAGCCCGCCGTCAAACCCGGCATCGCCGAATTCATTGACGATCACGGCGATGCGGCGGCCATCGGCCTGGGTCAAAAGCGAGCGCAACAGCGTGGTCTTGCCGGCGCCGAGGAAGCCGGTGAGCACAGTGACGGGAACGCGGGACATATCAACTCTCCCTTGGGGACGAACGTTTGAGCCAGAGCGGAAGTCCGGCGGCGATGAACACGACATGGGGCACAGCGGCCGCCAAGATCTGATTGAGGCGTCCCTGCGCGTCGCGAAAACGGCGGCCGAGCGGTGTTTCAGGCACCAGGCCAAGGCCGACCTCATTCGAAACGAACACCACGGGATATCTGGCGACGTCAAGAAACCGGGTCAGCCGGCGTGCCTCGATTTCGGGATCGCGCCCCGCCAGCATCAGGTTCGAGAGCCACAGCGTCAGGCAGTCGACCAATACCGCCCGGCGATGGGTCGCTTCCCGGGTCAGCGCATCGACCAGCGCCAGCGGCTCCTCGATCGTGGTCCAGCCTTCGCCGCGTTGCCCTCGATGATACGCGATGCGGGCTTTCATCTCCTCGTCATCAGCCGTCGCGGTCGCCAGATAAATTCGCGCCAGGCCACTGTCGGCGATCAGCCGCTCGGCAAAGGCCGATTTGCCGGAACGAGCCCCGCCCAGCACCAGCGTGGTCGCCAGCTCCATCATTTCGGCGCGCGCCCGTCGTCCGGCGACCACTGCATCGGGGGCACCCGGGCCAGCATGCCCTTGCGCAGCACCTCGGCACGCTCGCGCCATGGCACCAGGCCGTAGCCGGAATTTTGATAGGACTTCACGAATGACTTAAGCGCCGCGGTGCCGCTCTCGGCCTGCAGATCGCCGAACAAAAAAGTGTAGCCGTCGGGGCTCGTTACCGCGACCGTTGCCGGACGCTTGCAAACACTGAGACACTGCACCGGCCGCACCACGACGTTCGGATCGTCGTTCCCGAGCGCGGCCCGCACCGCTGCAAACATATCGGGGCCCACCACCGTGCCGTCATCGGCGGTCTTGCAGGTCGTGCAGACGCTGACGATCACGGGACCCTCCGGCCAATTTGGCTGCGGCGGTTCAGCCTGCGTCAAGTCAGGAGATTGAGAATCAGGAGATCGGTTGTCGGCGCTTTCGCGATCCATCACAGGCTCATCGTCAGGCCGCAAGCGGCCGCGAGCTTTGTTGGGTCGCGCTCGACGGCTCGCCGTCAAGCTCGCTCCCGTCCGGTGCACCCCGCCCCGACGACGCCTCCAAAGCACAGTTCTTGATGGCAGGTCTCCTGGCTCGCGGGTCGCTGCCGTCAGCCGCCTTCCCGGGAAATTCCCAGTGGCACCGGCGAGGGCTCGTCGC
>JGI24140J50213_10000153_pt1 | contig 31709 bp, 31 predicted proteins | sample BarGraIncu00222A_FD_50213 | JGI IMG/M metagenome (IMG submission 50213)
GGGGTGGTGAAGGTGTGCTTTGACGGCTTCCATGGTTGCCCGCCGACGGTGGCGACGAAGGACGAACTGGTCCACAGGGTCGGGAGTCGGGACCGCAAGGCGTCGACAAGACCACCCGCGCCGTGGGCTGGGCCTGAGAGCTCTCCGGTGACGAGCCTGCGGATTTGAGGCAGGTCAAGACGGGAACGCTGCCAGGACGATCGTGGCCACGGCTGAACGTCTCCGTGCTGCTGTTGACGACATCAGACATCTGCTGCCTCCTCTCGGGGATGTAGTCGATGGCGCTCTGGGTCAGAAAACCCCCGCCGGTGGCCGTGGGGAACCGCTAAATCCGCTCCACCAGCCGAAGGGAGCGCACGCCACGCTCGAGATGCCACTGCAGGAAGGCCGTCACCAGAGAACTACCCTCACGGCGGTGCTGGGGCAAGCTCTGATCGGCCACCCCCCAGTCGCCAACGAGCAGCGCCGCCAGAAGCTCCAGGGTGGCCAGTGCCGGCACCGCTGAGCCAGGCGTCCGACAGGACGGGCAGACGGTGCCGCCACTGGCGAGGTTGAAAGCACGCTGAGGCCCCGGCGCGCCACAGCGTGCGCAGTCATGAAAGCTCGGCGCCCACCCCGCAACCGCCAGCGACCGAAGCAGGTAGGAGTCCAGCACCAGCCCTGCCTCGTGCTCGTCACCAGCCAATGCGCTCAGCCCGCCGGCCAGCAACAAGAACTGCTGAACCGCCGGCTCGCGCTCCTCGGTGAGCCGTTCGGCCGTCTCGAGCATCGCCGTCGCCGCGGTGTAGGAGACATAGTCGCGAGCGATCGGATCGCCGTACGGGGCAATGGTTACCGCCTGGGTCACAGTGTCCAGCGAGCGTCCCTCATAGAGCTGGACGTCGACGATCATGAAGGGCTCGAGCCGAGCGCCGAAACGCGACGTGGTCCGGCGCACGCCCTTGGCGACGGCCCTGACCTTGCCGTGCTGACGCGTCAGGAGGGTCACGATGCGATCCGCCTCACCCAGTTTCTGGGCGCGCAGGACGATCGCAGCGTCGCGGTAAAGGGCCATGAGCCTATTCTCCTACGCCGGCCGGGCAACGGCAGTATGCCCTGCCGTTGCGCGCCACGTCCGGCATCACCAACGCGACACACCGCGACCACATTTGATACATACGTTCTACGCGGACTACTCTCGGTTGATGTCCGTAGCACTGCAAGGATCTCTGCTCGACAGTATCGACGAGGTCGGACTCCGAGCCCTTGGCCCCGCGATCAGGCGCACCGTCCTGGATCGGGGCGCGTGGATCGACGTTCGCCCTGGCTGGGTGACTGGGGCGGACGAGCTGTTCACCCGGCTCGCACGCGACATCCCCTGGCACGGCGAGCACCGAGCGATGTACGAGCGCGAGGTCGAGGTTCCGCGTCTTCTGAGCTTCTACGACCAGGACGAGCACCTTCCTGAGCCCATTCTCGAGCAGGCTCGCTCGGCGCTCAGCACCTACTACTGGCCCGAGCTTGGCGAGCCGCTGAGCACCGCCGGGCTCTGCTTGTACCGCGACGGCCGCGACTCCGTAGCCTGGCATGGTGACACCATCGGTCGTGGGTCGTGGCAGGACACCCTGGTCGCCATCATCTCGGTCGGGGTGCCGCGGGCGCTGCTTCTGCGCCCCCGAGGCGGGTCGGGGGGCACCACCCGCCATGTCCTCGGCCACGGCGACCTGCTCGTGATGGGCGGGTCGTGCCAACGCACTTGGGAGCACTGCGTTCCCAAGACGACCAGGCCGCTCGGTCCACGGATCAGCATCCAGTTCAGGCCCAGCGGCGTTCGCTGAACAGCACCGGAGCCGTCAGCGACCGCCTATAGGCTTGGCGACCATGAACCCTGGCGACGCTCCCCAAGACCTGGACTACCTGGGCCACCTTGCTTCCAGCTCGGCACGTTTCGTCGAGGTTCTGGCCCAGGCACCCGCCGGAGCGCGGGTGCCGACCTGCCCCGACTGGGACGCCGATGACCTTTTGTGGCACCTCGGGCAGGTCCAGTGGTTCTGGGCCGCCATCGTAGGTCGCGGGCTCACCGTGGAGGCGGATGTCGAGGCCTTGGCCAGACCGCCGCGACCAGCAACGCGCGTGGAGCTGCGCAGGCACTTTTGCCGCGCCAGCGGCGATCTGCAGCGGAACCTGCGCGATACCTGCCCGGACACCTCAGCGTGGACCTGGTCGCACGAGCAGACGGTCGGGTTCATCCTTCGCCGGCAGGCTCACGAGGCTCTGATCCATCGGATCGATGCCGAGCTGACCACGGGCAATCGCACCCGGATGGACCCTGAGCTCAGTACCGACGGCGTCGACGAGGCACTGGGGTTCATGGGCCCCGGTATCGCGGGTCGGGGCTCCTTGCTGCCAGAGCACGCGAGCACCGTTCAAGTGCGGACCAGCGACACGGACCGGGCCTGGTCGGTGACCCTGGGCCTGCCCAGCGCGACGCACCACGACGGTGGGGCACGCGATGAGGCGCACGCGCCGGTCGTCGTCTCGTCCGGCGTCACCTCTGATGCCGGGCCGTCAGCGGCTGCCACCATGAGCGGGACAGCCGCTGACCTCGACTGCCTGCTCTGGCACCGGCCGACCACCGGCAAGATAGCAAGAGCCGGGGACCCTCTGGTCCTGGGCCGGTTCGAGGAGGTCGTCGCCGGCGACCACCTGTAGGCGCAGCCCGGTGCGTGCCGCCGAAGCGAGGTCAGCCGTCGGTGGCTGCAGCGTCGCGCTCTGAACGGTTGACCGCAGAGATGACCGCCTTGAGAGAGGCGATCACGATGTTGGCGTCCAGGCCCACTCCCCACAGCACCCGCTCACCGACCGCGCACTCCACGTACGCGGCAGCGGTCGCGTCACCACCGGATGAGAGCGCGTGCTCGACGTAGTCCAGGACTCGCACATCGACATCCAGGGTCGACAGCGCGGACACGAAGGCAGCGATAGGGCCGTTGCCGACCCCCTCGATCGTGACCTCCCGACCGTTGTCGGTGAGCCTGACCGAGAGCGTGTCGGCACCCTCAACCGCCGAGTCCGAACGCATGCTGAGCAGCGCGAACCGGCCCCATTGCTCGTTATGGGCCGCGGCGGCGTCCGCCCGGCCGACCGGCAGGTACTCATCGCGAAATGCCGACCAGAGCTCGGCCGGGGAGACCTCACCACCGCTGGAGTCGACGTGTCTCTGGACAACACCGCTGAACTCGATCTGGAGCCGGCGCGGCAGCTCGAGCTGGTGCTCGCTCTTGAGGATGTAAGCCACGCCACCCTTGCCGGACTGGCTGTTGACGCGCACGACGGCCTCATAGCTGCGCCCGATGTCGTGCGGGTCGATGGGCAGGTACGGCACCTCCCAGACGAGGTCATCGACCGAGGCCGCGGTGGAGCTGTTCGCCAGGTCCTTCTCCATCGCGTCGAAGCCCTTCTTGATCGCGTCCTGATGCGATCCGGAGAAGGCCGTGAACACGAGGTCGCCGCCATAGGGATGACGCTCGTGGACTGGCAGCTGGGTGCAGTACTCCACGGTGCGCCGGACCTCGTCAATATTCGAGAAGTCGATCTGCGGGTCAATGCCCTGGCTGAACAGGTTCATGCCCAGGGTCACCAGGCAGACGTTGCCGGTGCGCTCGCCGTTGCCGAACAGGCAACCCTCGATCCGGTCAGCCCCGGCCAGAAAGGCCAGCTCGGCTGCGGCCACCGCAGTCCCACGGTCATTGTGAGGGTGCAACGACAACACGATCGACTCACGGCGCGCCAGGTGACGTGACATCCACTCGATCGAGTCGGCGTAGACGTTGGGCGTGGTCATCTCNACCGTCCCCGGCAGGTTGATGATCACCTTGTGATCGGGCCTGGCGTCGAAGACCTCTATGACCTCGTTACAGATCCGCGCCGCGAACTCGAGCTCGGTGCCGGTGTAGGACTCCGGCGAGTACTCGTAGTACACGGCCGTCTCGGGGATGGTCTCCTCGAATTTGCGGCACAGGCGCGCGCCCTCCAGCGCGACGTCCACGATGCCGTCCTGGTCCAGGCCGAAGACGACCCGCCGCTGCAGGATGGAGGTGGAGTTGTAGAGATGGACTATCGCCTGCTTGGCCCCGCGGATCGAGTCATAGGTCCGCTCAATCAGGTGGTCACGCGCCTGGGTCAGAACCTGGATCGTGACGTCGTCGGGGATGTGCTCGCCCTCGATCAGCATCCGCACGAAGTCGAAGTCAGTCTGACTCGCGGACGGGAAGCCGACCTCGATCTCCTTATAGCCCATGCGCACCAGCAGATCGAACATCCGCATCTTGCGATCAGGGCTCATCGGGTCGATCAGAGCCTGATTGCCGTCACGCAGATCGACCGCACACCAGCGCGGAGCCTGTGTCATACGTTTGGTGGGCCATGTTCGGTCGGCCAGTTCCACGGAGATCTGTTGATCAAAGGGCCGGTACTTGCCGACGGGCATACCGCTGGGTTTCTGTGGCTGAATCATGTTCTCGCCTCTAACGTCTGGTTGCTTTCGGTAAGGCCGGGCAACTCAAACTCCGCGACGAGGGTGGCCGAATCAGAGGGCCTCGCCGCGGCACGGAAGCAGGAGCAGAGCTCCGAACGCGATGCGCACACCCCTACGGTATGCCGTTCACCAGCGCCACGTCCACCAATTGGACGTCGGTCCCGCATCGTGGACCACGCGCGCGGTGAACCGGTCAGAAGCCCAGCCGTTGCAGCTGTTTGGGATCGCGCTGCCAGTCCTTGGCGACCTTGACGTGCAGGTCGAGGTAGATTCGCTGGCCGAGCAGGGCCTCGATCCCCTTTCGTGCAGTCGTACCGACCTCGCGAAGACGCGATCCACCCTTGCCGATGATGATGGCCTTCTGGCTGGAGCGCTCGACGAAGACGTTGACCCGCACGTCGATCATCGGGGAGATCTCCGGGCGGCCCGCGCGTGCCAGCATCTCCTCCACGACGACGGCCAGACTGTGGGGCATCTCGTCGTCAAGCCCTTCAAGGGCCGCCTCGCGGACCAGCTCGGCGATCATGATGATCTCGGGCTCGTCGGTCAGGACCCCGTCCGGATACAGCATCGGCGAAAGGGGCAGGTAGGACGCGAGCAGCGAGGTGACCTCGCCGACCTGGTCGCCACGCACCGCCGAACACGGAATGATGGCGGCCCACGCCCCGAGCTGGTCGATGGCGATAAGGTGCTCGGCCAGACGGTGCTTGTCGACCCGGTCGCTCTTGGTCGCGAGCGCCACGACGGGAGTGTGCTTGGCAGCCATCAGCTCGGTGAGCTCCCTGGCGATGTACGCGTCACCTGGGCCGATCCGCTGGTCGGCGGGCAGGCAGAAGCCGATCACGTCGACCTCCAGCAGGGTCGCGCGCACCATGTCGTTCAGCCGCTGCCCCAGCAGCGTCCGCGGCTTGTGAAGACCGGGGGTGTCGACCAGGATCAGCTGCCCGGTGTCGGAGGTCACGATGCCCCGAATGGTATGCCGTGTGGTCTGCGGCTTGCTCGAGGTGATGGCGACCTTCTGGCCGACCATGGCGTTGGTCAGCGTCGACTTGCCGGCGTTCGGACGGCCTACCAGACAGGCGAACCCGGCTCTGAAGTCCTGGGTCACGACGCTTCCTCCCGAATAGTCTTGGATTTCTTTGTGTCCGCCAAGCGTCGCACGATGACCGTGTCGATGCGGTTTCGCCGCCCGGCCATCCGCTCGGCCGTCAGCGATAGCCCGGCAACCTCGCCGCGGGAACCCGGAATCGGGACCAGACCAATGGTCTTTCCGAGCAGACCACCGACGGTGTCGACCTCGTCCTCATCCAGACTCACGTCGAAGAGCTCGGCCAGGTCGTCAACGTGCATCGTGGCGGGCACCCGGGTCGAACCNTCGGGCAGGTGTTCGACCCCGGGGGCCTCGCGGTCGTACTCGTCGTCAATCTCCCCGACGATCTCCTCCAGGATGTCCTCCAGGGTGACCAGGCCTGCGGTTCCGCCGTACTCATCGATGACGATCGCAAAATGGTTCTGGTCCCGCTGCATCTCCCGCAGCAGGTCATCAATCGGCTTGCTCTCGGGGGTATACCTCGCCGGGCGCATGTGGTAGTTCACCGGCAGCTTGGCGGCTTTGGCGTCGCCGTAGACCCGGCGAGCCACGTCCTTGAAGTAGAGCAGCCCGAGCACATCGTCGGGCCCGTCGCCGAGAACAGGAATACGGGAGAACCCCGACCGCAGGAACAGCGACATCGCCTGACGCAACGTCTTGTCGTGGTCCATGGTCACCATGTCGGTCCGCGGCACCATGACCTCTCTGACCAAGGTGTCACCCAGCTCGAAGACCGAGTGGATCATCTGACGTTCCCCGGACTCGATCAGCAAGGCCTCCTCGGCCATGTCCACCAGGTCGCGCAGCTCCGCCTCCGAGTCGAACGGCCCGTCGCGAAAGCCGCGTCCGGGGGTCACGGCGTTTCCGAGCGTGACGAGCATGCGCGCCACCGGGCCGAGCACCCGGCGCAGGAGCACAAGGGTCGGTGCGGTCAGCAACGAGACTCGGTCGGCGTGCTGGCGACCAAGGGTTCGCGGTGAGACGCCGACCAGGACGAAGGAGACCACGGCCATGACCCCGATGGAGATCAGTAGTGCCGGCCAGAAGTGGTTGACCGAGTTGACCACTGCCAGCGTGATCAGGACGGCGGCGGCCGACTCAGCCAGTACCCGCACGAACGCCGCAGCCGACAGGTATGCCGAGCTGTCAGCCACGATGATGGCCAGTGCGGCCGAGCCTCGCCGGCCCTCCTCCACGAGCTCAGCGGCGCGGTGGCGGGAAAGCCGCGACTGGGACGACTCCGCGGCAGCCATGACGAAGGCGACCACGATGCCGGCGAACGCCGCGATGATGAGCCTGCTGACCATGACTGTCCAGTATGTCCGCGAGGCAGTCAGCGACCCGCACGGCGGCCGCGGCCGGCGAGGAAGGTCAGCAGCAACGTTCGCTGCAGCTCGAACATCTCGCGTTCGGCCTCTGGTTCCTCATGGTCAAAGCCAAGCAGGTGCAGGATCCCGTGCGTCAGGAGCAGCAGCAGCTCCTCCTCTGTTGCGTGACCCGCCCGGACCGCCTGGCGGGCAGCCACAGCCGGGCACATGACGATGTCGCCCAGCACACCCTCGGTGGGTTCCTGGTCGTCTCGGCCGGGACGAAGCTCGTCCATCGGGAAGCTCATCACGTCGGTGGGGCCGGGCAGGTCCATCCACTGCAGGTGAAGGACCTCCATCGCCGCCTCGTCGACGAGCTTGATACACAGATCAGCCTGCGGGTGGACCCGCATCTCACCCATGACGTACTTCGCGCAGCCCACAAGCTCCATCTCGTCCATGGCGAAGCCACTCTCGTTCAGAACATCAATGCTCACGGCCCATCACCGCCTGGCCCGCGATCCCGCGGCCCGCGCTGGCACGGACGTCAGCTGGTCCCAGCGCCCGTAGGCTTCCACGATGGACCCGACCAGGGCGTGACGCACCACGTCATGGGCGTTCAGCTGGGCGAAGTGCACGTCATCGACGCCCGCCAAGATCTCCTGGACCACCTTGAGCCCGGACGGTGTTCCCGACGGGAGGTCGATCTGGGTCACGTCGCCGGTCACGACCATCTTGGAGCCGAACCCCAGCCGGGTCAGAAACATCTTCATCTGTTCCGGCGAGGTGTTCTGCGCCTCGTCCAGGATGATGAAGGCGTCGTTGAGGGTGCGTCCTCGCATGTAGCCGAGCGGAGCCACCTCGATCGTGGCAGCTGCCAGCAGTCGCGGGATCGACTCGGCGTCGACCATGTCGTGCAGGGCGTCGTACAGCGGCCGCAGGTACGGGTCAATCTTGTCGCTGAGCGTGCCTGGAAGGAACCCAAGCCGCTCCCCCGCCTCAACCGCCGGCCGGGTCAGAATGATCCGGCTGACCTGTTTGGCCTGCAGCGAGGCGACCGCCTTGGCCATCGCCAGGTAGGTCTTGCCGGTGCCAGCCGGTCCAATGCCGAACACGATCGTGTGCTTGTCGATCGCATCCACGTAGCGCTTCTGGTTCAGGGTCTTGGGCCGGATCGTGCGCCCGCGGTTGGACAGGATGTTCATCGTGAGAACGTCAGCAGGGCGCTCCGTGGTGTGAGCCCGCAGCATCGAGACGGAGCGTTCGACCGCATCGCGGTTCAGAGCCTGCCCGGTCGCCAGGACGACCAGAAGCTCGTCGATCGTTCGCTCGAGCAGCGCCACGTCGGCCCCGGCTCCCGACACGTGGAACTCGTTGCCGCGGACCAGCAGGTCTAGGTGGGGGAAGGAGCTTTCCATGGCGCGTAGCAACTCGTCCCGGGGCCCGAGCAATGTCACCATGGACAGCTCGGGCGGGAGGACGATGATGTGCGTGGGCCGTCCATCGTCTGTCATCTTGAAACCAGTCTACGTGGGTTCTCAGCCCGGCGGCCACGTCATGGCCCGACCCCCCAGGACATGCACATGCGCATGAAACACCTCCTGCTGGGCCAGGGCGCCGGTGTTGAACACGCTGCGGTACCCCGCCCCAAGGCCTTCCAGCTGCGCCACAGCGCCCACTGCCTCGAACAGGTCCACCACCCCTGAAGGGGATGAGGCACCCAACGCCACGACGTTGGGCTGATGCTCCTTGGGGATCACCAGCACGTGCGTCGGCGCCTGCGGCTTGATGTCACGGAAAGCCAACGTCGTCGCGCTCTCGTGGACGATGTCGGCCGGGACCTGCCGGGCGATGATCTTGCAGAACAGGCAGTCGCTCACAGCCGAAGCGGGATCGGTGCTCATCGGATTACTCCTGGGGTGGAAACCCGGTCGCTGCGGGCCCAGAGGAAGCCCGTCTGTCTGTCGGTGGAAGGCTGTACGTTGCTCCCTGTCGGGCGATAACCAGGCCCGGTCGTCCGTGCACGGTTGTCAGACCAGGAGTTGCATGAGCCGCGGCAGGCCATGGCGCGGCAGCGCGTGCAGGCGTGGGAGCTTTGGCCCTGTCTGTGAAGTGCGAACCTCACCATGTTGCCTCCGGGTAGCAGTGGGAATCCTGGTCAGTGATGGCCGGGAGGATGTCAAGGGATGAGCCTACGGCGCCGGAACCGCCCGCGGGGCGCGGCGCCATGTCCGTCAGCGCGAAGTGGTGCTCAACGCCAGCGACCGGCAGCACTGAGCACCGCCAGTGCAGCCGGTCCGGCGCTGGACGAGCGCAGGACATGGGAGCCCAGCCGCACCGCAAGAGCCCCGGCAGCAACGAACGCGCTCAGCTCGCCGGGGTCTATCCCACCTTCGGGTCCCACGATGATGACAACGTCACCGGCAGGGGGCAGTGTCAGCCCGACCAGCGGGTCCCGGGCCCGCTCGTGCAGGACGAGCGCCAGCGCCGCGCTGTGGATCCGCGCGATGACGCCAACCTGGTCGACAGGCTCACTCACGAACGGGACACGGGCCCGCCGTGACTGCTTGGCCGCGGCGCGGACGACGGACTCCCACTTGCGCAGCGACCTGAGGGCTCGATCGCCGCGCCAGATCACGACGGAGCGGGAAGCCTGCCAGGGGACCACCTCGTCGACCCCGAGCTCGGTGGCCGCTTCGATGGCCTGCTCATCGCGGTCGCCTTTGGCCAGCGCCTGAACCAGCACGAAGCGCGAAGCCGGGGCCGGCTCCTGGGTTATTGCCAGCAGGCGCAGTCGCAGGGTCCCCGCCCCGACGCTGCCGACGACGGCGTCCGCCAGATGGCCGACGCCGTCGGAGAGCAGAACCTGCTCGCCAATGCCGATCCGCTTGACCGTCGCGCCGTGACGTCCCTCGGGCCCGTCCAGGACCAGCTCGCTCCCGGCCGTGGCCCCGGCCAGCTGATCGGCACGCACGAAGAAGAGCGGGGCGGTCACGACAGGGGTGCTACTTACCCTTGAACGCGTCGCGCAGCTTGCCGAACAGGCCTTGTGAGGCCAGGGTGAGCTTGCCTTCGGGGCGCTCTTCGCCGCGGGAGGCCGCAAACTGGCGCAGCACCTCTTCTTGGGCGGGCGTGAGTCTGGTCGGGGTCTGAACGGCGGCGTGGACCAGGAGATCGCCGCGTCCGGTCCCCCTCAGGTGGGTGACGCCCTTGCCCTTCTGCGTCATGATGTCGCCCGGCTGGGTGCCCGCCTTGATCTCGAGGTCGATCATCCCGTCGAAGGTGTCGAGCTTGACGGTCGCGCCCAGGGCCGCTGCGGTCATCGGCAGCTCGACGGAGCAGTGCAGGTCATCGCCTCGGCGCTGGTAGGTCTCATGCGCGGTGACGACCACCTCGACATACAGGTCGCCGGCCGGCCCGCCTCCCGTTCCGACCTCGCCCTCCCCCGGGAGCTGGATCCGGGTGCCGGTGTCGACACCGGCCGGGACGCGCAGCTTGAGTTGGCGCCGGGTACGGACCCGGCCCTCGCCCGAGCACTCGAAGCAGGGGTTGGCGATGACGGTACCGATCCCCTGGCACGCGGAACAGGTCCGGGAGGTCATCACCTGGCCGAGGAAAGACCGCTGGACCTGGTGAATCTCGCCCCGACCGCCACAGACGTCGCAGGTGCGTGTGCTGGTGCCCGGCTGTGATCCGCTGCCCGCACAGGTGCCGCAGAGCACAGCGGTGTCCATGGTGAGCTCCCGTTCGGCACCGAAGACAGCCTGGGCGAGGTCGATCTCGATCTGGATCAGGGCGTCCTGGCCCCGGCGCTCGCGCGAGCGGGGTCCACGCCGAGCCCCGCCTGCCGCCTGGCCGAAGAACGCGTCCATGACATCGCTGAAGGAGAACCCCTGACCGAAGTTCGCGTTGGCACCGCCATAGGGGTCAGAGCCGGCGTCGAAAGCCCGGCGCTTCTCTGGGTCGCCCAGGACGTCATAGGCCTGGGAGACCTTCTTGAACTCTTCCTCGGCTCCGTCATGGGAGTTGACATCGGGGTGCAGCTTGCGCGCCAGCCGGTGGTAGGCGCGCTTGATCGCCTCGGGGGTGGCGTCACGTGCGACGCCCAGATCCTCGTAGTAGTTGTTCAAAGAGTGTCCTTGCGCAGGTGGATTTCGGGGTGAGCCCAGGTCATGTCGTTGTCATTGTCGGGGGCGGGTGTCTGGTCATGGGGCGAGTATCTCTGAGACATAGCGCGCCACCGCTCGCACCGACGCCATCGTCGTCGGATAGTCCATCCGGGTCGGTCCCAGAACCCCCAGCCCAGCCACGACCTCCCGCCCGGCACCATAGCCGGTGCTGACCACGGAGGTAGCACTCAGCCCGGCATGCCGGTTCTCGTGCCCGATGCGGACCGCAACGACGTCACCTTCGTTGCTCATGGTGGCAAGGAGCTTCAGCAGCACGACGTGCTCCTCAAGAGCCTCGAGCACCGGCCCGATGGTGAGTGGGAAATCGGTCCCGAAGCGCATGAGGTTGGAGGTCCCGGACAGCACCACGCGCTCCTCACGCTCCTCAACCAGGGCGTCGTCCAACGAGCGGATGACTGCGCGCACCAGATCCCGATCGGCAGGGACGAAGTTCTCCGGCAGGGACTGCAGCCGCGCAGCTGCCTCGACGAGCTGATGCCCGCTGGTCTCGGCGTTGAGCCGCGACCTCAGATCAGCGATGAACTGCTCGCCGTCGGCGACCAGCAGGTCGCGGGGGGACTCGATGACGCGCTGCTCGACCCGGCCGGTGTCCAGGATGACCACGACCATGAGGCGGCTGGCACCCATCGGCAGCAGTTCGACGTGACGCACCGCCGATCGGGTCAGCGAGGGGTACTGCATCACCGCGACCTGATGGGTCAGCGAGGCCAGCAGCCGGACGGTGCGGTCCACGACGTCATCCAGGTCCACCGCACCGCGAAGAAACGTCGAGATGGCGGTGCGTTCCGGCCCCGTCATCGGCTTCAGCTCGCTGAGCCTGTCGACGAACATCCGGTAGCCGGCGTCGGTGGGAATCCGCCCGGCGCTGGTGTGGGGAGCCGAGATCAGGCCCTCATCCTCCAGGGCTGCCATGTCGTTGCGCACGGTCGCCGCCGAGACGCCCAGACGGTGGCGTTCCAGCAGAGCCTTGGAACCAACGGGCTCGGAGGTCTTCACGTAGTCCTGGACGATGGCATCCAGCACCGCCAGCCGGCGTTCGTCGGGCATCCGTCCACCTCCTGTCCCATCGATGGGTTGTCTCTGACGCATCCACGGGATCGCCGCATCGCCTGCGGCGCGTTGGCACTCCGCTTTCTAGAGTGCTAAGTCTACGATGCCAGCGTGGATAACCGATACGGCGCCGACATCCTTACCGGTGACTGGCGCGTGCCGAGGAATGGACGCAGCCGCGAGGTGGAAGCCGAGCTGGGCCTCGTCGTCGAAGATGTCGAGACCGGCTGGTGTGGGGCGGTTATCAGAGTTGAGAAAGCCGGAGGGATGCAGGTCGTCCACCTGCAGGACCGCCACGGACGCAGCAAAGGCTTCCCGCTGGGGCCCGGGTTTCTCCTCGATGGCGCACCGGTCATCCTGACCCAGGCCACGGCAGCGGCCCGCGCGGCCGCCCAACAGGCCAGGGCCGCGACGTCCCGGACCGCCAGCGGATCTCGGGCGGTGGCCGGCGCCCGGGCACGGGTCGCCTCAGGATCGCGCATCTTCGTCGAAGGCAAACACGACGCAGAGCTCGTCGAGAAGGTCTGGGGCGACGATCTGCGGATCGAAGGCGTCGTGGTCGAGATGCTGGACGGCGTCGATGATCTGGCTGCCGTCATCTGCGACTTCGGGCCGGAACCCGGTCGGCGCCTCGGGGTTCTGGTCGACCACCTCGTGCCGGGGACCAAGGAGACCAGACTGGTTGAGCAGGCACGGGCACTGCGCCGTTACGCGCCCTATGTGAGCATCCTCGGCCACCCGTACATCGACGTATGGGAGTCGGTGCGCCCCGTTCGCCTCGGCCTGCAGAGGTGGCCCGTCATCCCCCGCGGGCAGTCCTGGAAGCACGGCATCGTTGCTGCGCTGGGCTGGCCGCACGAGACGCAGGCCGACATCGCCCGCGCCTGGGCGCGCATCCTGGGATGCGTGAGGACCTATGCCGACCTCGAGCCGACGCTGCTAGCCAGTGTCGAGGAGCTTATTGACTTTGTCACCGGCAACGACCAATGAATGGGTAATGAGCATAGGAATGGCGTAGCTCAAGGACACGTCGCGGCCAAATCTCGACGTGGCCCCGTCAGGGCGATACATTCCTAGGTGGCCTGAGTTCCGTACTCGACTTTCAGGAGGGGATTTGTCATGACTGAGAACCCAACAGACCGACCCGCTGAAGGTGAGCAGCCGCACTCCGGGCAGCCTTCGCCGGCGCAGCCGCCGTACTCCGGGCAGCCAACTCCGCCACCCCCGCCGCCCCCTGGCCCGGCCCCGGCCTACGGACAGCCGCAGGCACCCGGACAAGGGCAAGCACCCTTGTCCCCCAGTGACGCCCGCATGTGGGCCTTGCTGGCGAACCTGCTAGGCATCTTCTTCTCGTTCCTCCCGCCACTGATCGTGTACCTGATCTTCAAGGACCGGGACCCGTTCGTTCGTCGCGCATCGACGCAGGCGTTGAACTTCCAGATCATTTTGCTCATCGGCTATGCCATCTCGGGGATCTTGGTTTTCATCATCATCGGCCTCTTCACCTACGCAGCGTTGTTTGTCTGCGCGATCGTATTCCCGATTCTGGCCTCCATCGCCGCAAACAAGGGGGAGGACTACGACTACCCGCTTATCCCCCAGATGGTGAACTAGGAGCCATCGTCTAAAAGCCCAGCAGACGCCGCACGACGGTGTCGGCGAGCAGGCGGCCGCGCAGGGTCAGCACGACCCTGCGCGGCCGCAGTGCGCTCGGCCCGTCGACCAGGTCGTCGGCGATGAGGCCCGCGACGGCGGATGCTCCCTCGGGGCGCAGGTCTTCGATCGGCAGCCCATCCACCAGCCGGGTCCCGAGCAGCACCCGCTCGTCGTAACGCTGCGCCTCGGTGAGCAGCTCGCGACCGGCCGCAGGCGAGAGTCCGGCGTTGAGCCGGCCGGCATAGGAGTTGGGATGCTTGAGGTTCCACCACCGGACACCGCCGACGTGGCTGTGAGCGCCAGGTCCCACGCCCCACCACTGCCCGTGGCGCCAGTAGCCCTCGTTGTGCCGGCAGCGATCCGCTGGGGTGCGCGCCCAGTTGCTCAACTCGTACCAGCCGTAGCCGGCGGCGCCCAGGACCTCGTCGGCCAGCTCGTACTTGGCGGCCTCGTCGTCGTCCTCCGGCGCCGGGACCTGGCCCCGCCTGACCTGGGCCCCCAGCTTGGTGGCCTCCTCGACAACCAGGGCGTACGCCGAGATGTGGTCCGGTGCGAGGTCGATGGCCGCATCCAGGCTGGTGCGCCAGTCCGTCAGCGACTCCCCTGGCGTGCCGTAGATCAGGTCGACACTGACCTTCAGGCCTGCCGCCTTGGCGGCCTGNACCGCCCTGGCCACGTTGAGCGGGTCGTGGGTGCGTTCCAGGGTGGCCAGCACGTGCGGTACCGCCGACTGCATCCCGAAGCTGACCCTGGTGAACCCGCCGGCAGCCAGCGTCTGCAACGACCCGAGGCTTACCGAGTCCGGGTTGGCCTCGGTGGTCACCTCAGCGCCCCTGGCCAGGCCGAAACGGGCCGCGATGGCGTTCAGCACCCTGACCAGGTCGCTCGCCGCCAGCACGGTCGGGGTGCCGCCGCCGAAAAACACTGTCTGCACCACTGGAGCGCCGGGACCCAGCACCTGGGCGGCCAGATCCAGCTCCGCGCACGCGACGTCGGCATACGTCCCGACACTGGCACCATCGACCCCCAGCTCGGTCAGGGTGTAGGTGTTGAAGTCGCAGTACCCGCATCGGACCGTGCAGAAGGGGACGTGGACGTAGATACCAAAGGGCCCCGAACCCAGCGCCTTCAGCGCGCGGGCAGGAAGCTCCCCGGATGGCGGGGCAAGTTCGCCCTCGGGCAAGGCACTTGGCACCCAACTATCTTTGCAGGCAGATCTGGCCTGCCGTGCCCGGGCACGTCCGAGCGACCTGCGGGGCGACGGTGCTGCCCGCGCTGAGGCCTCCGGCAGCCTCAGAGCCTGACCGGCCCCGCGACTCTTGCCCACTTGCCCGCTCGGCCACCCCCGGAGGGCCACGCACCGACGACCTCATCGTCGTCCAGCACCATCTCGACCTGCCGGCCGACAGCGATCCCGGGCCGCTCAAGGCTGACGCCAGGTGCCGCAGCGAGGTGGTTTCCAGCGGGTGTCAGCGGCGGCCGACGGCGTGTCGGGCCGACACGCCGATCTGTGAGATGTTCTTGTGCCGCAACCCCTTGCGGGTGGCCAGAAGACCGAGTAAGACTCTCTCTACGCACCGGCAACGGGAGCGGGATCGGTTGGAGATCGAGGTTCCTGACCAGCCAGGCTTTGCCTGGCTGGAACCGCCGGGTGAGGCGTGCGGAGGGAGCTAGCGGACCGCCGTGAGATTGCCGACCTTCACCGTCGATGATCAGTTGTGGGCCCCGGAACCTCATACGTTCCGGGGCCCACGCCATGAGCTAGGCCCGGCGGAGCTCGAGGTCGTAGATGGTGCGACCCAACACCCGAGCCTTTCCCTCGAACCGGGTCACCGCCCGACCATCAAATCGCGGGGCGAAACCCGTCTGCGTCACGTCAGAGGATCCAGCCACGCGGGAGCCAGGTGGTGTCGGCGGGTCATACGCATTGGCCAGCGAGTCACAGGCGACCAGGACGTCACGCATCTGCGTCGCATACTCCGCCCAGTCGGTCGCCAGCCGGAGCGTCCCCCCGGGCGCGAGGCGAGAGGCCACCAGCTCGGCGAAAGCCGGGTTGACCAGCCGCCGTTTGTGGTGACGACTCTTGTGCCACGGGTCGGCAAAGAAGACCCAGATCTCGGCAAGGCCACCGGGGGCCACCATGTGCTTCAAAACCTCGACGGCGTCCGCCTGCACCAGCCGGACGTTGGTCAGGTCGTGGCGCACGATCTTGGCCACGGTCGCTGCCAGGCCGGGGCGGTAGACCTCCACCGCAAGGAAGTTTGTATCCGGTCTGGCCTGGGCGCCCTGGACGACGGCATCACCGGTGCCCGAACCGATCTCAAGCACGAGCGGAGCCACCCTGCCGAAGTCACGCATCGGGTCAAGCAGGTAACCCGGAGCCACCGACATGGAGCCCGCAACTCTGGGCACGTCCAGCACCCACCGGTGGTGGTGCGCCTCCCAGGTACGTGCCAGCCGCGGCCGCAGCCGGTCGTCACGGCGGACGAAGGAGACGGTCCCGCGCCGGAAGTGCTGCGTGCCGTCGCCCTCCATGAACGGGGCTACTTCTTGGTCCGGTCCCCACCGGACGCGGCATCGTTGGACAGGGCAGCGATGAAGGCCTCCTGGGGCACCTCGACCCGGCCGACCATCTTCATCCGCTTCTTACCGACTTTCTGCTTCTCGAGCAGCTTGCGCTTGCGGGAGATGTCGCCGCCGTAGCACTTGGCAAGAACGTCTTTACGCATCGCACGGATCGTCTCGCGGGCGATGATGCGCGCACCGATGGCGGCCTGGATCGGAACCTCGAACTGCTGGCGAGGGATGAGCTCACGCAGCCTGGTCGCCATCATCAGGCCGTAGGCGTACGCCTTGTCCTTGTGGACGATCGAGCTGAAGGCGTCAACGGCCTCGCCCTGCAGAAGTATGTCGACCTTGACCAGGTCGGCGACCTGGTCACCGGCCGGCTCGTAGTCGAGGGACGCATAGCCACGGGTCTTGGACTTCAGAGCGTCGAAGAAGTCGAACACGATCTCGGCCAGCGGCAGCGTGTAGCGCATCTCGACGCGATCCTCGGAGAGGTAGTCCATGCCCAGCAAGGTGCCACGGCGGGCCTGGCACAGCTCCATGACCGCGCCGATGAACTCACTTGGCGCCAGGATCGTCGCCCGGACGACCGGCTCACTGATGTCACCGATCTTGCCGCTGGGGAACTCGCTGGGGTTGGTCACCGTGATGACCTTGCCGTCGTCCAGGCTGACCTCGTAGACCACGTTGGGCAGTGTCGAGATCAGGTCCAGGTCGAACTCGCGTTCGAGCCGCTCGCGGACGATCTCCAGGTGCAACATGCCCAGGAAGCCAACCCGAAAGCCGAAACCCAGCGCCACAGACGTCTCGGGTTCGTAGACCAGGGCGGCGTCGTTGAGCTTGAGCCGGTCCAGGGCATCGCGCAGGTCCGGGTAGTCCGAGCCGTCGATGGGGTAGAGCCCTGAGAACACCATGGGCTTCGGATCGCTGTAACCGCCAAGGTCATGGGTCGCCGGCTTGGAGGCGTTGGTGACCGTATCGCCGACCCGTGACTGCCGCACGTCCTTGACCCCGGTGATGAGGTAGCCCACCTCGCCGACGCCCAGCCCGTTGCAGACCACCGGCTCCGGTGAGATGACCCCAATCTCAAGGAGCTCGTGGGTCGCCTTGGTCGACATCATCACGATTCGCTCGCGAGGGTTGAGGTTGCCATCCACGACGCGTACGTAGGTCACCACACCGCGGTAGGTGTCATAGACCGAGTCGAAGATCATCGCCCTCGCCGGAGCGTCCGGGTCTCCATGGGGCGCCGGCAGGTCGCGGACGATCTGGTTCAGCAACGGTTCGACGCCGAGCCCCGACTTGCCCGAGACCCTCAGACAGTCCTCGGGCTGGCAGCCGATCAGGTTGGCGAGCTCCACGGCGTACTTCTCCGGCTGGGCTGCGGACAGGTCGATCTTGTTCAGGACCGGAATAATCGTCAGGTCGTTCTCCATCGCCAGGTACAGGTTCGCCAGCGTCTGGGCCTCAATGCCCTGGGCCGCGTCCACGAGCAGGACCGCACCCTCGCACGCAGCCAGGGATCGAGACACCTCGTAGGTGAAGTCCACGTGCCCAGGGGTGTCGATCATGTTCAGGCAGTAGGTGACCTCTTCGACCTCCCACGGCATCCGCACCGCCTGGGACTTGATGGTGATACCACGCTCGCGCTCGATGTCCATCCGGTCCAGGTACTGCGCGCGCATCGCGCGGGGGTCCACCACTCCGGTGATCTGCAGCATCCGGTCCGCCAGGGTCGACTTGCCATGGTCAATATGGGCGATGATGCAGAAGTTGCGGATCAGATCAGGGGGCGTCGCGTGCGGCTCAAGGGCGGTACGGGCCATGGGTGACACGGGCGAACTACCTCAGGATTCTTGACAGCACGGGGACGGCGCCGGACGCGGGCCGTTTACCATCCTCCCACGACCATGAGGCAGACACCGACCGGCCGCCCCGTGCAGCCTGCGGACGGCGCGAGCGCCCCGCCCGATGACTCGCCGGACGAGGGCACCCGCGACAACGCGAGCAGGAGCAGGCTCAGAACCAAAGGCAGTGTCATGGCGTGGCCAATGCCGATCCCGGCGACCAGTCCCCCGATGATCCGCCGGACCGATGAGGAAGGCCCCGCACCCGAAGGTCACCACGACCGCCAGCATCCGGGCGCCGCCGGTGTGCCCCGCGACCGCGTAGACCTGAGGTGCGATCAAACCAATTCCCAGGCCGGCCAGTGCCCAGCCCACGAGCAGGACAGGCAGCCACCGACCCAGAATCGTCACGACATAGCCGGCAGCTGCCACCAGAGCGCTAACGCGCACGGCGTTGACCCGGCCAAAGCAGGCAACCGCCCGGTCGCCCAAGAGCCTGATCAGAACCATGAACAGGCTGACAGCGACCAGCCCCAACGCCCCGGTGGCAGGGGCGACACGGGCCACGTCGCTGACGTGAACCGATGACCAGTCCCTCGCCGTGCCCTCCGCAAGACCAAAGCTGAAAGCCATAACTCCCAGCGGGAGAACCCCTGCGGGCAGGTGTAACTACAGCTGATCTGGCAACGTTGCGCTCCGAAGGTGGCCCAGAGGTCGACGGTGTGTCGGGACGTTGAGCAATTCTGCACGACGGCACGCTCTCCTGGCAGCAACGGGAGAGACGAAGGGCACCTGACCAGTGGCCAGGCGCCCTTCGTCGTGTCTTCCGTGGAGCTGAGGGGATTCGAACCCCTGACCCCCTGCATGCCATGCAGGTGCGCTACCAGCTGCGCCACAGCCCCGCACGATTTCTCGCGTGGCGCCCCCCGGTGGAGGGGACCGGGTGAGTTTATCGGGCAACCCCTGCCATTGACCAAATCGGGGTGCTCACAAAGGTTTTGCCCCGTCGTTCCAGGTCACGATCCGCCACGCCCTGTCGTATTCATGAACCTCGGCCCAATGACAGTTGTGTAGCCCGGCCAGCGACTGCCACGCCGTGTGCTGGTCCAGTCCCACCAGCCCGGCCACCACNGCACGACCGGCGACGCCATGGGTGGCGATGACGGCGCACTCCCCCGGCCCGAGGTCGGCCAGGAGCTGGTCGAGACCGGCAGCTGTGCGCTTGGCGACCTGTCTCAGGCTCTCCCCGTGCACGCCCCGCTGAATGTCCTCTCCAGCCTGCAGCGCCGCCTGCTCCACCGGGAACTGCTCCGCCACATCACCAGCAGTCATCCCCTGCCACAGCCCCGCGTGGATCTCGCGAAAACGCTCGTCGTAGCGCACCTGCAGGCCCAGCCGTGCTGCCAGTGAGCGCGCGGTCTCAGCGGCACGCTGCAGGTCACTGCTGACAAGCAGTGAAGGGCTGTAAGGCGCCAGCGCGGCAGCTGCCGTCTGCGCCTGCTCTCGCCCCCTGTCCGACAGTGGTGTATCAAGCTGGCCCTGCCAGATACCACTGGCGTTGTGGTCGGTCTGGCCATGACGCCAGACGATCACGGTCCGGCCGTCGCGGGTGAGCGCCACCTCAGGCGGTGAGGTCAATGGTCGGGCAGTCCTTCCACAAGCGTTCAAGCTGGTAGTAGGCCCGCTCCTCCTCGTGCTGGACGTGCACCACGATGTCCGAGAAGTCGATGAGGACCCATCGACCGTCGCGCTCGCCTTCCCTGCGTATCGGCTTGACTCCGAGGGCGCGAAGCTTGTCCTCGACTCCGTCGACGATTGCGCTGACCTGACGGTCGTTGGGCGCTGAGGCCAGAACGAAGATGTCGGTAAGAGCAAGCTGCTCACTGACGTCAATGGCGACGATCTTGCTGGCCAGCTTGTCCTCGGCAGCTGCGGCGACAGCTTTGGCGAGATCGATGGCACGTTGCGTGGCGGCCACGCGGTCCTCCTGGTGATAGTGCAGGTGAATGTGACTCATACGGTGAAGGCGACCTGTGCAGTTCGAGGTGATGCGTTCTGGTGGAGGTGATCGAGCCCGCGGTTTCACCAAGGTGCTGCGCGGGGAGGTGTCAGTGGGCGCGAGCAGGCTCTAGGGCCGGATCCGGCCTATACAGCTTGTGCTTGGCGATGTACTGCACCACACCGTCGGGTACGAGGTACCAGACCGGTTCGCCGGAAAGGACACGGGCGCGGCAGTCGGTGGAGCTGATCGCCAGGGCGGGTACCACCTGCAGCGTCACCCGGTCCTCGGGCAGTCCGTAGTCGCTCAGCACATGGCCGGGACGGGTCACCCCGATGAAGTGCGCAAGGTCCCAGAGCTCGTCGATGTCCTTCCACGACAGGATCTGAGCCAGTGCGTCGGCGCCGGTGATAAAGAACAGCTCCGCGTCAGGGATCTGTAGTCGCAGATCACGCAGGGTGTCGATCGTATGGGTCGGGCCGGCTCGGTCGAGGTCGACGCGGCTGACGTTGAAGCCCGGGTTGGACGCGGTGGCAATGACCGTCATGAGGTACCGGTGCTCGGCTGACGACACCGTGCCTGCATCCTTCTGCCACGGCTGACCGGTCGGCACGAACAGGACCTCCTCGAGGTCGAAGAGCGCCTGGACCTCAGCGGCAGCCACGAGGTGACCGTGATGGATGGGATCGAAGGTCCCGCCCATGACTCCGATGCGCCTGCTCAGTGGTGCGCTCCCGGATCAGCTGTCCCGTGCGGACCATGCGGATCGCCGGACTCGTCATGGCGGACCCGCACCGGGGTGTCGTACTTGGCGGCAGTGTTACGGAAGGTCCACAGCACCCCCAGTAGAACCAGGAAGGACGCGAAGGCAACGACTCCGTAAGCCCACGAGGGCATCGGCAGCTCGCGCACCGTCAAGGGACCTGCGGTGGCCAGCGTGGCAACTGTTGGCATGAACGACATGACCACAGCCTACCCGGTACGCAAAGCCGGGAGTCCGGAGAGGAATCCGGGGTTGCGGCGAATCTGGTTACTGCCGCGATCTGGCTCAGGCACGGATCTGACCGTCACCCTCGACGACCCATTTCGTGGTGGTCAGCTCGGACAGACCCATCGGGCCACGCGCGTGCAGCTTCTGGGTGGAGATACCGATCTCGGCGCCGAAGCCGAACTCCCCGCCGTCGGTGAAACGAGTCGAGGCGTTGACCATCACGGCCGCTGCATCAACTTCGGCGACCCAGCGGCGGGCAGCGCCACGATCCTCGGTGACGATCGCCTCGGTGTGACCGGTGCTGTAACGCTGGACGTGCGCCAGCGCATCGTCCAGCGAGTCGACGATCCGCGCGCTGATATCCAGGGAGAGGTACTCGCGGGCGAAGTCCTCCTCAGTGGCCAGGCTGTATGGCGCACCGGCCTCTTTGGCAAGCAGCTCCAGCTCGGCGTCGCCGTGGACGGTGACCCCGGCCGCTCCCAGCTCGGCCAGCACCATGGGAAGAAAGGTGGCGGCGATGCTGCGATGAACCAGCAGCGACTCGGCTGCGTTGCAGACGCCGACCCGATGGGTCTTGGAGTTGACCACGATGGCCAGCGCCTTGTCGAGGTCCGCGCCGGCATCGACGTAGACGTGGCAGTTGCCCACACCTGTCTCGATGACGGGCACGGTCGACTCACGCACGACCGTCTGGATCAGGCTCGCCCCACCTCGGGGGATGAGGACGTCCACCAGCCCGCGCGCCGTCATCAACGCCCGGACCGCGTCGCGCCCGCCCTCCTCCAGCAGGCAGACCGCATCGGGGGTAAGCCCCTGAGCCTGCAGGGCGCCGCGCAGCACCGCGACCAGAGCGCGGTTGCTCTGGCTGGCTGCCGAACCTCCCCGCAGCACCACCGCGTTCCCGCTCTTGAGGGCCAGCCCCGCAGCGTCAACGGTCACGTTCGGGCGCGCCTCGTAGATCATGGCGACAACTCCCATCGGCACCCGTACCTGCCGGATCTGCAGGCCGTTGGCCAACGTCGACCCGCGCACCACCTCGCCGACCGGGTCCGGCAGGGCCGCGATGTCCCGCAGTCCCTGCGCCACCGCACTGACCCGCACCTGGTCCAGCCGCAGGCGGTCCAGCAGTCCCTGGTCCAGCCCCTCTTCGCGTCCACGGGCGACGTCGCCCTGATTGGCCGCAATGATCTGTGCCGACGCCGAGTCGAGGGCATCGGCCATCGCGTGCAGAGCAGCGTCCTTGTCAGCTCGCGAGAGCAGGCCAACCGCCCGCGCGCCCAGGCGCGCCGCGCCGGCCAGGCTCGCGACCTGGGCAGTGATCTCAGGATCGATCGCGTCATTCATGGCACCCAGCCTAGGCTGCTACGGGAGCAGGACAAGGTCATCGCGGTGCACGACCTCACGCTCATAGGTTGACCCGAGCTCGGCCGCCAGCTCGTGGGTGCTGCGCCCCAGCAGCCCCGGCAGCTCGGTGGAGTCGTAGTTGACCAGGCCCCTGGCCACGGCGCGACCGGCCAGATCGCACAGGTCCACGGGGTCACCATCGACGAAACGGCCTTCAACGGCCAGGATGCCAGCCGGCAGCAACGACTTCCGCCGCTGCACGACGGCGGCCACCGCTCCATCGTCAAGGATCAGCCGGCCGCAGGGGTTCGTGGCATGCGCGAGCCAGAGCAGTCGGCTGGGTCGCCGCGAGCCGGTGGGCGCGAACAAGGTGCCGACCTCCTGGCCAGCCAGAGCCTGTGCGGCCTGAGCCGACGAGGTCAGCACGGTGGTGATACCGCCGGCGGCCGCAATTCCTGCCGCCTCGATCTTGGTGGTCATCCCGCCGGTGCCGGGTCCCGTGCCGGAGCCACGGATCCTGACATGCTTGAGGTCATCCGGCCCACGCACCAACGGAACTCTGGACGTGCCCGCCCGTGAGGGGGGCCCGTCGTACAAGGCGTCGACGTCAGAGAGCAGGACCAGCACGTCCGCGTGCACCAGATGGGCGACCAGGGCCGCGAGGCGGTCGTTGTCCCCGAAACGGATCTCATGGGTGGCGACCGTGTCGTTCTCGTTGACCACCGGGACGACGCCAAGGTCAAGCAGCCGGTCCAGGGTGCGTCGCGCGTTGGCGTAGTGCGAGCGTCGGGTGACGTCGTCGGCAGTCAGCAGGACCTGACCCACGGTGACGTCGTGTACCCCGAACGCGAGGCTGTAGGCCGCGACCAGGGCGCCCTGACCGACACTGGCGGCAGCCTGCTGGGTAGCAAGATCACGCGGCCGTCGGACCAGCCCCAGCGGCGTGAGGCCGGCGGCGATGGCACCTGAAGAAACCAGGACGATCTGTCTGCCCTGGCGCACAGAGGCCGCGACCACGTCCACCAGCTCGCCGAGGCGGGCACCATCCAGTGCGCCGTCGGGGGTTGTCAGCGAGCTGGAGCCGACCTTGACGACGATGCGTCGGGCTGTCCGCAAGGCAGCGTGACGAGGCGTGGGCACCCGTGAAGTCTATTGATCCCGGGTCAGTGACCCGCAGCCGTCTCATCGTCGGCCCCGGTGTCGGCGTCGGCGGCGGGTTGGGGTTGCCCGTCGGTGGTGGTGGACGCGGTGGACCAGTGCCCCGCCGTGCGCTCAGCGGCGAGCAGGTCTCTGGCTGCTGTCTTGGCCGCCCGGCGCTGCGCGTAGTCGGACCGTTTCTCCTCGCGGGTGGGCCGGTGCAGGTTGTCCAGGCGCACGTCGCTGCCCCGAGGTCCGGTAAGGAGCTCGGCGCCGGCNGCCATCGTGGGCTCCCAGTCGAAGACCACAGCGTTGTCGGCTGCACCGATGACCACGGTGGCACCGGCCACGGCGCCCACCTTGAACAGGGCCTGCTCGACCCCCGCTCGCGCCAGCCGGTCGGCGAGGTAGCCGACGGCCTCGTCGTTGGAGAAGTCGGTCTGGTCAATCCAGCGCCTGGTCCGCTCGCCGATCACCCGGAAGATCTCACCTTCGGGGGTGTTCTCGGCCTTGACGACGAAACCGCTGTCGTCCACGGGCTTGGGGCGCACGACGGTACGCGGGATCTCGATTGCCGCCAGTTCCCTGCGTGCTTGGACGACGTGCCGCGCCATGGCGTACGTCAGCTCCTTGAGCCCGGTGCGCGCGACGGCCGAGACGATGAAGACCTCGATGCCCCGGGCCTCCAGATCGGGCTTGACCATCTCAGCGAGCTCGCGGGCCTCGGTCACATCGGACTTGTTCAGCACGACTATGCGGGTGCGCTCGGACAACGGACGCCCGCCCAGCGACTCGTCGGCGACATACTGCGACAGCTCCGCCTCGATGACATCAAGGTCGCTGAGGGGATCGCGGTCAGGCTCGAGAGTGGCGCAGTCGATGACGTGCACCAGGACCGAACAACGCTCCACGTGGCGAAGGAACTCAAGGCCCAGCCCCTTGCCCTGGCTCGCACCGGGGATCAGACCGGGCACATCGGCGACCGTGAACCGCTGGTCACCGGCGATCACGACGCCCAGGTTCGGGGCCAGCGTGGTGAACGGGTAGTCGGCGATCTTGGGCCGCGCCGCGCTCAGGACCGAGACGATACTGGACTTACCGGAGGACGGGTAGCCAATCAGGGCGACATCGGCCAGGGACTTCAGCTCCAGGACGATGTCGAGGCTGTCGCCGGTCTCACCGAGCAGGGCGAACCCTGGAGCCTTGCGGGCACGCGAGGACAAGGCCCGGTTGCCCAGGCCCCCACGACCGCCCCGGGCCACCACGTAGGTCTCGCCCGGTGCGACAAGGTCGATGATGACCTGACCATCGACCCCCTTGACTACGGTGCCTGCCGGTACCGGCAGGACCAGGTCACCGCCATCGGCGCCGTTGCAGTCGTCACCACCGCCCGGCTGGCCCTTGGTGGCCTTGCGGTGGGGGCTGTGGTGGTAGTCCAGCAGGGTGGTCGACTGAGGGTCGACCACCAGGACGATGTTGCCCCCGCGGCCGCCGTTGCCGCCGTCGGGGCCGCCAAGCGGCTTGAACTTCTCACGGCTCACCGAGGCGACGCCGTTACCACCGTCGCCTGCGGCAACGTGAAGCACGACGCGATCAACGAAGTTCGCCATGGTCTCTCTCCATCGCCGGCACGTGAGCCGGGCGTAGTCAGGTCGTAACAAAAAAATGCGCGAGGGGGTGGGCCATCCGGCCCACCCCCTCGTACATGATGTTCATGCACGTCAGGTCCATCTCAGCTACTGACGTCTGCCGCTCGTATCACGTGCGGTTGGTGCTGTGCTGGTGTCAGACCGCTTCGGCGGCCGCAGCCGGCTCGATGATGTTGACGGTCTTGCGGCCGCGCTTGGTGCCGAACTGCACCGCACCCGCGACGAGCGCGAAGAGGGTGTCGTCGCCACCACGACCAACGCCGACGCCGGGGTGGAAGTGCGTGCCACGCTGGCGAACGATAATCTCGCCGGCGTTGACGGCCTGGCCGCCGAAGCGTTTGACGCCAAGGTATTGGGAGTTCGAGTCGCGCCCGTTGCGCGTCGAGGATGCACCCTTTTTGTGTGCCATGTCAGTGCCTACCTTTGGTTCTGGGGCTTGTCAGATGAGAGAACGACCGAACGAAAGAGGCTCAGGCCTCGATCGCGGTGACCTTGATCTGGGTGGAGTGCTGACGGTGACCTTGACGCTTGCGGTATCCGGTCTTGTTCTTGAACTTCATGATCGTGATCTTGGGGCCTTTGGTGGCCTTGACCACCTCGGCGGTGACCTTCACCTTCGCGAGCTTGCTCGCATCGGTGGTCACGGTGGGTCCATCGACCAGAAGGAGCGCGGTGAGGTCGATGCTGTCGCCGGTCTCGCCCTTCACCTTGTCGATGATAAGGACGTCGCCGACAGAAACCTTCTCCTGCCGGCCGCCTGCGCGAACGATCGCGTACACGTTGGGCTCACTCTCTTACGTCTTTTCGGGGAGGTGGCCACTGGCAACCGGCACATAGTCTCCGAGGAGACACGAGCACGGTGGGCGCACCGAGGACTCAGACTACGTGTACTACGGCCTATGAACCAAACTCACTGCTAGCCGCCTCGGGCTGGCTCAGCGCCGGTGGTGGTCCCGCGGGTGCGACGACTCGAGGGCGCTTGCGTCGAGCACGCCCGACCGGAGCTTTCACGANGGCCACCTCAGCGGCCTGCACGGCGCCGTCGGCGGCGCTGGGCGGGGCTGAGGTTGTCGATGGCGAAAATGAGCTCAGCTCGAGGCCAGGCTGCACGGCCACCGCAGCTGCCGTCACCGGAGCGGCATCTGGATTGACCGAGAAAGCTGGCGACGTGGCTGATCGTGATGACCTGCGCCTCGACTTCTTCGGCTCAGCCACCACGACCGCGACCTCCGGAGACTTCTCCACGTTCTGCTCGGTGGAAGGCCCGTCCTCGCGCACTGGTTCAGCCTCCGTTGGGGGCCCAGGCTCACTGGACGACTCAGCCCCAGCCGATGACTGCGCGCCCTCCCGCTGCGCGGTGGCCACCATGGCTGCTGCATGTGCCGCAGCGGCTATCTGAGCCGGCGTCGGGCCACCGGTCGGCGCGGGGGGCTCGGGGGCAGCCGTCACGGCGTTATCTGTTCCAGAAGCGCGACCTCGTCGGCCTCGGGTACCTCGTCCGCCGCCGTCGCCGCTGTTGCCGCCGCCGTTACCGCCGCCACCGTTACCGCTGTTGCCGCCGTCAAGGGCGGGCCGGTCGATCGGATCGGCGCTGACGATGATCCCGCGGCCGTTGCAGTGCTCACAGTCCTGGGAGAAGACCTCGATCAGTCCGGCGCCCACGCGCTTGCGGGTCATCTGCACCAGACCCAGCGAGGTCACCTCAGCGACCTGGTGCTTGGTCCGGTCGCGGCCCAGGCACTCCAGCAGTCGGCGCACGACCAGGTCGCGGTTGCTCTCCAGCACCATATCGATGAAGTCGATGACGATGATGCCGCCGATGTCACGCAGCCGCAGCTGACGCACGACCTCTTCGGCCGCCTCGATGTTGTTCTTGGTGACCGTCTCCTCGAGGTTGCCGCCCGAGCCGACGAACTTGCCGGTGTTGACGTCAACCACCGTCATCGCCTCGGTCCGGTCGATGACCAGGGTTCCTCCCGACGGCAACCAGACCTTGCGGTCCATGGCCTTGGCGATCTGCTCGTCGACGCGGTAGTGCGTAAACAGATCCTGCTCGCCGGTCCACCTCTGGACACGGTCGCCAAGATCGGGGGCAACCGTGTTCACATAGCCGCTGACGGCATCCCAGGCTGGCTCACCCGAGACAACCAGCTTGGCAAAGTCCTCGTTGAACACGTCGCGGATGACACGCACCGTGAGGTCGGGCTCGCCGTGCAGCAAGGCCGGGGCGTTAGCGCTTTTGGCCTTGGCCTGGATGTCGTTCCACACCGTGGTCAGCCGGGTGACGTCTGAGCGCAGTTCTTCCTCGCTGGCGCCCTCGGCCGCCGTGCGGACGATGACCCCGGCGTTCTCGGGGACAACCTCTCGCAGGATCTTCTTCAGCCGTGCCCGCTCGGTGTCCGGAAGCTTGCGTGAGATGCCCATCATGTTGCCGTCCGGCACGTAGACCAGGTAACGACCGGGCAGCGAGACCTGAGAGGTCAGGCGGGCGCCCTTGTGCCCGATGGGATCCTTGGTGACCTGAACCAGGACACTTTGCCCCGAGCTCAGGGCGTTCTCGATGCGCTTGGCCCGGTTATCCAGGCCGGCCGCGTCCCAGTTGACCTCACCGGCGTACAACACGGCGTTGCGGCCCTTGCCGATGTCGACGAAGGCTGCCTCCATGCTGGGCAGCACGTTCTGGATGCGTCCGAGGTAGACGTTGCCGGCCATGGAGGCGTTGGTCTCACGGGACACGTAGTGCTCCACCAGCACGCCGTCCTCCAGGACGCCGATCTGGGTACGGTCCTGCTTGTGCCGCACGACCATGACGCGCTCGACACTCTCGCGCCGGGCCAGNAACTCCGCCTCGGTGATGACCGTACGACGTCGTCCTGCTTCACGGCCCTCACGGCGCCGCAGCTTCTTGGCCTCCAGCCGGGTTGAACCCTTGACCGAGGTGACCTCGTCACGTCTGGGACGCGGCTCACGCACCCGGGTCGTGGTGGGCTGGTCGTCCCCGTCACCAGCAGAACCACGGCGACGGCGACGGGTGCGGCGCCGACTCTGATCGCCGTCGCCCGACTCGCTGTCTTCGGCTGCAGGCTGGTCCGAGGGGGGCGTCTGGTTGCTGTCCTGCTCTGAGGTGGTAGTGCCCTCATCGGCATTCCCTTCACCGCTGGAGCGTCCCCGACGGCCCTTTCCGCCGCGACGACGACGACGAGGGGTCCCCTCGGCCGCCACGTCGTCCGAGTCGCCGGACCCTCGCCCGCCGACCGGTCGCCCGCCGTCCTCACCCGGCTCATCACGCGGCTCATCACGGTGAGCGGGCGCGGTAGGTGAGTCAGTGTGGCCGGGCAGCTGCGCGCTGCCCTGATCAGGGGCGGGGGCTGCGGCCGGAGCAGTCGCCCGGCGGCGACGGGGGGCCTCCGTGGGCGCAGGCGGCTGAAACAACAGGCCAAAGTTCTGCACGGCCGGTTCCGTGGCGGGCACCGACGTCGGCTCCACCTGCCCAGCATCACCTGACGCCGCTGGCTCCAGGGCAGACTCCGCATCAGGTGGGGGGGTCACAGACTTCTTGACGGACTTGCGCGGAGCACGCTTGGCGACCTTGCGAGCCGGGGCTGCCGTCATGTCAGCGGGTGCCTCGGTGGCCAGGACAGGCCCGTCAACGGAGGTCTGCTGCGGCGCGCTGGCCTTCTTGGTGGCCTTGCGCGGAGCCCGCTTGGCAGCGGCCTTCTTGACCGGGGCTGGCGATTCGGCAGGCACATCGGGTGCGGTACCAGTGCTTAAGAAGTTGTCATCATTCGATGCCATCTTGGGGCGTCTTTCCGTCATCCACGTGGCAAAGACCACACCCGGCCCTGTTGGCCTCATCGCCCATGGTGCGCGATTGGGTTCGTCTCCCGCGCTGGATGCGGGCGGGACGGAAGTCGTATCGCTACATCGTGGGGGGCTCGCGCTGACTCGCGCGTCACCACCTCAGATGCCGTCGACGCTCTGGTCGGCAGCCAATGGATCGGACACCGTCGCGGTTGCAGAGTTCAGCGGCCCCTGCGCCAGCCGAGTCACCAGGGGTGGTATCGGCGGCGTGAATGTGGCGACTGATTGCAGCGCGGTCAGAACATCATCGGGGCGCACAGCGGGTGTGGTATGCCGTACGACCAACCTCAGTATCGCACATGTGTCGCCGCGGCCCGGTGAGGCGACCAGCGACAGCACGGCGCCCCGGACGTCAAAGGTCCGCGGGCCGTTCTTCATGACCCGGGTGACCTCGACCCGCTCGAGTACCAGGAACCGCTCGGTTGCCGCCAGAAGGTGCTCGAGTGGCATCTGCGCGAACTCCATGATCCAGTCGCTGGCCTGGAGACGCTCGGCCAGGGCCCCGCCGGCGGCCACCACCACCTCCAGGATGTCCAGTCCCTGCGGCAGCGCCTCGTCCAGGGCGGCGCGCACCCGCTGGGGGTCGAGCCGCTCGGTCACTGATATCTCGAAGTACTCAGCCTCACTGGCCGTCCCGGTCGGGGCTGCGTTGGCATAGGAGATCTTCGGATGCGGATGAAAGCCAGCGGAGAAAGCCATCGGAACAGCCGCCCGGCGCAACGCCCGCTCGAGGGCACGCTGGAAGTCCCGGGTCGAGGAGAAGCGCAGCCGGCCCCGTTTGGCATAGCGAACCCGAAGCTTCTGGACCGCAGGCGCCGGAGGTGGACCTTCCGGGGTGCGAGCCATGGTGGCGAGCGTACCCGCACGGCGAGCCGCGCCTGGGCCGACAACCGCCAGCGACCCGATGACAACAACCACCGGCCCGGCGTACCGTCGATCGATGGACTGCTTCACACCGGAGCGGTCACCGGAACGGAGGCTGACGAAATGTTTATCCAGATCATTCAGGGCACCTGTCGCGACTCGGAAGCACTGCGCTCACAGATCGAGATGTGGCGCCGGGACCTGGGACCCCAGGCACTGGGCTGGCTCGGCGGGACATACGGGGTGACCGATGACAACACCTTTGTCGGGATGGTGCGCTTCGAGTCCAAGGAGGCGGCTGCCCGCAACTCGACCCGCCCGGAGCAAAGCGCATGGTGGGCCGAGACCGAGAAGTGCTTCGAGTCCGAGGTGACCTTCCACGACTGCGACGACGCACTGACGTTCCTGGACGGGGGCTCCGACGACGCGGGGTTCGTCCAGGTCATGCAGGGCCGGCTGGTAGACCCCGAGCGGTTCCGCCGGTTCATGGAGCTGCCCATGGACATGCTTGCGCAGGCGCGCCCGGAGATCATCGGAGGCGTCATCGCGATCGAGCCGGACGGCCAGTTCACCGAGACCGTGGCCTTCCGCAGCGAGGAAGCCGCACGCGAGGGTGAGCGCAAGCAGATGCCTGCCGAGATGGCCCAGACCTGGGAGGCCGAGATGGCCCAGATGCAGGACGTGAAGTACATGGACCTGCATCACCCCTGGTTTGCCAGCAAGAGCTGACCAGCCTCCGGGGCAGGTACGCCCTGATGCACCACGCACCGCCGAGCCGGGACGGCTCGGGCGGGAAGGCTACGGCGTGTCCAGCAGGTCCTGCTTGCCGCCGGTCAGGACAGTCACCGGGAGCAGCCTCTTGCCGGTGGGCCCGATCTCGATCTCGGTGCCCATCTGCGAACAGACCCCACAGTCGTAGCACGGGCTCCAGCGGCAGTCCTCGACCTCCACATCGGCCACGGCATCCGCCCAGTCCTGCCACAGCCAGTCCTTGTCCAGCCCGGAGTCAAGGTGATCCCAGGGCAGCACCTCGTTCTGCCCGCGCTCACGGGTGGTGTACCACCCAACATCGACAGGCTCGTCTGCCAGCGCGCTCTGCGCACACCGCATCCAGCGCTCGTAGCTGAAGTGCTCGCTCCAGCCGTCGAAGCGGGCACCGTCGCGCCAGGCCGCCTCGATGACCTTGCCCACACGGCGGTCGCCGCGGGACAACAGTCCCTCGATGATACCGGGCTGGCCATCGTGGTAGCGGAAGCCGATGGCCGAGGCGAACCGCTTGTCGCCCCGGATGGCGTCCCTCAGCTTCTGCAGCCGTGCGTCGGTCTCCGGCGCGCTCAGCTGAGCACACCACTGGAAGGGGGTGTGCGGTTTGGGGATGAACCCCCCGATCGAGACGGTACAACGGATATCGCGCAGGCCGCTGACCTCTCGCCCGGTTGAGATGACCCGCTTGGCGAGGTCGGCGATCTGCAGCACGTCCTGGTCGGTCTCGGTGGGCAGACCGCACATGAAGTACAGCTTCACGTGACGCCAGCCCGCCGAGTAGGCCGCCGTGACGGTGTTGATCAGGTCGTCCTCGCTGACCATCTTGTTGATGACCCGGCGGATGCGCTCGGAGCCCCCCTCGGGCGCGAACGTCA
>JGI24140J50213_10000154_pt1 | contig 31609 bp, 29 predicted proteins | sample BarGraIncu00222A_FD_50213 | JGI IMG/M metagenome (IMG submission 50213)
ACATCCTCTGCGTAAAGTTCGGGTTGAAGTTCCTTGTATTTTTCCTTGAAGGCTTTGGGGTGTGTTCCCTTGTATCGTACACGACGGACATGTTTGGGTTCATGATTTTCCATAAGTACAAAAGTAACAAATTAGCGCTATTGTGGTTTATTACTCCGGCTTCGCCAACTCTGACCCCATTTTTCTCCTTTGACCGTATTAACCATTTTTGAACTACCGGGTATTTTCCGGTAGTTCAAAAATGGATTCACACCTGTAATTATTTACTTAAAACACGTCGTACATCAACATGCTTCCTCTGGAATACAGAACATATGCATCTGTACCTGACCGGATATAATACTCAATTCCGACACACTGCATCACTGTGTCGGAGTCTGTCAGTATTGTTCCATCAGGGAATGCTGTTTTCAACGTAGCAGAAAGTGGTGTATTTATCGGTGTGTAATCCGAGTAAATATATGCCGCCATGCGATCCAAAGTACTTATCGGATTGTATCTACGATCATTCTCATTGTAAACATAATCTGAGATGATGTTTAGGTGATTGGTCACACGATAGTACTGTGGATTTCCGGGAATAATATCAGGTCCGGGGTTGAACCCATTCACCATGATGGTTGCCTCGGCACGCGATTCAGGATGGCTGCTTTTGATGCACCTTTTAAGCTCATAGTCGATCTTCCTTTTTTCATGAAGGTTCAATATCTTCAGTATGGGACTGTTGAGTGAAATCCTGATCGCTCTTTTGCCCCTGATCCCTTCTTCATCCCTTATGTTGATCAACTTTATCAGTTTAACCAGTCGTCCGGTAAACCGGTTATCGGTATACTCATTGATCAATTGTTGTAGCCCAAGACGGATTGACTTGACCACTTTACCACATCCTTTGAATTCCGACATATTTTCCCTTGTCCTTTCAAAGGCCGCGTTGTTCTTGATCTGATCACCGTTGGCGCCACCCTTCTCACCTGCATAAATTGTGGGGTCATTAGCATTCTTCCAATGACGGATACTCTTGAAGCTTCCCAAGTATTCAATAATTCCTGTTAGATAAGCCATTTCTTTAAGATTTAATGTTGTTGTTAATACTGTAGAGGATGTCCAAATAGCTTGGTCACTGAGCGAAGTCGAAGTGACATTTATCTAATCCTCAATATCGTTTCGACTTCGCTCAACGACCAGATTTGGCTTTTTGAACACCCTCCGGTGATTTGTTTATTCGGTATACCACTTTACGATAGCCATCGATCCGTTGTGGGGCATGACAACGGGTTGTCCGTCGATTGCCGAAAGCGAGAATTCGACGCCCACCGCCACTACCAGAACAGTCCCTGGTATGGAAAACGCCGGATCGTCCAGCAAGACCGATAGGTTGTCATCTTGCGTAATGCTGTTGTTGTACATCCAGCTACTGACTACTTTTCGGGAAAGCAATTCCAGGCCCGGGACTAACGGTTCATACGTTTGGGTTACAGGGTTCCAGACCATGTCGGATATTTGTGCAACTACCAGATATAATCTTACTGCATAGTATTTGGTTACCCACCAGGCATCATTCGCAGGGATAAATCCGGGTATGCTCAGTGTAATGGTTCTCTTGTCTAATGATAAGTCGATTACATAATTGTCACGGATAACGCTTCTGAACGGGTGAAGCTCGTTGAAGTCGATCTGGGTGAGAACACCAGGGTCTTTGCTTACCAGTATATCACGGTTCCCTAAAGGTACTGTCTCGTCCCTTCGCTGGATGAGTTTCCCAGTTGCCATGATTTTTCCCCAACAACACGCAAACATCAGGTGCCTGACTGCTGAAAGGCTCTGCTTGAGCAATGAGCCCCATTTGCTGCGGCCACCAAATTCCCGTGCATATGCACGTGCCTTTTCAAGGTTAGGATGGGTAGCCATTACTTTCTTTTTTGCCCCGCCGTTTCCGGCCAGGATCCATATACCTCTGGATGGGTCGAAATAGCAATGCATGTTACCAAGCTTGCCTGAGAAATTGAAAGGTCCATTAATAATTGACATGATTTCTAAATTTAAAAGGTTTATAAAAACATAAAATTACAACCCTGCAAATCGGAGATCAAGGATTATTGGGGTGACAAACGACGACATTGGGAGACAAATCGCGACATTTTCAATAAAATCTTGTTAAAAAATAAACAAATGGCAGAAACACCCTCAAAAGAAGATGAAAACATGATCAAGAGATGCAAACCAGAAATGGAACAAATAATTGGGGGACAGTTTAGGGGGTTCGCGTACATTTCGCCTACCCTACGCGTACCCTACGCGTTGGTTTCGCGTTCTAAGGGCTACGCGTAAGGTGGGCGAAAGGTAGGCTTTTGGCAGGCGTCAGGGGCAAAGTGTATACTAATGATTTACTAAAGGCTTTTAAGTGATCCGGTAGTATTGTCAGACGTATCGAAAAATGATCCTTTTATTTTGACATCAGGGTCAAAAATTGGATTAGAAAAAAATGATCCAAATGTTTTAAAACGGACTTTGTATTATTAAGGAAAATAGAGGAGGTCTTATTCAATAATTCACTTGTTATTACAAATATATCTTATGACCTTTACAATGAATTCTTAACACAAAATTCTGTGATGAGCAAATGGATTCTTTTTTTTTAATAGAGTATATTTTAAACAAAGAAATACGAATAAAAACATTTTCTCTTAGACAGTTTTAAAGTTGATTGCATTAATCTACAGCACAAACATTTAAGAAAGCATTCAAAAGTGCTTACACATTAATAGAACTAAACAAAATGGATCTGGAACTTGAAAAAACCCTTTGGGCTACGGCAGATAAAATGCGAAACAACATGGATGCTGCCGAATATAAGCATGTTGTACTGGGGTTGATATTTCTGAAATATATTTCGGATAGTTTTGAAGCGATGTATAATAAACTCAAAGCCGATAAGCTCTCTGATGAAGAAGACAAAGACGAATACCTGGCTGAAAATGTTTTCTACGTCCCTCCTACTGCCCGTTGGAGTTATCTGCAACTTGAAAGAGCAAAACTCCCTACCATTGGAAAGGACATTGACGACGCCATGGATGCTATCGAACTTGTCAATCCTTCACTGAAAGGGGTACTGCCTAAAGATTATGCCCGTCCGGCTTTAGATAAAAAGCGATTGGGTGAATTGCTCGACCTCATAGGCAATGTTGGCTTCAATCAACCCGGCCATAATAGCAAAGATCTGCTGGGACGTGTTTATGAATATTTTTTAGGGATGTTTGCTGATGCTGAAGGCAAAAGAGGTGGTCAGTTTTACACTCCTGAAAGCATTGTCAAGTTGCTCGTTGAAATGCTCGAACCTTTCAATGGTCGTATTTACGACGGATGTTGTGGTAGTGGTGGAATGTTTGTTCAAAGTGAGAAGTTCTTGCAGGCACATGGCGGTAAGATTGACGATATTGCTGTTTATGGACAGGAAAGCAATCCCACTACCTATAAGCTTGCCAAGATGAATCTGGCCATCCGTGGTGTTGATGCAAAAATTGAATTGGGCGACACGTTTCACAACGACCGTCACAAAGATTTGAAGGCCGATTATATCCTTGCCAATCCTCCTTTTAATATTTCGGACTGGGGAGGTGAACATTTACAAGATAGTCACCTGTGGAAATATGGTGTCCCTCCCACCGGTAATGCCAACTATGCGTGGTTACAACTCTTCATTAATAAATTAAGTCCGACCGGAACTGCAGGGATTGTCTTGGCCAATGGCTCTATGACCACCAATGCAGGAACTGAAAACGAAATCAGGAAACAACTGATCCAGGAAGGGTTGGTAGATTGCATGGTTGCTTTACCAACACAACTATTCTATAATACACAGATTCCTGCTTGTTTATGGTTTCTGGCCCGAAACAGAACAAACCACAAGTTCCGTGACCGGAGTAATGAGATTCTATTTATTGATGCCCGAAAGTTGGGTTTTATGACCAACCGCAAAAATAAAGCTTTTGCTCCGGAAGATATTGATAAAATAACTCAGGCCTATCACAGCTGGAGAAACAAACAAGGTGACTATCAGGATGTACAGGGTTTCTGTAAGTCTTCTTCACTTGCCGAGGTTGAAGCCAATGGTTTTGTACTTACTCCTGGCAGATATGTTGGCACTGAAGAGGTAGAAGACGATGGGATTTCATTTGAAGATAAAGTATCTGTTATTGCTGAAAACCTGAGCACTCAGTTTGCTAAATCTATTGAATTACAAGAAAGAATAAAAAATAATTTACTGAAAGTCGGCATTAAGATTTAGTTTGGAATAATATACAATCTGTAAAGTTTTGGTTTACATTTAGTAATTTTTAGATTACTTTTGTAAACCAAAAACAACCATTAAGATGAAAGAGATCGTAGCCAAAAGAATAAAATCAGCAAGAACTTTGGCCGGCCTGTCTTTGCGTGAATTATCTCAAAAGATGGAAGGTATTGTGAGTCACAATGCCATTACCAAATATGAGAATGGCTTAATGATGCCAGACAGCAAAGTGCTTTTAGCTTTAGCAAAGGCGCTGGATGTGAAGATCGATTACTTTTTCAGACCCTATAATGTGACTATCGAAAGTGTTGAATTTAGAAAGAAAAGTAAATTATCGATTAAGAATTCGAATGCTATTCATCAGAAGGTTTCGGATGACGTGGAGAAATATATTGAGTTAGAAGGGTTTTTAAATATCTCTTCAGAATTTCAAAAACCGGTTAATCATATTAAAATCCATTCTGGAAAGGATGTTGAATTTGCTGTTATATATTTATTAGACTTTTGGAGATTAGGCACAAAAGTCCTACCCAATGTAATCGAACTGATGGAATGCAATGCAATAAAGGTTATAGAAATAGATGCCAATGAAGATTTTGAGGTTCTTTCGGGGTGGGCCAATAAGACTGTTCCTTTCATTGCAATTAATAAAAATTATACGCTCGAACATAAACGTTTTTTGGCGCTAATAGAATTAGGCCATTTAATTCTCTCTTTTGACAGAGCTTTAGAGGCTAAAACTGTCAAGAAACTTTGTCATCGTTTTGCCGGAGCCATGTTAATTAACGAGCGCACAATGTTCTTCTTACTGGGGAGATCCAGGAACAGCATTACTCAGTTTGAACTTGAAGCAATCAAAGCTTCTTATGGAATCCCGGTACTCGAAATCATGTCAAGAGCAAGGGATTTATCGATTATCAATGAAGATAAGTTTAAAGCATTAAAAATCTGGATCAATGAAACTGAAGAACGAAAAACTGAGACAGCCTTCAAACAATATGTTGGCAGAGAGCAGTCAGATCGGTTTAAGCGATTGCTTTACCTGGCTACTGCTGAAGAATATATCTCGATGAGTAAGGCGGCCAATATGGCAAATCAGGATCTTGCTACCTTTCGAGATGAATTTATTTCAATTTAAGGATTGGACTAAATAATTGAAATAAATAAATTACCTTTAAAGAATATTAGAATACATTGTTATTTTACTTCCTTACACTCAAAGTTATATCTAAATACAAATACTAAAATAATCATCATAAAGATTTAAACCGAATCTCATCTACACGGGGATCAAAATTATCAATAAATGGCACTAATAAATAGTACTATCAACAATTACACCTTTACTGAATTTATCGGTTCGGGTGGCTTTGGTTCGGTATACAAAGCGACCAAAAATGGTATAATTTATGCTATAAAGGTTTTAAGAGAAGATTATATTCTCCAGGAATATAGAGAACATGGAGAGAATAATCGTATTCAAAGGGAAATTGATATTATGAAATCTGTAAGTCATCCCTTTTTAGTGAAGTATATAGATGATTTTAAAGGTGAAGACCTCAATGTCCCATCCTATTTTCTGGTGATGGAATATGCTGAAGGGGAAACGCTCAAAAATATTATCAAAAAAAAAGTTTTAAGGAGTGAGGCTCAAAACGTAAGTGTTTTTAAGAATATTCTTCTTGGGATTAAAGGGCTACATCAGGTCAGGGGTATCGAGGACTCCAAAGGGATTATTCATCGGGATTTAAAACCGGAAAACATTATTATTAATGGAGATACTGTTAAAATTCTGGATTACGGAATTTCAAAAATTATCGATTACACTTCACTAACAAGTACAGGTAGTTTTCTTGGTTCACCATTATACTCATCTCCTGAACAAATTACGGATAGTAAAAACATAGACAAAAGAAGCGATTTATATACTTTGGGTGTTCTCTTCTATGAAATGCTTACATCGAAAGTGCCTTATGATTTTACTAACTTGCCCGAGCTAATTGATAAAATAAAGAATGAAAGTCCAATACCTCCCCGGAAATATTTTCCTGAAATAACCAATCGTTATGAAAACATCATTTTTAAACTACTGGAGAAGAACCCATATCAAAGGTATTTAAATATTGATGAACTGATAACTACATTAGAATCAGAAGAGGCAATACTGGAAAAGGAATATGATACAACTCCGAGATTTATTTTGCATTTGTGGAATGATGGAGCTGTTTTGACTAAGTATAGAGAACATTTTAAAGACACAATTTATGTTGATTTCCCAGCTATACATCAATTTCAACAAATAAAATTATTGAAATTAATCCAGGATAAGCAATTTGTAAAACTGATTGATCCTGAGACAGTACGTTTTGCATATGGCACTTACACAGAAAGACAAGGGCTATTAAAATTACCCTATTGTCCTCCTACATATGAAGTAATAACTCCAGCTTATCTAAATTCGTATAAGAAGCAACAAGATTATGTAAGGCTTGTTATAGATGAAGAGGCTAAATTAGGGGCGGATATCTTTGTTTCCCCCTATCATTACACTCACAACACAACCGTACTTCCTACGTACAAAAGTAATCCGGTTGAACAATGGTTTGATCTGGATATTAAACTTTTACGAGAGAGTATCGATTACAAAAATTCAGTACCAGATTATGCAGATAAAAAATTATATGCTGGCATTTGTATTGATAGTAATAGTTTGGTAGATAGGCAATACAAAGATGATTTATTAAACTATTATTCAGCACATGAATGTGATGGATATGTGGTGTATGCTGATGGAATAGATAAAAGTACAACAGCTACAATACTTTTTCACTATATTGATACACTTTTAAGATTACAACGCTTTACTGGAAGACCGGTAATAGCAGGGAGATTAAATAGTTTAGGGTTAGGTTTGATTTCACTTGGCCTTGCGGGATTCTCCTCTGGAGCAGCAAGATTTGAAAGTTTTTCAGAAGACTTACATAAAGAAGCAGCTGCCGGATTTAACTTGTATGAACGGTACTATTTCCCTGAACTACTGGGCACTGTATCCATTGAGAAGAAAAAACCAACACGATTAAATCAAATTTCAAGTGTCTTAGGAGCTTGTGAATGCCTGTATTGTAAAAATAAATCGGCTGAAGATGTAATTAATGCTCAGAATAATAAACTACATTACCTTTACACTGTTACTAAAGAAGTGGAAGAAATAAAGAATGTTACCGATAAGCGTTCTTATTTTCTAAATCGAATTGATCAGGCAGTATTTAATTATCAGAAACTTACAGCGGTATACAAGAGAGATGAGTACAAGCATTTGTTTGTTTGGAAGGAAGTTTTTGAAAAAATAAGATAAATCAATGTTTCGATACGAAAGAGAAATGATTCCTGTATTAGTTGAAAACCTGTCTAAGGCGTTCAATACTGAATATATTACATCTGAATTCAGAACTGGTAATGGTGTAGCTGATTTGGTTTTCACTACCGGATTAAATGATGAATCGATTTTCTTTAATGATTATGGAATAGTTTCATCATATGTAAATTTATTTTATCAAAATAAAACGCAATCAACTAGTGAACTATATAAAAACTGTTTGGATAAAAGCCGTTTAAAAAAATTACTGCACAAACTTGAAGAGGCAGAATGTATCCGTTTTGATGGGGATACAATTGTCTCGGTTCGTAAATACCTGTCACATACCCACAACCTCTTTTCGATCGAAGCAAAGTTAAACGATTGGAAATCGGGTTTCTATCAGGCATTACGATATAAATTCTTTTCACATATATCATATTTGGCTTATCCTCAAAAGTTTATTCACAGAGTCGATTTAGACTTGCTTAGAGATAATGATATTGGCTTAATCTCGGTTGCTGAAAACAGTATTGAATTTGTTTTAAATCCAAAATCTAAAATACCAGAAGATATTACGTCTTACTTATTTCTATCAGAACTATTTGCTCAACCGTTTAAAACAAATATGATACATGGCCAACTGGAAAGAGTATAGACTTGGGGATGTTTGTAAAAAAATAGGTTCCGGTGCAACACCCAGAGGTGGTGGTGATACATACCTTGAAAATGGTGATTATGCACTTATCCGAAGTCAGAATATTCTTGATTTTCAGTTCTCTTATCAGGGGTTAGCTTTTATTAGTAAAGAGCAAGCTGAAAAGTTAAATAATGTAATTTTAGAAGAGCGGGATATTTTATTGAATATAACCGGTGATAGCGTTGCCAGAGTTTGTCAGGTTCCTAAAGGAATTTTACCGGCAAGAGTAAATCAACATGTTGCAATTATTCGTCCTGATAAAGAAATACTTAATCCGGAATTCCTAAAATACTACTTATTAAATCCGTTGTCTAAAGATTACATGTTAATGCTTTCCTCATCGGGGGCAACAAGAAATGCTATTACAAAAGGAATGATAGAAAATTTCACTATCTCAGCTCCTGATCTAATTACTCAAACCGAAATTGCCGAAATCCTTTCATCTCTTGATGATAAAATTGAACTTAATAACCAAATAATTCAAAACCTTGAAGCATTGGCTCAAGCTCTTTTTAAACAATGGTTTATAGATTTTGATTTCCCTGATGAAAGCGGAATACCTTATAAATCTTCTGGTGGTGAAATGGTAGATAGTGAATTAGGTGAAATCCCAAAAGAATGGAAAATTGGTAAGTTGTGTAATGTTATTGAATTTTCAAATGGGTATGCGTTTAACAGTATGGAATTAATGGATAATAATATTGGAGATTGTTACCATGTTTTCAAAATGGGCCACATAAAAAAAGGTGGTGGATTAAATGCTAATGGTACAAAAAGTTACTTTGAGAAAGGTAAGACGTTGAAAATTCAAAGATATGTTTTAAAAAAAGGGGATTTATTAATGTGTATGACTGACATGAAAGGTAATGTAGCTCTTTTAGGTCATACTGCATTAATGAATGAAGACGATAAATATATTGTAAACCAACGAGTTGGATTATTAAGACCTAAAAACGAAATTGGAATAAATTATCCTTATCTGTACATTTTAACAAACAACACTGATTTTATAGAAGATTTGAGAAGTAGGGCCAATAGTGGTGTTCAGGTTAATCTTTCAACAGCTGAGATTAAAAACTCTAAAATATTAATACCTCAAAAGAAAATAAATAATACTTTTGACAGTGTAGTAATGTCTTTTTTTGAAAATATTTTTAGTATAACCAAAGAAAATGAAGAACTTATAAATTTGAGAAATACTATTCTTCCAAAACTAATACCAGGTGAACTAAAAATATCAGATGTCCAAATCCTAGAACCAGTGTAAACCATGGCAGCCATCACAGAAGACCATATAGAACAAATAGTCATTCAAGAGTTTATAGATTTAGGTTACAAATACCTGAATGGTAAAACGATTTCTCCGGAAGGGTTGTATCAGGAGAGAGAATTTCACGATGTTGTTTTAAAGCAACGGTTGCAAAAAGCCATTGCCAGATTAAATCCAACCATCCCGGCAGAGGCGCAGGAAGAGGCATTGCGCAAGGTATTGAGAAGCAATAGCCCGAACCTCTTTCAAAACAACTATCAATTTCATCTTTACCTTACCGATGGTGTTGAAATTGAATACCGGAAGGGAAACCGGATTGTGGGCGATAAGGTTTGGCTGTTGGATTACACCAATCCCGAAAACAATGAGTTTCTGGTTATCAACCAGTTTACTATTATCGAAGGAAATGCCAATAAACGGCCCGATCTGATCTTGTTTGTGAATGGCTTGCCGTTGGTTGTGATAGAGCTGAAGAATGCAGCAGATGAAAATACAACGCTGCATTCTGCATTTAACCAGCTACAGACTTACAAAAAAACAATCCCTTCATTGTTTCAATTCAATGCATTGCTGATTGCTTCAGATGGTTGGGACGCTCTGTATGGTTCCCTGACTTCACCCAAACAGTTTTTCGTTCCATGGAAATCGATCGATGGAAATGAAACGGCCGATGAAAACATGCCCCAAATGGAGGTGATGGCAAAAGGGATGCTCAACAAGAAGGTGTTGCCCGACCTGATCCGCCATTTTATTATATTTCACCAGAACAAAGAAGAGCTTACCAAAATAGTGCCCCGTTACCATCAGTATTTTGCAGTTAACAAGGCGGTAGAGACCACCAAAAAGGCAACTGCAACCAATGGAAACCAACGGGCCGGGGTGATCTGGCATACACAAGGGAGTGGCAAAAGCTTGAGCATGGTTTTCTATGCCGGTAAACTGGTGCTTGCCTTGAACAATCCAACTTTGGTTGTACTTACCGACCGTAACGACCTGGACGAGCAATTGTTTGATACCTTCTCGTTAAGTCAGGATCTGCTTCGCCAGAAACCTGTTCAGGCGGAGAACAGAGCAGATTTGAAAAGGTTGTTAAGTGTATCGTCAGGCGGGATTGTATTCACCACCATTCAGAAATTCCTACCCGAAACGGAAGGGTCTATCCTTCTAGATAATGGCAAAACAAAAAGCATCAAAGGACAGTACGATTTACTTTCTGACCGAAGAAATATTGTGGTGATTGCCGATGAAGCTCATCGAAGTCAGTACGATTTTATTGATGGTTTTGCAAAACACATGAGAGATGCGCTGCCCAATGCTTCTTTCATTGGCTTTACAGGCACTCCAATTGAATCAACCGATAAAAACACACAAGCTGTATTTGGTGATTATATCGATGTCTACGATATCCAACAAGCCGTTGAGGATGGCGCTACTGTTAGGATCTTTTATGAAAACAGGTTGGCAAAGATTGTCCTGAAAGATGAAGAAATTCCAAAAGTAGATCAGGATTTTGAAGAGTTAACAGAGAGCGAAGAACTTAACGATAAGCAGAAACTAAAGGCTAAATGGGCCAGACTGGAAGCCATTGTCGGGAATGGTCATCGACTGGAGTTGATTGCAAAGGATATTGTTGAACACTTTGAGACACGAAATGCTGTTTTAGACGGTAAAGCGATGATTGTTTGCATGAGTCGCAGAATATGTGTGGATCTGTATGATGAAATTGTAAAGATCAGACCGGATTGGGACAGTGATGACGATAGCGAGGGGGTGATCAAGGTTGTGATGACCGGGTCGTCTTCAGATCCTTTGAATTATCAACCCCATGTCAGGAATAAGTCGAAAAGAAAAGCCATTGGCGATAGGTTAAAAGATCCTTCGGACAAGTTGAAAATTGCAATAGTGAGGGATATGTGGTTAACCGGGTTCGATGTGCCTGCCTTGCATACACTCTATATTGACAAACCGATGAAAGGGCACAACCTGATGCAGGCCATTGCAAGGGTGAACAGGGTTTACAAAGATAAAGAAGGTGGATTGATTGTTGATTATATCGGATTTGCCACAGACCTTAAGAAAGCGCTTGCGGTTTATACAGAGAGTGGTGGGAAAGGAAAACCAACCTTCGATCAGGAAGAGGCTGCTATGGTGATGATGGGAAAGTATGAAATCGTTGAACAACTGTTTTCTGATAAGCCCAAGGATAAAACAGCTAAGAAAGGGTTTGATTATAAGGTGTTCTTTGGATTACAGCCTAAAGAAAAACTATATTTCCCGATAAAGGCTGCCAACTATATTCTGGGATTAGAGGATGGGAAAGAGCGTTTTACAAATGCAGTGTCGTCGCTTATCAAGGCATTTGCCATTTCAGTTCCGCATCCGTTGACTTTGAAAATCAGGGATGAAGTGGGATTGTTTCAAGCTATCAAAACACGGATTGTAAAAGTGACACAACCTTCAACAGGGGGTGGTGGTTACCTTCCAATAGATGTGGATACTGCAATCAAACAAATTCTTTCGGATGCTATTGTTGCTGATAAAGTTGTTGATATATTTGATGCTGCAGGTATCAAAAAGCCTGATATCTCTATTCTTTCAAATGAATTCCTTGCTGAAGTTAAAGGGATGCAACACAAGAATCTTGCGTTTGAGCTTTTGAAGAAATTGCTGAATGATGAGATTAAGACCCGGCAGAAAACAAACCTGATACAGTCGAAGAAGTTTTCTGAGATGTTGGTGCAGGCAGTGAAGAACTATCAGAATAATTTAATTACTTCCGCCCAGGTTATCGATGAGTTGATCAGACTGGCGAAGAATATTAAGGAAGCCGACCGCAAAGGAGAAGAGCTCGGTTTAGATTTCAGGGAATATGCTTTCTATTCAGCATTAGAGGTCAATGATAGTGCTGTGGCTGTCCTTGGTGATGAAATCCTTCGCCATATCGCCAGGGAGTTGGTAGATACAGTAAGAAGCAATACCAGCATTGACTGGACGGTTAGAGAAAATGTACAGGCCAAAATGAGGATTGCTGTAAAGAAGATTTTGCGAAAACATGGCTATCCACCAGATTTAGAGAAGAAAGCAACAGATACTGTGATTCAGCAGGCAAAACTGATGGCTGAAGACTTGAGTACAACTTCTTATTTATTCGCTGAAGATGATTTCAGTATGGCGGCAGAAGATTAAACTTTTTATAATTGGAAAAGAATAATGGCAGGCATCATTAATTCAAAATATCTTATTTATTTAATTAAGAAACTATTTAAATTTATTTTCTGATTGTCCTTTGGACATGATAAACCTTGCCAGGGCTGCCTTTTTCCATCATGTAAAAACGCAATATTTTGTATCTCTACAACAGAAAAAAGTTTCTTCTGCCGGTTTTTGAACTCCAATAGGAGAAAATTTAAACAGTTTCTAAGAATTTGAGAAAAGTCCAATAAAATGAATCGTAGTAGACTTTAGTTATTCCAAGAAAATATTGATTAAAAATGAATCAAAATCTAAATAATATGATTTAATAAGCAATTATAATAGTATTCCGCTAATTCTCAAATGATTTATCAAATATTTTTAATACTTTTGTTTAACTAGTGAACAATTTTCACTATAAATGATAAAACATATTTTTTTTGTGAGACAAAAACAATTCTTTTTGTGGAAAACACTTTTTATTTTTTACTTTTAGACATTTATAACATTGATAATTTCATTTATAAATAAAGAAATTCGAATGTTGTGCGAAAACAAAGAGTTTGCAAAATCTCATTTAGGTGTGGAAATAGCTAACATCTTGTTTGATATATTAGCTGATATTGAGGCTGCAGACAATATATTTGATTTGATGGTAGGGTTTCCACAAGAGATTGTATTTGCTGAAGCGAGGTGTTATTCTATAAACATCTCTAATCACAAGAAAATTATTCTTTCAAATAATGATATAAAGAATAATAAGATTAATAATTTTGATTGGGCCGATATTAAAAGAGTAAAAATATTAAAAATATAAAAATATGAGTTTCGAACCAAATTGGGTTTCAATACCAGGCAATACAATCAAAAATATTTTATCAGAAAGAGAAATTAATAAAAATAGTTTTGCTGAAATGCTTGGTTGGAATATAGAACGAGTAAATAAACTTATTGCAGGTGAATTAAATATTGATGAAAATTTAGCCATTGAACTAAAACAAACATTAGGTGCATCAACAAACTTTTGGTTATCTAGACAAAATAACTACAATCTAAGAAAAAAGAAAATTGAATTAAAGCGTGTTAATTGGATTAACAATTTACCTGTTAAGGAAATGTTTAAAAATGACTGGATAAATAAAACAACTAATATATTTGAAGAATGTTTATCTTTTTTTAATGTTCCAGATATAGAAACTTGGGAATGCCAATATGCAGATATTTTAAACAACACTTCATTTAGAATATCTCCATCATATGATTCTGAGAAACATTCAATTGCCGTTTGGATAAGAAGAGCTGAAATAATGACCAATGACATTAAACATAATATTTGGAATAAAGATTTATTTGAAAAGAAATTATTTACAGAAATTAAACCTCTTACTCGTTTAAAAAACCCTGCTATATTTATCCCAAAACTTATAAAAATATGTGCCGAATGTGGGGTGCTTTTAGCTCTTGTACCTACAATAGGAAAGTGTTATGCCAGTGGTGCTACTAAATTATTGAATAAACATAAAGCTTTAATGATTCTAAGCTTCAGGTATTTATCTGATGATCATTTTTGGTTTACTTTCTTTCATGAAGCTGGACATTTAATTCTTCATGAAGGACATTCGACAAGAATTGATTGCTCAAACATTCAACAAACTGAAGAGACAGATGAAGAAAAAGAAGCAAATATTTTTTCTTCTGAATGTTTAATTCCATATCAATTAAAAGAAGAACTTTTTCAATTGAAAAGAAATAAACGAGCTATTATAGAATTTGCAAGTAAAGCTAATGTTTCTCCTGGTATCGTAGTTGGTCAATTACAATATCATAGATTAATAAAATTTGAATATTTAAATGATTTTAAAAGAAGGTTCTCATGGGAAGATATTAATACAGGTATAAGGAATTCTTTAGATAATCTTAAATTTCATGATTTAACACTTAATGAAATATAAAAACCCATTTTCTGAAAACATGTACGAATGGATCTCTTTTATCCTCCGAAATATTTATATGAGCTAGGTGTTTTTTGCCAATTACAAATACAATCTTCAAGTACTTGCATTCCAAAATCTAAATCAAGATAGTTGCCTAGATCAATTAAAAGTTCATCTAGCTCATTTGGACTAGCATTAATACCATATAACAACTTAGTACCGGATAAAGGGCCAGTTGCCTTTTTTAGATACGGATATCCTGGTTTTATATCAATAATACATATTTTCCCAATCATGGTTAAATAATCAAAAATTGCTAATCTTCCAAATCCCATAATACCATTGAATTTTTTAAATAAATATTCAAAAAGCTCATTTGGATCTTTTTTGATATCTTCATCTATATTATCTATAAAAGTTCTATGACTAGGTCCAATAATATGTATATAGCTTAGTATTGTTGCACCAGTACCGGAGTATGATGTAGCAGATAAACTTTGGTATTTTCGATGATTACTAAAGCTTCCCATTGATTTTAAAGATGATTGATTAAAATCTAACCAGTCAATAAAACTGTTAGTATCATCTATAATTGCATTCCATGTCCAATTATTACCATAGCCTAAGTGTCCATATATTGCTTTCAGTAAATTCCATTTCGTTTTTTGATTTTTCCCAAAATGTGAGAATAAAAAAATTAACCAGAAAGCTTCATCAATGTTTCCATTTCTTTTAAACCAAATTGCTGCTCTTATTGGATCAAATATTCCATCTGAAGGGTCAATTCTCCTATCAGAAATATCTCTTTTGCAAATAGTTCTAATATATTTTATCCTTTTAATGCTATCAATCATTTGTTTAATAAAAACATCTTTCCTTTCACTATCTTCTAACCCATCTAATATATGACTTTTGTTATTTTGATAACTATTTAACTTGTTTTCCAACTCTATATATAAATCTCTATCTTTCATAATCTCTTGTTTTTTGTGAAACCCAATCCCTTATTGATGTTTGTACTACTCTGCTAACCCCAAAGCTACTTTGTATATTATGATTAAAACCTAATATTTTTATTTTCCTTTTTAAAATTTCTTTTCCAATTTTAGTAATTTCCCCAGTATATGCAATCCCTTTTATTGTTTTAAATCCATTTCTAGAAAGATACCATTCTTCTTTTTCTTCAACTTCAAAATTTGTATTCGCAAGTTTTTCAATATATTTAACGACGGAATTACCATTAAGAATGAGAATTTCAATAGAAGACAAATCTAAGATATTTTTAAGGATAAATTGAGATCTTTCCAATAAAGCGACTTTATTAATATTAGTGAGTTCTGACCATTTAAAATTTGTTGCAAAAGGCACTAAGTCTAAATGACAGACATCAAACGAAGGAAAATAATAGGATTTTGAACTGCCAGAAATGATATAGTCTAACTTCTTAAACCATAAGTCATATGGATTATTTTGAAAATAATCATTGAAGGACATTTGTATTAAATGATAATGATGTTCTTCTAGAAGATTCCAGTTATCTATTCCCAATGAATTGAGAGTATAAAAGCGTCTATTAATTCCAGTTAGAATATTTGAACTATTATCAATAAATTCTTTATCACTTGGGTTAATTCCTAGTGTAGCTAACTTTGCAGTATTAATATTACCAAAATATAAAATCGGTGTCCCCCATTGAATTACGTTCAATTCCAAAAAGGATTTATCCATTAATAACTTTAAAATTTCTTTATATTGAAAAAATGATATCATAAATTATATTTTTCTTCAATTAAAACTTTAAAGATATCGTTCTTTAGACTTTCCACTAAATTTTTAATTTCTTCACTTTTCCCTTCTACTTTACTTAAAGAAAATATCTTAAGTAATACTATTACATCAACCCAATAATCAGGTAACTCAATAGTGTTAATTTCAATATCTTTTCCTTCTCTTATTTCCTTTTCAAAACTCAATACCTTTTTAATATCTTTAACAATATTATTTTTCGGCATCAAAGGCATTATTAACTTATTAGTTTGAAATCCTTCTGCTAAATATTGTTTCGCTAATTCTATATTTTTATCATAAAGATGCAAACTTGAAACAAAATGATTATAATGTCCAATTTCAGTGCCTAGAATGCAAGAAACCATTTCTTGTATCATTGTAAAACAAAAGATGTCATGAGACAAACCCAAAAATGCATCATTTGATCTCATATAAACAAACATGTGTAATTTATTTTCCCTATTAAAGAATTGGAGAGTACATGTACAAGGAATATCTTTTGAACATTTGTTGTTTAGATCTTTCGCATCATAAATTTGGATTACTGCTTTTCTTGTTGTTGGTTTCGCTTTCAATAAATCAATTATTTTTTCAAGTTGATTTATTTTACCATGCATATTAAAAATCCTACAACCATAACCACCATTAACTGACAATCCATCATCAGAAAAACTCTTATAAGCAGGAATATAATGGCTAATGAATTCAAGGGAATTTTCTTTTGATAAATACCAGAAGAATTCACCAAATGGACTAATTGCTTTTCCTTTAGTTTGTGATGTGCTAAGTCTAGCTAATGGGTTCAGTAACTTTATATATATTCCAAGTTGTTCAATAGTTTCTCCTTTTGTGCAAACAATTCTTTCGTCATTCTCCTTTTTTAAAAGATTCTCATATACCGAATTCAATATGTCATCAATTGATGATTCTTCAATATACATAATAATATTGTCTGAATTAATTTGTCTTTTGTTTTAAAAAACAAATGTATTAAAAATTACTGCTTATTACCTAACAAACTTTGGGAGAACTTCCTCCATCTGACAGGAAGTTAAAATGAAAAGAAAATTAGCAAGGGCCATTAAGGGAATTTGCTTTTGCATAAGTCTATGAGTTTTATTGTTAATACCAAAATCAAAAATAATACTCTTTGGCTTATGCTACTTTTGTTAGCCGTATTTCACATTACAAACATAGGGACTATTTAAAGGTATTCCTCCACAGATTTATCTACGGCTCCTTCTTGTGCTGCCTTCAAAAAACTTACCAGAGAGCATAATTTTATAATTTGCCCATTATCATATAACTCATGAATTTTTTTACATATTAAGCTATCAGGGTTAACAATAAGTTTGTCCATCCCAAGGATAACAAAATTTGCACCAATGATCTTCTTTTCTAATATATTACCCGTCCATACACCAGTAACTGAGCAAATAAACCAGGGGTGCTCTTCTACAGGAATTACTGAATTAGTAAATATTCTCGTAAAAGGAATCTTGAAATGAGACTGGTTGTATTGTACATGTTTAATTTCAATAAAGGAATTCGGATCATTATCAAATAACATATCAGATTCACAAGAGGGAGGGATAAAAAAAACATCCACTTTCTCTTTATTAAATTCTGAAATAATCTTAAATAATATAGCCAGTTCCTCTTCAGGAAATATCGTAACTGATATTCCTCTAACAGTTGTATTACAACACCATAATTCATATTTATGATTACGAAGTTCATCTAAATCCATATAAATAATCTTTGCAGTTGATAATTCTTTCTCTGCATCAAGGTTAAATAATTTAAAAGATAATAAATCAGAATATTTGCTGTATAGATTAAATAGTCTTTTGGATGTATACTTTGTGGATGAATTCCCTCCATGCATTCTGGTTTGTAAGTTCAATTCATAAACTGATTGTTTATTGAATGCGTTATGATTTATAAAAAATTGTTTGTAACCCTCATGTATTACGTCTATAATTAAATCAATAATTTCTTCTCGTTTTTTAGATGGCAAAAGATCAAATCGTTGCATATTATATACAAATCCATCTGGATCTTTGATACTACTTATCATAGTTCCGACCCTACCTAAATCAAATATAAGATCCGATAAACTTATATTAACTGCAAATCCGCAAATAGCAAGTTTGAAGGGACCATGTATATTCTGTATTACCTGCAATACTGAAGTCTTTCCACCTTTAAGCAAAAATGAAGGACCATTATTATCTATGCAATATAATAACAACATTTTTAGTTCAAAATCACCAACTTGTTTTTCAAAAACATACACTTTGATCGCCTCCTCAATAGCCATTGTATATTTTGTATGAGTTATTGCTCTTAATGAAGGCAACATTATATTAGATGGAACATGATACATTTCTCCATCATTCAGGATTTCAATCGGTATTACAGTACAAAGTAACTGGCTATTTAATTTGGTAACTAAATCATCTAATTCAATCTTATCTTTAATATATAATGTTATGGTAGTACCAGGAATACTCTTGATTTTTTTAAATATTGTATAATCTTTAAATTCACTAACTGAAACACTAAATTGCAAACCATCAACTCTATCAGATGAGTTTCCATCTTTTTTCAAATATTCAAAGGGAGCTGAAACAATATCTGTAACTTCAGCAATAGTAAATACTGACCAAAATCCTATACCGAATCTTGCTAATGATTTAAAGTTCCTGGATGAGTATGTGGGCTCCATTGAACGGCTGTTCCCAACTGTTAAGAAATTATCAAGGATAGTATTACGTGTCATTCCACATCCATTATCTGTAAGAACGATTTTACGCTCAGCTTTATTAATTGTAAGTGTTATTTTTGGCAGGTAATTATCTGCAGCGGAAGAATGGAAAGAACGGAATCTGCATGCTTCAACTGAGTTTTGAAGAAGTTCTTTAATTGCAGCAGAATTATCATTCCAGGTAGTATGAGATGATATCAAATTTATAATATGATCCTTTTTTATTCTTATACCCAAACGTTCAAAATCACTTCCCAAAATAGATAAATTTCTTTCTATAGCATCTCCTATTACTAGAAATCGTTTCAATGGAGATCTATAGTCTATATCAGTATATTTTCTAACCCACCCCTCAATAAAATCAATTGTCTTATGAGCCAGATTCAAAACTTCAGGATCATTAAAAGATCCAGTAATAACGATTCTGTTATCTCTTCCAATTGCAAGGTTATCACCAATACAAACATGCTTCATATTTTCCTGATAGGATTTTAAAGCTTCCTTATCTTCTTTATTCTTTATTCTGTCTGCAAGTAAGTTTATAACACCGTCAACAATTCTTGTTTCACTAAATTCTAATGAATCTGCTACACAAAGTATACAAGCAAGCTGTTTTATATCTATTTCTTTATCGCCAGCCGCTAACCTCACATTAGAAATACTATCAAGTTCATTAATGGACATATTATGAGCTTTCATTAATATATCCAAATGATTAACTAAATGTCTTGGAAATTTGAGTGTTTTTAAATTATGATCTATAAAATCTATCCCTCTTACAGAGTGATTATTTCTTACGTAGTTTTGAAGACTTAAATTAGTTTTCCAATCAGAATCAATTGAAATATCTAAATATGGTAATAATTGTTTTTCCTCATTTGGAAAGACGGCCATCCCAAGATCATGAGCATATGCACTGCAGATCAGTAAAAAAGCCTCAATATTTGTAAAACTTAATAATGTATCTCCTATTATACAATCAGGCTGAATCACCTCCCCCATTCTTTTTAAAACCCTGTAACTATGGTGTGCATCATGACGAGTATAAAATGGGAATATTTCCTGAATTGATTTTAATACTGGTGTCAAATGTTCCACAAATGAAATTGCACGACTCGCATATTGACTATCAATTTCATTCAAATATTTCCAAATATTTGTTTCTCTTAATTCAGTGAGAGAGTCCTTTACAATCATGTGTTATCTAATTTTATTTGTAAATTTAATTGTGTTTTTAATATCTACACCACTACTGTCCGGTAAATAACTAAAGTTATAAAAGAAGCCGAACCGAAGCTCGGCCCCATTAATTTGTAGATTTGTTTTGCGAATATAAAACTACAATGAGCAAAACTACATTTTTTTTTTGGCAATACGTTTTCAGAAAGTATTTGAGTGGAAAATTCTGCTTTATCTGTTTATAAAGCAGCTCTATTTGCCAGCGCAACTTATAAATGGCCGCTACCAAACGCCATCCTATTAATGGGCTCACCAAAGTATTGAAAAAATACTATCTCAGATACAATTAAACGCTCGGGCATTAACCCTGTTCCGAAAGATATTAGAAAACATATTCGAGAAAGATGACTTAATTAGAAAAGATGAAATCAACGGACAGAAAATGAATTTGATAAAATAAACAAACGTTTAACAATCCTTCAAAATCAGTTCTTAGAAGGAAATATTTCACCTCAGGATTATCAAACAATGAAACAACGGATAGAAAAGAGCTGAAAGAACTTGAACTTAAATTAAAAGAATTAAAACAAGATAAATCACCTTTTAAAGAATATGTAAGTCAAACGATTCCAATGTTAGAAAACTTGGTTGATTTTTATAGGAAATCAAATGGTAAGACTAAAAAGAAGAGATTAGGTTGCATCTTTAGTGAAAAAATCGTTTTAGAAAAAGGGAAAGTTGCAGCCTTTGAATTCACTACTTCCATCCTCGTACTTCTCAATGCTACCAAGGTTTTGGGGAGGACGACAAAAAAAAAGGAGATCGAAAACGACCTCCTGTCTTGTTGGGCTCCCCTTACTACCGAAAGTTGCAACCATTTCAATACATTTAGGATGATTTAATATTCTTATTTTGAGTGATTTATAGTTCAGAAAAGATTGGTTCTGAACCCATAAATTCCCAATAATTATTTCATTATTAATCTATCCCCAGGCAACCCAATGGTAGCTTTATCTTCCTCGATCAATTTTATAGCTTTGTTACTTAGATATAAAGTATATTCATAAGAACTTGAATCAAATTTATACTTATATTTCTTAAAGTACTTTCTCACCTTGACTATTATGCTATCTGACCATTTTACAAAATCAACATCTTTTTCTATCCAATGTTGATTCACTACATATTTTGGTTGGAAGTAAAGACGACCCTCCCGCAAATCATTGTCATAAGAAACACATCGATCAAAGTCTAACACGGGGCTTGAGGAATTATCTAATAGCCAGTAATTAAATTTTTCAATATAGGTTAGTTTTACATTCTTCAAATCCTGTTTTCTGATTATATGAACACGACTGCCTTCTTTAAGTTGGTCACTTATTATTGTATCATGTATAATTGTTGGTGTACCAGATTTATTATAATAGGCAAGAAAACAAATATCATCAAAAGTTCTTAATAAATTATCAAAGTCCTTTTGGTCATCAGGATGCAAGAAAAAATTTATTTGTCTTCCCATTAGTTTCGTGAAGTTTAGAATTCAGTTCAACAATAGTTATCATTACTTTAACACTCATTTCATTTTTAACCTCTTGTATTTGTTAGGTTTAAATTTGTAAAAATTCATTTTCGAATCCCCATTTCTAAATAAGCATGCCGTTCACAAAAAACAAGTCCATTCAATGTTGGCCTGTCACAATCTATCCAAATGCATTTCCGAGAAGAGTCATTACCTTTAGATGTTTGTAATAACTTAATACGTAATTCTGTATCGTCATATTCAGTCCAATTACCATTTGAAATAAGTCTAACGAAAATTTGTTCTTGATACTTATCCCATTTATCAAGTCTCCAGAAGGTTTTATCTTTCTTATATTGATAAAGTTGATACCATCCCTTATCATCTATCAAATCAAAGTCAAGCTTGATTATATCAAGAATTTCTTTGTCCGCATAATATATTTCCTCAGTTAGCATTTTCATTATCAATTAACAATTGATACCATAAAACAAATGTAATCGATTAATAACAATTAACAATTTCAAAAAATAAGTATGCAAAAAATTGCTACCAATGATGATATCATATAAGGGAAGTTTTGGAAAAGGTTAGATAGAAGAAACTGGGTCGTATTTTTTAACAAAAGGTAAAGTTGCAACCATCTCTTTCATAGCACTACCCTGTGTATCTCAATGCCCGTAAGGTTTTTAGAAGGTAACAAAAAAAAGGAGCTCATAAATGAACTCCTGTCTATTAAGGCTCCCCTTACTACCGAAAGTTGCAACCATTTCAGTTCATTTCTGATGATTTAATGTTCCCAAAAAGAGTGTTAAATAATTCATTTAAAAACCATTACCAATTTATAATTTGATTCAATCTTTCATTTGAGTGTTTGTAAAATGACATACAACTTTTACAATAAAGAATTTTAGTCAGGACAATTCATTTTCTGTTCACTATGTGTTTTTTAGTAAATTTGAAAAAGAATGTTGGCTGACCTTATTAATCCCACCATAATGTTTTATTAAACTTTTAGCCAGCTTAAAAGTAATATTCAAAAAAGATTAATCTGTACAATGAACCCTATTTACAAAACAGTATGCGTATAAAGCAAATTATAAAATTGATTTTCACCTTAATATATCTTCAAATTACTTTGTTGATTGTTGGTTGCAAGACTAATAGCCAGATGAGAGATGCAGAAATCGAAAAAAATGCTCTCAAAATTTCTGAATCATTTGACGCTACTAAAATTGACATATTTAGAAAATGGAGATTTTTTAAAAGAGGTACAGCTAATGTTTGGGATAAAATATCCGGGGATAGTTGCATTTATCGATGTGTTTATTTAGACAAAAAGAGCTCTATAATTCTGAGGGTTCAAGAACCCAATAACTTTATGTATGATTTCAATAAAAATATTCAGATAGATACTTCATTTTGGCAAATTATTATTGTTCAATACAATGATGGTTTAATGAATTTATATGGTGTTAACAGAAATGGCATAGATGTTCCTATTTTGAATAATATAAAAACGGTTTCAATTTTTATTTCTCAGAATCCATTTAAAAAATTCAAAGAATTATCTGAGTTAAGTGATTCATTTCAATTCTATAGTGTTGATTATTACAAAAGATTAGGTGGTATTATTCGGTTTAATTTATCAACACAGCATTCATTGTATTATATTCCAGATATTGAATTAATAGATCCTGAAGTCAAGCAAATATGGAAAGATAGGTTTCAGAAAGGTAAACAGATTAAAAAAAATTGGATTTTAATAAAATTAGACAAGCCAATTGATAACTGATAGAAGTGTTAAAACCAACTTAAGACAAATATAAAACCAAAACAAAACTTGCGATTTAATTTTAATATTTTAAAGTATAACTTCAATGGAACAGACAATCAAAAATATATACAATGACATATTTGAAATGTCTGATTTAGAACTTCAAAAAAAACTGTGGCTGAATCAAAATAATGATACTGGATTGATCTCTTCCTATACGGAGTTAATGTGTAGATTATTTGATGACAACGATATTGAAAGTTTTATTAATAAAGAGGCAATAGAAAAGGGTTTGCCAGAGAAAATCATAATTGAAATCAGATTATTAATAAGACTTTTAAATTCTTATAATGAAAAAAAATCGGATCAGGAAATAATAGTAGATCCAGAATGGCATAAAATTATGGAACAGGCTAAAATGGTTTTAAAAGTTTGGAATGAAATAAATGGGGGCTGATCCTATCATACGCCATTATAAACACTTGCACATCATCAAAATATCATTAAATTTGAGGGTTCTATTAAAAATACTCAATAGTGGTCTAAAGAATGGGGAGTTGCATACTATAATTTCGCCTTCAAATATTTCAATATTAGGCTCTCCACATTTTTAGGAAATACTATTTCAAAATAATGTTCGTCGCCTTCTTTCCAGTCATTAATAGCATCAATTAGAATGTGTATATAAGTTTGGAATGTAACGTCATCTATTGCAGGGAGTTCATCATGTATCAATACAATACCTTGTTGTGTTATCCAGTGAAAATCCCTTAGACAATCAGATAATGCATCCCAATTAAAACCAAAATAATCAGGCAACATTAATCTCTTACATAGTATTTTAAATAATTCTACTTTACTATTTATGCTTGATACGTGAGCGACAAACATAGATTCAGGATTGTATAATTTAGGACTATTTATAAAAATTACTCCTTTCATAATCTTATTTTTTTTTGATCCATGTTTTATAATGCGTTGGAGTAAACTACATATCACCATCTTGCACCAAAACAATACGCATTTTCCCGGTTCTCCAAAATAATCAACAAGTACAAATATACCTTAAAAAGAGGCAATAAAATTATGAGATAGTTATATATTTGTAGAAAATCATTTACAAGGTTTGATAATACTAGCTTTCCCAACAATGAAATTAACGTCTTCAAACGCAGAATTTAAAATGATAATTATCGGGTATTACCAAATATGTGGTAGTATTATTGGTTTGTTGCTTACCCTTTGGACATTAATAAATGAACCTTATCTAAGTGGTCTTTCATTTATAATGTATTCTCTTGCATTTATTTTGTTTTCTTTTTCTATATATGCAGGTAATTTACTTAGTAATGAAAACATCAAAGGAATCTCTTTGACTCGATGGAATCAAATACTTCAGATCCTGCAAATCTCTATTTCTTCGTTTAGTTTTTCTTATGTGTCTGGAGTCTATTTTAATATTGGTTTTGACTGGATAGATATTTTCAAGTTTAATTTTGATTTCGGATTTACAGGATGGAATTTTAGATATACAGAAAGCGATACCAATCACCTTTCTATTTACATTAACATTATTCCTTTTTTGATTTTATATTGGTTAGGTAAAATTGAAACTGATATTGAAGAACGAAAACAACTGATGGAAAATGCTAATGAATTATAAGAAAATGGCGGCAACAAAATTATCCTAACTTACTGAATTTGCCCATCATCAAAATATCATTAAATTTGAGGGTTATATTATAAATACTCATTTGTGGTCTAAAGAATGGGGGCTGAGGTTCTATAAATTTCATTTCTTATTATTCGTAACCATTCTTTTCTATACAAATCATATTTTGAGTTTGGAATGTAAGAACAAACGTTATCCCCGTATTCAAAATAGAATGATTTTTTAGCATCCTTGTAAATAATATTTTCTGTATTAATACCGCATAACACTGGTGGAATAAACCCATCAAACTGCTCTATTTTTTTAGCACCTGTTATTAAGTAATTCTTATACCAAAAGATAGAATCATTTAATATATTGCCTGATAAGAGAATTGAATTATTCTTTATTAACCAATATTTAACTAATTCACTATCTTTAATCATCAATACACTAGTAGTTGAATCAATATCTGCATCATTTTTTTGATATACGATCCATTTATAATTTCTTTTTGAAGTATTCTGTTCAATCATCATCATTATTTTTTTTTCACCAACAAAATAAGGAGAGCGCTCTAAAAAGCTTTCCTGAGAAAGTGCTGAGAATGATATGAGAATTGAAAGAGTAGAAAAAATTAAATGTTTCATAATTTACTTTTTAAAAACATCCCATCTAAGGAACAAATGGGGTCAAAAAAATCAATAACTACAAATATATATTATTTCAAAAGTTTTTTCATCAATAAGTTTCACTTTTATAATAAGTGAAACTTTTAATAATGGTATCAGCGTATGTTATGAGAGAGCGTGTTCGGATAACACTCTAAAGCTGTATTAAAGATGAGGTATAGATTGCAACGAAAAATAATATTAAGGTGGCATGAATTGTAATTACAACCTCAAACTATCGTAAACATCATGGATCTCCTTTTCACGTATCCCCAAGTATTTCTTGGTAATTGCTGGACTGGAATGACTAAAAAGCTCCATCAACAGAATCACTGCTTCTCCCGAATAGTTATTCAACCTCAGAACCCGGTTCCCAAGTGTCTTGCGGAATAGGTGGCTACTAGCGTTTCCTTCCAACATAACGTCATAATGTTTCAATATCTCTTTCAGTTTCACATTGACGTATGATTTATCAATCGGTTTGGTTCCGTATTTATTGACAAAGATATATTGGCCGGAATCTACTACACCCATTTTACCCTTGACCCGGTCTACAATCTCTTTCAGGTCAGTATTAATCTTAATCCGGCGGGTCTTCTTAGTTTTCTGTTCCTGAATGGTCAGAATTTCAGTTTCTTCAAACTGATTGAACCGGAGTTTCAGTAAATCGGAAATCCTTAGACCCGTGAATACACCTATAGCGAATAGAAGACAGAACTTGTATTCCTTGTCCCGTTCCAATTTTGATATAAGAGACTTAAAATCGTTCCAATCCATGCTGGTTGTTGTTGTTCTTTGTCCTTGTAAGCTCATATTGATTAATTTAAGGTATGAGCTAAGGTACAGCGGAAACTTACACTTTCCTAATTTTTAATGCTAAGTATATGCTAATTTTCAGCGTTTTACGTGGATTTTGTATAAAGCGTTGGGGACCATTATTTCAAAAATATGGTGAACTTATACTTTCTTCATAAGTGTAAGTTAGCATGACATCGTATCACCCGACAGGAGATTTAGGTGACAAAATATTTACCTTGGACATTGGTGTATTAATAATTCACCCTCCTTTAAAAACAAGTGAGGTAAACTTCTTTTATCTTATTGGAAAGTGTACATTTGAAATGTTGTAATTTATGGGGAGTACTAATTTTCATCTCCCTGTAAAAGTACATTGACAGACAAGCAATTTAAATACAAAACAATGAAAATAATCATTTCTACAATATTACTTCTGACTTCATTACAGACATATGCTCAGTTTGATTATGACTCATATATGAGTTTCCTAAGTAAAGAAAATTTGCTACAAAATAGAAAATTAATTAGTTTGAAAGTATTTCAATTGGAAAAGCACGGTGGACAGACTATAACCTCAAGTCAACAATTCAATAAAAATGGGTTACCTACAAAAATCGTTGAATTCGACCAAAAAGGGCAAGTTGCAGGAAATAATGATTTCGTATATGATGCTTCCGGTATCATAAAAAAGATTGAAACTTATAAAAAGGGAAAACACGAAAACTCCACTGAGTTTGAAATTAATCTGTTAGGACAAATAACTACTTTTACTGAATATGGTTATAGTTCTTATGACGGTGAAAAGTTATTTATTTGGAAAACATTACTTGAATATAATTCTAATAACACACTTAAGAAAATCATTAAATTACAAGGTGACAATCGAGACACAACTAAAATAAGTTTTTATAATAGTTTGGGTGTGAAAACAAAGACACGTATGAATATGGATGGATTGAGAACAAAAAAAATTGAATATATCTACAATAAAGACAGTACAGAAATGCTTGAAAAGCATTATGAAAACGATACTACAGTTTACTCTACAATCACACATAGGTATAAAAACAGAAAAGAAATTGAAAAAATAGACCCTTCAACTTCAAAGAAACCTTTTTATTGGAAATATGACACCAATGGAAATGTTATAGAAACAAACGAAGCATTTTTTTATGTTCTTTACAATAAATACAATTCTGAGGGCTTCTTGACAAATAAAACTTTAGAAATACTCTTTTCAGATTCTGATGAAAAAAACCTCCCAAAGAAAATTGAATTTAAATATGATTATCAATTTAGACAATAATAGTGGTAGGTAAATAAAAGCTATTGGTAACTGCCTAAATTCAATATCGAAGCGGAAAAACAAATATGAAAGTTTTAAGGGTCAACTAAAGTTGAAGAACTTCAAAAGCACGATATGTGGTAATTCACACGTACCTTTTATTCGGTAATATAATTTCAAACATGAGAGGTTCGGTATATTTATTAACATGGGACAAATTATTATAAACGCCAAAAAGATGAATAATACTCACGTTGACAATTTATTAAAAAATGTTTTTCATCTTCCGATTAGTGGCGGGTCAGGTAAATCAATTGACGACCCATTTATTCTTGAACTAACAGAGAAAAATGACATTGTGGGTATTGAATATGAGATTTTAAAATGGCTTGGGTTCCTGCACGGTTTCAAATGGGAAGTAATTGGACAAAGATTAAATTTCCCTGATGACAAAAAAATTGATCAACTTAAAATAGAAATCATTCAAAACAATACTGGCCAAAAGATAATCAGGGAATATTTTTTCGATATCACATTATGTTTTAACAAACTTAAAAGTGATGTGTCTGATTATTTAAGGGAAAAACGCAACAACCTGTCAAAATAAAGATGAACCGAAAAGGTTTTCTAATTTTTGAAACCCAGTGTTAGTGTGATTTACATAGTATCGTTTGACGTTCACTTTTAAAAATCAGCATCCCTTGACACCCATTGATAAATTTATTACTTTTATCAAAGGAGATCAAGGGATTTATTGCTAATTATAAAATATTAATTATAGTCGAATCACTGATTCCTGGAAACTCCAATCTTATAATGATCAGTTATTCAATCTTTAAACGATAGGAAAAATGATACTTAAAATCACACAGTTAAATAAATTAAGCATAAACTTTGAAACAGTTATACGTTTAGTATTTACAATAATATTGTTTTTCCTTTTTTCAATGTCAGGTAATTCTACCACTAAAGTTGATAATATTCTTTTACAGTTAAAGAATTCGTTTAATTCATACCAGATACTACAACAGAAGACGGCAAAGAAAGCAATAAAGAATATGCCCATAGTTCGTGTTGGTTCTTCAGGAGTTAAATCTTGTTTTGATATTGAAAAAGAACCTGAATTCAAAGGTGGCGAAAAAGCATTGATTAAATTCATGAATGTGAATATACATTATCCCATGATTGCACAAAAAGCTGGAGTGGAAGGGACAGTAATTGTTCGCTTTGTCGTTAGCATTCATGGTAATATATCTAATGTAAAACTTAAGAAAGGTATTGGAGGAGGTTGTGATGAAGAAGCTGTACGTATTGTAAAAGCTATGCCTGCCTGGAATCCCGGTCGAAATAATGGAAAAGTTGTTCCTGTAATGATCGATATACCAATTGAATTTCAACTGTCTAAAAAAACAATCCAAGAAGAAACAATAGACATTGCAGATCATCCTACAGGTCTTCTAAAGGATGATAAAAATTTACCCCTTAAATATGTTGAACGGAAACCACAATTCAAAGGTGGTAAAGTCGCCATGTTGAAATTTTTGAAGGATAAAATGAATTATCCTATTGCAGCTAAAAATTCAGGATTTCAAGGAACTGTCATCGTTCAATTTGTAGTTGAAGAGACCGGTAAAATCAGCAAAGTAAAAATCCTTCGTGGATTCGACAATGCATGCGACGAGGAAGCAATGCGATTGGTCAAGTCAATGCCCAACTGGATCCCGGGAAGAATGAACGGACAAGCAGTCCCTTCAATATTTCAGATCCCGATTAAATTTGAACTACCAAAAACAACACCTAAAGAAGAAGATATCATGTCACATCCTTATACTTTTCATCAGGATAATGAAAAGGACAGACCACTATTAGTTGTAGAACAGAATCCTGAATTTAAAGGCGGTTATAACGCCCTTGAGAAATATCTGAAAAATAAAATGATTTACCCTATTACAGCTAAGAAAGAAGGAATTCAGGGAACGGTTTTTATACAGTTTGTTGTTGAAAGGAATGGCAAAATAACAAACATAAAACTACTTCGCGGTATCGGCAAAGCCTGCGATGATGAAGCATTCCGTTTAGTCAGGACAATGCCGGATTGGATTCCGGGAAAACAAGAAGGAAAAGTCGTCCGCGTAATGTTCCAGATACCAGTAAAGTTTCAGCTTCAGGCAAATAAATAATTTAACAAAAATACCTGTTTAAAAAACGATAATATTCTTTGATAATTCTGAGACAATTGTGTGTTAATGGATACATTATGGAAACTTAATGGATACTCTGAGGGTTTCTAATATCTGAAACCCAGTTTTAGTGTGATTTACATAGTATCGTTTGACGTAAAGTTGAATGGAAAATAAATAACCTTCGTAATGTGGGTGATGTTGGAAAGTTCGTTTATTTTTAAACGAAACCAGTCCTGTAAATCCCTTCCTATCCTTTCGTATTGTAAAAAGTAGGTGGTAATTAACACCGATCCTGTCATGGGTTCAGTTTGAGTCTTTGAAAGCGTATTGTTAATCATTGCTATAGATATTAGTGAACTATCAATCACTTTCGGCTGTTTAGAACCTCACCTCATATATGGTCAGGTTAACTTCCAAATATCATTTATGTGGTGTCTTTAATCAGGAATATCATTGCACAATTTCTTTTTAAAAGTGAAGTGATTTCATAAAGACCTTCATCTCCTGCATGTTTAGATTGGGCATGTTGAACATTTAAGTATACCAACGAAATCTCCCTGCCGTATATACATTCAACAATTTTATAACTATACGACATGCTAAAGCAAGACTTTATGGGATTATGTTATGAGTACATCCTATCCGACAAAATAATATTGTTTGACTTCTCTCGAAACATAGAGAAGTGGAGGTGGTTCCTGAGAGAGGTAATCTTTTATTTACTTCAATCTAACCTCACCTGATACCAGGGCAGGTTAACGATTGAAACAACCTCATCAGAATCCCGACGAGGTTAAAAAATAAAACATCCATGGTTATTGGGAATAGTGTATTAGTCTATCTGAATGAAACAGGGTCGATCTGGGACAGCCGTATTATTTATCTGAATAACGTACTATAATATTAAACAAAAAGTAGGTGGTAATTAACACCGATCCTGTCATGGGTTCAGTTTGAGTCTTTGAAAGCGTATTGTTAATCATTGCTATAATAGATATTAGTGAACTATCAATCACCTTCGGCAGTTTAGAACCTCACCTCATATATGATGAGGTTAAAATCCATATATCGTTTATGTGGTGTCTTTAATCAGGAATATCATTGCATATTTTCTTTTTAAAAGTGAAGTGATTTCATAAAGGACTTCATATCCTGCGTGTTTAGGTTGGTCATGTTAAACATTTAAGTATACCAACGAAATCCCCCTGCCGTATGTTCATTCAACAATACTACATATTAAATCAGGACT
>JGI24140J50213_10000155_pt1 | contig 31606 bp, 30 predicted proteins | sample BarGraIncu00222A_FD_50213 | JGI IMG/M metagenome (IMG submission 50213)
TGGTCGAAACCTATTGGGGCCATTTCGCCGGCGGCCCCGGCACCAGCCCCGACGACATCAAGGTGCTTGACGCAGCCCTGAAGGAATTGCTCGCCAGCTGAATGGTCGACACGGTTTGCGCTGCCTTCCGTTCCCTCCCCCCTTGTGGGGGAGGGCCAGGGAGAGGGGTAAGCCGCAAGCACCGGACTCGCGCGAGCACCTTTCAGTGGGTAGCCGCGTCTATCAAAACATCTCGAAATATTCGCGCTGCTCCCAGTCCGATACTTCGGCCTGGAAGCGCTCGATTTCGGCGTTCTTGATGTGGACGTAGTAGTCGACAAATTCCGCGCCGAGCGCCTCGCGGAAAAACGGATCGTCCTTGAGCGCGACCACGGCTTCCTGAAGGCTCTTCGGCAGCAGCGCGGCTTTCGTTTCATACGGGGTGTCGGCGGACGGGCCGGGATCCAGCCCCCGATCGACGCCATCGAGCCCGGAGAGAATCTGCGAGGCCATGTAGAGATACGGATTGGCCGCCGGCTCGCCGATCCGGTTTTCCAGGCGGGTCGCGGGATTACCGGCGCCGCCGAGCACGCGGATCATCACGCCGCGATTGTCCCGCCCCCAGATCGCGCGATCCGGCGCCAGCGAATAGGAACGATAGCGCTTGTAGCCGTTGATGGTCGGCGTCGTGAACACGGTTGAGGCGCGGGCGTGCTGCAACAGCCCGCCGAGATAGCCGCATCCGAACGCGCTCAGCACCTCGCCGCAGTCCTTCGCCATGAACGCATTCTCGCCATTGGCGCGAGAGACGATCGATTGATGCAGATGCCATCCGGACGCGACCACGTTCGGAAGCTTCGGCCGGCACATGAAGGTCGCATGATAGCCGTGGCGGTGGCAGATCTGCTTCACGGCGCTGCGAAACAGCACCATGTTGTCGGCCGGCATCAGGCCCATGGTGGGCTGGAAGGTGAATTCGCATTGGCTGGGGCCGAATTCGACCTCGATCGATCGCAGCGGCAGGTTCAGCGCCATGATGTCGCGCCTGATAATCTCGAGCACCGGCTCCATCTGGTCGTAGCGCTGTTCGGTCAGATATTGATATCCGTGCGACAGCAGGCTCACTGAAGGAGGCTGCCCCGGCTGGCCGGCATCCTCGGGTGACATTCTGGCGTCTTCGAGCTTGAAGATATGGCATTCGACTTCGAGCCCCGCGACGAAGTCGTAGCCGCGCTGGTTCAGCGTCGCGAGCACCGATTTGTACAGATGCCGGGTCGCGAATGGCACCGGCCGACCGTCGGCGAAATGAAGGTCGCACAGCAGCCAGCCGGTGGCCGATGCCCATGGCAGAACGCGAAAGCTGGTGGGATCGGCCAGCATCAGGACATCGGCAGCACCTTCCATTTCCCGCAGGCCGAAGCCGCCGCCGGCCGTGAACACCGGAAACACGGTTCGATGCGAGGTGTCCTTGGCGAGCATCGTCGTGGTGATGGTGCATCCGCTCTCGAGCGACGCCAGCGCTTCGCTGGCGACCAGCGTCTTGCCCCTCAGGATGCCGTGCTGGTCGGGGAAAGAGAGCCGGATGACTTCCAGCTTCTCGTCTTCGACGATTCGGCGAAGGCGGGTCGCCGCCTCCTTCTGCTCGCGCGACCAGAGGCCGTGACGCTCAACGAAACTCAACGCGCTGCTCCCGGCCGGAATCGTCGAATGATAGCCGCCACTCCTAGACCGCCCTGAGATGAGGGACCTTGTCGGTGATCTCTGTGGGAACCGGCGCGGCCCATGGCGCGCTGCGCCGCCGCTTCACATCGACTTCCATCCAGAATATTTCCCATCCCCGGGTCGGCCCGATGCCATCCATGGTCGCAGGCCCCTGGATGCTGCGCGCGTGCGCCTCATCGAGGAACATGAAGGGCTTTGCGCCGGAGGCGGCCTTTTCGATTTCCTGCCGCAGCAGACGCCGATACTGCACGATGGCCTTGTCGGCAGTGCCCAGATGTTCGCGGGTGCGATCCTGGATCGTGCCCATCGACTCGACCGCCCACTGGTCGTGCACGTTGATGTCGGCGCCCATGCCGGTGTAGGTCGCGGTGGCCTGTTCGTGCGGATCGAAGCCGTAATCGTTCGCCTTGTTCTTGCGCGAACGATAGTCGGGAAGCTCATAGAGTTCGAGGCGCTGGTCACGCATCTTGTTCTTGTCGACCGGCGTCGAATAGCTGGTGAAGATCGCGTACCAGTAGCAATTCTCGTCGTCCACCGGCACGTGCCATTGCGTGATCGTCATCTCGGTGCTCATCGGGATGACGAAGCCGTGCGGGAACAGCTGATTGGTGACGCGCACATGGGTGCGCTCGTCGTCGATCTGGCGCAGCGCGACCAGCCGCAGTCCGTATTCGGTGTGTTCGACATTGATGATGGGGCGGTCATATTCGCGCAGGATCTTGGTCATCGGCATGTCGGTGCCGGCGGAGGCGCCGCGGAACTGCTTGCCATAGGCTGCCGACGTATCCTCGTCCTCGAAGAAGCGATGCAGGAACGAGGCATGCGACGGATCGATGCCGACCTCGAGCGCCTGCAGCCAGTTGCAGTTGATGTGGCCCTTGAACGCAAACGTATAGGCATCCGGCGCCACAAAGCAGTCGATCTCGGGAAATGCCGGCGGTTTGCCTTCACCCAGATAAGCCCAGAGGATTCCGCTCTTCTCGACCACGGGATAGGCGCGCTGGGCGATGTTCTTGCACAGCACTGAGTCCTTGGGCTCGGCGGGCGTTTCCAGGCATTGGCCTGATACGTCGAACAGCCAGCCATGGAACGCGCAACGCAGGCCGCCATTCTCCAGCCGGCCGAACGCGAGATCAGCGCCGCGATGCGCGCAATGGCGCTCGATCAGGCCGTAACGGCCGTCTTCATTGCGAAACAGCACCAGATCCTCGCCGAGCAGCTTCACGGCTTTGACCGGGCGCGGGCCGGCCAATTCATCGACCAGCGCCGCCGGCTGCCAGTACATCCGCATCAGTTTCCCGCAAGGCTGTTTCGGCCCGGTGCGGGTGATCAGGTCGTTCTGTTCCTGGCTCATCATGGTGGTTGAGTCCTCATCTGCCGGCAGCGCGACCACTCTAATCAAAGCCCGTCGCCTCGGCCAGCCTCGTTCCCCGGATGCTGCGCGGCGCCGTCAGTGCGTTCACGCCTCTTCGATGCGCTATGGCTTGCGGCGTGGTGCGCTGCCGATCCGGGGTCCACCGTTTTAACTAGCCCATGAGTAGGCCTCGGCTCCGCGGAGCAGCGCCGAAGAAGCGCTGCACCGCGTGCGAGACACGGGCGTCACCCCCGCGCGAACATTCGCGCCTCGTTCTGCAATACCGGCGCCACGGCATCGATCAAACGCGCGGCGGCGGTGTCGACGCTGAGGCCCGCGGTATCGACCACGGCGGATGCCCGCGCATAAAGCGGCTCGCGGCTGAGCAGGATGGTGCGCAGTTCGGCCATCGCCGAGCGATCGTCCGCCATCGGGCGCAGATCGCCCTGGCTGCGCACCCGCGCCATGTGTTCTTCCGGCTCGGCCTTCAGCCAGATGGTGTAGAACGACGATAAAATCAGGTCGTAGGTCAAAGGCTCGGAGACGATGCCGCCGCCGGTCGCCAGTACCATCAATTCCTTGCGCGCCAGCAATTGTCCGAGCGCGGTCTGCTCCATGCGCCTGAAGCCTTCCTGGCCGTAGAGCGCGATGATCTCGGCGACGGACAATCCGTTCTGCGCTTCGATCTCCTTGTTCAGCTCGACAAAGCTCCAGCCGATTTTCTTCGCCAGCATTTTGCCGAGCGTGGTTTTGCCGGCGCCACGCAGGCCGATCAGGGCGATGCCGGCAAACGACATCCGGTTCGGCACCGAGGTGCCATTGCCATGGCCGGAGAGGATGTCCTTGGCGTGGGCGATCTGGCTCGGTGTGGCCTTGCGCAGGAGGTCGCGGATCACCGGCCAGTCCGGTGCCGGTTCGGTGGATGGAATGAGGTCTTCGAGATGCGCGCCCATCGCGTTCGATACCCGGCGCAGCAGCACGATCGAGACGTTGCCCTTGCCGCTTTCGAGCTGCGCGATATAGCGTTCCGAAATACCGGAGACCTTCGCGAGCACCTTTCGCGACATGCCGCGCAGCGCGCGCGTGGTGCGGACGCGCTGGCCGAGCTGTTCGAGAAAGCCGGTTTCGGGATCGCGATGTTCGGTCATGCCCTTTTTCGTTTCACTTCCCGGCCAAACGAATTTCGCTATATCCCCACCGATCGAGATTCCCTGCCGCTTCCAGCCTTTTGGCTTTGACGAGGGTTTTGATCCGGTCGGTGATGAGATCAAGTTTCGGATTTACGCCCCTTGGGGCCCCTTCCGGGCCATAGGACAGTACATTTACGCCTGTGTTGAGAGCTTTCGCGACGTCGCCGATGACACGGAGAACCTTTAGAAATTGTGGTTTGCAGCACGCAAGGATGGCTTCATCGATCAGTTCAGGCGACATGGTGCACCCATGGAAATGCGCAGATTCGGAAACATAATGCCAAAAAAGATTGACAGCAAGCGAGTGTATTGATGTATAGATGAATTATAATTCCAAAGATTGAGGGGAAACGTCGTGACAGGCTTAGCTGAGCGGAGCGCGGCATGAGCGGCACCGGCTCCTACAATGCGGTGACCTGGCTGCTTGACCGCAATGTCGATCAAGGTCGCGGCGACAAACTCGCCTTCACCGACACCGTTTCCGAATTGACCTACGGCGAACTGCAAACGCAAAGCCGGCGCCTCGCCAATCTGCTGCGCCGTCTCGGTGTCCACAGCGAACAGCGCGTGGCGATGATCATGCTCGACACCACGGATTTTCCCGTGGTGTTTCTCGGCGCGATGCGCGCCGGCGTCGTGCCGGTCCCGCTCAACACGCTGCTGACGGCGGATCAATATGCCTATGTGTTGACGGATTGCCGCGCGCGGGTGCTGTTCATTTCCGAAGCGCTGCTGCCGGTGGTCAAGGATATCGTGGGGCGGATGCCGGATCTCGATCACGTCATCGTTGCCGGCAACAACGCCTATGGGCACAAGAAGCTTTCCGACGAGATCGCCGGCGAGAGCGACAGCTTTGCGACTGTAGCGACCCACGCCGACGAGCCGGCGTTCTGGCTTTATTCGTCGGGCTCGACCGGGATGCCCAAAGGCGTGCGGCATCTGCATTCCAATCTGGCCGCGACCGCGGACACTTACGCCAAGCAGGTGCTCGGCATTCGCGAGGACGACGTCGGGCTGTCGGCGGCAAAGCTGTTTTTCGCCTACGGCCTCGGCAATGCGCTGACGTTTCCGATGTCGGTCGGCGCCACCACCGTTCTCAACTCCGAACGTCCGACCCCGGCGCTGATGTTCGCGCTGCTGAACAAGTACAATCCCAGCATCTTCTTCGGCGTGCCGACGCTGTTTTCCGCGATGCTGAACGACGAGTCGCAGAAGCAGATGCGCGGCGGCTCGCGTTTGCGAATCTGCACCTCCGCGGGCGAAGCCTTGCCGGAGTCGGTCGGCAATAGCTGGAAGTCGCGCTTTGGCGTCGATATTCTCGACGGTGTCGGCTCGACCGAGCTTCTGCATATTTTTCTCTCCAATGCGCCGGGCGATATCAAATACGGTTCCTCCGGCCGCCCGGTGCCGGGCTACAGGGTGCGGCTGGTGAACGAAGCCGGCGCCGATGTGGCCGATGGCGAAGTCGGCGAACTGCTGGTCGATGCGCCGTCCGCCGGCGAAGGCTACTGGAATCAGCGTAGCAAGAGCCGCCACACTTTCCAGGGCCACTGGACCCGCACCGGCGACAAATACATTCGCGACGCCGACGGACGCTATACGTTTTGCGGCCGCAGCGACGACATGTTCAAGGTGTCCGGCATCTGGGTATCGCCGTTCGAGGTCGAGAGCGCGTTAATTACTCATCCGGCGGTACTCGAAGCGGCCGTCGTGCCCGAAGCCGATCCGGACGGATTGCTAAAGCCGAAAGCCTTCGTGGTGCTGCGCGCGGATGCAAAATCAGACGGCTTGCACGAGGCGCTGAAGGAGCACGTCAAGGCGAAGATCGGGCCGTGGAAATATCCGCGCTGGATCGATGTCGTCGACAGCTTGCCGAAAACCGCGACCGGAAAGATACAAAGGTTCAAATTGCGGGCGACGGATTAATCGTCATGGCCGGGACTTGACCGGCCATCCACGCCTTGTTCGGCTGCAAAGAAAGACGTGGATGCCCGCGACAAGCGCGGGCATGACGAATGGAAGCTAGAGAAACAACATGACCGCTCTCGCTCCCGCCGGTACCTTGCGCATCGGCAGCTCCGATCTCGAATACCGCATGATCGGTCCTGCGCCGGAGGACGCACCGACCATCGTCATGCTGCACGAAGGACTGGGATCGGCCGCGCTGTGGGGAGATTTTCCGGACCGGCTGGCGGCGGCCACCGCCGCCGGGGTGCTGGTGTATTCGCGCGCCGGCTACGGCGCCTCGACGCCGGTAACGCTGCCGCGGCCGCTCGACTACATGCATATCGAGGCGCTGGACATCTTGCCGAAGGTGCTCGACGCCGTCGGCTTTCGCCGCGGCCTGTTGCTCGGCCATTCCGACGGGGCTTCGATTGCGGCGATCTATGCCGGCGGCGCCGGGGATCACCGGGTGCGCGGGGTGGCGATGATCGCGCCGCATTTCGTCGTCGAAGACGTCGGGATCAGGTCGATCGCGGAGACCAAAAAGGCCTACGAGACCGCCGGCCTCAGGTCGAAGCTGGAGCGCTGGCACCGCGATGTCGACAACACATTCTACGGCTGGAACGATGCCTGGCTCGACCCCAGGTTTCGCGGCTGGGATATTTCCGAATACCTCGCCTACATCCGCGTGCCGGTTGCAATTGTGCAGGGCGCCAACGACCAGTATGGGACAATTCGACAGATCGAGATCGCTCAGGAAGAGTGCTATTGTCCGGTCGATGTGACGATCGTTCCGGGCGCCGGACATTCGCCGCATCGCGAAGCGCCGGAGGCGACGCTCGGTTCGATTGCGGAATTCGTTAAACGCATTTTGGTTTTGCATGAAGGCTCGGAGCACCGAGCCGCCTGAAGATTTGGTTGTGGCATTGCGCCAATGAATACTTTTTCCACCGCGGCCAGTTTGCCGCTGCCGCGCTGGGCCTATGTTCCCGGCGAGAGCGCGGACGCCGAGGCCGACTACGACACGCTGTGGCACGCCAAGGCGCTGGTGCCGTCGCGATTTCGCGACTTCGTACCGGCGCGTCATCCGGCGCTGCGCTACGGGATCGCGCTCAACGACGCCGGATATTTCTGGGAATCGCATGAGGTGCTGGAGGCGGTGTGGGCCGCAGCACCGCAGGGCGGACGTGAGCGCATCCTGCTGCGGGCCTGCATTCAGATCGCCAGCGCCAACCTCAGGCTGCGGATGCAGAAGCCCCATGCGGCCGCGCGACTGCTGGGCGAGGCGCTGGCGGAGCTCCGTGTACTCGACGCGCGCAAGGCCGCCGCCGGCGGCGGATTTGCCGATGGCTTCCCGACCACCGCGCTCGCGGCGTTGCTGACATCGAGATTGCAGCAGTCGCCGCTCTCCAAGGCCGATTGGGTGCCGATCGGCGCTGTCAACCGGACATGAAGCAAAATGCAGATTTAGGACGTTGCGGGCCTGTACGATCACCAGAACATGCATTATTATTCATGGCATCAAGCGAACGACGCGGTTTACGAAACAAGATCGCCCAACGCGGGAGACCAACGCCATGAACATCATGAACGTGGACTACTCGACCAAGATTCCCAACAACGTGAATCTCAGCGAGGATCGGCAGGTGCTCAAGGCGCTGGAAGGCTGGCATCCCGGCTACATCGACTGGTGGAACGACATGGGGCCGGATGGTTTCCAGCAATCGCTGGTGTATCTGCGCACGGCCTATTCGGTCGATCCGCGCGGCTGGGCCAAGTTCGACTATGTGAAGATGCCGGACTACCGCTGGGGCATCCTGCTCGCGCCGCAGGAAGAGAACCGCGTCATCCCGTTCGGCCAGCATTACGGCGAGCCGGCGTGGCAGGAAGTGCCGGGCGAGCATCGCGCCATGCTGCGCCGGCTGATCGTGATCCAGGGCGACACCGAGCCGGCCTCGGTCGAACAGCAACGCCATCTCGGCAAGACCGCGCCCTCGCTTTACGATCTGCGCAACCTGTTCCAGGTCAATGTCGAGGAAGGCCGCCATCTCTGGGCGATGGTCTATCTGTTGCAGAAATATTTCGGCCGCGACGGCCGCGAGGAGGCCGACGAGTTGCTGCGCCGCCGTTCGGGCGATGCCGATAGCCCGCGCATGTTGGGCGCCTTCAACGAGGCGACGCCGGACTGGCTGTCGTTCTTCATGTTCACCTATTTCACCGACCGCGACGGCAAGATGCAGTTGCACAGCCTGGCGCAATCCGGCTTCGATCCGCTATCGCGCACCTGCCGCTTCATGCTGACCGAAGAGGCGCATCACATGTTCGTCGGCGAAACCGGTATCAGCCGGGTGGTGCAGCGAACCGTCGAGGCGATGAGGGAAGCGGGCATCAGCGATCCCTTCGATGTCGCCAGAGTGCGCGCGCTCGGGGTGGTCGATCTTCCGACCATCCAGAAGAAATTGAACCTGCATTACACGCTCTCGCTCGACCTGTTCGGCTCGGAGGTCTCCACCAATGCGGCCAATGCCTACAATGCCGGCGTCAAGGGCCGCTATCGCGAGACTCAAATTGACGACGATCATCGTTTGCAGAGCGGCACCTATCCGGTGCTCAAGCTGGTCGATGGCAAGATCAGGCGTGTCGACGAACCGGCGCTCACCGCGCTCAACATGCGGCTGCGCGACGATTACACGCAGGACTGCGCCAAGGGCCTGCTGCGCTGGAACAAGATCATCGCGCTCGCCGGCTACGACTTCAAGCTGACGCTGCCGAACGTCGCGTTCCATCGCCAGATCGGTGAGTTCGGCAATATCCATGCNACGCCGGAAGGCGTGCTGATCGACNATGCGACCTGGAACAGGCGCAAGGCCGACTGGCTGCCTTCGGNCGACGACGGCGATTTCATCGCCTCGCTGATGACGCCGGTCACCGAGATCGGCGAGTTCGCTTCGTGGATTTCGCCGCCCAAGGTCGGGATCGACAACAAGCCCGGCGATTTTGAATATGTGAAGATCGAGACGTGAGGCTTACAACGGAAACAACCGTCATTCCGGGGCGGGAGCGAAGCGAGCGAGCCCGGAATCCATAACCACGGTAGGGAGTATGGATTCCGGGCCTGCGCCAAGAGGCGCATCCCGGAATGACGAGCGCTAAATTGAGCTACCCCGGAAAACTCAATCCCACCCTTCGCCCTTGATGCCCGGGTTCGCATAGACGATGCCGCCATCGACCGCGATGGTGGCGCCGACCACGTAATCTCCGGCGCGCGAGGCGAGATAGATTGCAGCGCCCGCCATATCCTCATCGCTGCCGACCCGGCCCGAGGGCACCCGCGTCGCAACCTCGTCGGCGTTGTCGCGCGCGGCGCGGTTCATGTCCGACTTGAACGGTCCCGGCGCAATCGCCGTCACCACGATGTGGTCGCGGATCAGTTTTGCCGCCATCCGGCGGGTCAGGTGAATCAACCCTGCCTTGCTCGCATGGTAGGAATAGGTCTCCGTCGGATTGACGAAGATGCCGTCGATCGAGGCGATGTTGATGACTTTGCCGGGCCTCTCGACTGAGGCTGCGGCGCGCAGCGGCGCGGCGAGCGCCTTGGTCAGGAAGAACGGCGTCTTGAGGTTGAGGTTCATCACCTTGTCCCAGCCGCTCTCCGGAAACTCGTCGAAGTCCGCGCCCCATGCAGCACCTGCATTGTTGACCAGGATATCCAGCTTCGGCTCGCGCTTTTTGATCTCGGCCGCCAGCATGTCGATGCCGGCCATGCCCGAGATATCGATCGGCAACGCGATGCATTCGCCGCCATATTCCGCGGTCAGCTCTTTGGCGGTCGCTTCGCAGGGTCCGGCTTTGCGCGCGGTGATGTAAACCTTCGCAGCGCCCTGGGCGAGAAAGCCGCCGGCGATCATCTTGCCGATCCCGCGCGAGCCGCCGGTCACCAGGGCGACGCGGCCCTCCAGCGAAAACAGATCCTTGAACATGAAGTTCTCCGGTTGATTTTGTCAGCGCTTTTGAGCGCAGGCGTTGCACGAGTCAACCGTTCCACACCGCCGTGAAGCGCACGAACTCGGGCGCGCCGGAAAAGTAAATCGCTCGCAGTCCGGCGCGGATAACGGTATTGCGAAGCCGCTTCATCGAGCGTGGCTGGCCGGTCGTGGCAAGCCTTCGAAGTCAAAGGCAAACCACCGACGAAACGTTGGTCGGGCGGCTGCCCGCCGATTAGACCCATCCGCGTTATTTCCAGTTTGACAGCCTCGCAAGGGTTTGTTTTCTCTCGGTTCCCATACCCGCAGGACGTCGAATGCACGGACTTTTCAAGTGGAGCAGCAAATGGTGGCCGGGCGTCGTTCCACTGGTCGTNTTTTGGGCTATTGCGGCCTGGACCAATACGTTGCCNATNGAAGCGGATCTCGCCGCGCATAGCACGGCGGCGCTGAAGGATACCGTGCTCGACAAGAGCCGGATCACGGTGGCGGGCCGCGACGTCACGTTTGCCGCCGATGCCTTCTCGGAAGATGGCCGTCGCAGCGCGCTGGCATCCGTCGAAGCCGTGCCGGGCGTGCGGCTGGTCAACGACGAAACCCGCCTCGTTCCCGAAGCCAAGCCGTTCGTCTGGTCGGCCGAGCGCGATGTGGTCAGGGTGACGCTGAGCGGCAGTTCGCCGTTGCCGGCCAGCAAGAGCAAGCTGCTTGAGGCGGCCCGCGTCGATCTCGGCGGCGTCGAAGTCGCCGACCAGATGAATCTTTCGCGCGGCGCGCCGTCGCATTTCGATACTGCGGCGTTGCTGCTGCTCGATCAGATCGCGAAATTGAAGGACGGCAAGATCCAGCTTTCGGATACCAAGGTCAGCCTTTCCGGCATGGCGCGCGACCTCGGCGGCCGGGAAGCGATCGCGGCGGCGCTGAAAAACCTGCCGCAGGGTTTTTCGGTCGCCGCCAATGAGATCAAGGCGCCGCCTTATATATTTCAGGCCTACAAGGATCCGGTCGCGGTGACGCTGACCTTGACCGGCTATGTGCCCGACAACAACGTGCACGCCGCGCTGGCGGCGGCGGCCCGGCGCAAGTTCTTCAACGAAAAGGTGGTCGACAATCTCAAGGCCAGCATCGGCGCGCCTTTCGGATTCGCAGCCGTGGTGGTGCCGGCGCTGGGCGCGCTGTCGCGGTTGTCGACCGGGACGCTGGTAGTGTCCGACCGGGAGGTGAAGCTTTCGGGCGACGCCTTCTATGACGCGGCGGCGGTTCAGATCCGCGCCGGCCTCGGCAAGGATTTCCCGAAGGACTGGCAGTTCAAGGCCGACATCTCGGTCAGGCCCGCGGCCGCGCCGGTGGATCCAACCGTGTGCCAGCAATTGTTTTCGGATCTGCTCGCCAAGGGAAGAATCCAGTTCGAATCCGGCCGTGCCGCCATCGATCCGGATTCGGTGGGGCTGCTTGACCGGCTGGTCGAGACGGCGCAGCGTTGTCCGAACGCCAATATCGAGATCGCGGGCCATACCGACGGCGATGGCGATGCTGCCTTTAACCAGGAGCTGTCGGAGAAACGCGCGCAGGCGGTCACGGATTATCTGGTGAAAGCTGGGTTATCCGCCGATCGCTTCACGGCGACGGGTTACGGCAGCACGCAGCCGGTCGCCGGCAACGATACCGACGAAGGCAAGGCGCAGAACCGCCGCATCGATTTCGTGGTGAGGTAACGCGATGGCATATATGGCGACATTCCATTGGGGCTGGCTGCTGGCGTCGCTGCTGCTCGGTCTTGCGATGGGCTGGATCGCGGTGGTTCATCGCGGCCAGGGCATCTCGAAATCAACGTCGCGCTGGCTCGCACTGCTGGCGGCGGCGTTGCTCGCGGCAGCANTTGCCCGCGTGNTCCCCGGCCGCCCCGGCTATTGGCTCGACCTCGGCCTGATGATGTTTGCATTGTATCTGGCCGGGTGCGCCGTCGGATCGTGGCTGCGCGACTGGGTGCTCTCGCGCCACACGCCGGCGGTTTGAATGATCTGACGGCACGGCACGCGGGTTAACGGCGAAATTGGTTGCCCGATATCATGCAAACTTCACTACCTTGTGCTCAAGACTGAGGCGGGAACTTTTACCATCCCGCGGCGAATGCAGCAAAACTGTGTATCCGGCGCCATGAATTCCCCTAATATATTGAAGGAGCGCGTTTTATTCACGCCAGGCGAATTCCACTGCGGCCCAAAACGCGCTACCACGTCGGATCAGGAGCCGTCGTGGCGCTGGCAGCGACAAAGCTCGCCCAAGGCGTCGCCGTCGCAAGATCGCAGTTCGAGGTCTAGATGCTGGAAGCAATACGCGGGGCGATCTCGTTTCTGCGCCATAGGCAAATCCTGCATAAGCTAGGTGTTGCGGTCAGCATCACGGTGATCGGGATCGCGTGCTATGTGCTTTACCACATGCTGCGCGGCATCGATGTCGATGAAGTCGTCGAGGCCATCAAGCAGACCGAGGCACGCCAGATTGCGCTGGCGGCGCTGTTCGTGGCGGCCGGTTACTTCACCTTGACATTCTATGATCTGTTCGCGGTTCGCGCGATCGGCCGCGCCGATATCCCCTACCGCATCAATGCGTTTGCGGCCTTCACCTCTTATTCGATCGGGCACAATGTCGGCGCCAGCGTCTTCACCGGCGGGGCGGTGCGATACCGCATCTATTCCGCCTGGGGCCTGAACGCGATCGACGTCGCCAAGATCTGCTTTCTGGCCGGCCTGACCTTCTGGCTCGGCAATGCCGCGGTGCTGGGGCTGGGTATCGCCTGTCATCCGGAAGCAGCGGCGGCGATCGACCAGCTGCCGCCCTGGCTCAACCGGCTGGTCGCCTTTGCCATCATTCTGGCGTTGCTGGTCTATGTGGTCTGGGTCTCGATCCAGCCGCGCTCGGTCGGCCGCGGGCCCTGGACCGTCGGGCTGCCGGGCGGTTCGCTGACGCTGCTGCAGATCGCGATCGGAATCGTCGATCTCGGTTTCTGCGCGCTCGCCATGTATGTGCTGGTGCCGGACGAACCAAACCTCGGTTTCGTGGTTGTCGCTGTCATATTCGTCTCGGCGACGCTGCTGGGCTTTGCCAGCCATTCCCCCGGCGGGCTCGGGGTGTTCGACGCCGCCATGCTGGTCGGCCTGTGGCAGATGGACCGGGAGGACCTGCTGGCGGGGATGCTTTTGTTCCGCGTCCTCTATTATATTGCGCCATTCGTCATATCTGTAATCTTGCTGACGTTTCGGGAGGTTATCATCGGCGCCCGAAACAAACGCCTGCGTGAGGCGGCCCAGGCCCTCAACGCCGAGCCGAGCCGCGAGGCGGCTTATGTGCGAGAGCGGGGGGACACCCGCACCTGACAATGCCAACCCGATGGGAAGAGCCGACCCGATGGCAATAGAAGCTGCTCCTTCGTCCTTCTACTCGCCGTGGCCGGACCGGTTGCGGCATTCGGCGATTATCCTGCTGGCTGCCGCCATGGCGCTCACGGTCCTGGTCGCGCTCGGCGAATTGTCGCTGCTCCGTGCCGCCNCGGTCTTCATCTGCATCGCCGCCGCCGCGCTGGTGCCGTGGCGGCTGAACCANGCCGTCGCCTCGCGCGAAGACGTCCGCGGGGTCAACCCGGTCGAAGCCGCCGCGGTCAGCGCGGTGGTCGCCGGCATGCCGGATCCCGCGGTGCTGCTCGACCGCGCCGGCCGCGTCATTCACCTCAATGCCGCGGCCGCGCAACTCGCGCCAGCGCTGCGCAAGAACGAGCTCGCCCAGTTCGCCCTGCGCTCGCCCGAAATCATCACCGCGCTCCGCGAAGCCATCGCGACCTCGGAATCCCGGCGCGCGACCTATCTCGATCATGTTCCGGTCGATCGCTGGATGGAGCTGATCGTCACGCCGGTGCCGGTGCCGACCCTGTTTGGCGGCACCGACAAATGCATGCTGATGACGTTCCACGACCAGACGCCGCTGCGCCGGGTCGAGGAAATGCGCGCCGACTTCGTCGCCAATGCCAGCCACGAATTGCGCACCCCACTGGCCGCGCTGTCGGGCTTCATCGATACCCTGCAGGGGCCGGCCAAGGAGGATGCCAAGGCGCGCGAGCGCTTTCTCGGTATCATGCATACGCAGGCAACCCGGATGGCGCGGCTGATCGACGATTTGCTGTCGCTGTCGCGGGTTGAACTCTCCGCCCATGTTCGCCCCGATACGCTGGTGGACATTGTCCCGATCATCCGGCAGGTCGTGGATGGGTTGGAGCCGCTGGCGCGGGAGCGTCAGGTCGAAATCGATATCGATCTGCCTGAAGTGCCGGTGTCGATCGCGGGGGACCGCGAGGAGTTGTTGCGGCTGTTCGAAAACCTGGTCGAGAATGCGCTGAAATACGGCGCCTCCGGCGGCAAGGTCATTGTCTCGCTCAACTCGGTGACGTCGGGCGAAGGGGCGCCGGAAGTTCGCGTCATGGTGCGCGATTTCGGTCCGGGCATCGCCCCGGAACATCTGCCGCGGCTGACCGAGCGGTTCTACCGGGTCGACGTCGGCGACAGCCGTGCGCAAGGCGGCACGGGGCTCGGGTTATCGCTGGTGAAACATATTGTTAACCGGCATCGCGGCCGGCTCTTGATCGAAAGCGTGCCGAAAAACGGCGCCACNTTTACCGCCTGTTTTCCCCACCCGAGAACTCCGCCGTTTGGCTAAACACAAGCAATTTCAATTGCTTGAGACTGTCATCCGACTGTCATTAAACCTTCGTAAAAGCAGCATCGACCGCTCCTAAACGGGCGGCGTGAGCGCAATCGGGCGTGATGAGCGCTTCGCTCACGAGATGGAGCAGATCCTATGAATTTCATGAAAACAATCGTTGCGGCCGGCCTGGTCGCCGCATCGACGTCGGCGTTTGCCGCCGACATCACGGGAGCGGGCGCCACGTTCCCGTTCCCGATCTATTCGAAATGGGCCGATGCCTACAAAAAGGAAACCGGCAACGGTCTGAACTATCAATCGATCGGTTCGGGCGGCGGCATCAAGCAGATCGAGGCCAAGACCGTGACGTTCGGTGCCACCGATATGCCGCTAAAGGTCGAGCAGCTCGAGAAGGAAGGCCTCGTGCAGTGGCCGATGGTCATGGGCGCAATCGTTCCGGTGGTCAATCTTGAGGGCGTGAAGCCCGGCGAACTGGTGTTCGATGGCGATACGCTTGCCAACATCTATCTTGGCAAGATCACCAAATGGGACGATCCGGCGATCAAGAAGCTCAATCCAAATGTGAAGCTGCCGACCGATGCCATCACGGTGGTGCGTCGCTCCGACGGTTCGGGCACGACGTTCAACTTCACCGACTATCTTTCCAAGGTGAGCGCGGAATGGAAGACCAAGGTTGGCTCCGGCACCGCGGTTGAATGGCCCGCCGGCGTGGGCGCCAAGGGCAACGAAGGCGTCTCCGGCAATATCGGCCAGACCAAGAACTCGATTGGTTACGTCGAATACGCCTATGCCAAGCAGAACAAGCTGACCTATGCGGCGTTGGTCAACAAGGGCGGCAAGACCGTGCAGCCCACCGTGGAAGCATTCCAGGCGGCCGCTTCGAACGCCGACTGGGCCAAGGCTCCCGGCTACTACGTGATCCTCACCGACCAGCCGGGTGACAAGTCGTGGCCGATCACGGCCTCGACCTTCATCCTGATGCACAAGGAGGCGACCGATAAGGCGGCGTCCGCGGAAGCCATCAAGTTCTTCAAATGGGCTTTCGCCAAGGGCGGCAAGATGGCCGAGGAACTCGACTACATTCCGATGCCGGAGCCCGTGGTCAAGCTGATCGAGAAGACCTGGTCAGCCGACATCAAGAGCTGACGAACAACAGCGTCCGCGCCTCGCAACACCCGAGCGCGCTCGCACTCCGCCCAATCCGGTTCAGCCCGGATTGGGCACTCANGGAAGCCGGATCGATCCGGCGATCTGGTGAGATGAAGCTGAAGGCGCGGCACATCTGGATNAAAGTTCAGGTGGTATAATGGAGACATCGGCGTGGCAGACATGGCCGTCCAGAGCGATATAAGCGATGTAATGGAAGCCGCCGGACCCTATGATCGCGCCAGGGCGCTTAATGCTTTCAAGCTCGGCGATGTCACCTTTTACTGGATCACGCGCGGCTGCGCGATCTCGGTCCTGCTGATACTCGGCGGCATCATCCTCTCGCTGATTGCTGGCGCCTGGCCGGCGATGAAGCAGTACGGCTTTGCGTTCCTGTGGACGCAGCGCTGGGCACCATCNGCCGATCCGCCGGTGCTCGGTGCGCTCGGCCCGATGTACGGTACGCTNGTCACCTCCTTTATCGCGATGTTGATCGCGATCCCGGTCGGGCTCGGCATTGCGGTTTTTCTCACCGAGCTCTGTCCGCAATGGCTGCGCCGTCCGATCGGAATAGCCATCGAGCTGCTCGCCGGCATTCCCTCCATCATCTACGGCATGTGGGGCTTCTTCGTGCTCGGCCCGTTCCTGGCCTATACGTTCCAGCCCTTCATGATCGGATTGTTCGACGGCATCCCGGTTCTCGGATCCATCTTCGGAGGCCCGCCGTCCTATCTCAGCCTGTTCAATGCGGCGCTGATCCTGGCCATCATGGTGCTGCCGTTCATCACGGCGATCTCGGTCGACGTGTTCAAGACCGTGCCGCCGGTTTTGAAGGAAGCCGCCTACGGCGTCGGCTGCACCACCTGGGAGGTGGTACGCAATGTGGTGATTCCCTACACCAGGGTCGGCGTGATCGGCGGCATCATGCTGGCGCTCGGCCGCGCGCTCGGCGAAACCATGGCGGTCACTTTCATCATCGGAAATTCCTTCCGCATCTCATCGTCGATCTTTGCCCCCGGCACCACGATTTCAGCGGCGATCGCCAGCGAATTTGCCGAAAGCGACGGGCTGCATCAGTCCGGCCTGATCCTGCTGGGCTTGCTGCTGTTCGTGCTGACGTTCTTCGTGTTGGCCGCGGCGCGGCTGATGCTGCTGCGGCTGGAAAAGAAGGCGGGGAATTGAGAATGAACCCGATTTACCGAACCCGCCGCCGCAATGACATTATCATCCGGCTCCTGTGTGTCGGCGCCGCATTGTTCGGCGTGACCTGGCTGGCGTTAATCCTGTTCACGCTGTTCTACAACGGCCTCGCCGGAATCAGCGTGCAGCTATTCACGGAAAACACCCCGCCGCCGGGAGCGACCGAAGGCGGCCTGCTCAACGCCATCGTCGGCTCGGTCATCATGACCGTGATCGGTGTCGGCGTCGGCGCGCCGCTCGGGTTGTTCGCCGGCACCTATCTGGCCGAATACGGCAGGAACGACCGCCTCACTGCGGTGATCCGCTTTATCAATGACATTCTGCTGAGCGCGCCCTCGATCATCATCGGCCTGTTCATCTATGGCGCCGTCGTGGTGCCGATGGGCAGTTTCTCGGCCTTGGCGGGAAGCCTGGCGCTGGCGGTGATCGTCATTCCCGTGGTGGTGCGCACTACCGAGGACATGCTGTTGCTGGTGCCCAATCCGCTGCGCGAGGCGGCTTCCGCGCTCGGTTTGCCGCGCTCGCTGGTCATCAAGCGAATTGCCTACCGCGCGGCACGTTCCGGCCTCATCACCGGCGTGCTGCTGGCAACGGCGCGGGTGGCTGGCGAAACCGCGCCGCTGCTGTTCACCGCGCTCAGCAACCAGTTCTTCAGCCTCGATCTGACCAAGACCATGGCCAACCTGCCGGTGACCATCAACAACTTCGTGCAGAGCCCCTACGCCTATTGGAAGCAGCTGGCGTGGAGCGGAGCCCTGATCATCACGCTCACCGTACTCGCCCTGAATATTGGCGCGCGCATTCTTGGCGCCGAGAGGACTGCAAAATGAACGATCTGTCGGTATCCGTGAGTGCTCCAACCGGCCCGGCGGCCCCGATGCCCGCCCAGGCGGAGCCGCCGCCGAAGGTCACTGCGCGCGGGCTGAATTTTTATTATGGCGAGAACCATGCGCTGAAGAACATCAATCTCACGCTTGGCACCCATCGGGTCACAGCCTTCATCGGACCGTCCGGCTGCGGTAAATCGACCTTGCTGCGGATTTTCAACCGGATGTACGACCTTTATCCGGGACAGCGCGCCACCGGTCAGCTGATGCTCGACCAGACCAACATTCTCGATCCCAAGCTCGACCTCAACCTGCTGCGCGCCCGCGTCGGCATGGTGTTCCAGAAGCCGACGCCGTTTCCGATGACGATCTATGAGAACATCGCGTTCGGCATCCGGCTCTATGAGAAGATTTCGAAATCCGAGATGGACGGCCGCGTGGAAAGGGCGCTGCGCGGCGGCGCGCTGTGGAACGAGGTCAAGGACCAGCTGAACGCCAGCGGCCTCAGCCTGTCCGGCGGCCAGCAGCAGCGGCTCTGCATTGCCCGCACCGTCGCGGTGCGGCCCGAGGTGATCCTGTTCGACGAGCCCTGTTCGGCGCTGGATCCGATCTCGACCGCCAAGATCGAGGAATTGATCCAGGAGCTCGCGGAGAACTACACCATTGCGATCGTCACCCACAACATGCAGCAGGCCGCGCGCGTGTCCGACAAGACCGCCTTCATGTATCTCGGCGAGCTGATCGAATTCGACGACACCAACAAGATTTTCACATCGCCGAGCGATCGACGCACGCAGGACTACATCACCGGCCGGTTCGGTTGAGGAGATAATCATGGCTTCTGAACATACCGCCAAGGCGTTCGATAGCGATCTGCAGGAATTGACCCGGTTGGTCGCGGAGATGGGCGGTCTCGCCGAACGCATGATCGTCGAGTCCGTCGACGCGCTGATCCGCCGCGACGTCGCGCTGGGCAAGCGGGTGGTGGCCGCCGACGCCGAAATCGACAGCCTGCAGCGCGTGATCGAGGAGCGCGCGGTGCTGACCATCGCACGGCGCCAGCCGATGGCGGTGGACCTGCGCGAAATCGTCGGCGCCATGCGGGTCGCGACCGATCTCGAGCGGATCGGCGACCTTGCCAAGAACATGGGCAAGCGGGTCGCGGCGCTGGAGAACGAATTCCAGCCGCTGAAGCTGATCCGCGGCCTCGAGCACATGACCGACCTCGTTCAGTCGCAGGTGAAATCCGTACTCGACGCCTATGCGGCGCACGATTTGCCGGCGGCGATGACGGTCTGGAAGGGCGACGAGGAAGTCGATGCGATCTGCACCTCGCTGTTTCGCGAACTCCTGACCTACATGATGGAAGATCCGCGCAACATCAGTTTCTGCATTCATCTGATGTTCTGCGCCAAGAACATCGAACGGATTGGCGACCACGCCACCAACATCGCGGAAACCGTGTTCTACATGATCGAGGGTCAGCAGATCCTCGACAAGCGCCCGAAGGGCGACATGACGACATTTGCAACGACGGTAAACCGAAACTGAGAGGCTGATGCATATGAGCGCGCGCATTCTTGTGGTGGAAGACGAGGAGGCCTTGACGACACTGCTGCGCTACAACCTCGACGCCGAAGGCTATGACGTCGAGACAGTCGGGCGCGGCGATGACGCCGACACCAGGCTGAAGGAGCGCGTTCCCGACCTGATCGTGCTGGACTGGATGCTGCCGGGGCTGTCGGGGATCGAACTGTGCCGCAGGTTGCGGGCGCGGCCGGAAACCAGGCAGCTTCCGATCATCATGCTGACCGCGCGCGGCGAGGAAAGCGAACGGGTCAGGGGCCTTGCCACCGGCGCCGACGATTACATCGTCAAGCCGTTCTCGGTGCCGGAACTGCTGGCGCGGGTGCGGGGCCTGTTGCGCCGCGCCAGTCCGGAACGTCTCGCCACCGTCCTCACCTATGGCGACATCGAACTCGATCGCGAGAAGCGCCGTGTGGCGCGGTCGGGACGTCCGGTCGATCTCGGCCCGACCGAGTACCGGCTGCTGGAATTTTTCCTGGAGCATCCGGGAAGGGTGTTCAGCCGCGAGCAACTGCTCGACAGCGTGTGGGGCCGCGATATTTATATCGATGAACGCACGGTGGACGTGCATATCGGGCGGTTGCGCAAATTGCTCAACCCCGGCCGTGAGCAGGATCCGATCCGCACCGTGCGCGGCGCCGGCTATGCCCTGGACGACCGGTTCGCGAAGGTGGAGTGAAAACTCCATCGTCGTCCCTGCGAAAGCAGGGACCCATAACCACCGATTCCAGTGTTTTGAAGAGCTGGAGCACCAGCTCAGCATAACCACGATCGCCGGTGGTTGCGGGTCGCCGCCTGCGCGGGGACGACGGAATCGTTAAGGCCAGAAATTACCTTGTCTGCTTCGGCGGCTGGCGGCGGCGGTCGCCGGCCGGCTGATAGGCGATCCGCGAGTGGTGCGCGCAATAGGGCAGGCTGGTCAGCGCCTTGCCGCCGCAGAAGAAGAATTCCGAACTGGAGGGATCGCCGATCGGCCAGTGGCAGGTGGCCTCGTTCAGTTCCAGCAGCGACAGGCGCTGGCTCATCGGCACCACGTTGTCATGGGCAATCGGATCCGGCTCCAACTCCACTTCGAAGGCGTGCGCCAGCGCGGTATTGCCGCGCGAGACCGGGCGCGAGACCCGCATCATGTGCTGGGCCGGGCGCGCCTTGCGCGGGCGCGGTGCGGCCGAGGAGGGGCTTTTGGCGCGGCCGGAAAGGCCGAGCCGGTGGACTTTGCCGATCACGGCATTTCGCGTCACATTTCCGAGTTCCGCGGCGATCTGGCTGGCGGAGAGCCCGCCTTCCCAGAGTTTCTTCAATTGTTCGACGCGATCGTCGGTCCAGGTCAATACCGTCATCGCACTCTTTCCCTTCGTGTCGCGGCGGCCATTCTCGAAGCGGCGTGGCGACTCTCGTTCCATCAAAATCCCTGCCGACAGAATCCCTTAGCCCTCGCCGGGCGCGGAAAGCACGCCCGGGCGTTTACGCCGAACAGTGGGACAGATAAGGATTAAACCGCCGCACGAGATGTCGTACCCGACAGCCCAGAGGCTACAATATGGCGTGACTCCGGCGCAAGAGTCCGCGTGGTTGCGTCCACATGTTCCGTCATTCAAGCACCGCAATGGCTTTCGCGGCAGCCCGGTATCACGGGCGACCTGGCCGACGGACTTGCCTGAGGGGGACTTGCCCGACGCGTCACCGGTTGACAGTGTCCGCCACCCGCATAGAATGCCTGCCACGTGCCGCCCCGAAAAGGCGGCACGTTTTGTTTTTCCGGGTCTGGTCGTCGATGCGATCCATGCGCGCATCGCGGCGGGCTCCAACCTTCAGTGATCGCCATGACCAAGAGCGCGACGTCGCATCTGCTTCCCGTATTCGCCAGAGCCGATCTCGGATTCGAGCGCGGCGAAGGTGTATGGCTGATCGCGACCAACGGCGAGCGCTATCTCGATTTCACCAGCGGCGTGGCGGTGAACGCGCTCGGCCACGCGCATCCGTATCTGGTCGCGGCACTGCAGGAACAGGCCACCAAATTGTGGCATATGTCGAACCTGTTCAAGAGTCCGGATGGCGAACGGCTCGCCGCAAGATTGTGCGAAGCGAGTTTTGCCGACTTCGTGTTCTTCGCCAATTCCGGCGCCGAGGCGATGGAATGCGCGATCAAGATCACGCGCAAATATCACGCCGCCAAGGGCCACCCGGAGCGCTATCACATCATCACCTTCGACGGCGCGTTTCACGGGCGAACGCTGGCGACGCTGGCGGCGACCGGCTCGCCGAAATATCTCGACGGCTTCGGACCTCCGATGGATGGTTTCGATCAGGTGCCGCTCGGCGATCTCGAAGCCGTCAAAAAGGCGATCGGCCCGCAGACCGCGGGCATCCTGATCGAGCCCTTGCAGGGCGAGGGTGGCGTCCGCGCCGCTCCGCATGCGTTTTTCAGGGCATTGCGCGAGCTCTGCGACGCCAACGACCTGTTGCTGATCTTCGACGAGGTGCAGACCGGCATGGGCCGTACCGGTGAGCTGTTCGCCTACAAGCGCCTCGGTGTTGCGCCCGATGTGATGTCGCTGGCCAAGGCGCTCGGCGGCGGCTTTCCGATCGGCGCGTGTCTGGCGACGGCCGAGGCGGCGGCCGGCATGACGCCGGGCTCGCATGGTTCGACCTTCGGCGGCAATCCGCTGGCGGTTGCGGCGGCCAACGCGGTGCTGGATGTGATGCTGAAACCCGGCTTCTTCGAGCACGCGCAAAAGATGTCGCTGCTGCTCAAGCAGAAGCTGGCCTCGGTGGTCGACCGCCATCCCGACGTGCTCGCCGATGTGCGCGGCGAGGGATTGTTGATCGGCCTGAAAGCGGTGGTGCCGTCGGGCGATCTGGTGACCGCGCTGCGCGACCAGAAGCTGCTCACCGTCGGCGCCGGCGACAATGTGGTCAGGTTCCTGCCACCGTTGATCGTCAACGAAGCGGAGATCGAGGAAGCCGTGCAGCGGCTCGAGCGCGCCTGCGTCGCCCTATCCGGCAATCAGTTACAACGGGCGGCGGGGCAATGAGCACCGCGCCGCGCCATTTCCTCGATCTCAGCGAGCTGCCGACCGGAGAATTGCGCAACATGCTCGCGGCCGGCGTCGCCATGAAGGCGAAGCTGAAGGCGCACGCCAAGCCGACACACCCGCTCGCAGGCAAGACGCTGGCGATGATCTTCGAGAAGCCCTCGACCCGCACCCGGGTCTCGTTCGACGTCGGCATGCGCCAGCTCGGCGGTGAATCGATCATGCTCACCGGCGCGGAAATGCAGCTCGGCCGCGGCGAGACCATCGCCGACACCGCGCGCGTGCTGTCGCGTTACGTCGATGCCATCATGATCCGCATTCTCAACCATGATGCGCTGCTGGAGCTCGCGGCGTACGCCACCGTGCCTGTCATCAACGGGTTGACGCGGCGGTCGCATCCCTGCCAGGTGATGGCCGACCTGATGACGTTCGAGGAACATCGCGGCCCGATCGAGGGCCGCACCGTCGCCTGGACCGGNGACGACAACAATGTNCTGGCGTCCTGGGTGCAGGCGGCGGAACGGTTTCAATTCCAGTTGAACGTCGCAACGCCGCCGCAGCTCGCGCCGAACAAATCGATCAGGGACTGGATCAAGGCGACCCATGCGCCGATCATGCTTGGCAACGATCCGGAGGCGGCGGTGCGCGGTGCCGATTGCGTGGTCACCGATACCTGGTTCTCGATGGGCGACAAGGATGGCGAGCACCGCCACAATCTGCTCAAGCCCTATCAGGTCAATGCCAAGTTGATGTCGCTGGCGAAACCCGATGCACTGTTCATGCATTGCCTTCCCGCGCATCGCGGCGACGAGGTCACCGACGAGGTGATCGACGGTCCGCAGTCGGTGGTGTTCGACGAGGCCGAGAACCGCCTGCATGCGCAGAAGGGTATTCTGACGTGGTGTTTCGGCGCCGTGGCGTAGCCGGCGTTTGAATGGAGCATGACAACGTCGTCGTCCCGGCGAACGCCAGGACCCATAACCCCTGACGTCAATCGTTGCAGAAGGCATCTGCTCCAATGCCCGAACGACAGGATACGGTGTATGGGTCCGGCGTTCGCCGGGACGACACATGCAAGCAAGACGTGGATGGCCGGAACAAGTCCGGCCATGACCCAAGAAGCCCTTTCGTTCCGTGCCTGCCGACCCCAGATAAAGCGCCATGACTTCACAATCACCCGACATCAAGATTTCCCAGGAAACCCCGATCCGCGCGCCGTCGGCGGTACCGGTCGACGACGCGGCGCTGCCGTTCGAGGTCGCCGCCCTCGATCTGCGCGGCCGCCTGACCCGGCTTGGTTCGGCGCTCGACGAGATCCTCACCAAACATGATTATCCGCCGGCGGTCGGCAAGCTGCTCGGCGAGGCGATCGTGCTCACGACCCTGCTCGGTTCGTCGCTGAAATTCGATGGCCGCTTCATCCTGCAGACCCAGACCGACGGTCCGGTATCGTTTCTGATCGTGGACTTCCAGGCGCCGGATCGCTTGCGCGCCTATGCGCGCTTCGACGCCAAAAGGCTCAAGGACGGTCAGGATTCCGGCGCGCTGTTGGGACACGGCCATCTCGCCATGACCGTCGATCAGGGACCGGACATGAGCCGCTATCAGGGACTGGTGGCGCTGGAGGGCGGCAACCTGGAAGACGCCGCGCATGAATATTTTCTGCGCTCGGAACAGATTCCGACACGGGTGCGGCTGGCGGTCGGCGAGGAATGGCGCGGCGGCGGCGAAGGCCCGAAGCATCGCTGGCGCGCTGGCGGCATGCTGCTGCAATTTCTTCCCAAGGCGCCGGAGCGGGCGCGGCAGCCTGATCTGCATCCGGGCGATGCGCCGGAGGGNGTCGTTGCGCACACCGTGGCCGAAGACGATGCCTGGGTCGAAGGCCANTCGCTGATCTCGACCGTCGAGGATGTCGAACTGATCGATCCCGATCTGTCGGGCGAGCGTCTGTTGTACCGGCTGTTTCACGAACGGGGGGTAAGGGTGTTCCCGCCATTGCCGCTGCGCGCGCAATGTTCGTGCTCGCGCGATGCGGTGTCGTCGATGCTCGCAAGCTTCGCCTCAAAGGACCGCGCCGACATGGTGAAGGACAGCAAGGTGGTGGTGACCTGCGAGTTCTGCAGCTCGGTCTATGAATTCACGCCGCAGGAAGCCGGCGTGGAGTAGGCAGGGCTATAGCGTTTTCCGGCGAAGTGGACACCGGTTCGCGTGAAGAAGACGCGTCAAATAAGGAAGTAGCGGCGCTCCGCGCTGCTACGCGCCGGTGACACGCCAGATCGCATTGCCGACGTCGTCCGCCACCAGAAGGCAGCCGTTGGGACCGAGCGTGACCCCGACCGGTCGTCCATAGGACGCCCGCTCGTCCGGTGCGAGGAAGCCGGTCAGAATATCCCGCGGCCGGCCGGACGGGCGGCCGTTCACGAATGGCACCAAGACGACCTTGTAGCCACTCAGCGTGCTGCGATTCCAGGAGCCGTGCTGCCCGATCACCATGCCGTCCGGAAAGCCCGGAAGGGTGCCGGCCGGCAGCCAGCACAGACCCAGCGACGCGGTGTGGCCGCCCAGCGCATAGTCCGGCCTGATCGCCTTGGCGACCGCGGCCGGATCCTGCGGCACCCGATCGTCCACCGTCTGGCCCCAATAACAATAAGGCCAGCCGTAGAAACCGCCGTCGCGAACCGAAGTCAGATAGTCCGGAGGTGTCTCGTCGCCGAGGCCGTCGCGCTCGTTGACCACGGTCCAGAGCACGCCGGTCTGCGGTTCCCATGCAAGGCCCACCGGATTGCGCAGGCCACCGGCAAAGATGCGGCTGCTGCCATCAGTGAGATCAAGCTCGTAGATCGCAGCGCGCCCTTCCTCCACCGCCATGCCGCTCTCGGCAATATTGCTGAGCGAGCCGACCCCTACAAAGAGCTTCTTTCCGTCCGGGCTCGGCAGCAGGCTCCGGGTCCAGTGTCCGCCAGGCTTGAAGGTGGCGAGTTTCCGCCCCAATGCTGTGATGCGCTCCGCACCCGTCGCATAGGGGAAGGCCACCACGCCGTCGGTATTGCCGACATAGAACGTGTCGCCCACGAGCGCCATGCCGAACGGCTGGTTCAGTCCCTCCATAAAAGTTTCGCGCTTTTCAGCGGTGCCGTCGCCATTCGTGTCGCGCAACAAGGTGATGCGGTTGGCGCTGACGCCAAGGGCGTCGGCACGCCGCATGGTGGCTTGCATCGCGTAGCCGAACACGCTCCTGACCGGCTCAGCGACCTGCTGCGCCTCGGCAACGAGGACACCGCCATTGGGCAGCACGTGGATCCAGCGCGGATGGTCCAGACCGGTCGCAAACGCATTGACCTTGAGCCCCGACGCCGCCACCGGCATCTGCCCGTCGCTCCAGCCTTGGGCGGTCGGCATCTTGAGCGTCGGGAGACTGCCTTGCGGCTTCGCCACTGGTACCACCGGCGCGCTGCCCCAGGCCGGCTCTAGTGCTGCGCCCTGCAGCCGGCGCCACAGGATCGTGGTGGCGCCGATCAACGCAACTATTCGCGCAAAAATGCCGGACATGTCATTCCCCCGTTGATCGCGCGCACCCTATCCGAGGCAAGGGTGCGGTAAAATCCTGCCGCCGACATGTCTGAGACCTCATCCTGAGGAGCGGCCACTTGGCCGCGTTTCGAAGGATGAAGCCAATGAAGTCGAAAAAGTTCTCGTGTCAGCCGGCGCTTCTTTCCTCGCCGACCCGCACCTCGACAAAGCCGATCGGCTCGAGGTCAAAGCGATAGTGCGCGTCTACTTCCGGAAATACCGTCTTCATGACGCTTCCGGTCATCACGACCTGGCCGGCCTTCAGCCCGACCCCGCGTGAAGCGAGCTGGGTGGCCAGCCATGCGACTGAATTAAAGGGATGTCCGAGAATGTCGCGCCCGTGCCCTTCGCCGATCGCGGCGCGGTCTTTGGTGGCGCGTCCCAGCACGCTTTCCAGATCGGGCCATGTCGTTGCAAATTCCGACAGCACGATGCCTCCGTTCCAGGAATTGTCCGCCACCAGCGTGAGCACATCGAGGTTGGCATAATCAGCGCTTCGATCGTCGACCAGTTCGATGGCCGCGCCCACGCCGCCGATATGCGCACCGATCGTGTCGGCGGTATACGGGATGTCCGTGACCGGGACGTCCGATGCGATGCGGACGGCGATCTCGAACTCCAGGCCCAGCCGGCCGAAATCCGAGCGCCGCACCGTCACGCCGGATTGGTGCACGCGTTTTGCGAGCACGACGCCTCCGATCGGGTGGTCAATTCCGCAAAACGCCTGCATCGCCGCCGACGTCAGTCCGACCTTGTAACCAGCATCTCCGCCGTGCTCGCGGCGCAGAAGCGTCACATATCGTTCCTGGATATCGTAGGCGTCCGCGATCGTGGCGGGAGCCTCCGGCGGAGCCAGCGTCTTGAATTGCAGGTTGGTCTGGTGTGCCGCTAGCAGCTTCTCGGCTGCGCGTTGGGCCGCGATGTCCTCCATGGAGCTCTCCCTTTTCGCAAATCTTAGCCTGCGATCGGCTGCGGTCAAACCAGGCCAGGCGAAGACGCCAGTTTAAGCAGACTTGAAGCGGCCTTCCCTCAGGAATGCAATGGTTTGGTCGATGGCGATGCGATGGCGGAGAAGTCCGTTGTGAGAGGCCTTGACCGTAATGTGGCCCGCCATGCCGTCGAGCCTGGAACTCCCTACCGAAACCCGGCCGTCATTGGGCCTCGGCACGATAAGAATCGACGAGATCGGATCGATCGAGCTGTTTCCGGCGATGATGCCGACGGCATAATCCAAGGCCGGTAGCGACCTCAGCACGCCGTCCAGATGGGTCGTCAGCTGCTGGCCGGCCGGGCCGTAGAACCTGCGATAGAAGGCCAATCCCTGCAACAGATCGGCGACCTCGCTGCCGCCGTTCGGCGTACCCAACATGACAACACGGCCGAGCTGCGCCGGCCGGTGCCTCGCGACATAGACTCGCGCCAGCAGGCCGCCCATCGAATGGCCGACGAAGTGAAGCGTTCCCGGGTTTTGTCCGGCAAAATCCGCGACCGCCGGATGAACATGGTCGGCGAGAAGGTCGAGCGGCTTTCGCCGGCTGGGGTAGTCGAGGTTGAGCGTGGCAAAGCCGGCTTGCCGCAGCGCCCGGTCGAGTTTCCCGAGCGACCTGGAGGTGCGCGCGATGCCGTGAAACAGTATCACTCCCGGCGACGGCGCGTCCGGCGATTGAAGACCGGTTGGGTCTTCCNCTGTCACGCAACATCCCGTTCCGGAGCCACAGCCGTTTCCTTCGCGTTTTCCTTGGCGAGCGTGGTCGCGGCCACATAGTCGGTCTTGCCGGAACCGAGCAAGGGCAGCTTGTCGACGACCTGGATGACGGCGGGAACAGCCAGTTCGGAAGCTCCTGATGCCTTGGCCAGGAGCTGCATGGCGGGACGGTCTGCATCCTTCTGCGTGGTCAAGAGCACGATGCGCTCTCCCTTGCGCTGGTCGGGAATCGAAACCGCAACCGACATCGCCTGCGGCCATAATTTGGCAGCCATGGCTTCGACCGCCGACTAAAATGCCAACACGCGGCGCAAGATATGGCGGATGCCATCTGCGAAGAAATCGGGCAAACCGTAAAGATCTTATTCTCACGCTTGGCCAGCAATGCGATCCGACGGTCGACGAAATCTAGCTTCGAGAAACGGCGGAAATCCTCCCCAGCGCTTCTGCAAGATTGTTCAAAGGCTGATTCCAAATTTCGCCAGCGCCCATGCAGTAGCGACGTAGAGTAACATCGTTAGCACGCAAGCCGCGGTCAAACTTGACCAAAAGCCCACGCCTGCCCGCAGCATTGCAGGCAAAGCCAGGAACATCGGAAGCGATGGGAGGACATACCAGAACGTTGATTCGGCATGATCGGCAATCCGCCCGGTGTCTCCCGTGTCACGCCAGAGCCAAAGAATACCGAGCAAGGACACCAGCGGCAGCGAAACAATCAGCGCGCCAAGCGATGGGCTTCGCCGGGCCACTTCGGAGACAACCCCAATGATCACCCCGGACAAAAGGCATTTGATGATGAAGTAGGTCATTCAAGCCACCGTGTTTGGGTCAGACCACATGATCCGGGGCGAGTGCGCAGGGTGTATCCGGATCGGTTTCGACCTGCAGGGTAGCATGTTGAATTCCGAAATCATGATCTAGCCTGTGAGCGATCTCCATGAGGTAGGCGTCTCCAGGCGAGCCCGCGGGAATCACCAAGTGGCAGGTCAGCGCGACCTCGGTCGTACTCATCGGCCAGATATGAAGGTCATGAGCTTGAGTAACGCCGAGGCAACTTTCGAGGTAGCAGCGTACAGCAGTAGGATCGATGCCAGATGGCACGGCACTGAGCGACATTGCGGTGCTGTCGCGCAGCAGACCCCAGGTACCCCATACGATCACTGCGCTGATCACCAGACTGGCGACCGGATCGAGCCACGCCCAGCCGGTGAATATGATCACGACGCCGGCAACCACGACACCGGCAGACACTGCCGCGTCGGCTGCCATGTGGATGTAAGCACCGCGGATATTGAGATCGCCGTTGCGGCCGGACGCGAATAGCCACGCTGTGATCCCATTGACGAAGATGCCGGCAGCGGCCACGACCATCACCGTGATGCCAACGACCGGCTCCGGATCGATTAAACGGAGAATCGCCTCCCAGCCGATTGCGCCGACGACGACCAGGAGAAACATGGCGTTGAATAGCGCCGCCAGGATCGACGTGCCGCGTAGACCATAGGTGAAGCGGGCCGACGGTGCGCGCTTGGAGAGGATTACCGCCGCCCAAGCGACGACCAGACCCAGTACGTCGGAGAGGTTATGGCCCGCGTCCGCAATCAGGGCCATGGAATTGCTGGCGAAGCCAAAGACGATCTCAAGGATCACGAAGGCGGTGTTGAGACCAATTCCGATTGCGAAGGCGGTTCCGAAGTTCGCAGGGGCGTGGACGTGAGCGCCGGGCGAGTGGCGGGCATGATCGTCGTGAGCGTGATCTTGATGGGGCTGATGAGAATACAATTGGGTCATAACACTCAGTACGGATGGACCGTGGTTTGAATCGTTCACCGCCGACATATTCACACCCGAAAGCGAATACTATTACGGTCTCGGCACATATCCACGCCTATTAGTTGCGCGCGAGTGGTTATTATCGTCGAAGGTGAGCGGAACGTCAGTCCCGCTGTTGTGAAGGTTTGCGTACGCCGGCCCCGGTGCGCGCGGCGCCGTCAGCGTCGGGCCGGCATCCGAAAACCTTCACAAGAGCGGACATCGAGCTCGATCATGCGGGTATTGAAGCTGCGGCGTTCGGTATAATGTAGGCCGACGGTCGCGGTGCCGCCGGAGCAACTGCGTCGACAACTGGCTCAGTTCGTCGATACCTATCTGGTCGGCCTGGTCTCGTGCCCGGATCATGACCGGATGGCAACAAACCGCACACCCGGCCAATCGATACCAATGGCCCCGCAACGAACCGGTCAGCGCGAGAGCCCCCAATTGCCAAACGTCACGCCCGGCCTGACGGGGGCCTTGTCGCTTTCCACCTTGAAGGCGAAGGTCAGTCCCGCACGGATTTCGTTCACGGCACGTCCGCTGACCAGTGCGTAGCGATACGCGGCATCGAAGCTGAGATCGTCCCGAACCTGCCAGATGGCGCCGACAAGGGCCGAACGGATTTCGGTCTGCGTCCACACCTTGTCGTAAAAAACCTCAACGACCGGCCGGACTTTCCATTTCGACGGCCCCTCAAGGATCACATCAAGGAACGCCTCGCCATGCTGATCGCGGGTCAGGTTGGCCTCGACATTGAAATGCGCGGTCCCCCAGTCCCACCGTTGCGAGACGATTCCGGCCCAGCTAAATCCTAATCCGGGATCGGTATTGATACCGGGCAGCAGCGGTCCGAATTCCGTTGCGATGCTGATGCCGGATTGGCCCTGGAGAACGCCTGGCTTCACCACGTATTTGAGGAACGCTCCGGTGGCGGCGAGACTGCTCGGGCCGCCGCCTGGAGAGAGCGGGGTCTCGACCTGGCCCTGCAAAACCATTTCCCAGCGTTCGGCGAACCCGTAATTGTAGATCACCTCCGGCGCGATCAAAGTCGATTGCGGTCCTGTCTGCAGGCGCCCGGCCGGCTGCAGCTCGATCTCGACTTCGTTCAGCTTGGCCACGGCCGCATCGGTGCCGTCGAACGGTCGGTAGGCGGCGGCGGGCCGCACAACAAGGCAAATGATTACAGCCCCGGCCCGGCCGATCCCGATGATCAGGCGGGTCAGGCGAACGTGGCGCGCATGTTTTGAGCAAGCCATTCCCATCACCGCGACATCCGCCAGGGCGAGCGATCAGGCCATGACTCCAGCGCCGTTTTCGCCCACTCGATCGACTTGTCAGTATGGCAGACATTGCAGGCATTTGGAATCTTCAATGCCTCGGTTTCGCTCGGCGTGACGAAGTGGAACGTATGGCTTCGGACATTCTGGTCTGCGATCGTCTGTGCGATCTTCGGCATGTGGCAGGCGATGCACTCATTACCCGGGCTGCCCGTCTTGTGATGGCTATGGGCCTCGACGCTCGGAGCATGCGGACCAGCTTGGGCGTTGGGACCATGACAATCGAGACATAGCGCATTGCCGGGCTTGCGTACCATGGCGACGTTTTTATTGCCATGCGGATCGTGGCAGCTGGAGCATGTGACGCCGCGCGCATACATCAGGCTGTTGACGAAATCATTGCCCTGCATCCGGTTCTTGTGCGCGGTGCCGTCCGGAAAGTGCGTGAAGGTGGTTTCGCCGAGCTTGTGTTCTTCGAGCCTCCAGTAATCCTTTAGGTTTTTGCTGACGTCGTAGCCGACCGGCCAATCGTAATATTTCCCCTGGATTGGGTTGCTGAGAG
>JGI24140J50213_10000156_pt1 | contig 31466 bp, 30 predicted proteins | sample BarGraIncu00222A_FD_50213 | JGI IMG/M metagenome (IMG submission 50213)
GCGAACTCGTCACCGCCCAGGCGGGCGATCGTGTCGATCGTGCGCAGCCCGTCGCCCAGACGCGGTCCGATCTGGCGCAACAGCTCGTCACCNTAGTGGTGGCCGAAGGTGTCGTTGACCTCCTTGAATCGCTCAAGGTCGAGCAGCAAGAGTCCGACACCGGTTCGCGAACGTTCGGCCTCGGCCAGCGCCAGCTGGAACCGGTCGTACAGCAGGGCCCGGTTCGGCAGCCCGGTCAGCTCGTCGTGAAGTGCCCTATGCTCCAGCTCGCGGTGCAGCATGAGGCGGTCGGTGACATCGTGCGCCGTCAGGACGAGCCCGTCCACCGACGGGTCTTCGGTCAGATCTTGCATGGTCAGCTCAAACGTCGCGCTGCCCGCTCCGGAGTGAGTCGGAACTCGCCGATGGACCTGCTTGCGCCGCCAGCCATGTGTAAGGCTGCGGAAAGCCGCGCCCGGTCCGGGGGCTCCACTGCGCCAACGAAGTCGATCGGACCCATGTGCGTGTCGCGGGTGGTACCCAGGTGGGGGCCCTGGTCATCGCAGGCCAGCAGACGCTCCGCCGACGGGCTGGCGAAGGACACCTGGCCGGCGCGGTCGACCACAAGCACCAGGTCACGGGACTGGTCGATGAGCGTTCGGTAGCGTGCCTCACTCGCACGGACGGCCTGGTTGCGCACCTCTAGGCGCCTTCGACGACTTTGCACCACGCTGACCAGGAGCAACGAAAGCAGGACGGTCAGCAGAATCCCGGCGTCGCTGAGACGTTGGGCCTGCTGTGCCTGCGATGTCAGCTGGGCTGTTTGTGCGTCCAGCAGCCTCGTCACCTGCCCGAACATCGGGTCCACCCGAGTCTGGTCCAACCTTAGGGCCTCCAGTATCCGGCCATGCTCGAGCATCCCCTTCTCTTCATCGACCGCTTGCTCATAGCGTCGGGTCACCGCCGTGATGTCAGCGATTGTGCTGGGGGACAGGCCATTGCTGACTGCCCCAGCCAGGTGTTTCCCGGCGCGCACCCGTAATGCGGCGATGGCTTGGCGGACAGCCTGAAGCTGAACCCGGCCGCTGATGACCCGCCACTCGAGCCCGTCCTGGACCTGCATCTCCGAGATATACGACTGCAGGTGGTTCTCGGCCTTGATCCCGTTCTCACCTGCGTGCTTTAGGCCCAACGTGATGAGCGTGGTCAGGGCGAAGACAAGAGTGGTCAGCATGATCAGCCCAAGCTTCATCCGGTGCAGACCAGGCCATACCCGCGCTAGCACGTCGCGCGCCCACGTGTGGCGGCGCAAACGGTGGTCGTCTTCGTGGTCCTCATCGCCCTCAACACCCATGGCTCGATTCCCGGGTGGTTGATCTTAGCCAGCCCCCTTTCCGCGCAGAACGCGGTCCCGCACATCCGGATGGGTCAGCGGCTACCACCCGGCCCGCTCTACCTGAGGTCGGCGAGGGGGACCGACGGGTCTGCCAGGCGGCCGGTATCGACGGTCACCGCGCCGCTCACGAGTGCCTTCATGTCGTCTCCTTGGTCCCAGATGTTGGCGTTCATGGCGGCGAGTATGCGCCCGTCCTTGAGCCAGAAGGCCAGGAACTCCCGTCCGGCCCGGTCGCCGCGCAGCACGACCTGGTCCCAGTCGGTTGCGTACCCGTGGTACTCCATGCCGAGGTCGTACTGGTCGGAGTAGAAGTACGGGACCTTGGCGTACGCCGTGTCCTGACCGAGCATGTTGCGCGCTGCTGCGGGGCCTTGGTTGAGGGCGTTGGCCCAGTGCTCCACCCGGATCCGTTTGTTGTATCTGGGGCTCCACGTCGCGGCTGCGTCGCCCGCTGCGAAGACGTCAGCCGCACTGGTACGCAGGAGCTCATCGACGGCGATGCCATTGTCGATGCTCAGCCCGGCGTCTCGGGCCAGCTCGTCCCGGGGGGCTGCACCAATACCGACCACCACGAGATCGCCGTCGATGACCACGCCGCTGGTGGTGCGCACGCCCTGGGCGGCTCCGGTGCCGACGATCGCCTCGATCTTCGTGGACAGGCGCAGGTCGACCCCGTGCTCGGCGTGCAGGTCCCGGTAGACCGTGGCGACCTCTTGGCCTAGGACCCCCTCCAGCGGGATGGACTCAGGGGCGACGATCGTCACCGCTGCGCCCATCTGCCTCGCGCAGGCAGAAACCTCAGATCCGATCCAGCCAGCCCCGATGACCACCACCCGGCTGGAGGCCATGATGGCTGTGCGCAAAGCGTCGGCATCGCCCATCTGACGCAGGTACCTCACCCCTGGCAGGTCCGCCCCCGGCACGGGAAGCGGCCGCGGGGTCGCGCCTGTGGTCAGCAGGAGCCGGTTGTAGGACATGCGGCTGCCACCATTGAGCGTAATCTCGTGTGCGCCAGGGTCGATGGACTGCACGCGCGTGCCAGTGATCAGCTCAATGTCACTGTCTTGGTAGAAACCCTCGTCGTGGACGTAGAGCTTGCCAGCCGGCTTATCGCCGCGCAGGTAGTCCTTGGACAGCAGGGGGCGTTCGTAGGGGCGCTCGCTCTCTTCGCCGATCAGAACCACCCGGCCGTCGAATCCCTCGGTCCTCAGGGTTTCGGCGGCCTTGGCTCCAGCCAGGCTCGCGCCCACGATGACGAATGTCTGCACTGCGGCCATATGGCACTTCCTTGGTCTTGGTTGTGTCCGTCTTTGCCGATCCACCTAAGATAGACACTCGTTCAAGCAAAGGGTCTGATGACGCCGCCACATCCCGTCCAGCCGCCCACCGACCCCACACTGCGCTACCCCCTTGGTGGTCGGCGAGCTTGGATGGTGCTGGCAGCCGCGGTGTCTGTCTATATCCTGGCGGTCTTTCACCGCACCTCGTTGGGTGTGGCGGGCCTCGTCGCCGCCGAGCGCTTCCACATCAGCTCGGCCCAGCTCGCGACGTTTACCATGGTGCAGCTCTTCGTCTACGCGGCCATGCAGATCCCGGTGGGCGTTCTCCTTGACCGGGTTGGCGCCAAGAAGCTGCTCACCACCGGTGTGGTGCTGATGACCGGTGGTCAGTTCGCCTTCGCCTTCGTCAGCACCTTCGGTGCCGGGGTCGCGGCCAGGGTCTTTGTTGGCATGGGCGACGCGATGGTGTTCATCAGCCTCATCCAGCTGGTTGCCCTCTGGTTTCCCCCGGCACGCACCGCCATGGTTACCCAGATGACCGGTGTGGCGGGGCAGATTGGCGCGGTGGCCGCCACAGCACCGCTGTCGGCGGCTCTGCACAGCGTGGGCTGGACGAGGTCGTTCGCCACAGCAGCGAGCGTCGGAGTCCTTCTGGGCATCGTGCTGATCGTGGTCGTGCGCGACTCGCCCTACCAGGACCACCATCGTGATGAACTGAAGATGCGGGCGGTCGGCCGGGCACTGAAACTGGCGTGGGCTGAACCGGGAACCCGCCTCGGTCTTTGGTCACACTTCACCGTGCAGTTTGGCGCTACGGTCTTTGCACTCCTGTGGGGGTTCCCTTTTCTCGTATCGGGACAGGGCCTGAGCTCGGGTGCGGCCAGCGGCCTGCTTATCGTGATGACCGTCACAGCGGTGGTGACCAGCCCTCTGGTCGGCGCTTTTGTCACGCGTTGGCCCTACTCCCGATCCACCCTGGTTCTGTGGATCGTCGGGGCGATCATGGCGGTCTGGGCAGTCGTGATCCTGTGGCCAGGGCGGGCGCCGATGTGGCTCTTGGTCGTCCTGGTCGTGGTGCTTGCCGTTGGTGGCCCCGGCTCGATGGTCGGCTTCGACCTGGCCAGGACCTTCAACCCTCCCACCCGTCTGGGTAGCGCGAGCGGGATCGTCAACGTCGGTGGTTTCGTCGCGTCCCTGAGCACGGTCGCCCTGATCGGGATCGTCCTTGACCGTGTCGCACCTGGTGGCCCATCGACGTACACGGTGAACTCATTCCGGGTGGCCATGTCCGTTCAGTACATCGTCTGGGTGTTCGGCCTGGTCCAGATCCTGCGTTTCCGGCGCAAGGCCCGAGCGGCGCAGCGATCCGAGCAGCCCGACGTGTCCGCCCAGACGCGCCCGCCGGTGCCGGTGGCCTGATCGCCGGGGCCGGCTAGGGCTGTAATGGGCCGGGACCGCTCCAGCGAGCGGTGGTCATGCCGATGGCGGCGGCCCGGTCGATGGCCTCCTTGATGACTTTCTCCGCCTCGACGCGGCCTCCCCAGTGGGCGCCTTCCACCGACTTGCCCGGTTCGAGGTCCTTGTACGTCTCGAAGAAATGCTGAATCTCCAGCCGGTCGAACGCGCTCACGTCCTCAAGGTCCTGGATGTGGGCGACCCTGGGATCATGTGCAGGCACCATTAAGATCTTGTCGTCCCCCCCGGCCTCATCGGTCATGTGGAAGAGCCCAATCGCGCGGGCGCCGACCAGACATCCCGGGAACGTGGGCTCCTCGAGCAGGACCAGTGCATCCAGGGGGTCTCCGTCCTCGCCCAGCGTGTTCTCGACGTACCCGTAGTCGGCCGGGTAACGCGTCGAGGTGAACAGCAACCGGTCGAGCCTGATCCGGCCCGTGGCGTGGTCCACCTCGTACTTGTTTCGATGACCCTTGGGAATCTCGATCGTGATGTCGTACTCCACAGCGGTGCCCTTCGATCGCGATTGACTGAAGCTCGTCGCTCAGTCTCCCGTATACCGGCGCATTCGGAAACCGGTGGGTTGAGCGCCGGGACGCCGGCGGGGAAGATATGGGCATGACGTCAACGGGAACGGCCTCGCAGGCATTGAACGGCACCGGAGCCAGTGGCCTGGTTGACTGGGGTTTCGCCAAGGCCACCGGGCGGCTGATCGTCCAGGCTGGGCCCAAGGCCCTGCCAGGGCAGGCCGCCGAAGTTGTCGCCTCGCTGCGTCAGGCAGCTGAACGATCTCGCGGCCCGGTTGCGGAAACGGCACGGATGCATTCACCCGCAGGCAGTGGCCCTGTCCTGATCGTGGACCGTCCAGGCTGGGTGGACGCCAACATTGACTCCATGGAGTCCATGCTCGAGCCCGTTATCAATGCTTTGCTGGCCAAGCGTAAGACCCCGGCCACTCCTTCTCCCCTGATCCTGGGCGTCGGCGGTAAAGTCACCGGCGCCGAGGTCGGTGCGCTGACCGCATTCCTTGCCAGCCGTATCTTGGGCCAGTATGACCTCGCCCCCGACGGCATCCCCCGCTTGTTGCTGGTGGCGCCCAACGTGCTGGACACCGAGTCACAGCTCGGCGTCGACCCGGCAGACTTCCGGCTCTGGGTCTGCCTGCATGAGGAGACCCACCGGGTGCAGTTCACTTCCGTGCCGTGGCTGCGTCGCCACGTCATCGACGCAGCCCGCCAGCTCTCCCTCGGCCTGGCACCCGACCCCGAGAAGCTCGGCGAACTGATCCGGCGGATCACCCAGAACCTGCCCGACGCCCTGCGGGGCGCAGGCAATGGCCTGGCCGATATCCTGGCCACACCTGAGCAGCGCGCACAGATGGCCAAGGTCACCGCGATCATGTCGTTGTTGGAGGGTCACGCCGACGTGGTGATGGACGACGTCGGGCCGGCAATCGTGCCCAGCGTCGAGTTCATCCGGGCCAAGTTCCAGCAGCGGCGCCATGACGTCACCGGCCTCGACAAGATCTTGCGCAGGTTGCTGGGGCTCGAAGCCAAGATGCGCCAGTATCGCGAGGGGGCCGTGTTCGTACGGGCAGTTACCGCCACGGTTGGCACGGACGGTTTCAACGCCGTCTGGACGTCGCCGGAGACACTGCCGCTGCCTGACGAGATCCAGAACCCGTCGGCGTGGGTCCGCCGTGTTCACGGCTGATCAGATCACGCCATGACCGGACCCCATCCAGCCGTCGCGGCCACCCGGGTCGCCGTGCGAAAAGTTCTCCGGCAGATTGAGAAGCTCAATCCGGGCGCCCTGGTGCTCGTGGGATGCAGTGGTGGCGCCGATTCGCTGGCGCTGGCAGCGGCTGTTGCGTTCGAGGTCCCCCGCTTCGAGCTGTCGGCGGGGGCCGTGATTGTGGAGCATGGCCTGCAGGAAGGATCCTCGGCAGTCGCCGAACGGGCCGCTGACCAGTGTCGGCTCCTGGGGTTGGATCCGGTTGAGGTCGTCATAGTTCAGGTCGGGTCCTCAGGTTCCGGCCCCGAGTCGGCGGCCCGCGATGCGCGGTACGCCGCGTTTGAAGAAGCGCTCGAACGATGTCGTGCCGTGTCGGTCCTGTTAGGTCACTCTCGCGACGATCAGGCCGAGCAGGTTCTGCTGGGGCTGGCGCGAGGCTCCGGGGCCCGATCCCTGTCCGGTATGCCGGCTTGGCGTGGACCATACGTCCGGCCCTTTCTGGGTGTGTCCAGGGCGACGACGGCCGCGGCCTGCACGGCGGCCGGCCTCACCGCGTGGGTGGATCCGCAGAACAGCGACCTGGCATATGGCCGGGTTCGTGCACGCGGGCTGCTCCCAGCCCTGGAGACCGAGCTAGGCCCCGGAACGGTTGCGGCCCTGGCGCGTTCAGCCGATCTGCTGCGTGAGGACGCCGATGCGCTTGATGCCCTTGCCGTCGAGGCACGTCACGAGCTCGGCAGGGGGCAAACTGAGGCGGCGGTGCTCCTGAGGCTGCCGAAAGCCATCCGCACGCGCGTCTGGCGCCTGCTTGCGGTAGAGGCCGGCTGCCCGCCCGGTGCGTTGATCTCCAGTCACATCGACTCTCTGGATACCCTTGTCACGCGCTGGCGGGGACAGGGCCCGATCGACCTGCCGGGTCACGTGCAGGGCAGCCGCACCGATGGGCGAGTTCTGGTCGCAGCGGTCCGTCGGGTTGAATAGGGCACCCAACCAGAAAATCAAGGAGTTGTTGTGGACGCTGCCGACATGGGAGCCGACCTTGAACGGGTGCTCGTCACCGAGGAGGAGATCCGGCTGCGGCTTGCCCAGCTGGCCATCGACATCTGGCGTGACTATGAGGGCAAGGACTTGTTGCTGGTCGGGGTTCTGAAGGGTGCGGTGATGTTTATGTCCGACCTGATGCGGGCTCTGCCCGGCACCGCCCCGATGGACTGGATGGCCATCTCGTCCTACGGGTCGGGCACCAAGAGCTCCGGGGTTGTGCGGATCCTCAAGGACCTCGATACCGACATCACCGGCAAGCATGTGCTGATCGTCGAGGACATCGTTGACTCCGGCCTGACTCTGAGCTGGATCCGGGCCAACCTCGAGTCCCGGTCAGCCGCGTCCGTGGAGATCGTGACACTGTTGCGCAAACCCGAGGCCGCCAAGGTCACCGTTGACGTCAAGTACGTGGGCTTCGACATCCCCAACGAGTTCGTCGTCGGCTACGGTCTGGATTATGACGAGAAGTACCGCAATCTACGCGACGTCGGTACCTTGGCGCCGCACGTGTACACCTAGGCTGGAACATCGGCACTTCGTCATGCGTTTGGCACCATGTCGGCCTTTAACTGACCGAGAAGGTGGCCACCCCTGCGCGGTGTACGGTCGTTAGGTCTGTTTATCGTGCTCGCTGACGAACGCGGTTGACATCACTGATGACGAGGTTGAACCGACAGGGCCGAACGAGCAGGAGGGACGGGGCGCCAAGCCCCGCACGATACACATGGACTACAAGCGGATCATTCGCACCCCGATCATCTGGGTGGTGCTCATCTTCGGCATCGGGCTGTTGTGGCTCTCCCTTGCCAGCTCAGACGGCTTTGTTCGTATCGACACGTCAGCCTCGCAGAAGCTGATCAACTCCGAACAGGTGCAGTCAGCCAAGTTCGTCGGTGAAGATCAGATCGACCTCACCCTCAAGCCGGGTCAGACGTACTCCGACGGTGGCAGCGTCAAGGGCGCGACCAAGGTGATGTCCTACTACGTTGTCTCTCGCGGGCCCAGCCTGGTGAACGCGCTGACCACCCATCAACCGCCCAAGGGCTACACCGATGAGCCAACCCAGACCAACTGGTTCGTCAGTATCTTGGCCACGATCCTGCCACTGATCATCATCCTGGGTCTTTTCTGGTTCCTGATGAGCCAGATGCAGGGCGGCGGCTCCAAGGTCATGCAGTTCGGCAAGAGCAAGGCCAAGCTGGCCAACAAAGACACTCCGAAGGTCACCTTCGCCGATGTCGCCGGCGTGGACGAGGCTGTCGAGGAGCTTCTGGAGATCAAGGAGTTCCTCGCCGAGCCGGCCAAGTTCCTGGCCGTTGGCGCCAAGATCCCCAAGGGGGTCTTGCTGTACGGACCTCCCGGGACGGGCAAGACCCTTCTGGCTCGGGCCGTCGCGGGCGAGGCCGGCGTGCCCTTCTACTCCATCTCCGGTTCGGACTTCGTCGAGATGTTCGTGGGTGTCGGCGCTTCCCGAGTGCGGGATCTGTTCGAGCAGGCCAAGGCCAACGCCCCCGCGATCGTGTTCGTCGACGAGATCGACGCTGTCGGTCGCCACCGTGGTGCCGGTCTTGGCGGCGGCCATGATGAACGTGAGCAGACGCTCAACCAGCTTCTGGTCGAGATGGATGGCTTTGACGTGAAGACCAACGTCATCCTGATTGCGGCAACCAACCGTCCTGACATCCTCGACCCCGCGCTGCTGCGCCCGGGGCGCTTCGACCGGCAGATCGCGGTCGATGCACCCGACATGATCGGCCGTCACAACATCCTGCAGGTTCATGGCAAGGGCAAGCCACTGGCCACCGGCGTAGACCTGCTTGCCGTTGCCCGTCGCACGCCAGGCTTCACCGGCGCCGACCTTGCCAACGTTCTCAACGAGGCGGCGCTGCTCACCGCTCGTGGCAACGCCAAGCTGATCGATGACCTGTCCCTGGATGAGGCCATTGACCGAGTGGTTGCCGGTCCGCAGAAGCGCACCCGGATCATGAGTGCCAGGGAGAAGAAGATCACCGCCTACCACGAGGGCGGGCACGCGCTCGTGGCCTCCTCGATGCTCAACACCGATCCGGTCACCAAGATCACGATCCTGCCCCGCGGCCGGTCCCTGGGGTACACCATGGTGATGCCGCTGGACGACAAGTACTCCACGACCCGAAACGAGATGCTCGACCAGTTGGCCTATGCCCTAGGCGGGCGCGTCGCGGAGGAGATGATCTTCCATGACCCGACCACCGGCGCGGGCAACGACATCGAGAAGGCCACCATGCTGGCGCGGCGGATGGTGACCCAGTTCGGTATGAGTGAGCGCATCGGTGCCATCAAGCTTGGCCAGGACGGCAGTGGCGAGGTCTTCCTCGGCCGGGACATGGGCCATCAGCGCGATTACTCCGAGGCTGTGGCTGGCGTGGTCGACGAGGAGATCCGCCGTCTGATCGAAGCCGCCCATGACGAGGCCTGGCACGCACTCAATGACAACCGTGAGGTGCTCGACCACCTGGTGCTGGAGCTGCTCGAGAAGGAGACTCTCGCCAAGGCCCAGCTCACCGAAATCTTTGCGAATGTGGTCAAGCGCCCGCCACGGCCGGTGTGGCTGTCTAGCGAACGTCGCCATGTCAGCGACTTGCCACCGGTGATGACTCCCGCAGAGCATGCGGCCATGTCCTCCGACGGACCGACGCTCCAGGACACGATGCATGACGAGTACCACTCGGCAACGGCTGTGCTCGAGCTTCCGGAGGACAACCCCGCAACGGTTGTCATCGTGCGTCCAGAGGACGGTCACGTTGACCACAGCTCCGATTGACCAGGATCGCATTGAGCGTGCAGTCCGTGAGATCCTCCTGGCGATCGGTGAAGACCCGGACCGTGACGGGCTCGCGGAGACTCCGGCCAGGGTCGCGAGATCCTATGTCGAGATCTTCGCGGGGATGCGGCAAGGGCCGTCGGACGTTCTCAAAACCACCTTTGAGATAGGTCACGAAGAGCTCATTCTGGTGCGCGACATCGAGGTCTACAGCACGTGCGAACACCATCTCGTGCCGTTCCACGGTGTTGCTCACGTCGGCTACATACCCAACCACGACGGGCGAGTGACCGGTTTGTCCAAGCTGGCGCGCCTGGTGGATGTCTACGCACGACGCCCTCAGATCCAGGAGCGGATGACCTCGCAGATTGCCGATGCGATGGTTGAGCACCTCAGGCCAATGGGAGTCCTGGTGGTCGTGGAGTGTGAGCACCTGTGCATGTCCATGCGCGGAGTCCGCAGGCCCGGCTCACGCACGATCACGTCCGCCGTGCGAGGTCAGTTGCGTGATCCTGCGACCCGCGCCGAGGCGATGGGACTGGTGCTGGGCGGTCTCCGGTGAGTGAGCGTGCTCCTTCGCCCACGTCCTCACAGGCGTCTTCGCCGCGGATCGGGTTCACTGGCCGTGTTTCTTCGCGAGCCCCGGCGGTGGTCGGCGCACTCACGTACGTGGTCGGTTTTGCCGACATCGCCGCCGGGATGTCGGTGGGCTGGCGGCACAGGCTACATCCACTGACGGATCTGCTGCCCGGAGTGTTTGCCGCAGCCTCTGCGGTCACTGTCGTGTCCGGCATTCTGCTCTTGCTGCTGGCCCATGCGTTGCGCCGAGGAAAGCGTCGGGCGTGGCGAGCGGCCCTCGTGCTGCTCGCCCTCAGCGTTGTCGTTCACTCGGTCAGGTTTGAGTTCGTCCCGCTGGTGATGTCGCTGGTGCTTCTGGGTGCTCTGATTGTCTACCGGCAAGAGTTCGGGGCACTGGGTGACCCGAGGACCCGTTGGCGGGCGGTTCGGGTTTTCGTCTTTCTGGCGATGGTCAGCTTCGTGGTCGGGTTGCTCATGGTGTTCCTCCTGCGCCATCACGTGGTGGGAGGACCACCGAGCCTGACGAGCATGGTCCAGGAGGTCATCACCGGCTTGCTGGGCTTCAGCGGGCCCTTGGTCTTTCGGCCCGACCGTCTCACTGACCTGAACGACTTCGTCCTGACCGCGTTGGGTCTGATGACCGCACTCACGACGATCTATCTGGCTCTTCGTGCCCCCGAGCCGCGCCCGGAGCTGACCGATGCCGACGAAGCATCGATGCGCACCCTGCTCGAGAGCAGCCCGGACTCCCTCGGTTACTTCAACCTGCGTCGCGACAAGAGCGTGGTCTGGTCCGACTCGGGTAAAGCTGCGGTCGCCTACCGCGTCGTCTCAGGGGTGATGCTGGCCAGCGGTGATCCGCTGGGGGACCCCGAAGCGTGGCCGGGTGCGATCATCAGGTTCCTGGCGGAGGCCGAACTGCACGCCTGGACGCCCGCAGTGATCGGCTGTTCGGAGCGGGCCGGGGTCATCTGGTGTCGTGAGAGCGGCTTCAGCGCACTTGAACTGGGTGATGAGGCCGTCGTGGACGTGGCGGAGTTCTCACTGGACGGTCGGCATATGCGCAACGTCAGGCAGATGGTGAGGCGCATCGAACGTGCTGGGTACACCACAGACGTGATGCGGGCACGCGACATCTCCGAAGGGGAGCGGCGCCGTGCCCTGGTTGATGCGGATGCCTGGCGGGGCACCGAGACCGAGCGTGGTTTCTCGATGGCTCTGGGCCGGCTGGTCGACCCCGTGGACCCGGACGCTGTCTTCGCAGTGGCACGTCAAGATGGCGTTATGAGGGCGTTCCTGCAGTTCGTTCCCTGGGGTCCTGACGGGATGTCCCTGGATCTCATGCGACGAGACAGAACAGCCGAGGCCGGCGTCAACGAGCTGCTCATCGTTGACACCCTGAAGCTCTGTCCGCAACTGGGAGTCAGTCGCGTCTCCCTCAACTTCGCCGTCTTCCGGTCAACCCTCGAACGTGGAGAGCGGCTGGGTGCTGGGCCGTTCCTGCGAGGTTGGCGCAGGGTCCTGTTGTTTGCCTCGCGGTGGTTCCAGATCGAGAGCCTGTATCGGTTCAACGCCAAGTTCCAGCCGACCTGGGTGCCGCGTTTCATCGTCTATCCGGCCACCCGCGACCTGCCCCGGATCGCGGTGGCCGCCCTCGAGGCCGAGGCCTTCCTGACATGGCCGCATCTGCGGCGGTTCAGCGGGGCGTGAGCATGAGCACTCTGGTGATGGGCGTGGTGAACGTGACCCCTGACTCGTTTAGCGACGGAGGTATGTGGTTCACCACCGGCGCGGCCGTGGCGCATGGACTTGATCTGCTCGAACAAGGCGCGGATATCCTGGATGTGGGCGGTGAGTCCACCCGTCCGGGAGCCGACCGACCGGTTAAGGAAGAGGAGCTGCACCGGGTTATCCCCGTGATTCGCGAACTCTCCGGGGCTGGCGCCCGGGTGTCGGTGGACACCATGAGGGCCTCTGTGGCAGCGCAGGCTGTCGAAGCAGGTGCCTCCATCGTCAATGACGTGAGTGGGGGTCTGGCGGACCCCGACATGGCGCGGGTCGTGGCCGACGCCGCAGTGCCGTTCGTGGTGATGCACTGGCGTGGCCACAGCAACATGATGCAGGACCATGCGTCGTACGACAACGTGGTCGCTCAGGTATGTCAGGCCTTGGATGAGCGCGCCTCAGACCTGTGTGCTCGCGGGGTGGACCGGGAGCAGCTCATCCTGGACCCGGGGTTCGGCTTCGCCAAGCTGCCCGAGCATAACTGGTCGTTGCTCGCCCACCTGGACGCGCTGCAGTCACTCGGTTTTCCGGTGCTCGTCGGAACCTCGCGCAAGTCCTTCCTGGGTACGGTCGGTCTCTCACCCGGCCAGACGCCGCGACCACCAGCCCAAAGAGACGTGGGAACCGCAGCGACCACGGTCATCGCCGCACTCGCGGGCGTCTGGGCAGTGCGTGTCCACGATGTCGCCTCAAGTGTTGACGCCCTTCGGGTGGTCGCCGCTGTGGAGGCTGCCGGATGAGCGATCGGATAGTTCTGCAAGGACTCTCGGCTCGCGGCTTTCATGGTGTCCTGGCGGCGGAGAAGTCCGATGGACAAGACTTCGTCGTCGATGTGGTGCTCGAGGTCGACCTGCGGCGCGCAGGCGGCAGTGATCTCCTGACGCACACTGTCAACTACGCCGATGTGGCTGCCGACGCGGTGGCGCTGATTACCGGACCGTCGCTGGACCTGATCGAGACACTGGCCGACCGGATCGCAGCTGCTGCCCTGGCGCGCCCGCTGGTACAGGCCGTCCAGGTCACGGTTCACAAACCCCATGCCCCGGTCGGGGTACGGTTCGGTGACGTCACCGTGGTGGTCGAGCGCAGGCGCGACGAGCCGGTCGTGATCGCCCTGGGAGCTAACCTGGGCGATGTCCCGGCCACGCTGGCGGCTGCTGTCCGGGAGTTGGCCAGCGTCGAGGGGCTGAGAGTCACTGCCGTCTCGGAGCTGTATGAGAGTGACCCGGTGGGGGGTCCCGAGCAGCCTGTATACCTGAACGCCGTCGTTCTGGCTCGAACCCGACTGGCTGCCTTCGCGCTGCTGACCGAGCTCCATGGGATCGAGGCGGCGCACCGGCGGGTGCGCGAAACCCGTTGGGGTGCTCGAACTCTGGATCTTGATCTCATTCAGTATGGAGATCCAGAATCGGGCTCAGACCTGGTCAGCGAGGAACCGGAGCTCATGCTGCCCCATCCACGTGCCCATGAGCGGGTGTTCGTCCTGGCCCCGTGGGCTGCTCTGGACGCCGGAGCCCAACTTCGACGTGGCAAGGCAGTGGTCCCTGTCAGCGAGCTGCTTGAGCGAGCCGATGCTCGCGAGCCTGCCGAACTGCGGCCGGGACCGGCGTGGAGTCCCTCATGGTGACTGGCGGCCGGGGCGTCAGCATCAGACTCGTGCTGCTCGTCGGGTTGGTTACCACCGCAGTGGGGTACCTGGTGCTGCGCATCTGGACCGCTCAGGGTGGCGCTGTGCCGCCAGCGCCTTGGGGTGCTCTTATCGTCCTGGTGTTTATGGCGTGTGGCGTCTTCTTCGCGGGGCTGCCGGTTCGTCGCTTCTTGCTTGGACGGGCCAAGAAGACGCTCAACCCCGTGCGGGCGATGCGCACGGTGGTCCTGGCTCAGGCATCGGCGCTGACCGGGGCGCTGGTCGCCGGCTGGTACCTGGCTCAGGCATTGGTTCTGCTGCCCGACCTCGATATCGCAAGCGTGCGCTCACTGGTCTGGAGGCTGGCCGCGTTGGCCGCTGGCGGCGTGCTGATGGTGGTCACCGGTTTGCTGGTCCAGGCGATGTGCAGGGTTGACAAGGACCATCGGGGCCAGAATAAGGACGCTGGCCGTGACGATGAGGAAGAACTCGACGGATCGCACGAGCACTGAGGCATGTCAGAGCACGGGCCTGTCAGAGCACTGTCCTACTTGTCGACGTCACCCACGACGAAGAACATGGAGCCCAGGATCGAGACCATGTCCGAGATGAGGCATCCCGGCAGCACCGCTGCCAGCACAGACACGTTGTTGAAAGACGCGGAGCGTAGCTTCATCCGCCATGGGGTCTTCTCCCCGCGTGAGACAAGGTAGTAGCCGTTGAAGCCCAGAGGGTTCTCCGTCTGGGTGTAGCGGTGGCCTTCTGGCACCTTCACGATCTTCGGCAGCTTGACATTGACCGGCCCCTGCGGGAGTGACCCGAGGACGCCCACGCAGTGCTCGGCCAGATTGAGGCTCACATGGACCTGTTCCAGCAGGCATTCCAGTCGCGCAAGAGCGTCACCCGCCGTGCGCGTGACGACTCGACCAGGACCACCCTCTGCGAACAGCTCGCCGTAGGCCAGGTACGGCTCGTCGCGCCGCAGGTCCATGTCGACTCCTGAGGCACGGGCAATGGGGCCCGAGACACCGTATGCCGCAATAGTCTCGGGACTCAGAATGCCGACACCGCCAGCCCGGGCGTGAATGATCTCGTTGCCGACGATGAGGCTCTCAAGGTCCGGCATGCGGCCCCTGACCGCCTGGATGGCCGCGTCGACTCGCCCAAGCCAGCCGGCGGGCAGGTCCGCTTTGAGGCCACCCACCTGATTGAACATGAGGTGAAGACGCCCGCCCGTGGCCTCCTCCAGCACGGCCTGAAGCTCCTCGCGCTCTCGGAACGAGTAGAAGATCGGAGTGATGGCACCCAGCTCGAGCGGGTAGGAACCAAGGAACATCAGGTGGCTCAGAATGCGGGTGAGCTCGGCCATCAGCGTGCGGGTCCAGGTGGCGCGCTCGGGCACCTCCATGCCGAGCATGGCCTCGACGCCAAGGGCGACCCCGAGCTCGTTGGCGAACCCCGACAGCCAGTCGTGGCGGTTGGCCAGAGCCATGATCTGCCGGTAGTCGCGCACCTCGAACAGTTTCTCGGCGCCTCGGTGCATATAGCCCACGATCGGCTCCGCGGTCACGATTCGCTCACCGTCAACGACGAGCCGCAGTCGAAGCACGCCGTGAGTGGCTGGGTGCTGGGGCCCGATGTTGAGCACCATGTCGGTCGTTTCGAGCCCGCCGGCACCCAAACCGACGGTGAGCTCTTGCGACCCGGCGGTGAGTACTTGCGACGTGGTCATGTCGGCATTCTGTCATGCGCGCTGATCGGTCCTGTCGATGGTAGGCGCCCTACGGTGCGAACCGATCAGCAGGCGGGTCGTTCTGAGCTGTGACTTCGGCTTCAAGAGGTCGTTGGTCAGCAGTGCGTCCTTCTCGACGGCTTCCGCCGGCTCTTGCCCCCGAGACGATGGCCTCTGCTGGTGGCTGGTCGATGCCCGCACTTTGCCTGCGGGTGAAACCGCCGCCAGGCCACAGGGGATGCGGTGGGCGGCCTTGGCGTTGAGATGCTCGCACGCGCCGCAGTGCGGTCGGACTGCACCATCCAGGGTGGCCGTGTGGAGAACTTGTCAGGAGCAGGGTGAGGGTCGACCGGCTCCACCGGCACGACTGGCCATGATGGGTATCTCCAGATCTAGCCCCTCATCCCACCTGGCGGAAGGCCCACAAGAAATCGCCGAGTCCACCCGCAGCGATGAGTGCGGCGGCCGCTGAGGCGGCGCTAAGGCCCTTCAGGTAGGCCGAGGGGTCGCTTCGCGCCAGATCGTGGGAGGGGATCTGGCCGCTTACCCCCAAATGCCGCAACGCCCCTCGCTGATCCACGAGCTCGTCGTGGGCCATGGAGTCCATGGCGACGTGCGCGGTCAGGTCACAGGACCCGTCGGGAAGCGGCAGGACTTGACGTCCTGCCCTGAAGCCGGCCAAGGTGCCGAGCGCCGGACGGGAGTCGGTCGTGTGGCCGTAGTCAACCGCGACGGCCAGACCTGATCCGAGCCGGGATACCAGGGTGCCCCAAGCGATGTCCCGAGTCACCCCGATCTCGACCCGGTCCCCGCTCTGCTGGCCATCAAGGGGCCAGAACTGTTCGCACCACTGGCGGTTGGTGCCGGACACCGGATCGCCGAGTCTCTCCTGACCGGTCGAGGTGTTGACGAGGACCTCACGCAGGTCGCCGTCTGGGCTCAGCTCGGCGATCGGGCACGGCACCACGTCGAGCCACTCGTTGGCAAAGACAAGGGCGCCGCTCAGGCCGTCGAGCTCGTCCGGAAGCTGGTCCCCGCCGGGGGACTGAACCCAGCCGATGGGTTTGCTGAGCGCCGGCCTGGCCACGATGTCGACGCCGGTGCAGCGTACCTGCGGGGCCAGCCGGTGGACGTGCTCCAGCAGCTCGCCCCGGCCGCAACCCATGTCCACGAAGGTGTCGAGCCCCTCCCGCTCCATCAGCGTCAGCAGTGCTGTGGCCAGCTGTTCGCCGATCTGTGGCACCCCCTGAGTGGCAGTCGAGAAGTGGCCGGCGGGTCCGGCCGCCTGCCGGTAGAAGCCGCTCTTGCCATAGAGAGCCTGATCCCACGCCTGTTGCCACGGAGTCCACGTCACGGGTCGAACGCTACGTGTTCAACGGACGCGCTAGCGTTTCGGGCGTGAGTGAACTGCTTTCAACCACGCAGCGGCCAGCTCGACTCGACGTCGGCATCGTCGGTACTGGCCGGGTCGGTGCTGTCCTGGGTGCCGCACTCCAGCGGGCTGGTCATCGCCTGGTGGCCGTCTCTGGCGTGAGCGAGCAGTCACGCCTGCGCGCCGAGGAGCTGCTGCCCGGTATCCCGGTTACGACAGTCGAGGAGGTCGTCGCGCGGGCCGAGCTCGTCCTGCTGACCGTCCCGGACGATGCCCTGCCGGATCTGATCGCAGGCCTGAGCGCCACGGGCTCCTGGCAGGCCGGACAGCTCGTGGTGCACACGTCGGGTCGCTACGGCGCGGCGATTTTCGATGCCGCGGCCGGCCACCACATCCTCGGGCTCGCCTTACACCCAGCGATGACCTTCACTGGAACGTCGATGGACCTGGTGCGACTTGCGGACTGCTGCTTCGGCATCACCGCCGGGGAGGCGCTGCGGCCTGTGGCTGAGGCGCTCGTGCTGGAAATGGGTGCTGAGCCGGTGTGGATCCAGGAGCAGGACCGACCGATGTATCACGCAGGGCTTGCCCACGGTGCCAACCATCTGGTGACTCTGGTGGCACAGGCCATGCAGGTCGTGAGCTCAGCGGGGGTGCAGGACCCGCAGCGACTTGTCGCGCCGTTGTTACACGCAGCACTCGATAATGCGCTTCGTCTTGGTGACGGTGCTCTCACCGGGCCGGTCGCCCGAGGTGATGCGGGTACGGTTGCTGCGCACCTGTCACAACTGACACAGCAGACCCCAGATATCCGGCCGACCTATGTCGCGCTGGCCCGGGCGACCGCAGAGAGGGCGCTCGCCAGTGGACGGCTGACGGCGGCCGACGCCGAGCCACTGCTCGATATCCTTGCCGCCCCGGAGGAAGGCCCGTGACCGAGATCTTTAGCAACGCAGACACCACCCACCCCGTTGTGAGCATGACCAGTGCCATCGATGAGGCTAGCGCGGTGCCGTTGGTCGCGCGGACCCGTGCCCAGTTGAGGGCCGCTCGCGCTGGGCTTGGTGACGGCGACGTCGGGGTGGTCATGACGATGGGTGCCCTCCACGAGGGGCACGCGACGTTGATCCGTCAGGCCAGGGCCAGAGCACAACACGTCATCGTGACCATCTTCCTCAATCCCTTGCAGTTTGGTCCTCGTGAGGATCTCCGGCGCTATCCCCGCACGAACGAGGCAGATCTGGAGATCTGTCGCCGTGAGGGCGTCGATCTGGTCTTCATGCCGACCCCGGAAGTGGTCTACCCCGATGGTGATCCGGGGGTTCGGGTCTCGGCCGGGCCGCTCGGAAACGTGCTCGAGGGGCAGGCTCGGCCGGGTCACTTCGACGGAGTCCTGACGGTGGTGGGCAAGCTGCTCCACCTCACCGGAGCCGACCAGGCGTATTTCGGTCAAAAGGATGCCCAGCAGTTGCTGCTCATCCGGCGGATGGCCCGTGACCTGGACTTCCCTGTCGAGGTCGTCTCGGTGGCGACGGTCCGGGAAAGCGACGGCCTGGCCTTGAGCAGCCGCAACATGTACCTCGGCGAGTCGGACAGGGAGACGGCTCTGTGTCTGTCCCGGGCGCTACGAGCCGGCGCTGACGCGGCCGTCGAAGGGCCTTCGGCGGTGCGTCGCGCGGCTCGGGCAGTGCTGGTCGGGGAGCCCCTAGCCCTGATCGACTATCTCGTGCTCGTTGACCCTTCGACGTTGGAGGATGTTCCCGAGTGGTACCGCGGCGAGGCGTTGCTCGCCGTTGCAGGCCGGGTGGGGACCACCCGGCTGATAGACAATATCCCCGTCAATGTCGGACCAGGCGGCGGGGCGCTCGAGGTCTTCTCCGAGGACGCCGGGCGTGGCCAAGACCTCACGAGCCCTCCGAGCTGAAGGACACACCTGTGCAACTCAACATGCTCCACGCCAAGCTTCACAGGGTGACGGTCACCCAGGCCGACCTGAACTACGTCGGTTCGGTGACGATTGACCGCGAGCTGCTGGATGCAGCTCAGCTGTTGGCAGGGGAGCGGGTGGACATCGTCGACGTGACCAACGGCAACCGGCTGACGACGTACGTGATCGAGGGCGAGGCTGGGTCAGGCCAGATCTGCATCAACGGTGCCGCTGCCCACCTGGTTGAGCCCGGCGACATAGCGATCATCATCGGCTACGCACAGATGGACGAGGCTGAGGCTCGCACGTTCGTTCCCCGGGTGGTGTTCGTGGACCATCGCAACCGCATCCTCGACATCGGTGGCGACCCGGCGCTGGTCCCTGACGGGTTCGGGCTGCAGGCATCCGGTCTGCCTCGGGGTCAGCAATGACCCTGCGGATCCCCGCGCGCCTCACGGCTCCGGAGCCGGGATGGGTCATCTCGGCGGACGTCATCGTCGTGGGCTCGGGTATCGCCGGTCTGACCGCTGCGCTGCGTCTGCGCCAGCGGGTTGACCGCGTGCTGCTCGTCACCAAGACGGTGCTGTCCGAGGGCTCGACGCAGTGGGCCCAGGGTGGAATCGCTGCTGCCCTGGATCCTGCAGACTCGGCGGAGGAGCACCTGGGCGACACCCTGGTCGCCGGTGCCGGCGTTTGCGACGAAGACGCCGTGCGGGTCCTGGTCTCTGAGGGGCCAGCCCGGGTTCGGGAACTCGTCACCCTTGGGACACAGTTCGACCGTGGTCCCGACGGCGAGATCTCTCTTACTCGAGAGGGCGGTCATGGCCGGGACCGCATCGCGCACGCTGGCGGGGATGCGACCGGCAAAGAGATCTCCCGGGCGTTGATCGCGTCGCTAGGCGCGGCTCTCGTCGCGGTCAAGGAAGATCCGGGCATCGAGGTGCTCGAGCACGCACTGGTCGTGGATCTGCTGCAGGATAAAGACTCTCGCGTATGCGGGGTGACGCTCCACGTCATTGGTGAGGGTCAGATGGATGGCGTTGGCGCGGCGCGTGCCCGAGCCGTTGTCCTGGCTACTGGCGGGATCGGGCAGGTCTATTCGGCTACGACGAACCCGTCGGTTGCCACCGGCGACGGTGTTGCCGCCGCCTTGCGGGCAGGCGCGGTGATCGCCGACCTTGAGTTTGTCCAGTTCCACCCCACGGTCCTCTGGCTGGGTGAAGGGGCCAGCGGCCAGCAGCCGCTTCTGTCCGAGGCCATGCGCGGCGAGGGCGCCTTTCTGGTGGATGGCGACGGGGTGCGGTTCATGGGCGGGGTCCACGATCTCGCGGACCTCGCCCCGCGCGACATCGTGGCCAAGGCAATTGTCGCCCGGATGGCCCAGACCGATGCGGATCACGTCTATCTGGACGCCCGTCATCTCGGTAAGGAGTTCCTCGAGCAGCGGTTCCCCTCGATCGTCGCTCGCTGTCGCGAGCTCGGCTTCGACCCGGTGACGGACCTGCTGCCGGTTGCACCTGCCCAGCACTACGCCAGTGGGGGAGTGCGCACCGACGTCCTCGGCCGCTCGAGCCTTGCCGGTCTGTATGCCTGCGGAGAGGTCTCGTGCACGGGAGTCCACGGCGCCAACCGGCTCGCCTCCAACTCTTTGCTCGAGGGGCTGGTCTTCGCGTATCGCATCGCTGAGGACATTACCTCGCGGTTGTCTGCGGGCGATCTCAGGTCAACCGACCCCTGGGTTCGCCGCGAGGACACGACACTGGTGGCCGCACAGGAGCGCACCGGGATCCAGCGGGCCATGACTGTGGGTACCGGTGCCGTACGGTGTGCTGACTCACTGGCCCAGGCAGCCAAGAACCTGCAGTTCATCGCGGACTCACGGTCGGGATCAACAGCAGATCCCGACTCCTGGGAGACATCGAACCTGCTTCACGTGGCACAGCTGCTCACTGCCGTGGCTTCGCTGCGCGAGGAGACTCGCGGTGGTCATGTTCGCTCGGACTTCACTGAACACGACGATGACCACTGGCTGGGGCATACCTATGCCGTCCGTGAGGCCGACGGGTTGATCACCACCTCGTTCCACCCGACAGCACCCCGAGATGTGTCGTGAACGAGTTCCCCGAGGCCCGTGCACAAGCCGTGGTCGACGGCGCCCTCGATGAGGACCTCGGCGGATTCCCCGGGCTCGATGTCACCAGCTTTGCCACCATTCCGGCGACCCAGCGCAGCACGGCGCACATCGTGGCCAGAGCTGACGGCGTTCTGGCCGGGATGCCGTTGATCTCGTTGGTCTTTCGCGCGGTGACCGAGCGCATCCGATCCAGCGAGGTGGACGTGGAGCTGCTCCGCCAGGATGGCGAGGCAGTCCATGCCGGCGACGTCATCGCCGTACTGCGGGGCTCCACCCGGGCCACCCTCGTGGGGGAGCGCACGATGCTGAACCTCGTCGCCCGCCTCTCGGGAGTTGCGACCCATACCAGGGCGTGGGCCGATGTCCTTGAAGGCACCGGCGCCATGGTTTTGGACACCCGCAAGACCACGCCGGGACTTCGGGCCCTAGAGAAGTACGCCGTGCGCTGCGGGGGCGGTACCAACAAACGGATGGGCCTGCACGATGTGGCCATGATCAAGGACAACCACAAGCTGGCGGCCGGTTCGGTCTCGGCTGCTTTTGCCGATGTTCATCTGGCATATCCGGATGTGGACATCCAGATCGAGGTCACGACCAAGGCCGAGGCACTGGAAGCCGTGGCCGTCGGGGCCCGGTTCCTGCTGTGCGACAACATGTCCGTCGATCTCTTGGGTCAGACAGTCCAGGCAGTGCGGGGTACGGGCGAGCCCGTCCTGATCGAGGCCACGGGTGGTCTGACCCTGGAGGTTGCCCTGGCGTATGCCCAGGCCGGCGTTGACTTCCTCAGCGTCGGTGGGCTGACCCATTCCTCCCCGATCCTGGACATCGCCCTGGACCTGGTCGACGACCAGGGCTGAGGGAAGTGTGGCGGAGGGCGACGAAGGCCTTAGATCAGTGTTCCGGCGCACTCGAAACGGCGCCAACCAGGCTGGGAACGGCGGGGCCCGTCCAGGACTTGGGGTGCTTGGAGTTGATGTCGCATTCTGGCCAGTGAAGAACATCCTCACGAGGCATCCTGGTGATCATGCACACGGACATCGAGGCCTGCGAGCGCGCCATGGCGTGCACGGACGCGCGTTTTGACGGATGGTTCTTTGCTGCGGTGGTGACCACCGGCATCTACTGCCGCCCGAGCTGCCCAGCGCGGCCGCATCGCGAGAACCTGCGCTTCTACCCCAGTGCGGCAGCGGCACAACAGGCGGGTTTTCGGGCATGCAAACGTTGCCGTCCCGACGCCAGCCCAGGCTCGCCCCAGTGGAACCTTCGCTCGGATCTGATCGCGCGGGCCATGCGCCTGATCGCGGACGGCGTCGTTGATCGCGCCGGCGTAACCGGCCTGGCAAGCCGGCTCGGCTACAGCGTGCGCCAGCTCCAGCGCGACCTGAGCGCCGAGGTTGGAGCCGGCCCGCTTGCCTTGGCCAGAGCCCAGAGAGCTCAGAGCGCAAGGGTCCTGCTGGAGACCAGCTCGCTGCCCGTCAGCGATGTGGCGTTCGCGGCGGGCTTCCACAGCGTCCGCGCCTTCAACGCCACGGTCCAGGGGGTCTTTGCCCAGTCTCCGACACAGCTGCGAGCCCTTGCCATGTGTCAAGGAGACCGCCCGGGGCCCGGCGTTGCGCCCACCCTTGCCGCCGCGACCGCTGGCACCCTGTTGCTCCGTCTGCCCTTCCGGAAGCCATTCTGCCCGGACAACCTGTTCGGCCACTTGGCAGCAACCGCCGTTGCCGGAGTGGAGGAGTGGCGGGCCGGCGCATACCGCCGTACGATCCGGCTGGCCCATGGTCACGCTATCGTCTCCCTGCGACCGACCCCGGATCATGTGGCCGCTCAGATCGCCCTTGCCGACCAGCGAGACCTCACCAGCGCGATCAGCCGGTGCAGGTGGATGCTCGACCTTGACGCTGATCCTGAGGCAGTCGACGCCGTGCTCTGCCAGGACCCCGTCATGGCAGACCTGGTTACCAGCCATCCCGGACGGCGGGTGCCTCGGACGGTGGACCCCGCAGAGTTCGCGGTCAGAGCCATTCTTGGGCAACAGGTTTCGACGGCGGCGGCCCGCACTCTTGCAGCCCGTCTGGTGGTTGCTCACGGCGATCCGGTCTGCGACCCGCATGGCGGGCTGACTCACCTCTTCCCCACCCCGGCTGCCCTGGCAGGGATGGATCTGCGCGATCTGGCCATGCCCGGGTCACGACGGCGCACCCTGATGGGCCTGGTGGACGCGCTGGCCATGGGACGGCTCGATCTGGGAATGGGTGCCGACTGGCTCGAGGCGAGGGTTAGGCTGAATGCCCTGCCCGGCTTTGGACCCTGGACGGTCGAGAGCATCGCGATGCGGTCCTTGGGTGATCCCGACGCGTTCATCGCCGCCGACCTGGGAATAAAGCTGGCCGCCAAGAGGCTGGGGATGCCGGACACGCCCCGGGCGCTCACCGAGCACTCACACCTCTGGCGTCCTTGGCGTTCTTATGCCGTGCAGTATCTCTGGGCCACCGGGAACCACCCGATCAATCATCTGCCTGACCAGGAGGCCGCCTGATGGCAACCCGTACCGTGATCGACAGCGTCGTCGGCCCACTCACTCTGGTCGCCCACGAGGGCGCGATCGTCGGCCTGTACATGGACCTGCAGCGACACCGCCCTGCTGATGACAGGCTTGGCGAGCTGGACCTGCGTGCCTGCCGGGCTGAGCCGTTCAAGGCCGCCGCTGACCAGCTCGGTGCCTACTTCGCAGGCACTCTGACCCGTTTTACGCTGCCCTTGGCGCCGCGGGGATCCGCTTTCCAGCAACGGGTGTGGGCCGGCCTTCAGGACATCCCCTACGGGGACACCGAGTCCTACGGTGAGCTCGCCGAACGTGTTGGATCCCCGGGTGCGGCTCGTGCGGTGGGCCTGGCGAACGGGAAGAACCCGATCGGTATCATCATCCCCTGCCACCGCGTTGTCGGCTCTGATGGCAGCCTCACGGGCTATGGCGGCGGTATCGACCGTAAGAGGCACCTGCTCGACCTCGAGCGCGCGGTCAGTGGTGCCGGGCTCCTCTAGCTGCCTGCTGGGTACCCTTGCCGGGTGAGTGACACTGCAGCACCTGAGGTTCCCGAGATCGACCTGCCCGAGCAGATGCGCGTTCGCCTGGACAAACGGGCTCGCCTTCTGCGCGAGGGCCGCCAGCCGTACCCGGTCGGCGTGCCTCGCACGCACACTCTCAACGAAGTGCGTGAAGCCTATGGGTACCTGGAGACCGCCGAGGAGACCCAAGACGTTGTGGGTGTCGTCGGCCGTGTGGTCTTCATTCGCAACACCGGCAAGCTGGCCTTCGCCACGTTGCAGGAAGGTGATGGAACGCGACTTCAGGCGATGCTGAGCCTCGCAGAGGTGGGCGAGCAGTCCTTGACAGCGTGGAAGACCGATGTGGACCTCGGCGACTTCGTCTTCGTGCACGGCAGAGTGATCTCGAGCCGACGCGGTGAGCTCTCCGTGCTGGCCGATGAGTGGGTGATGGCGAGCAAGGCCCTTCGGCCGCTTCCGACCATGCACAGCGAGCTGTCGGAGGAGTCTCGGGTGCGACAGCGCTACGTTGACCTGATCGTGCGTCAGGAGGCGCGCGATATGGTCCGGGACCGCGCAGCGATTATTCGTGCGATACGAGACACTCTGCATGGCCGCGGGTTTATCGAGATCGAGACTCCTGTCCTTCAGTTGGTTCATGGGGGCGCTGCCGCACGACCATTTCCGACCCACCTCAATGCCTTTGACATCAATATGTCGCTGCGGATTGCGCTTGAGCTGTATCTCAAGCGGGCCGTTGTGGGCGGTGTGGAGAAGGTTTTTGAGATGGGCCGCATCTTCCGCAACGAAGGCGTCGACTCCACGCACAGCCCCGAATTCACCATGCTCGAGGTCTATGAAGCCTACGGTGACCAACACTCGATGGCCGAGTTGACCCAGGCACTCGTTCTCGCGGCCGCGGATGCTTTCGGTTCCCGGGTCATCGACACTCCGGCCGGCCAGATCCAGCTTGCCGGTGAATGGCGCTGGCTCCCCGTCTATCAGGGCCTTTCCGAGGCGGTGGGAGAGGAAGTCACCTCCGATACGGATGTGCAGGTCCTTCGGGGCATAGCGACTCGACACAATGTTCAAGTTCAGCCGGAATGGGGGGCGGAAAAGCTTGTTGTTGAGCTTTTCGGAGAGATCGTCGAGCCGACATTGCTGCAGCCGACCTTTGTCTGTGACTATCCTCCTTCAGCCCAGCCGCTCGCCCGACCACACCGAAAGGACCCGCATCTCATTGAGGCGTGGGATCTCATCATCGGTGGTACCGAACGTGGTACGGCTTTCTCGGAGCTGATCGACCCGGTGATCCAGCGGGATCGTCTTACGGCGCAGTCTCTACGGGCTGCTGCTGGCGATGTCGAGGCGATGCAACTAGACGAGGACTTTCTGCGTGCCCTAGAGTATGGCGCGCCGCCGATGGGTGGCCTTGGTCTCGGTATCGACCGCCTGGTCATGTTGTTCACGGGCGCCGGTATCCGCGAGACCATTCTGTTCCCCTTGCTGAAGCCGGAGTGAGCATGAGTCTTCATTCGGTGTTGATCGCACTCGGCGCACTGTTGCCGAGTGCGGGCGTCGCCTTCCTCTTCTATGTGGTCATCAAGGCAATGCTCGANGGCGACCGCAGAGAGCGTCTCGCGCATTCCAAGTGGGAAGCNGATCAGGAACGTTCGGCTTCTCTGGCGAAGCAANCCAATAATATGGACGCACGGGATTCCGCATTGTGAGAANCGTCGCGTAGGGTGGAGCTATTAACAGCTGGTGAACACCGGNCATCGGCTCGCAAACGTTCCTCATTCGGGAGTTCTCATGGCACAACGCGTTCAGGTAATGCTGGTTGACGACATCGACGGCAGCACGGCGGTTGAGACCGTTTCCTTCTCGCTAGACGGCGTCTCTTACGAGATTGACCTCACCGCAGCCAACGCGAAGAAACTGCGCAACGACCTCGCCCCCTGGGTGGGTCATGCTCGTCGTTCTGGCGGCCGCAAGAGTTCGCGCAAAGCCGGGGCAACCGGTGGCCAGCGTCGCAGTGACCTTGGCGCAGTCCGACAGTGGGCGCGCAAGAACGGTCATCAGGTTAGTGACCGCGGCCGTATCTCCGCCGATATTCTTGCGGCCTACGACAAGGCGCACGGCTAGAACATTCCTCAGGTCCGGTCAGGGATCTGTCGAAATAGAGACCTGAGGTCTTTCAGCTTGGACCCTGCACCGTGCCTCAGGTTTGTGTGGAAANTGCGGCGGTGAAGACGTCGCCGCCGCTTACCACCCGGGCAAGGACCTGATCCATGTCCAGCTGCCTCAACGTGCCGGGCTTGTCTGCGCCGCGTTCAATCTCCGCCCACGTGCGCGGCGCAGCCACACGTGGGGCGTCCTGCCCGCGCAACGAGTAGGGCGCGATGGTCGTCTTCGCGGCGACGTTCTGACTCCAGTCCAGCAGAACTTTGCCGGGGCGCAAGGACTTGGTCATCTTCCAGACGACCANCTCAGGCCTGGCTCTGGTCAGATCCTGGGCTATCCCTCGGGCGATGTCGCGAATCGTGTCGGAGTCCTGTTCGCCGGGCAGGGCCGCATACAGCTGCATCCCCTTGCTGCCGCTGGTGACCGGCGCTGCGGTGAGCCCGAGGCCGCGGAGCCGTTCACGCACCAAGAGCGCCAGTACCGCGCACTCGTGGAGCCCGGCAGGGGTTCCCGGGTCAAGGTCGATTACCAAGCGGTCGGGATGACGCGGCAGGTCGTCGGTGCCAAACCGCCACTGGGGAACGTGCAGCTCCAGTGAGGCAAGGTTCACCAGGTAGGTCAGGTCGGCGGTGTCCGCCACGACGGGGTAGCGGATCGTGGCCCTGCCGCCGTGGGCTCGTGAGCCGCTGGTGGCCACCTCCACCGAGTGCAGCCAGGATGGCGCCCCCGCGGGGAGGTTCTTCTCGAAGAACGACGGTCCGCTCGTGCCATGGGGCCAGCGGATGCGGGTGACGGGCCGTCCTGCGAGGTGCGTGAGCATGAACCGGGCCACCTTCGCGTAGTAGTTGAGCACCTCACCCTTGGTGGTCTCGGTTGCCGGATACATGACCTTGTCCAGGTTGCTGATCTGGAGATGTCGGCCGTCCACAACCACGGTCACCACCTCGGTCGTCCCGTCCGGCAAGTCACCTCACCCCCTCGTCGTGCACGTCGTGGGGCGAGAGGTCAGGTCGAAGACCACGATAGGCCGGTTGCCTTAGCCGTCCCTGGGCCGAGAGTCCCAGGGATTGCACATCGATGACGACCTCCGGGCGAACCCACTGAGTCCCGCGGGCATCCATGGGCGGAACTTCGTCGGCGAAGGGACTGGCGTCGGCCTCGCGACCCCGCAGAGTCTTCAGGACACGCTCCTGTTCCTGGCCCGCCAGGCCGCTGCCGACCCGCCCCAGATACGCCAGTCCCCCAGGGGTCGGACGGCCGATCAGTACGGCGCCCAGTCGGCGGGTGCTGTCGGCTTCCCACCGCCACCCGCCGATTACCGCCGACCTCGAGGTCCGATGGGGGAACTTCAGCCACTCGCGACTGCGCCGCCCGGGACGGTACTTGGACGACAGCCGCTTACTGACGATGCCTTCCAGACCCTGTTGCAGCGCTGCGCTCTGCAGCGCAACCCCGTCGTCATAGGTTGGTGGCACCTGAGCGTGCGGGCCGCCAAGGCCGATTCCCTCCAGGGTCGCCCGTCGTAGGGCCAGCGGCTGGGCGGTGAGGTCGGTGCCGGCCAGGCGCAGCAGGTCGAACACCATGTACGTGACCGGCCGCCCGCCCGCCAGACGGCGCGCCCTGGGCTCGTTGTTGACGTGCAGGCGCTCGGACAGGGCCGAGAACGAGGGGAGCCCGGCGTCCAGTGCCACGACCTCCCCATCGAGCAGCATGTCCCTGGGCAATCCCGGGCCGGCCAGCGAAGTCAGTTCAGGGAAGCTGGAGGTGACGTCGTTCTCGTTGCGTGACGACAGCCTCAGCCGGCCACCAGCGACCTCGGCCAGTACCCGCATCCCGTCCCACTTGATCTCATGGGCCCATTCCGGACCGCGGGGGACTACGGTTCCCGCACTAGCCAGCATGGGCCGCATTGGTCCATCCTGACGGCGTCAGATCCGCTACACAATGAGAATTGCAGAAGACAGGGTATTCATGGAACGAGGGAGGGTGATCTGAAGATGCGTGCCATCTGGAAGGGCGCCGTGTCCTTCGGTCTGGTCAACGTGCCGGTGCGGCTGTACTCGGCAACAGAGAGCCACGATGTGCAGTTTCGTCAGGTCCACCGCGAGGACGGCGGTCGGATCCGGTACCAGCGCATCTGCAGCATCGACGGCGAGCAGGTGTCCTATGACGACATCGCCAAGGGTTATGAGACCGAGGATGGTCAGATGGTGGTGCTGACCGACGAGGACCTGGCAGACCTGCCGACCCGCAGCAGCCGCGAGATCGCGGTGGACAAGTTCGTGCCTGCCGACCAGATCGACCCCATGCTGCTGGACAAGTCCTACTACCTCGAGCCGGACAAGACCGCGGCCAAGCCGTATGCCTTGTTACGCGATGCGCTCAAGGCCGCCGACCGCATGGCCATCGTCACCGTCTCGATTCGAGCCCGGATGACCATTGCGGTGCTGCGCGTACGGGACGATGTCATCGTCATGCAGACGATGTTGTGGCCAGACGAGATCCGCGCGCCCGAGTTCGCCAGTCTCGGTGACGACGTCGGCGCCAGGGCGGCGGAGCTTTCGATGGCCGAGATGCTCGTCGAGTCGCTGGCGGGGGACTATGTCCCCGGCGACTACGAGGACGACTATCAGGAGGCCCTGGAGTCGCTGGTCAACGCCAAGCTCGAGGGTGGCCAGGTGCGGGAGGTGCCCGTCCCGCAGGAGACCGGCGGCGAGGTTGTCGACCTGCTGGCCGCCCTGCAGCAGAGCGTCGAGCGGGCCAAGGCCGCACGCGGCGAAGCCAGCTGAACGATGCCCGAAGGTCACACGACCCACGCACTGGCAGCTCGGCTGAACCACGGGTTCGAAGGGTCGCCTGTGTCGGTGTCCAGTCCGCAGGGCAGGTTCGCGGCGGGTGCTGCTCAGCTGGACGGACTCATCCTGATCGAGGCCCTCGCCTGGGGTAAGCACCTGTTCGCGCAGTTCGATCAGGAGCGCTGGCTGAACGTTCACCTTGGCCTGATCGGCAAGTTCTCGGTCACGCGTCGGCCGGATGGCCTCGTCCCGGTGCAGGGGCAGGTCCGGCTCCGGCTGCTCAACGAGCAGTGGGTGGGGGACCTGCGTGCTCCGACCGTATGCCAGGTGATCACCGCCCAGAAGGTCGACCAGATCAAAGCCCGACTCGGGCCCGACCCGCTGGTCCCCGGAGCCGATCCGGACCTGGCGATGCACCGGATCTCGCGCAGCGCCCGGCCGATAGCCGAGCTGTTGATGGACCAGGGGGTGCTGGCCGGGATCGGTAACGTCTACCGGTGCGAGGTCCTGTTCCGCCATCGCGTCGACCCGTTTCGACGAGGTCGCGAGATCAGGCCTACGACGTGGCTGGCNATCTGGGACGACCTGGTAGCCCTGATGCCGCTGGGGGTGGCTTTCGGTCAGGTCCTCACCATCGACGATCAGGTTGCGCTGGCCTGCGCCGAGGTCGCAGATGGTTCAGCGGCCCCACACACCGAAACGCTCACCGGTGCGCGGCCCGGTGAGCGCTTCGAGCGCCGTTTCTACGTCTACAAGAGGACTGGTGAGCCGTGTCGGGTGTGCGGCACCAGGGTTCGCACCCAGCTTGTCGCCGGTCGCAACCTGTTCTGGTGTGGACGCTGCCAACGTCGGCGCTAGCCGGCAGCCTGCCTCAGGCGGAGAAGCTCTTGACCTCGAGGGTGATCGGCGTGGCCGCCAGAGCCTGGCTCACGGGGCAACCCTCCTTGGCGCCCTCGGCAGCCTCGCTGAACTCCGCGGGGGTCATACCGGGGACCGTGCCGCTTACCCGCAGAACGATCCCGGTGATGCCGGTTCCTGGCTGGAACGTGACGTCGGCCGAGGTGTCCAGGGAGGTCGGGGGCGTGCCTGCTTTGGAGAGCGCATTGGACAGGGCCATCGAGAAGCAGGTCGCGTGCGCCGCACCGAGCAGCTCCTCGGGGCTGGTCTTGCCGTTTGCCTCGTTCGCGCGTGAGGCCCAGCTCACGTCGAAGGTCCCGACCCCTGAGGACTCGAGAGCGACCTGACCGGCACCCTCCATCAGGGAGCCTTCCCAGTGGGCTCGGGCAGTCCGTGTTGTGGCCATGTTTGTCTCCTCGGTTGTAAGAATGGCGTGTGGATCAGTGGTGCAAACCTACGTCGGGCGTGATCGGGCTGCGTGTTGGCGCACGCCCACGGCTGTTGACTATGCCACCGGCATGACGCTGCGACCAGTTTCGTCCAGATACGCCGAGGGCGAACATGAACCTGGCTGGTTGAAGGGACGGAACAGACCGGCACAGGACATCGTTGTTGCGATGACGCATCGGTCGAAGCTTTACGTAGGCGATAACCGGTGCGCACAGATAGCATCGAGGTATCTCGAAGCAAGGAGCGATGAGCGATGTTTGAACGGTTTACCGACCGAGCCCGCCGGGTGGTTGTGCTTGCGCAAGAGGAAGCGCGCATGCTCAACCACAATTACATCGGGACTGAGCACATCTTGCTCGGTCTGATCCACGAGGGCGAAGGCGTCGCGGCAAAGTCGCTGGAGAACCTCGGGATCTCCCTGGATGCTGTCCGCGAACAGGTTCAGGAGATCATCGGTCAGGGCCAGCAAGCCCCGTCAGGACACATCCCCTTCACCCCCCGTGCCAAAAAGGTCCTCGAGCTGAGCCTGCGCGAGGCTCTGCAGCTCGGCCACAACTACATCGGGACCGAGCACATCCTGCTCGGTCTGATCCGTGAGGGTGAGGGCGTTGCCGCCCAGGTGCTCGTCAAGCTCGGCGCCGACCTCAACCGGGTCCGCCAGCAGGTCATCCAGCTCCTGAGTGGGTACCAGGGCAAGGAGCACCAGGGAGCCGGAGTCGGTCCCGCTGAAGGCACTCCTGCCGGGTCGCTGGTCCTGGACCAGTTCGGCCGCAACCTGACCGAGGCCGCACGAGAAGGCAAACTTGACCCGGTTATCGGCCGGGGCAAGGAGATCGAACGCGTCATGCAAGTGCTGTCCCGAAGAACCAAGAACAACCCCATCCTGATAGGTGAGCCAGGCGTCGGTAAGACGGCTGTCGTCGAGGGCCTGGCTCAGGACATCGTTCGGGGCGAAGTGCCCGAGACCCTCAAGGACAAGCAGATCTACACCCTTGACCTGGGAGCTCTGGTCGCAGGTTCGCGGTACCGAGGAGACTTCGAGGAGCGCCTGAAGAAGGTTCTCAAGGAGATCAGGACTCGCGGCGACATCATCTTGTTCATCGACGAGATCCACACCCTCGTCGGCGCTGGCGCGGCCGAGGGTGCGATTGACGCTGCCTCGATTCTCAAGCCGATGCTGGCTCGTGGCGAGCTCCAGACGATCGGGGCGACCACCTTGGACGAGTTCCGTAAGCACATCGAGAAGGA
>JGI24140J50213_10000157_pt1 | contig 31362 bp, 19 predicted proteins | sample BarGraIncu00222A_FD_50213 | JGI IMG/M metagenome (IMG submission 50213)
CAACTCGGCTGAGTTTATGGCAGATTTCGCGTATTACGAAAAGGAGAAAGATCGTTATGTTTTAGGTCCCCCTATATACATAGTGTCAGAAAACACCAAACCGGAAACCACTTATAATCCGGCTTTCGAACTTGGTTACTGGCGCTTTGGTTTGCGCACTGCACAGTTGTGGAGAGAGCGCCTGGGATTGAGCAGAAATCAGAAATGGGAGGAAGTGTACAAAAAACTATCACCGCTACCACAAGAAGATGGGCTGTATATTACACATGAAAACATTTCCGACATGTGGACGAAATTTACTTTCGAACATCCTGCCCTTATCGGTACTTTTGGAATGTTGCCGGGTGATGGAGTTGATACTGTATGTTTTAAAAGAACATTAGATAAAGTAATGGCAACCTGGGATTTCAATCGTACTTGGGGTTGGGACTTTCCAATGATGGCTATGGCTGCGGCTCGAACAGGGAATCCGGAATTAGCCGTTGATCTGCTTTTGCATAAATCTAAAGGCTTTCAGTTTGATGAACATGGATTGGCTACAGGCGGACCTTTCCCTTACTTCCCTTCAAACGGAGGATTATTAACAGCCGTGGCTATGATGGCAGGAGGATGGGATGGATCAGTAAGTCATGCACCCGGATTTCCCAAAAACGCCAACTGGGTCGTGAAAGCTGAAGGTTTTCAAAAGATGCCTTAGCGTTGATGACCAAACACATCCTTGATTGCTTCGAGGTATTCCATTTTATGAATTGTGTCGGGCTCAAGATAGCTGCCTTCTGACCATTCATTCCATGAATTTATAGTCAATATTTTATTCTTTCCTGAATGCGTATCCATGAATTTTTTAGCATCGAGTAAAGCCTGTTTAAAAGCCAATGGCGTGTTGCCTGTTATGACAGGCGTATATGGATATCCTGACGCATCGAATTTGGTCGCTTGATTTGTTCGGGGAGATGAATCCCAACCCATGGAGACATTTGGATAATAAGGAATTTTGAACTTACGAACTGCATCTTCGGCATACTCGAAATATTTAGTTTTCACATAATCGTAATCCGTTACCGGGAAGCTTTTGAGTGAAACATGATGGATCCAGACATAGGATGTAAATGAGTTAAATCCCAGCTTTTGAACAATCTCGGCAGGGTCTTTTATCGCTTTTTCACCCGGCAAAATAGTTTGACCCCAAACAACTGCATTAAGATTAAGATCTCTAAACCCTGCAGCTTTTGTCTTTTGACGAAACTCTTCCAATCCTTTTGCAGCCAGTTCAACCGTTCCAAATATTTGAATAAACTTATTCAATTCATAAATTGAAAAATAAGGAGCACCATCAATAAGCCAATACGAAGGATTTTTAAAATATTTTTCAATAATATAATCGGTCATTTTATCCCAGGTCTGTGGAGTGATCTTACCCGGATATAATAGCTTGTGTGCTGTCCCTTTAGTGTAAGGAAATATATCGATAACATCATGATTTGCCCACATTAAACTAAATTTTAATAGTTTATTGTTTTTGGCTTTCATGAAACCATCTTCTAAACCCTTTTCCAGATATGGACCATCATCATAATAATACCAATCAAAAATAAATGCATCAATGCCATTTGAGGCTGCCGCTTTGATTTTTTGTGCCATTTGTTTTGGATCGGCTTCATCTGTATATCCCCAGAGAGGAACCTTTGGTTGCTGATGTCCTTCAAACCTGGGTGTGGCTTCTTTGATCAGTTTCCATTCGGTCCAGCCTTTGCCAAAATATTTCTCATTCCTCTTATCAAAATGATAATTTGGAAAGTAATATACACCAACTTCATATTTCTTATTATTTGTATCCGCATTTTGAGCATGCAGACAAGGCAATAATAGCAACATTGCAACACTAAAAATTAATAATAATTTGATTTTCATGTTATATGAGGTTGTATTATTTAAATTATTAACTATTAATTAATGGTGTTAGGAACCCATTAATTCATAGTTAATATGATTCCTGTTCATTAGGAAAGTCTTTATCTTTTACATCTTTAATATAATTCTGTACAGCTTTCGTAATTACCGTATGTAAATCTTCATACCGTCTCAAGAATTTAGGTGAAAAATCTTTATTGATCCCCAACATGTCGTGCATTACCAATACCTGTCCATCAACATAGGGACCTGCACCAATTCCAATGGTTGGAATTGATAGTTTAGCAGTTATTTCTCCTGCTAATTTCGCAGGTATTTTTTCTAGTGTAATAGCGTAACAACCAACTTTTTCCAGAAGTAATGCATCAGTCATTAATTTTTCGGCTTCTTCTTTTTCTTTAGCACGTACAGTGTAAGTGCCATATTTGTTAATTGATTGCGGCATTAGTCCTAAATGTCCCATTACCGGAATTCCTGCTCCTATAATCTTTTTAATATCTTCAATTATTTCTTCGCCACCTTCAATTTTAAGCGTGTCTGCACCGGTTTCTTTCATAATCCTGATAGCAGCCTCTAATGAAAGAAAGGGATTCCCTGAACAGGTTCCAAATGGCATATCAACGACTACAAGCGACCTTTGAACAGCTTTCATCACAGAACTACCATGATAGATAATCTGGTCAAGCGTCATTGGAAGAGTTGTGACATTTCCGGCCATCACATTTGATGCCGAATCCCCAACCAAAATAACATCCATTCCAGCCTGGTCAATAATTGAAGCCATGGAAAAATCATAGGCTGTAAGCATTGAGATTTTCTCTCCTCGGGTTTTCATTTCTTTAAGACGATGCGTGGTAACCTTGCGTTTGTCTTCTACTCTTGCTGTCGACATATTGATCTCTTATAAATGTTGCATTAAAAGCAGCAAAATTACGATTGATTGAGAAATTATAAAGGATTTATTTTGGATCATTCAAATATCTTTGCCCTATAAATAATTGAAAAATCAATACGCCAGTTTTCTAACCCTTAAAACAACAAGGATATCGAAGAATAGTCAGGCAGGAAAAGAATGAGGTTTGCCCCCCATTTATCATAGAAAAGAGTTAAAATGTTATTATCCCTTCTTCATCCTGATTTTTTTTTTCCATCTTTACATACATTTAAAATAATAGCCTTTTTTAATTAGGTTATAAATGAAAACTCACTGAACTGTAGTTATTTGTAGAAATAACACTTCCTGCTACACTGTAATATTATTATCCGAAAAGGCTTAGCATTGGATTCGCTGATCCAGCATTACTACTATTAAAAAAAAAAGTTCTCCCGGTATAAAAAGCAGGAGAACTATTGTTTTAATAATATGTTGAAAAGTTTATTGTAATGTGCTTAACTCCTTTAGTTTTCTGTTAGGATACATTACCGGATGTTCCTTCTCTACAACTATGTTTGAAGGCAAATCAAAATTCGCTTTTAACCGGATATCGTTAGATGAAGATCCGATTCTGACTTCATATTGTCCTTTCTCTGCCACCCATGACGAGACACCAGACCAGAATGAAGCCAAAGAACGAGGATTGAGCACAAAGGTGAGTTCCTGACTTTCGCCCGGTTTCAATAACCTGGTCTTTACAAAAGCTTTCAGTTCCTGTACCGGTTTTTCAATTTCAACATTAGGAGCACTCAAATAAAGCTGTACAACTTCTTTTCCTTCAGTCTTACCAGTGTTTTTAACCGTCACTTTTGCAACCATCTCATTTTGAAATGTTGTGCTACTTAACTGAATGTTCGAGTAATCAAACTTTGTATATGAAAGACCGTAACCAAATTCATAAGCTGTAGGGACTTTAAATGTCTCATAAAAACGATAACCAACATAAATTCCTTCGTTGTACAAAGCATTTATTGGATTGATTTCCGGATCACCGGGAAAAGTTTTAGAAGAAGGAACGTCACTATAAGCCATTGGAAAACTCATTGTCAATTTTCCTGAAGGATTGACTTTCCCTTTCAAAATATCGAGAATAGCGTTTGCTCCTTCCTGACCACTTTGCCATGCCAACAAGATAGCGTCAGGATCATTTCGCCAGTCCGCAGTGGCTATTACTCCGCCAATATTGAGAACGACGATAACTTTTTTGTTTGCAGCATGAAATGCATCCGAGACATCCTTGATCAATTGTTTCTCAGTATTGGTTAATGAGAAATCAACAACTTTTCGGTCAGAACCTTCTCCGGCATTTCTACCGATTGTAATGATAGCGATATCTGAATTCTTTACCTGAGCATTAATTTGTTCTTTATCTAAAGCTAATTCAGGATGAAAGTCTACCAGAAATTTATCTTTCCTGTTGTTTTTTGCTGTCTTGGTTATGGTATCGATGAAGTTGGTGTATACATCTTCCAATTCTTTGGCTAAAGTAAAACCATTGTTTACAAAGCTTTCTTTTATAGTAACTGCTTTCTCGTAATTAACTTCACCACTTCCAGTTCCACCGGCAATAAACCTGTATGAGGTCTTACCAAAAAGTGCAACTTTTTTAATGTTTTTGAAAGGTAAAGCGATGTTGTCGTTTTTAAGTAAAACCATTCCTTCGCATGCAGCATTCTTAGAAACTTGCGCATGGGCAATCAGATCCGGTTTATTTGTAAACGAATATGCCCTAAAATGAGGAGTTTTCATGATAAAGGTCAATACCCTCTCTACATTCTGATCAATTACCTTTTCGTCGAGTGCTTTGTTTTTTAGGGCAACAAGCAATTCCTGTCGTTGACGGTTACCTGGCATTAACACATCGTTTCCGGCATTCATCTGGGCAACTGCATCCGCGCCGCCACCCCAATCGGTCATGACCATGCCTTCAAATTTCCATTCGTCACGTAAGATGGTGGTGATTAAATCACGATTTTCTGAAGTATAATATCCGTTTAACCGGTTATATGATGACATCACAGTCCAGGGTTGCGATTCTTTTACCGCCATTTCAAATCCCCTCAGATAGATTTCGCGAAGAGCGCGTTGACTCATGACCGCATTGATCGAAGTCCTGTTTGTTTCGATGTTGTTCGCTGCAAAATGTTTCAGAGAAGTTCCAACCCCATTCGACTGAATACCACGAATCATAGCAGCTGCCATTTTACCAACGACAAAAGGATCTTCTGAATAATATTCAAAATTACGTCCGCATAATGGGTTTCTATGAATATTGATTGCCGGCGCAAGCAGAACATCTGAACCATATTCGAGAACTTCATTTCCCATTGCTTTTCCGACATTTTCAATCAGTTCGGTATTCCAGGTACAAGCAAGTGCCGTTGCTGTAGGAAATGCAGTACAATATCGTGTAAAATCCAATCCTGCTGGATGCGAATTGATACGAAGACCGGCAGGTCCATCGGTTAAAATCGTAGGTGTTATTCCTAAACGGGGAATAGCCCATGTTCGTCCGGCTGCTCCATCAATGATGGTCGTTTTGTCTCCCAGGACTGGATCTTTCTGGTTGGCATTACCCACCCCGATCAGAAGATAAACCTTATCCTCCAGTGTCATAGCTGATATAATTTCCTTGATTTTGTTTTTCCCCAGTTGAGGTAAAGCTGAGTTGTTTTGAGCAAATGAAAATTTGAACACAAGAAATAATAATGCAATGAATAGTGTGTGTTTTCTCATAAATAATTCATTTAAGTGATTGGGTTGTTTAATATTTAATGATGATTAATTTTTGAGTGTAATGATCCGGCGTTTTTTTTATTGAATTGTAACAGCGTTTTCAAGCGATAAAGATACTCTATATGTAAAAATATTGTGCCCGATATTCACTAATTTTTTCCTGATTCAATGCCCAAATCATAAGATTTAATTTTTAGGGGATAATTGATATCAGGATAGAATATCAAATTTGTTTTTTGCCACAAAAAAAATTTGTATAAATTTGCCTTTCCTAAATATTCAAAAACATGAAAAAAAGCTATAACCTATTAATTTTAATAAGTTTATTATTTCTCACTTTTCAAAATTGTATATCACAAAATGTCAATAATACATTGTCAAAATTTTCTGGCGATGCCGATAAGTATCACATCAACACACTTGGTAAAAATGTATTTTTGTTTGATCCGCAAATGAATATGAAAGATATTCAATCTCTCATTGATACCATTTACAGCAAACAGGCTTCAAGAGGAAGCGAATTCAATGAAAACAGAATTGCCTTATTATTTAAACCCGGGAAATATAATCTGGATGTCAAGGTTGGTTACTATATGCATGTCATGGGGTTGGGAGAAAACCCTGAAGATGTAGTCATAACAGGTGCAGTCCGATCAAAATCAACACAAAAGAGTGGAAATGTATTGACCAACTTTTGGCGTGAAGCTGAAAATTTAACTGTAATCCCAACTACCGAACCGTCCAATGTTTGGGGTGTGTCGCAGGCAGCTTCATTAAGGAGGATTTATATAAAAGGAGATTTGCAACTCCATGATAAAGGTTATGCGAGTGGGGGATTTCTTGCAGATTCCAAAATTGATGGTACTGTGATGGCGGGTGGTCAACAACAATGGTTTTCGAGAAATACGGAATTGCAAAAATGGACCGGAGGTGGATGGAATATCATGTTCATGGGAGTTCTCGGCTCTCCCGCAAGTAACTGGCCTAAAGGGCCTATCACTGCCATGGAGAAAACCCCTGCAATCCGGGAAAAACCTTATCTCATCATTAAAGAGAGTAAGTTTTATGTAAAAATACCGGATATTAAACTAAATTCAAGTGGCCCAAGCTGGCTAAATGGCTATAAAGACAAAAAAGCTGTTTCGCTTGAAAAGTTCTATATAGTTAAGCAAGGTTGTATTGCAGATTCGATAAACCTGGCTTTGCAAAAAGGGAAAAACCTTTTATTTACTCCCGGTATTTATAAACTTGACAAAAACATTAAAGTTACCCGGCCTGGAACAATAATTATCGGATTAGGGATGGCAACATTATTGCCCTTAAACGACAATTTGGTTATGGAAGTTTCGGATATAGACAATGTAACCATTTGCGGGCTTATTTTTGAGGCAGGGAAAAATCATTCAGAAACACTATTACAAGTTGGCAAACCTGATTCTCATAAAAACCACGCTAACTCACCGACTTTATTATCTGATCTATTTTTTAGGGTTGGTGGTGCAGCAGAAAGTTCTGTGAACAGCTGCTTAACCATAAACAGCAACAACGTTTGTGTTGATCATGTTTGGCTTTGGAGGGCAGATCATGGAAATGGCGTAGGCTGGAATAAAAACAAATGTGCAAATGGTTTGATCGTTAATGGTGATCAAGTTTTAATTTATGGACTTTTTAATGAGCATTTTCAGGAATATCAAACCTTATGGAATGGGAATCATGGAAGACTTTATTTTTACCAAAGCGAGATGCCATATGATCCATCAAGTATTGATGCCTGGAAACACGATGGCATTGGTGGTTATGCCTCATACAAAGTTTCAGATAAAGTCACTTCACATGAAGCCTGGGGTTTAGGCATATACTGCTACTTTCCATCTTTACCGGTGATCGTAAACAATGCAATTGAAGTGCCGCAGAAATTAGAAAAAGATATTCATCATAAAATGATTTATTGGCTGAATGGTAACAAAGAAAGCAAAATCTTAAACATCATAAATGATAAAGGTGGAAGTGTAACCCCTTCAAATAAATCATCCAGAATGGAATAGAGCTGTATCAATACTCTTTTCCTAAAATGATTTTGTCACCTGAATCGTCAATTTCAAACAGATGTGGATTTCGTATATACCTGCCATTGACGTCCTTGTGGCTATGTATTGACAAGAGCAGTTTACCGTCTAGAGTACGGAAAAACATACCATGTCCGAAATTGGGTGGAGTAAAAGGATCTTTTTCCTGTTTCCATTTTCCGTCCAATTTACCATTACTGGAATATACCACCCCCATTGTGTAGACATTGTAGACCCAGCTGGTCCATATGATGCCGAGTCGTCCTGTTTGCGTACGGAATACATAAGGTCCGTCAGTAACCTTGTTGGGTATTATTAAGTCACCCATTTTTTCCTTGCTCCAGGGCGATTCATTTGCGAAAAACAGGATATTTCTATTGCCAACACTACCGCTTAAATCGGGTTTTAATTGAATTCTTTCGACTGTACCATTGTAATTTTGTAGCCATTCATTGCAATAAAGCAAATATGGCTTGGCATCTTCAACCCAAAAGGTGGCGTCTAAAGTAGACATATTGGCGGGAACATAAGTTTTGTCACCAAAAGAAACGTATGGACCATCGGGATTATCGCTCACTAAAATATGACATGCCCGCCTGTCAAGTGCGCTGCCTTTAACAGTATCGATCTTGATATTCCTATTGGTGAAAGTCGCGAAATAGTAGTATTTACCCTTATATTCGTGAATTTCTGCTGCCCAGATTTGTGGACGTTTCCCCATCCATGATGATGTATCCGGCTGTGCTACGTTATAGGGTCCTGACCACAATCTCAAATCCTTGCTTTTCCATAGCAAACCGCCGGTACCGGTCATGTAATACATATTTGTTTTCTTGTCCGCCAGTATTGCAGGATCGCTCAGTCCTATAGAATCCAATGGTACATTAATCCTTACACGTGACCTTCCAATTCTGTCGGAAACATTTTGAGCAAACGAAAACATCTGATTGCTGAGAATCAATAAAATGAAAAATACTTTTTTCATATAAATATCTGTTTAAATTGACTAAAAATTTTGCTATCTGTAAAGGTATGGCTGCCCCCTTTTGTTTCTGTTCCTAAATGCTTACTAAGGTTGTTATCGATCTTGGTTTTAGGGTGATTATCTCACCGGCACGTACCTCAGGATAGGCCTTTAGATTATCTTTCTCTGAGGTAACATAAAGTTTGAAACTAGATGCTTTCTTTTTGAAATTATCAAACTTCAGGTTTATATCCCGGGGTTTAGTATCGTAATTTATGACTACTATCACCATCTTCTTTTTTACCTCATCGTAATAAGCAGAAAGCATGAGTTGATTAGCNGCCTCCAGCAACGAAAGTCCATCGTTTCGTTCCGTTTCAATACGGATCATACCGGGCCGAACGAAATGGCTGTAATTNCCAAAGGCCCAAAGGCTTTTGGTATCTGAAAACTCTCCGTCGTTCTTATCTTTGTTTTCTATNGCGCTGATCAGATTGTAACGAATTTCACCGGTAGGGCGGCTGCCGTCTATTGCAGTCCAGAATTGCCATACAGGCGCGTTAGCAATGGTTAGATCATGATGGATAATCTTGGCAAGATATAAACCACAGTCGATCTGAGAGCGTCTGGCAGTGCTCCCTTCCTTGTAGCCGTTACCTAAAAAGCAATATTCGGTCTGCCAAAATTGGAGATCTTTATTAATAGATTGGAGCTTTTGAAATAACTTCTGACGGGTGTCGATCATTTTCTCGGTCGTGCTTTCTGTAAAATAGCTATGTGAGGAGACTGCATTCTTCTCCAGATTCTTAAGATCTCCAAGGTAGTTGGGATTGCCGGGAGTCCAAAAATTATCGATCTGGTTGTCGGCCCATGAGGTGCCCTGATAAAGGCGGTCGATCTCTCCCGCTTCGGCTACGAAAATCTTTGTCTTTACATTTTTCTTTGTGAAAACCGAATCGATCTTTCGGGTCACACTTGCGATCTCGCTATTGTAATACGGGGAGCCTTCCTGAGAACTCTTACCCTGCTTGTTTGCTACCCAATCCCATTGTGGCTCGTTAATAGGACTCACATACTCGAAATGGAGTCCCTGCTTATCAAAATGTAGCATCACGTTAGCCAGGAAATTAGCAAACGCGGTATAATTATCCGGTTTGAGATTGGCATGTCCGTCTTTGGTCGCTTTTAACGATTTAAAACCCTTTCCATTTTCATTCATGAATACAGGGGGGCAATTGACAAAGGCAATCAGGGTAGGTACGCCGAAATCCTTTGCCTTTCGTAGAAACCACTGGTAGCCTGATTGTTTGGTAAAGTCGTATTTTCCATTGGCATCCAGGAAGCACTCGACCCGGTTGTTGAATCTTGAGACGTAACTGGAGTCACCTTGTTCATAGGTGCCTGCTCCTAAGTTAAAACGATACGACGACAGCGCTATCCCTTTGGGATTCCCTTGTTTATCCATTTCGGAGCTGAACAATAACTCGGCTATGCGATCTTTCTTTTCCTGAGGCCACGTCTTCCCAATAACCTCTGAATTCCAGGCNCCTGATGCACCGAAGTCATGAATTTTTTGCTTCTTATTTTGATAGTTGATGGTGAAAGTGGTTTGTGCGCTTATGCTCTGGAGTAGCATGCCACAAGCCACCAAAGTCATGCTTAATACTTTTATATTCATGTTGGAAATTGGCTTAGAACTTGACAGGTTCAAAGTTAGCGTATTTATTCGTTTATCACCATGAATCACTCTTGAACAAATTGCAACAATGTAAAAAAAACCCTACTTTTGACTCGCATCATTTTAAGATTAATAGTGGACAAGATAAGTCTAAAATCAGACATTCTAAAGACCAGACACCATTTTGAAATTCTTGATGGATTAAGAGGAATCGCAGCTTTGGCTATCGTGATTTTCCATTTTATGGAATGGGTTTATCCGGACTATCACCAAAACTATATAGGTCATGGCTTTTTAGCCGTAGACTTTTTCTTCTGCTTATCCGGATTTGTTATTGGGTATGCATACGACAACCGTATCGGGGAAATGGGAGTTATAGAATTTTTTAAATCAAGGCTGATAAGACTGCATCCTTTAGTTATTTTAGGAGCAGTATTAGGCATATTGGGTTTTCTCTTTGACCCCTTTTCCGGTCAATCAGAATTATATAGTACTGGTAAACTTATTCTGCTATTTATTTGCACAGCCTTTCTTATCCCTTTTCCTGTAATGGAAGATCGTGGTTTTAACTTATTCGGTTTAAATGCTCCTTCGTGGTCTTTATTTTGGGAATATGTTGCCAATATTATTTATGCATTTATACTTTGCAGGATTCACCGCCGCTATTTGGCTATTTTAGCTATAGTTGCAGCGGTTGCTCTTTGCTTTGTCAGCTTTCATGCAGGCAACCTCCTGGGCGGATGGTCAAGAGATAATTTTTGGGATGGGGGTGTTCGAATCTCTTACTCATTTTTAGCCGGACTACTCATTTATCGGTTTAACTGGATTGTTAAAAACCAACTTGGTTTTATAGGCCTGGCTATCCTATTGTCTTTTGCATTTATTATGCCTTCTTTTAAATGGAACTGGCTGACAGAATCATTGGTTGTACTATTTTATTTTCCATTCATTGTAGCGTTGGGAGCCGGTTCAACGCTTTCTATAGGATCAAAATCACTTTGCACGTTTTCCGGAAAGATTTCGTATCCCCTTTATATGACACATTATACTGCAATATGGATATTTGGACATTATTATACTATTAACAAACCTACATCCGGTGAGCTATCAATTGTTGTACTATCAGGAGTAATTCTATTGGTTGGCTTCGCATATTTAGTAATGGTTCTTTATGATATTCCTGTTAGAAGATATTTAACTACTAAAAGACAACAATAATCAGAATAATAACTCGTAAAACCAGAAAGTCAACTTATCCGGATAAATAAATTTCAAGTATTTAAATTTATTTCATTTTATACTTATCTTTGAATTAGGACTCTGGAGTTAGCTTTAACTGCCTAAAAAACTGATGACTCCTACTTCAAACTACAGTTTCCCCATGACTTTCCACAGCATATTACATAAAAGCGTTAACGTCATTATCAAGGAGAAAACTCCTGTAGCGCCTGATTTTCTTGTAGACTTAAACCTTGACCAGATCATAAACACCATCACAACAGGTAAAGAAGAATATAATTTAAAACAGTATTATTTTACCCCTTTAAGCGACCTCGATATCATCAGGTATCGTCATGAAATATTGCAGGATCTTGAAAATCCCATTCTGTTTGAGTACCTGAAATCATTTGCAGCAGGTATGAGAGCAATGCGCGAAGATCTTGTTCAAAAAGAAAAGCTTTATTACAAATACCAGTATAAACAATTGTTTTTAGATTCAGCGAAAATTTACTGTGAAGCAGTGAAAACACTTGGAGATGATTTATCTGAAGTCAATTTAAAATCTCAGGGTTTATTGTCTTTTCTAGAGTATTTGAAAAATTATATTCAATCCCATAGTTTTACAAAGCTATGTGCTGAGACGAATAAAATTATAAACGATTTGTCCACAATCAGATATTGTTTAACTTTCACTGATCTCCAGGTAGAGGTTCACAAATATGAATCGGAAACCGATTTTAGCACAGAAATTGAGGAAGCATTCGCAAAATTCAAACAAGGTGCAGTAAGCGATTATAAGGTTAAGTATTCTCATCTTCTGAAAATGAACCACGTGGAAGCGAAAATACTGGAAAGAGTAGCCATGTTGTATCCCAATATATTCATGGATCTTGACACCTTTTGCGTTGAATACCTGGATTACGCAGATAAAACAATCGTCATCTTTGACAGAGAAATACAGTTTTACATATCATATCTGGAATATCTGGCAATATTCAAACAGGAGGGCTTTAAATTTTGTTACCCGGAGTTTTCCAATCCCCAAAAGGGAGTTTATGACTATGAAGTGTTTGATTTAGCGCTCTCATATAAACTTATCAATGAAAAGTCTTCTGTTGTTCTTAACGATTTTTACCTTGAAAATAAAGAACGCATACTTGTTGTCTCTGGTCCTAATCAAGGTGGTAAAACAACCTTTGCCCGAACTTTTGGTCAGCTTTTTTATTTGGCCAGCCTTGGATTACAGGTTCCGGGTCGTAAAGCGCAACTTTTTTTGTTCGATAACCTCTTTACTCATTTTGAAAAGGAAGAAAACATCCAAAATCTTCACAGTAAATTAGAAGATGAACTGGTCAGAATTCACGACATTTTCGACCAGGCCACCCCTGACAGCATCATCATTATGAATGAAATTCTAACCTCAACAACCTTACAAGACGCTGTTTTTCTAAATAAAAAGATAATGGAAAAAATAATCCAATTAGATTTATTGTGCGTTTGGGTGACTTTTATTGATGAGCTAGCTTCATTTAGCGAGAAAACAGTAAGTGTTGTTACTTCGGTAGTTCCCGAAAATACAGCATTACGGACTTATAAAATAGTCAGAGGACCAGCCAATGGCCTAGCTTACACCCTATCCATGGTTGAAAAATATCAACTGACCTATGAAGTTTTAAATCAACGCATAAAATCATGAAAGCATTTCTGATGTTTGAAAACTCCAATTTCTCTATGCAGCAGAAATTACCATGGAATGAAAAAGCATTGATCCAGGATCTTGAATTAAACACCCTTTTCAATGGAATGGCACAAGGTGACAATTTTATTGCTGAAGTAGCAATGAAAGCTGTTTTGTCCGGTGTATATAACGATGTAAATACAATATTGTATCGTCAGAATATCCTTAAAGACAGCCTGATAAATGCTTCAATTATCAAGAAAATGTACAAAATTTCAGTTGAGGCCATTGAAAGCAATAAAAAGTCATACTTGTCCGAGTTCAGCCTTTGTTACCCTACTACTACTTTACAAAATGCAGTTGGAGTGATGCAGTTGTTTGTTAAATTTTTGCAACAACTCAGAACTATAGCTGACAATTATTCCGATAATTTTCACTCAGAGGGTTTTACTATGTTGTTCGCGATGTTAAAAAGAGAACTCGACGATGAATTTTTTAACAGAGTAAAAAACCATCTACAGGAACTAAAATTAGAAAATGGTATTTTGCTCAGTGCAGGATTGGGAAAAGGGAATACGGGTACACATTTGATTTTGCATCGATTTCTGGTAAAAAGAGAGAGTTGGTTTAGGCGTCTTTTTCCTAAAAAATCATCCTCTTACTCTTTTAGTATCTATCACAAGGATGATAGAGGCATGAGAATTTTATCTGATATGAAAGGCGAAGGGGTTAACCTGGTCGCCAATGCGCTTGCTCAATCTGCAGACCATATTAATAGTTTTTTCACTATGTTACAGACTGAATTGGCGTTTTATATGGGTTGCCTGAATTTGCATGAACAACTCACCCAAATGGGAGAACCAACTTCATTCCCCTCTCCTTTAGCTAAAGAGCTACACAAACATTCTTTTGAGGAATTACACGACACCTGCCTTGCTTTAACCTTGAAACAAAAAACTGTGGGTAATACTACCAATGCTGATGACAAGACTTTGGTGTTGATTACCGGTGCCAATAAGGGAGGTAAATCTACTTATTTGAGAAGTATTGGTTTATCACAGTTGATGATGCAATGTGGAATGTTTGTGTCTGCTATTACTTACCAGTCTTCTTTGTGCGATTCTCTTAATACACACTTCAAAAGGGAAGAGGACATAACCATGAAAAGCGGAAAACTTGATGAAGAATTGAGCAGGATGAACGATATCATAAACCATCTGACACCAAGTTCCATCGTGCTTTTTAATGAGTCTTTTGCAGCAACCAATGAAAGGGAAGGATCAGAAATAGCAAGACAGATCGTCAACGCTTTATTAGAAAAACGCATCCAGGTTTTTTTCGTAACGCATTTATATGATTTTGCTAATAGTATCTACGTCAGAAAGCTGGCAAACGTTATCTCACTTCGTGCCGAGAGGCAAAATGATACAAGCCGAACATTTAGATTAATAGAAGCAGAGCCACTGAAAACAAGTTATGGCGAAGATTTGTACAATAAAATATTTTGAATTGGATTTTCATTCAATTATTTCGTCAGACCCTTGTGCAGTGTGCATCAACAGGTCATCATCCGTATAGTGTGCACTATCGCAAGTCAACTATCACTGAAGATCCTTTCATCCCATTGTTGAAAGGTAAAGAAATATCCTTTTTGTACACAAGTCTATTTTTTTTAATAATTACTGAGATGTTCGAACTGGTCTGAGCGGGATCAGAAACAGAAACCAACGTCACGTTCTTCAACATCAATGCACAAGGTTTGTCAACTGTTATGGAAAGATCGCCATGGGTCAGAGTTCCAGCCTGATAGAAAATTATTTCAAAAATATCCAATGGTTTGTGAAAAACAGCTTGTATGGCAGTACTATTTTCAAGAATTTCAATTGCCGATAAATCATAAGCCTGGGCTTTTTCTTTTGAATCAATGCCTGGAACGACAACGTAACTGTAAGCCGCGTTGGTGGGATTCGGTCCATGATCTACCCAAAGCGTAAAAACATCACCGGATATATTGGTCATTGACCCATTCTGATTTATGTCGCGCCATCTTCCAGTCTGGGATTTCATGGTATAGCTGATGTTTCCCTGATTTGGAAAGTAATATCCAATGTTTCCGTTTCGGATATAATGGAGGTTTGAATTCGTGTAAGCTGATATGCTATTGCGTTGCATGGTTTCCGAAGATTGGCCAACTTCGGAATAATATGAAGGCTTTCTCAGCTTAGACTGGTTGATGGTGGTCCGTACATCCAGACCACCGTTATCGGTAATACCCGCTCCCAGGCAAACAATTTCATCATCAAAAAAGAACCAGCTTTTTTTTGCCTTGGTTGTCCCCTCGTTCAAATCCACTACAGCGGCACCATACATTCCATCTGAAACCCCTCCCACAAAAGTAGTAAGGCCATAATTTGTTCCCCAGTTTGTCCGGGTGGGGAAAATATTTGTATATGGGAATGTGGATCCGGGGATCATCGACCAGTCCCAATAGGGCATGATATTTTTATATTCGTTCCCGTCAACAGAAATAAAATTCGCCCCGTACGAAAAATAATTGCCCATCAGGTTCTCTCCGTTACCCGATTCTGCCTCGACGGTCCGGGTCGATGTATTTCGAACGGAAAAAAGATAGCCGCTACGGGCATGCTGTGTATAATCGGAATTCCAGTAATGCTTCATAAACTTCCTTACATTGTAATTTGCAGGCTTAGTCCCTTTCATACGCTCCAGTGCATCACGGTAAATAGGTTCATGGATCGAGTCAATTTTGAAATCGATCAGGTACTGAAGATAATTTAAGTTGGCATTAAGAGCATTGCTGCGGCTCACTTCCCGACCCATAACACTGAAATCCCAGGAACTTCCCCTTATAGAGGAAATCTGGATCTCACGGATAAAGCTGATAATCTTTTTGAAATTTCCACTGTTTACATCGAAAGATGCTGATGTGCCTGATAAATAAGTGGCCAGTTTCAAAAGTCCATCACAAAATACCTCCCCATAACTGGATATTTGAATTTGTGGCCCATGGTCCTGATATACCCCGTCACTTTTGATATTAACAGCAAGTATTTCTTCCAGCCGGTCGCGTGTAGCTTCCAATAAGGCGCAGTTTTCGGTAAGCAACCCCCTGTATATATAATGTCGGGCAATGTCAATAGCATTGGCCCCGGTACTGTGAGATGTAATATCTTTTATTGCCTGCGGCTTGAATAAGGAAAGAATTTTCTGTTCATTAATACCTTCTGCAGAAGACCTAGGGATAAAACCTTCGAAATCACGCATCAAAATAAGAATTTCTCCCAGTCTTTGTGGAAAATAAATTTCGTTGTACCACCAATTGGGGTCCACGGTCCTGGAATTATACCAAAACTCCAATCCTTTTTTAACTGCATTTTTATAGGCGTTATCGTTGTACCTGGGATGGTTTGGCTCCGAAACAGCGGCGGCGAAATTTTGTAGTCTGATAAGGTGGTCGCCGAATTTACCCGTCCCTACAGATTCAGACAAAGCTCCATAGGAAATATCATTCCAACTTCCATCCGGGCTCTGTGATGCCAGCCAGCTATCCATCGTCCCAACATTCGTAATATAGGATCTTTGATCTTTCTGAATTCGCTCTATTACAGTTGAAAAATCACATGTCTGACCATTGGTAGTTCCCAAAAGAACTGCAAATACAATTGTAACAACAAAAACTACTTTCATTTGGAAGCAAAAATCGAATTTTGTCTTTTTCATTTTATTGTTTAATTGGATTATTCTTTAACGGTAACTTTTCAGTCTCTAAAATTAAAGATTAAATTTCAAGTCAAATCATTTTATGTTGACTTTGCATTATTTCAGTAAATTTGAAAAAGAATAGTGGCTGACTCGAATAATTTCCAAAATTCATATTCATAAAGAAGATTACTTTTGTGTGAAATAATAAAACAAACTTATATGATAACTCTAAAAAGAATAATCCTTGTTTTTCTGATTGTTCTAAGCTTCGCTTTTACTTCTCAAGCTCAAAGTAAGATTACCAATTTACCTGCTTCCAAAACAAGTCTGAAAACACAACCTCTGACCTCTTTTGTTGATCCATTAATTGGTTCGGGAGGTCACGGACATGTATTTGTTGGAGCCAGTGTTCCTTTCGGAGCGGTCCAGCTGGGACCCGACAATATTGATAAAGGCTGGGATTGGTGTTCCGGGTATCATTATTCCGACAGCATCCTGATCGGGTTTGCGCACACTCATTTAAGCGGCACCGGATGTGGAAGCCTGGGTGACATTCTTATTATGCCATTCACCGGTAAAGTGAAAACAGATAAAGGCACACAGGAAAATCCTGAACTTGGTTACGCTTCCCATTATTCACACAAAAACGAAAAGGTGAGGCCCGGTTTCTATGCCGTCAAGTTACAGGATTATAACATTGACGTTAAGCTTACCGCCTCTGAACGGGTAGGTTTTCATCAGTATAATTTTAATAATGCCAAACAGGCTCATGTGATCATTGATCTGAAAGAGGGAATTAGCGATAAAGCCACCGAAACATATATTGAGCAAACCGATGCTCACACCCTGCAAGGATACCGTTTTTCGAAAGGTTGGGCAAACGACATCCGGGTTTATTTTGCTATTGTCTCATCTGAACCCATCAATAAGTTCGATGTCTATAATGAACAAAATCTTTTAAGTGAAAAAAAAGGTAAGGGAATTGCCATAAAAGGATTGATCAGTTTTGATAAGACACCCCAATCGTTAAAACTAAAAGTGGGTATATCACCTGTAAGCGCTGCTAATGCGCTTGCCAACATTCAGGCTGAAATCCCGGGTTGGGACTTTCAAAAGGTTGCCGATGCTGCAACAGAAAAATGGAACAAGGAACTTGCCAAAGTGAAGATTGAAACAAAGGATTTATCGGGCAAGAAGATTTTTTATACTGCCTTGTATCATACGATGATAGATCCTTCAATGTTCAATGATCATAACGGAGACTATCGTGGTACAGATAAGAAGGTTTACACCAATGCTCCCTTTACCAATTATACTGTTTTTTCTTTGTGGGACACCTATCGTGCTATTCATCCTCTCTACAATATCATTCAAACAGAAAAGGTGGGCGACATGATAAACTCGATGCTGGCTATTTATCAGCAACAAAATATGCTACCTATCTGGCACTTGCAAGGATGTGACACATGGTGCATGCCCGGAATGAGTGGCGTACAGGTAGTCGCAGAAGCTTATCTGAAAGGAATAAAAGGATTTGACCCCGAGACTGCGTTCAAAGCCATAAAAGGAACGACCAATTCTGATGTGTTGGGCTTGAATTATGTTAAGAATTTGCAGTATATCCCCTGTGACAAAGTAGAGGAGTCTGTAGCCAAGGCGATGGAATATTCAATCAGCGACGGGAGTGTATCACTTATGGCTTCGAAAATGGGTAAAACAGATGAGGCAGCATATTATCTGAAACGGTCTCGTAACTACCGTCTTTATTTTGATCCTGTTAGCAAGTTCTTTCGTGGCAAGCGTACCGATGGCAGTTGGAACCCTGTATTCAATCCTTTGAAATCATCTCACCCATGGATTGACGACCTGAGTGAAGGAAATCACTGGCAGTATATCTGGCTGGTTCCCCAGGATGTAGAAGGATTAATTCAGCTGCAGGGTGGTGAAAAGGCATTCATAACCCGCCTCGATTCATTGTTTAGTATTAAGGCTGAATACGACCCAAAGGCTCCTCCTGATATCGCCGGCCTCATCGGACAGTATGCGCATGGAAACGAACCGGGTCACCATACTTCATATCTCTATGCTTATGCAGGGCAACAGTGGAAAACTGCTGAAAAGGTGCGTTACATCATGAACGAAATGTATCATGCCGATCCTGATGGCGTTAGCGGGAATGAGGATTGCGGACAGATGAGTGCATGGTATATCTTCTCATCACTTGGATTTTATCCTGTCTTCCCGGCAAATGGCGCTTATGTATTAGGCAGTCCTTTATTTGATAAAGCTACTATTAACCTTCAGAATGGGAAACATTTTACCGTTGAAGCCATCAACAATAGCAAGGATAATATTTATATCCAACATGTAGATCTCAATGGTAAAAATTATGACAAGAGTTATATTTTACATTCCGACATTATGAGTGGCGGTATCTTAAAGATCTTCATGGGAAACAAACCCAATACGCATTTTGGTGAATTGATTACAAATCGTCCAAAATCAATTTATAACTGAAAAAATGATGGTCGAATAGGCAGGGGCATTAAATCATTTTAATATCCCGATGATATGTATTCTAAAGAAGATATTGGAGGTATTATCAGGAGTGTGACAACGACGATTTTAGCCTTGTCGAAGACATTACCCGGGGTTGAAAAGTGACTTCAAGATTAGTCAACAAATTGCTGATATTCTTCTCCTTAGCAATTTGTTGAAAACATATTCTACTCCCCTGCATAAAATTGAAAAACTATTCGTTCTTTTACTTTTTATAAACATCAACCCGACAAGAGTGAATACTAGGTGGATATCAAAACTATATATATTTTTCGCGATTTCTTTGACGCTAACGGCCTGCCTAAGCAAGGAAAAAAGAAAGAGTTTTTTACCTCAAACAAAAACCTGCTTCGAACAACACCGGTTAACAAAAGCACAGGACGCGGCCATCCGCATTGAAATTCATGCCAAAGCCAAGGCTGCCAGGTTGGATTCCTTGTTTCAAAAGAAATATACCCGACAAGGGTTTAATGGCACGGTACTCATTGCCCAGAAAGGGGTGACGATTTATGAAAATGCATTTGGATACCGTGATATTATTTCAAAGACTCCACTTACGCTGAATAGTGCTTTCCAATTGGCATCCATCAGCAAGACCTTCACGGGAGTAGCCATTTTAATGATGATCCAGGAAGGAAAGCTCAGTCTGAATGACTCCATTCAACAGTATCTGCCAAGATTTCCTTACCACGGCATCAAGATCGCCGATTTATTGAGTCACCGGAGCGGATTGCCCAACTACCTCTATACATTTGAAGAAAAGCGAATGTGGAATGAGGCCCCCCCCACCAACGATAGCATCCTAAAATGGTTCTGTGAAGCCAATCCGACACCCGCGCCCTATGGGAAACCTGGAAAACATTTTAGTTACAACAATTCAAACTTTGTACTGCTTTCATGTATCCTGCAGAAGGTGAGCGGAATGCGCTATGCCGATTTCATAAGAACACGAATCTTTGAACCGCTTGAAATGCATCATTCCTACATTGATACCCCTGCATCGGATTCACTGAAGGAACTCCGCACCTCGGGGCACAATGGCAACCGGATGAACCGGCGCGACTTTTATGATGGGGTTTATGGCGACAAGGGGGTTTATTCGACCGTTGAAGACATGGCCAAATGGTACTATGCACTCAAAAACAACTGCCTGCTCAACAAGTACTGGCTCAAACAAGCCTTTACTCCACGCAACCTTGAGAAAAAAAGCACACACAACTATGGCCTTGGTTTCCGGCTCAAGACCAAAAGCAACAACATGAAAAAAGTTGAGTATGTTTACCACACCGGTTGGTGGCAAGGTTATTCAACCATTTTCTGGTACAGTCCATCGAATGACTACATCATCATTATACTGAGCAACAAACACAGCAATAGCGCATACGATATCAAAATGGCCATTTCCATACTCGAAGGAGGCCATAAAGAGGAAGATATCTCAGCCAATGAAGACATTAACACATTTTAATGTTTAAATAAACATATTCTTCTTCTAATTGATCATATTATCAAATGTTTGTATATTGCAAGCTTATTTTATGAATTCAAAAAATTGACATCTAACTGATTAACAATATCATACCCTAACCGATGAAAAAGTTATCTATTTTAGCAACCGGAATACTTCTGGTATTTTTGATCGCATGTAATTCAAATTCAGGAAAAAAGAAATCCATGGACACCGCTAAAGACCTGGCCTCAAATCCTTTTATGCATGCCAGCACACTGCCTTTTCAGGCACCTGATTTTAAAAAAATCAATAACCGTGATTTTGAACCCGCCTTTGAAGAAGGTTTAAAAGAGCATTTATCAGAAATTGATAAAATTGCCAACAATTCTGAAGCGCCCACTTTTGACAACACACTGGTGGCCATGGAAAAGAGTGGCCAACTTCTTCGTCGGGTCAATGGAGTTTTCAACATGCTTTCAGGAGCCAATACCGATTCTGTTTTGCAGAAGTTGAGTGAAGAGATTGCACCTAAACTGGCAGCCCAGCAAGATGCAGTTTTTCTGAACCAAAAGCTTTATGAAAGAATCAAAACACTCTTCCAAAAGAAAGATGAACTCAAACTGGACAAGGAATCAGCACGATTGCTCGAATACTATAATATTCAGTTTATCCGTGCAGGTGCAAACCTTTCCGATGAGAACAAAACAAAGTTAAAAAAACTCAATGAAGAAGAAGCGGGTCTTGGAGCAAAATTCACCAACCAGTTGCTGGCAGCAGCTAAAGCAGGCGGTTTAGTGGTGAGCAACAAAGATGCTTTAAAAGGTCTTTCTGATGGCGCTATAAAATCGGCTGCACAGAATGCTACCAGCGCTAAGGAAAATGGGAAATGGTTACTTTCTCTGCAAAATACCACACAACAACCTGCTCTCCAATCATTGGAAAACAGAGATACACGTCACCAATTATTTGAAGCCTCATGGAACAGGGCTGAAAAAGGAGACAAAAACGATACCCGTGCAACCATTCTACGGTTAGCAGAAATCCGTGCTGAGAAAGCCGGTTTATTGGGATTCAAAAATTATGCCGCCTGGAACCTGCAGGATCAAATGGCAAAGACACCGGAAGCGGTTCAAAGTTTCTTACAGAAACTAATACCCGCAGCCACAGCCAAAGCACGTAAAGAAGCGGCCGATCTTCAGGCTGTTATCAATAAAGAAAATGGCGGATTCCAACTGGAACCATGGGACTGGGATCATTATGCAGAAAAGGTTCGTAAAGCTCGATACGATTTAGATGAGAATCAGGTTAAACCTTATTTCGAATTATTCCACGTATTAGAGAACGGTGTGTTTTATGCCGCAAACCAATTGTATGGATTAACATTTAAACAAAGAAAAGACATCCCGGTTTACCAGGATGACATGCGCGTTTACACAGTTTATGATAAAGACGGCAGCGAACTCGGTTTATTTTATTGTGACTATTTCAAACGCGACAACAAATCAGGTGGCGCATGGATGAGCAATGTAGTTGAACAATCAAAATTGCTGGGAACAAAACCGGTGATCTACAATGTCTGCAACTTCACAAAACCGGCTCCCGGTGAACCTGCGTTAATTAGTTATGATGATGTAACCACCATGTTCCATGAATTTGGACATGGCTTGCATGGTCTCTTTGCCAGCCAAACCTACCCCAGTATATCGGGCACCAACGTGGCCAGGGATTTTGTGGAACTGCCTTCGCAGTTTAATGAGCATTGGGCCATTGAGCCAAAAGTTTTCCAACATTACGCCGTGCATTACAAAACGGGGGTTGCGATGCCTCAGCTTCTGGTTGATAAAATCAAGAAATCACAGGAATTTAATCAGGGATACGCATTGACAGAGATTCTGGCAGCTGCTGACCTTGATATGGAATGGCATACCATTCCGGCTGGCACTAAGATAAAATCAGCCGACGATTTCGAAGCTACTGCCTTGAAACGCACCCATCTTGATCTTCCTCAGGTTCCGCCACGCTACCGCTCCAGCTACTACCTTCACATTTGGGGCAATGGATATGCTGCAGGCTATTATGCCTATTCATGGACTGAAATGCTGGAAGACGATGCCTTCAACTGGTTTAAAGAAAATGGCGGCATGACACGCGCAAATGGACAGCGTTTCCGTGATATGATCTTATCACGCGGAAACACAGAAGACTACAACAAAATGTTTTTTGACTTCCGTGGACACAAACCAGACATACAACCGATGCTGATCAATCGGGGTTTAATAGCGAAATAAAACCAGGCTCACTGTTTTTTAGAAAGAAGATTTTTACAGAGAATCACTGTTAATGGGCTAATATGCAATTATGAAAATTTGTCTCAATAATTGCATATTAGCCCATTAACAGTGATTTTTTATTTTATTTCTGTTTTAGATTCTGAAACTGTTTAAATTTCCCCGTAGGGGATAAATATCAATAGAAACATTCACATAATATATCTTTTCCCCGTAGGGGATAAACATTTATGTTAATGCCCTACGGGCAAAAAAGAAGGGAGATACGTATTTCTATTGACATTTATGCCCTACGGGCAAAAGAAATAAAAAAATTAAACAGTTTCTCAATAAAGCAGAAATACCTTTTCCCGGATAATCCAAAGAATTCGCTTTCCATTTGCTTTGTAAACGCTTTTTAATAAAAAAATCAGGACTCTTTTCCCTGATGAGTTTCATTTTCTATCAGGATATTATAATATTTCTGAGCTTCCGGCGATAATATACCTTTTGCTGAGTTGTTAGTTTCATCTATGACTCTAACAGCATCAAAAACATTAGGAGAATCAGATTTTGAATCCAATATCATAAATATAAGCTGTGGTGTTGGAAACTTATTAGCTGAGCTTGTTGTTATAAATTTTGCTTTATATGGGCCCGGGTTCAATGCTTTAACAAAATATCTTTTGCCCTGTTCCAGTGTTATTTCGGCACAATGTCTCATAGTAAACTGAGTTGCCAAATCAAAAGAGGTGTAACCATTCCCATTAAATCTCACAACATAGCTATCCTCTGCTAATTTGGCTGACTGATACCCACCACTAAAATTAAATTCGTGATAAGTAGTAGCACAACTTGTTAAACAAATTGCAAGAAATAAAAGAAAGGATTTTTTAAAAGTTAATTTCATCATATAATAATTGATTTTTTAAAACACGATAGATATTTCTTTCCAAATATACTGAGAAACTGTTTAAATTTCATTTCTTCTTTTTTTGGATTTAAAGGGGTCATACCAATATATTTAAATTTTTAAAACTTAGGAACATATTGGGTCCAGACCCCCTTAATTACAATACTAAAATAAATGAATTAATCTTAACATTTTGTTGTTTTTAAACAAATATGATGTAATTTTATAGTCTGGAATTAAAGGGATTAATGGTTTGTCAATCCTTATCCCAATTATCCCTCAGAATGTTTCCGGATCACCGTTAAAACAGTCTCAAAAATCCCCCCCCAACAGGCAAGCATATTCCCAAATAACTTAGGTAATATTTCCATATGACTTTCTTAAAACCCATATCGAAGCCATATTAAAGCCATATTAAAGCCATATTGGTCCCAACTATTGTGATATGAGATCGACATGGCTTCAATATGGCTTTAATATGGCTTCGATATGACATTAATTTAAGTCATATGAGAATATTAGGGGAGTATTTTGGGAATATTCACCGGATTTAACAAAGAAATTTTGACAACTTTTTCGGAATGTTTAAATCCGCCATGGTGAAAAAAACTATTACAGAAAACTTCAGTATAGCTGGAGCCTTAGACAAATAAAAGTACTGCAATTTCAAGGATATTCCAAATTTATTTTTATAATTTCTTCTCATGACACCCAATGACATGTTAAATAATATTGGAGAATAATTGGATCAGTCACTATTAATTTCATTATCAATAATACAAAACCATGCATAATTGGGACTGACCCAATATATCACTCACAATGAATGATTTACTAAACATTTAGCCACCCTTAAAGTGTATATTAAAATAAGATTAATCTATTCAATGCAATAAAATGAACACTTTCTCCGTATAATAACACAAACACCATAACCAACTATACAAGTCAATGAGCTTAAACCTTCTTCTAATTATCATTTTTACTTTTTTCCTGTACGCGCATGGAAAAATTATGAAAAAGCCGGCCATAGGTTGCAAATTGATTGGATTAGTTACCATTAAATTTAGCTAACGACAATATCAATAATATGAAATCAAATCGATTTAAAAATCTCATTCTGGTAGTCGGAGGGTTACTTTCATGCATTCCATTCTGGTTATTTGCGCAGGAAACCCTTATCTCCATTGACGCTTCTAAAATCGAAAATAGAATTTCTCCCCTTTTGTACGGTTCTTGTATAGAAGATGTTAATCATGAGATATATGGGGGACTTTATGACCAGAAAATATTCGGAGAAAGTTTTGAAGAACCCACACCTGGATTTAAGTTTGACAATTTCACAGCCTATGAAGGTTTCTGGCGTATAGAGGATGGAATATTGGCAGTACCTGCCAGTGCAGGTGCCAAGCTGGTTTATAACACAATCATTGCAGACAATAGCTCTGTAGAAACAGACCTGAAGTTTGATAAAAACAGCAGTGGAAATGCCGGTTTGTTGGTGCGTGTAAACAATCCCGGAAAAGGAGCCGATGAGTTTGATGGATACGAAATAAGCCTTTCCTCAGATGGAACAAAAATCGTGTTAGGAAAACACAAGCATAACTGGCAACTAATAAATGAAGTTCAGGTAAGTTGTTCTCCCCTGGAATGGAATCGTTTAAAGGTTAAGATGGAGAATCAAAAACTTGAAATATACCTCAATGGGAAAAGTATATTGACCTATGAAGATAAATCAGCTCCATTGTTAACCGGTAAAATGGCATTGCGTACATGGAATGCAGATGTTAGTTTCCGAAATCTGATTATTGAAAAAGACCAGAAAAGTCAAACGCTCTCTTTTACCGGAAAAACAGGGATGCCTGTTAGTAATCAGTGGGATGCAATCCAGTCGACAGACGCGAAAGCACTCTTTGTTCATGATGTAAATGAGGCCTATAACGGAAAATGTTCACAAATGATCCAGTTAACAACTGGTTCCGGTAATGTTGGTGTAAGCAATCAAGGGCTTAACCGTTGGGGTATTGCAGTTACAAAAGGGCAGCAATTTAAGGGTCGACTTTACCTGAAAGGTTTACAACTCAAAGGCCCGGTCATGGTGGCTTTGCAAAGTGCAGACGGTCAACAACAATATGCTGTCCAGGAATTTAAGAAAGTCACCGATCAATGGGAAAAATATACTTTCACGCTTACTTCAAATGCCACTGACCCAAAGGCCCGTTTTGCCATATATATCCAAAAACCAGGTAAACTGTGGATTGACCAGGTTGTCCTGATGGGCAAAGGGACCGAACAATTTCATGGTCTACCGTTTAGAAATGATATCGGGCAGGCGATGGTTAATGAAGGTTTGACTTTTGTACGTTATGGCGGGTCGATGGTAAATGCACCTGAATACAGGTTTAAAAAAATGATAGGAGATCCGGATAAACGGCCTCCTTACAATGGCAATTGGTATCCCTATTCAACCAATGGTTTTGGAATTGAAGAGTTCCTGAAATTTTGTAATGCAGCAAAATTTGCGTGTGCCTTTGCCATTAATATCGATGAGACGCCCCAGGATGCAGCAGATATGATCGAATACCTGAACGGGCCGGTAACTTCACCCTGGGGGAAGAAGCGTGCTGATAATGGTCATCCGGAATCATACCAGCTCAAATATATCGAAATTGGAAATGAAGAGGTGATCGGTAGCGATGACCGTAAAGGTTATGAGAATTATATAACACGATTCAATCTTTTGTACAACGCCATTACAAGCAAAGATCCCTCAATAGTTCTTATCCAATCTGCATGGTGGCGACCTCAGTCATCAAACATGGAAATGGTGTTTAAGGCTTTGAATGGAAAAGCAGCCTATTGGGACTATCACCCCTGGGCTGATGATCTTAATTCAGGAAAAAACGTTGAAAAGGAATTAAAACAGATGCAGGAATTGTTCCTTAAATGGGACCCCACTACCAAAATGAAATGTGCCATCTTTGAAGAAAACGGTAATTTGCACAACATGCAAAGAGCCCTGGGACATGTCACCATACAAAATGCAGTCAGGCGGTTCGGCGACTTTGTCTTCACTTCATGTGCTGCCAATGGATTACAGCCTTATCTGCAAAATGACAATGGCTGGGATCAGGGGCAGGTATTTTTTACACCATCACAGGTTTGGGGTATGCCTCCCTATTATGCTCAGCAAATGGCTTCCGAAAATCATAATCCGTTGCGTGTTTACAGCAATGTAGAGGGTTCTTTGGACGTTACCGCAACACGTGACGAAAAAGGTTTACAGTTGACTGTCTTTGTTGTAAATACACAAAACCATTCCGTGTCAGCCAATCTGGCGATCTCAGGTTTTACGGATATAAAAAATGTAAAAGCTGTTTACTTATCGGGGAACCTGAACGACAGAAACACACCTGAACAACCCTTGAAAATTATTCCGATAAAAAAAGATTTGCAAATAAAAGAGGATATGAAATATGATTTCCCGCCATATTCATATACTATTCTGAAATTTGAAAAGTAAAAAGTTCATTATTTACAACTGTGTAAATTGATACTACAACTTTGACTATATATAATCTTGGACAAGACAATCCATATTCAGTTGACTATGTGTTTTTTAGTAAATTTGGAAAAGAATTGTGGCTGACCCTATTAACCATTCAATGTAGTTGATTACTTTCCTTTTAATTATATTTCTGGTGGGTTCATCTTTTTAGAGTTTAAAATCACTTTACCTTTATTTCATGCCATTGTGGATTTTCTCGATCGTTTCAAGGTGCTTATTCAGTATTGGTAAAGTCTTTAAGGCAAAGGCTTTTAAATCCGGATCTTTTAGGTTTTTAGCTGCTTTCTCAAAATCCTTGATATCCGCTTTATGATCGTCGACCATACTTTTGACATATGCTTTATCGAAGTCGGTACCGGATTTTGCAGACAGTTTATCCTTTGCATTCTGCTCGTCTTTGTCAAGGACACCCGGTAGCGTAATTCCTTTTGATTTAGCCAGGGCTTTTAGTTCGTCATTGACTTTTGAATGGTCATTTACCATCATAGCCCCATAATCTTTTACTTTCGCATTAACGGCTTTTTCCTGTGCCAGCTTACCCATTTCAACTTCGCCCATCCCGCCATTGGCTGCAGCTACAGCAAACTTGGCATCGTCTTTGTCAACAGCTACAATAGTAGAATCATTTTTAGCGACGTCAGCTTTTGTATCGTTCACGCTATTTGCCCCAGCCTTGCTGCCATTTGGACCTGAGCAGCTCTGTATTGAAAATGTTACCCATGCAATGAGGGTAACATAAATTAACTTTCTCATCTTTTTTTGTTTTAGGTTAAATAAGTTAAATAATAACAAATAATTTACACCTGATGTTTTCAGAAATCAGCTAAAAAACATCAATCTGGCCATAGTAATGAAATTCACTGGTAAAATCCTTATAATTTCCAATAATATGCAAGTGATTTCAATCGTCTGTAAGTAATTAATTTATAGTAAAAAGTACCATCCAGTACCGATTCTTTTTTTGAAATTAATTGTGTGACCCTCATTGATTCAAACTAATTTTCTTCGCTTTTGTTACCTTAAGAAAATATGATTTAATAAATGAAAAAGAAATATAAAATCCTTATTTGCATTGCAGCTTTGCTCATAAGCATTCGACTAATTTTACCGTATATTGTATTACATTATGCCAATAAAACATTGGCAAATATGAATGGATATTACGGCCACATTGAAGATATTGACTTATCCCTTTACAGAGGAGCATACATCATTAACGTTATTTATTTAAACAAAACTGATTCCGCAACAAAAAAACAAACAGATTTCTTTAAAGCAAAGAAAATTGATTTGTCAATTGAGTGGAGTGCAATTTTTCATGGCTCCATTGTTGGCAAATTGGAATTTGATTCACCAGTTTTAATTTTTACGAAAGATAAAACTGATTTGAGTGATGTGAAAAAAGACACTACTGATTTCCGCAAACTGCTAAAAGATTTCATGCCTCTTAAATTAAACCGGTTCGAAGTCTTCGATGGCGCTTTGCATTATGCTGACAATACGTCAAAACCAAAAGTTGATGTTGCATTAAAACGAACCCACATTCTTGCGCTCAATCTTACAAATGTTACGGATAAAAAAGCTGAACTCCCCTCCACAGTTACTGCAAACGCATCAGTTTATGAAGGCACATTGAAATTTGATATGAAATTAAATGCATTAAATAAAAATCCCACATTTGACTTGAATGCAGAAATAAAAAACACAAACCTTGTTTTGCTAAACGATTTTCTACAAGCATATGGCAATTTTGATGTACACAAAGGCACATTTGGATTATATACAGAAATGGCTGCAAAGGATGGTAAATTTAAGGGATATGTCAAACCTATAATAACAAATTTACAAGTGGTGGGACCTGAAGACAGGCATGATAAATTTTTGAATAAAGTATGGGAACAAATTGTAGGTGCTGCCGGAGTAATATTAAAAAACCAAAAGAAAGGCCAGTTAGCAACCAAGATTCCAATGGAGGGTGAATTTAAAAATCCGAAAACAAATATTGTTGATGCTATTTGGGAAGTCCTGCAAAACGCCTTTATACAGGCGCTCATTCCAAGCATAGACAACGAGATAAACATCAACTCGGTTAATAAAGCAACTCCACAGGATAAAAGAAACTTAATACAGCGCATTTTTTCTTCAGGAAAAAAGAAGGATCAGGATAAAAAAAAGAAATGAAGAAGCAGATCAAAGATATTCTTACCGTCTCAAAAACTGCACTCAAAAAATGGTGGGCAAAAGATCCATTTAAGGAAAGCGCTGCCATAGCTTACTATGCAATTTTTTCATTGCCCGGATTACTTGTTGTTATCATTACCGTTGCAGGATACTTTTTCGGACAAGATGCAGTCAAAGGACAAATCGTATCACAATTCACTTCCACAATGGGTGCAGATACATCTCAACAAATTCAAGACATCATTACAAAAGCAACCGAATCAAAAAATTCTTTTTTGGCAACTTTCATAGGAGTCCTGACAATTCTTGTAGGGGCAACGGGCGTGTTTGCACAATTTCAAAGTTCAATAAATACTATATGGGAAGTAAAAGCAGACGTAACCAAATCCGGCATTTTAAGTTTACTAAAAACGCGTTTGTTTTCATTCGGGCTTATAGTTGCCATTGCTTTTATATTAATTGTATCACTCGTGATTTCTGCAATGCTTTCTGCTTTAGGAACCTGGGTTACAAATTATTTTTCAGAATCCTTACTCATCATATTACAAGTCATCAATTCTGTTTTATCCCTAAGTATTCTTACAATATTGTTCGCAATCATGTTTAAATTTTTTCCCGATGCAAAAATAAAATGGCATCATGTATGGATTGGATCATTAGTAACTGCAATACTCTTTGAAACAGGAAAAACAGCTTTAGGACTATATTTTGGAAAAGCCGACCCCGGTTCAGGTTATGGAGCAGCAGGTTCAATTATTTTAATTATGCTTTGGGTTTCCTACTCCTCAATGATAGTTTTCTACGGAGCAGAATTTACACACGCCTACGCAAATTTTAAAGATGGTAAAATCGCACCAGATAAAAATGCCCAATCACAAATTAAGTTTTAGTGACCAAGATGACTGAAACTTAATAACCTATTTTTGTCCTACAATTAAAATGTGATCACAATAAAACTTAGGAAATAATTTAGGATTTGCTACTCTGTTAAATACGATAAGCTGTTTGGCTTTTCTGCTGATTATTCACCTATATAAATATTATTTACATTTTTTTGAAAGCATCTCGAGACAGTTTTAATGCTGTAGAACTTAGTGGCGTTTTATAGGAGGGCAAATGAGCTGACAAAATGCTCGACAAGTCTGTGATGCAAAAGCAGACTTATTAAATTGCTCTGACAACCATTTTTGTAGGAGATTTCAATATTGAATCCTTTAAGCTTTTACCGCCCATCTAAGTTTAGCTGAACGCGCGCGGGGATTGGTATTGCATTCCTGAACTGATGGCCGGATGGGGTCTCGAGCAACTTTGCTGTAAATACCTTCACGAAAGAAGCGCTGAAAAGATTTCTTCACGCGACGGTCTTCTCCCGAATGAAATGAAAGGATGGCTACCCGGCCACCGGCGGTAAGCGCATCGGGAAGCTTCTCCAGAAATTTATCCAATGCCCCGAATTCATCATTCACGGCAATCCGCAATGCCTGGAAGCAGCGTTGGCATGATTTCTTAATAT
>JGI24140J50213_10000158_pt1 | contig 31314 bp, 29 predicted proteins | sample BarGraIncu00222A_FD_50213 | JGI IMG/M metagenome (IMG submission 50213)
AGCCAAGCCAAGCCAAGCCAAGCCAAGCCTGATCTGATCGAGTTTTCTTATGTTCGGGACGCAGCGCTCGTCGGTCATCCCTCCGAGCAGCAGCGCTCGCCTTGACCCATCATCACCCGCCTCATAAGGTCAAATTCTGCTTGGAGGCCGCCGGCCGGTGAAAATTTCGTCCTGAATAGAGAGTTGGGTTCCGGGCTTTGCGCTCGCTGATCTGATTGGGCGGTTTTTCCGGAAGCGCGATGGCTTTAATCGCTATCGCGCTTTCGTTATTGTGTTGCGCAGGATCTCTTACGGAAAACGGGTGTCCGCTTTTCCGGATCATATTTCATGCGACAGCGGCATAGAGACCTCTCTCGAATTTGGCGAACAGCTTCAGGACCTGATCGTCGGCGAACGGCAGGAGTTGCGTCATGATCGTGCCGGTAACGCGCTTGTTCGGATCGAGCCAGAAGTAGGTATTGAACAGTCCGGCCCAGGCGAGGCTTCCCGCGCTGCGTCCGGCCGGGCCGGGTTCGGTGTTGATGTCGAACGACAGTCCCCATTTCTGGGTCATGCCGGGGAACAGGTTCGCGTCGTTCGAGCTCTCCGGGTGCACCGTCTTCAACGTGACCACATTGATATCGCCGATGTGGTTCTGCCGCATCAACGCCACGGTCTCGGGCTTCAGCACCTGCGCACCGTTGAACGTGCCTTCGTGCAGCAGCATCTGCAGAAACGCCATGTAGTTCCGCGGTGTGCTGAACAGCGCACCGCCGCCCATGAAGAATTCCGGCCGCTGCGGCATTTCGAAATCCATCGGCTTGAGCGAGCCGTCGCCTTGCCGGCTGAACATCGGCGCGACACGGGCCTTTTGCGAGGAACTGATCAGGAAGCCGGTATCGGTCATGCCGAGCGGCGCAAAGATCTTCTCCTTGAAATAGACCTCCAGCGACTGGTCGCTCACGGCCTCCACCGCCTTGCCGACCCAGTCCATATTGATGCCGTATTCCCAGCGATCGCCGGGATCGAACTCCAGCGGCGCGTTGAAGGTGGCATTCTTGCATTCCCCGATGAAAGGCGTTCCCGTGACCTTCTCAAACTGCGTCATCGGCTCACTCCAGAGACTGTAGGTGAAACCTGCAGTGTGAGTGAGGAGGTGGCGCAGCGTGATCGCTCGTTTCGCCGGGCGAAGCTTCGGTGCGCCGCTGGCGTCGAACCCCTCGAGCACCTTGGGCTGTTCCAGTTGCGGAAGCAGCTTGCCCATCGGCTGATCGAGTTGCAGCTTGCCCTGCTCGACTAGTTGCATGCAGGCGGCGCCCGTGATCGCCTTCGTCATCGACGCGATCCAGAACACGCTGTCCGCGGTAATCGAGGGGCCGAACGCCCCCTCGTAGACGATGCCCTTGTCGTTTGCCGCAATGGCGACGAGGCCCGGCACGGTCTGCGCATTGACCGCCTGGCGCAGCGCCTGATCGACTTCCCCAAGCGCGGGGCTTAGGGCCGGATCGGAAGCGGTGGCGGCCGCCGCACGTCCAACGATGATGTTTGCCATCGACGATGCCGCCGCCAAGGACGTCATGGTCTTCAAAATGGTTCGACGGTCTGGATTGATGTATCGCATTGTTTCCTCCCTGGCTGCTGTTGCTTTAATTGTTATTTAGGGTGGTTGGTCGGCGACCAACACCGCGAGACTAGGACTCGGCAAAAAGGTCCGCAACCATGATTCGGATGCCGCCAGCGATGTCTAACGAACCAGCAGACCTCTGGATTGCTCCGTCGCGATGGTGCTGTCATCGGTCAGCGTGATCGCCAATGCGCTGCGGTTGGCGTGCACCAGATTGGATCAGGGCGTGAATCTTTAATGCAGCAGCGTTGGCGGACGTCCGGCGGACTCGAGTCAGCCAGACAACTGGCGACAAGCCATCGCTTCATGGCTTTTTGCTTTTGCGTGCTTTCGGTCGCGTAGCCGCTTTCTTCTTCGCGGGCGGTTTCTTCTTCAATTTGGCCTGATTGTAATCCACCGCGGCACGGATGAGATTTTTCAGCGCAGGCGCATTGATCTTGTCACCTTCGAAGAAATCGATCGCGCGCCACACCTTGCCTTCGAGGCCCGCATTGAAGAGCTTGTCAGGATCCGGCAGCTTCGCTCCGTGGGAAAAGGTAATCTTCACCTTCTCCTTGTGGGCGTTGGCGACCGCGATCATCCCGTCGCGAGACCACACCGGGCTTCCCATCCACTTCCATTCCTCGATGATCTGGCGATCGGCTTCAAGGATGTTCTTGCGGAGGCTGGCGAACGTTTTGCCACGCCAGTCCGTTAGTTTTGCGATCAGCTGGTCAATGCGTTCCGATGGATTCATTGGATCCCGATGCCTCGAATTCCGATCCCGTTTGATGAGGCCACAACAATATTGCAGCGATTATGTGCCGGCATCAATCTATCCGCGCCAATACCTGTTCCAGGGCCGCAAAGTACTGCTGCCAGCCGTATCGGGCGCCGTGATAGGCCTGCGTCTGGTCCGGCCGGAAGCCCGATTGCTCCATGCGCAGCAGTGTCCCCGTAAGCGTCGGGGTGAGGGTCCAGGTCACGACACTCTCGAGACCATAGGCCGCCCAGGTGTAAGACAGCGTTTTGTGCGGCTCGACGGTCAGGACCTGGCAGTCGACGACGATGCTCACGTCGGGTTGAGGGGTCTTTCGAAGATTGAAGCGGTGATCCACGACTGGCTTGAAGTCGTTCTTCATCAGCCACTCCTCGATCAGATGAGGTTGGGTGAGCGCGCGCCAGATCCTTTCCGGCGGAAAAGGTACCTCGCGCTCGACAACGACGGCGCGGGTTGCGGCCGATGCCTGGTTCATTGGTCCATCCTCTTGAGCAGGTCTTCGAGGTCGTCGAACCGGCTCTGCCAGAACCCGGCCATNTGGCTGGTCCAGTCCATCAGCGGGGCAAGCGCGCCGAGCTGCGCGCTATAGTGGGTCTGTCGTCCCTCGTGGCGGTCGCGCACCAGCCCGGCGTGCTTGAGGACTCCAAGATGCTTGGAGACTGCCGGTTGCGAGATCCCGGCCCGAGCCGTCAGCGCCCCGACCGTCTGCTCTCCTTCGCGGCACAGCCGCTCAAAGATTGCCCGCCGAGTCGGATCGGCGAGCGTCCTGAACAGCACATCGTGAGCGTTCGGCATTTGCGATCGATGACCGTCCGCTTTACCAGCGCGCGAGCTGGGTGATTTGAATGAGGTTGCCGCAGGTGTCGTTCAGCTGGGCGATGGTCGAGCCGGTCACCTCGGTCGGCGGCATCGTGAACTCGGCGCCGCGGGCCTTGATGCGCTCGTAGTCGCCCTTGACGTCGGCGGTGAAGAACATGACCGCGGGCTGGCCCTGCTGGAATATGGCTTGCTGATAGGCCTTGGCCGCCGGGTTGTCGTTAACAGCCAGTCGCAGCTCGGTTCCGTCCGGCTCGTCGGGTGAGGCCACGGTCAGCCAGCGATAGGGCCCGTTGCTGAAATCGGCCTTCTTCGTCATGCCGAGCACCTCGGTGTAGAAGCCCAGAGCCTTTTCGTGGTTGTCCACATACACGCTGGTCAACTTGATCTTCATTCGTACGTTCTCCGTTGGTCATCTTCGCCGCGTGGGTCGGGTCATCTCATTTTAATCAATAACCCGTTGGCTATTGATTTATCAATAACTGCGGAGATATGCGTGAGTCAAGTAGGGGCGTAAGCCGACACAGGATCCATGTACAGTAGTTAGCGGCTATGGGCGCGCGCCGGCGTCTGCAGGGTCACGTCGCCACGGCATGGCCCGCTTGAAGTTTGCATATCCTGTTGGTTATGCATCGCCTGACGTTACGCTTGTCGTATCGGAATCGCCGGGCCCTATATCCGCGGCTTTCTCGCTCGCTGGAGGAGTGATGTCCCGAAAACCCGGAACACTCATATTATTGCTGGCCAATCTCGCGTTCGCCATGCCAGCTCTGGCGCAGATCCGCGATCCGGAGACCCTTCCGCAGGCGCAAAGTGCAAACGCAAAGTCGCTTGTGGCCAAAGCGCTGACCGCGGTCGACGCCAAGCAGTGGCCGGCCGCCGAAGCGGCGTTGAAGCAATTGGTATCGGCCGAGCCGCGCTGGGAATATGCTCGACGCTCTCAAATAGCCGCACGCGCCGAAGCGTCGTTGTCCCATCAGCCGATTCCGGACGCAGGACCATGATTGTGCTCCAGGCCATCGTCATTATTGCGGTTCTTGCGCTGCTCGTGCTCGGTTTTCTCAAGCGCAACATGCCGCGGGTTGGCGGCAAGCCTGGTCCGATCCGGACAGTTGATCCGCCGCGGGAACTGCCGAGCGGATTTTCGCGGACCTATACCCGCGCGGTGACGCTGTTCGTGGCGTCGGATGCCTCGCGCTTTGCAACCCTGAAGGCTTTCCTGCGCGATGGCACGACGCGGCTGCCTGTCGTGATGCGAATCTATTGCGTCGCCGGCTGCAAGGCCGAGATCGAGATTTCCGAAGAGGTCGCCGATTACGAGCGCATCGATGCGGCGCAAGCGCTCGCGCTGTTGCGCGAACTGCCGGATCCGCGTCGCGTTCACCGCTTGCATTTGAGCGACGAACGGTCGTTCCTCGATCCCTGGGCGCGCAAGGTTAGGGGTGAGGAGTTTTTCTATCTGGGCCATGCCACCAATTTCAGCCTGATCGTTCTCTACAAGCCCGATCGCCGTCTCGGCGAGTGCCTCGGCACCACGCTTCTTCATGAATGGCTGCATCTCGTCGCCTTCGCCTCCACGATCCAGCTCTGGCGGTTCAAGCGGGCCAATGCGATCGAACCGCTCCCGGCTCTGGCGTCGGAGCCGGTGGATTTGGGCGGCCGCAATACGGGAATTTACGAGGCGTGGTGCGACCTCGGTGAGAAGCTATTCGGCTACGACGAAAACACGGCGCGTCAAGCCGCCCTGGAAGCGCCGGTCCACGCCATGATCCTGTGGCGCTGCGTCGAGCGCATGCTCCGCAGAACTCCGCTCAGCCTCCGCAGTACGCGTTTCGATGAATTGATGGACCGCGCCGACTTCATGCGCGCGGAGGTCGAGCCAAAAGCCCGGGAGGTTCGCGCATTGCGGGCATTCTAGCGACAAGTATTCGCCTCGGATCAAACTCGGCCAACAGAACAAGAGCGCTCCTTCGCGATCCGCAACATGCCTACGCGCGCGCATTCCGGCCTCACGTCGAACTGACTCGCGGTTCCGTTCTCTCAGCACACCCAGCCCGAGGACGGGACCGTGCTTTTTCTTCCGGGCACCATCTTGAGCTGGATCAAGTCTGTCAGCGCAAACAGGAACAATGTGCATTTGATCTTCTATTTTACCTATGGAGAAAAAAGATGAGCCTTACGAGATTGTGGACTAGAAGCCAGGACTTGGATCCGTTCCGGGTAATGCGGCGGGAATTGGAAAACGTGTATCGTACTTTCGATCAAAACTCGTCTTCTCCGGATATTGGGGCTGGCGCGCCAGCAATAAGTGTGGCCGAATCGAACGATGCCTTCGAAGTGAAAGCCGAACTTCCGGGTGTAGACGAGAAAGATATCAAGGTCAGCCTTGACGACAACCAGTTGGTCATTTCCGGTGAGAAAAAGGCGGAGAGTACGAAAGAAGAAAAGGAGTGGCACGTCGAGGAGCGGAGCTACGGTTCATTCTACCGATCGATGTCTCTACCTTTCGAGCCGGAAGACGGAGCCATCGAAGCTCATTTCGACAAGGGTGTCCTGCATCTCACGATAAAGAAGCCCGCCAAGGCCGTGAAGACCACCAAGACAATCGATATCAAGACGGGCGCTCCGCCGAGCCTCAGCCCCGCATCGAACAAGGTGCCGAGCAAAGCCGCTTAGGATTGCACGGTCGTCAAAGCCGGAGAGCCGCCTTCGGGCGGCCTTTCCTTTTGAAGCGAGCTGCTATTGGAACCGCCTCAGTTTGGCGGCCGCATCATTTTCATCGGCGCCGCTCAACCAGAGTCCACTTGGACAAACTGACCAATTTGATTTTTCTCGCGACGTAGCTCTCTGCCGCGCAGACGGCTGCCATGACGCGCGGGAACGGCGTCGGTCGAAGAATATCAACGTACATGCAATAGCGTGGCCGGTCAGTCTCATTGGCGGACAGGTGCTGGAGTGTGTCGTCGAAGATGAACAGCTTGCCGTCGCACCAGCGGTGAGTGGTGTTACCGACAACGATATACGCGGAAGCCTCCTCGATGTTGTTGATGTTATACAAGAGCCGCAATGATGCCCGCATCCATCCGAAATGAAGAGAGGTCGATATCTTCGTGTTGAAGACGGAAAGCCCGATGGTCTGGATGTATTTCCACGGTCCGTTGAAAGCCGGGACATCCACAATTGTCTCGGTTGGGACGCCATAATAGCGCCAAAGGATCAGTGCGCGTTTGTGCTCTTTCGACCGCTCCTCGACCCGGCGAACGAGATCGGCGTCAATCGCCCCCTTGATCAAACGGTTGATTTCATCCTGGTGGCCCGGCGGCATGTCCTCAAGGCGATAGACGCCCTTGTTGATGTAGGGCAGCGAGAGGATATCCAGGAGAACGTTGATAGGAGAGAGCACCCAAAGAAGGACGCCATTGCCGAGAAAATATTGGCGTATCGTCGACAGGTTCAGCCCGGTGTTGCGGCTCACATCGTAGGCTCCGCACAGCAAATAAACCAATGAGATGATGGGGAAAAAATAGGCCAATGGAAGGTATACGCAGCACGGAATGATGACCCGTCTAAGTGAAACCTTCCAAAACCTTCGAATACTCGTCTTGCTCGTTAAAGGTACGTCTACCGCGATGCCCATGTTCGCCCCTACTGAAAACTGGATGGCCGCGACTTGGTCATACGGCGAGAACGCGGACCGTTGCAACCTTCTTCGCCTCAACCTCCGGTTCTGAAGTTGTGTTTTTGGTTCGTTGGCCAAATGCTGCGGTGCAAGCAAGCGTCTGCGCGGACCCGGTGAGGTCTCGCCTAACCCGGCAAGCCTGCTTCCCGAAGGGCTGCGATCATTCGATTGCGCAGTTCAGATGAGCGGGTGGGAAAAGCCTCTTCCGCATCGGTCGCTCGGAATTCGGGCTGCGACCTCAGCAGTCGCGCGGCCGCCTCTCGGGCCTCTGTAGCCTGTCCAGCAGGAATGGCGTTCACGATGAAGGCTCCCAACGTATGGAAGTTCGCCACGACCTGGATTGATTTCATCGCCGAGACGCAGCCGTCCTCGTAACGGCCAAGGGCGAAAAATGCGAACGAACTCCCATTCCAGGCGCCTATGCGCAACGGGTCAAGAGGACTTAGCCTGATCATCCGGTCGAAGCTCTCGATCGACCGTTCTGCCTCACCACACATCATGGTGACCCATCCGCGACTATACCAGGCGATCGCGAGATTTGGATTGAGCGCCACTGCCTGCTCAACCATGGACGCGCCCCGATCATATTCGCGGCCGAGATAGGTCAACACATGACCCGCTCTGGCCAACGTAAACGCGTCGTCGCCTGCTACTTTCGACGCCAAATTTGCCAGCCGAATTGCTTCAGCGCGCTTTTCGGCGGTCAAAGGCACGCCGCTGATTCCCTGTTCGAACATCAGGGTCGTCGCAGCCATAGCATATGCGGGACCGTATTCAGGGTCCTGTTCATATGCCTTGGCGAAAAACGCACGGGCCTCCGCAAGCGCACCCTTATTCGTGCGCGCCAAACCTCGTAAAAAGAAATCGTAGCTATCGAGGTTCTCGGTGGGTTTCTGCCTCGCCCGCTCGATCTCCGCTTGCTCAAGTTTTGGAGCAATCAACCCCACTACACGGCTGGTAACCTGGTCTTGCAGGTCGAACACGTCTTCCAATGCGCCGTCGAATTTGTCCGCCCATAAATGCCTGTCCGTTGCAGCATCGATCAGCTGCCCTGTGATGCGAACGCGGCCGCCTGATTTCCTGACGCTTCCTTCAAGCACATAGCGCACGCCCAATTCGCGACCGACATGTTTGATGTCGACCGCCTTGCCCTTGTAAGCGAAGCTCGAATTGCGGGCGATCACGAACAAGGACTTGAATCGGGATAGCGCGGTGATGATGTCCTCTACCATGCCGTCGGCGAAGTACTCCTGCTCGGGATCGCCACTCATGTTTTGGAACGGCAACACAGCTATCGAGGGCTTGTCGGGGAGCTGCAACGGCTTTTTGGTCTCGTTGGAGGAAGCCGTCGCTGCCGAGGTCGCTGGCATGCCGGCCGGCCGCACCGCATATATGCGAACGGGTCGTGAGATGTTCTTGACCTGCTGTTCGCCGCGATCCTCGAAAGCGGCCTCGACCTTGCCGTCGACTTCGCTGTGGATTTTCCCGGATATCAATATTCCGCCGGGATCGCAAAGGGCCTCCAGCCGTGCGGCTACGTTGACGCCTTCGCCATAGACGTCGCCGCTATCCTCAACGATGACATCACCGAGGTTGAGACCGATCCGTATCCGAAGTGGACCGGTATCGTTGCTCAGATCGCCCTGAATGGCGATTGCGCACCGCAGGGCCGCGATTGGGCTGGCGAATTCAGCCAAAAAGCCATCGCCCGTGGTCTTGATCAACCGTCCCTGCTGCTCGGAAAGGCGCGGCTCGATGACCTCGCGCCGCAGCCGGCCGACGCGAGCATAGGTACCCTCCTCGTCGCGCTCCATCAGCGACGAAAAGCCAACGACGTCCGCGGCCAAAATGGCCGCCAGTTTCCGCTGAACGGGCTCGTTGACCAAACGGTTCCCCCTTTTAAATATCGTCGCATGAAACCATGCCGATAGGTGTTCGGCTAGGTCGAATGTCCCGGTTGGGTCATTCGCTATATTCGGAAGCGTACGGGACACTTCCGGCCTTCACCGATAAGCAGACCTCTGGATCGTTTCGTCGCGAAACTGTCATCCGGTGTGCACTTGCGAGAGCCGTGGGCTCCCCGCAGGGACGGGGAGACGCCGATCGATTTCCGCATCGAGCCTTGCCGCCAATGGCGCGCTGACCTCCACCATCGGCAGACGAACCTCGACGCTATCGATCAGGCCTGTTCGCGACAGCCAATACTTTGCCGGCGCGGGACTGGGCTCGGCGAACAGCAGTTTGGTCAGATCGGAAATGCTGTCCCAGCGCGCTTGCGCCGCATCGCGATCGCCATCCTTCAGGAGGGTCCACACCGACGCAAAAATGTCGGTCTCGACATGAGCCGACAGCAGGATGGCGCCATCGGCGCCGTCGGCAAGCGCCTCGTAATACTGCGCATCCTCGCCGGTCAGGACCCGGAAGCCGGGAGGACGGCGACGCAGGAAATCGATCGACTGCGCGCGGTCGGCGCCGCAATCCTTGATGCCGACGATGTTCGGATGCGCGGCGAGCTGCAGCAGCGTCGCGTTTTCGAGATTGACGGCCGTGCGGTAGGGAATGTTGTAGAGCACGATCGGCCAGGAGGCGTGATCGGCCAGCGCGCTGAAATGCTGCAGCAGGCCGCGCTGCGAGGGCCTTGTGTAATAAGGGCTCGCGATCAGATAACCGTCAATCGGCCAGGCGGCGGTCTCATCCAGCGCCTCCTGCATCTTCGCGGTGGCGGCGCCGGACAGCCCGAGGCAGATCGGCATATAGCGGCCGCTGCCGGATATCTCGGAACGTGCCAGCGCCACCAAGAGCTCGAGTTCGCTGATGCCAAGCGACAGCCCTTCGCCTGAGGTGGCCGCGAGCACCAATCCGTCGATCGGGCTGTTCGCATAGTGCCGCACCAGCCGGCGCAGCGATGCTTCATCGAGTTCGCCATTGCGAAACGGCGTGACCAGCGGCAGCCAGAGGCCACGCAATCGGCTTTGAAGGTCGTTCATGGGTCCATCTCCTGATGGGTTTGCGCCGGAGACGGGACAATAAAAAACCCCGTCCAGACGGCGGGGTTTGGCGGGATCGAGTTGGGCGAGAGGTCTAGCGCGCCCGTCGATCGGCGGTCCCCGGAAGGGGGACTTTTTTCGACGGCGCTGCGATACACAGATTTGTGATCATTGGCGTATGATGATCGGCGGCACCGAGCCTGTCAACGGACAACGAATGCGTTGCGCGCGTGTCATCTAGAATACGGATACAATGCGAAAAAAATGAGAAAAAAAGCCGGGCTCTTGCGAGCCCGGCTTGTAGTATTGGCCACGTGAGGCCGACACAATCACCTTCCAAGAGGGATTACCAAGTTCTCGCGCCACTGGAGGAGGGGGACAATGCGCAACGCGAAATCTCAGCGGGACAGACTATGATCCGCGTGGGTGCCTTGCAGCAACTACCCAGGTCGCATGTCAGTCATGCGGAGACCGGGGTCCATCAACCCACCGATCATGACGGCCAGCGTTGCGCCTTGCTCACCACGAAGTCGCGAAATACCTGCACGCGTGCCACCGACTTCAATTCTTCGGGATAGACGAAATAGGTGTCGAGCTGGATCGAATCCGATTCGCCGAACAGTTGCACCAGCCGGTTGTTTTCCTCGACCAGATAGTCCGGCAGCGCTGCGATGCCCAGGCCCTGCTGGCACGCGCGCACCAGGCCAAGGATGTTGTTGACCTTGAAATAGGCTTCGCGCGGCCCGGAGCCGTTGCGCCCGGCCTCGATCAGCCAGTTGCGGTTCTGCAGATGCGGCGCGACCTGGTGGTCGCTCAGCGTGATGATGCGATGCGCATCGAGCTCATCGAGGGTGCGCGGCGTGCCGAAGCGCTTGATGTATTCCGGCGAGCAATAGGCATGGAATCCCATCGCGAACAGCTTGCGCTGGATCAGGTCGGGCTGCGTCGGCTTGCGGGTGCGGATCGCGACGTCGGCTTCGCGCATCGAGAGGTCGAGTTCCTCGTCGTTGACGATCAACTGAATACGGATTTCGGGATAGAGCGCGGTGAACTCGCCAAGTCGCGGAATCAGCCAGTTGATCCCGACCCCGGGCGTCGTATTGATCTTGAGGTCGCCGCTCGGCCGCTCGCGGCTGTCGGTCAGCTTGGCCCGCGCCGCCTGCAACTGCATGAACACGTCATGGGCGGTGCGAAACAGCAGGTCGCCCTGTTCGGTGAGGATGAGGCCGCGGGCGTGGCGGTGGAACAGCGAGACCGACAATTCCTGCTCGAGCGCGCTGACCTGCCTCGAAACCGCCGATTGCGACAGACCGAGCTGCTCGCCGGCATGCGTGAAGCTGCCAGCTTCCGCCGCGGCGTGAAACACCTTCAGTTTGTCCCAGTCCATATCCGTAAATCCGTCGCGGGTTCGAGCCATGATTATTCCGCCGCCGCGCGGTCGCTCGCACGCAGGGCGAGGAAGCGTTCGGCTTCGAGGGCGGCCATACAGCCAAGGCCGGCGGCCGTCACGGCCTGCCGGTAGGTTTCGTCGGCGACGTCGCCGGCCGCGAACACGCCGGGCACCGAGGTCGCGGTCGAGTTCGGCGCCACCTCGACATAGCCGGATGGTTTCAGCTTGATCTGGCCAAGGATCAGTTCGGTCGCCGGCGCGTGGCCGATCGCAATGAAGACGCCGTCCGCGGGCACTTTGGTCAGCGCGCCGTTCTTGACATTCTTGAGCCGGACATGAGTGACCTTGCCCGGGTTCTCGGTGCCGCAAATCTCGTCGATGGCGCTGTCCCACACCACCTTGATCTTGGGGTGCCTGAACAGGCGCTCCTGCAGGATGCGCTCGGCGCGGAAATGATCGCGGCGATGCACGATCGTCACCTCGGAGGCGAAGTTGGTGAGGAACAGCGCTTCCTCGACCGCGGTGTTGCCGCCGCCGACCACCAGGACTTGCTTGCCGCGATAGAAAAATCCGTCGCAGGTCGCGCAGGCTGACACGCCAAAGCCCTTGAATTTCTCTTCCGACGGCATGCCGAGCCAGCGCGCCTGCGCGCCGGTGGCGAGGATCACGGTTTCCGCCAGATAGACATCGCCGCTGTCGCAGGTCAGGCGGAACGGTCGCTGCGCGAGTTCAAGCTTGATGACGAGATCGGTGACGATCCTGGTGCCGACATGGGCGGCCTGCTTCTCCATCTGCTCCATCAGCCACGGGCCCTGGATCACATCGGCAAAGCCCGGATAATTCTCCACGTCGGTGGTGATGGTGAGCTGGCCGCCGGGCTGGATGCCCTGGATCAAGACCGGTTCAAGCATCGCGCGCGCCGCGTAGATCGCGGCGGTATAACCAGCCGGGCCGGAACCGATGATAACGACCTTGGCGTGGATGGGGGCAGGCATGCAGTAGATCCCTCTCTTAAGGGAATTTCGTCAGTACTTGGATGGAAAGCGCCTAGAAAGGCATCGCGATGGCGCTGAAGGTGTCAAATCCAAGTCTAGGACATCTGGCAAGCTATGCAAGAATTGCAATCCATCTCGGCAAATTTTCCCCGCAACAGAGCAAAATGGCGCACTGCACGCGCAATAAAATTGCGCAAGGTGCGCCAGCTGCGCTAAGACTATTGCTGAATTTGCCGCATCGCTTTCCCAACCCAGGACCTGGACCCGCGTGTCGAAGAATCTTGACGAGATCGACCTCAAAATCCTGAACGAAATCCAGGCCGACGGCCGAATCACCAACGTGGAATTGGCCAANCGGGTCGGCATTTCGCCGCCGCCCTGCCTGCGCCGGGTGCGGGCGCTNGAGGAAGCCGGCTACATCCAGGGTTATCGCGGCCTGCTGGATCCGCGCCGGCTCGGCTTTGACGTCACGGTGTTCGCCTCGGTGCATCTGTCCAGTCAGGCCGATGCCGATCTGCGGGCGTTCGAGGATTTCGTGCGCGGCGAGCCCTTGGTGCGGGAGTGCTGGATGCTGTCGGGCGAGGTCGACTTCATCCTGAAATGCGTGGCGCCGGACATGGCGATGTTTCAGGATTTCGTCACGCACCTCACCGCAGCACCCCATGTCCGCAATGTCAGGACCTCGCTGGTGCTGCACAACTCCAAATACGAAGCCGCGGTGCCGCTTGAATTGAAGGTTCTGGAGTAGCGCTGCTGCGCCGTCACGGCGCGCAAAGGGTCGCACCGATGCGCGCCAGCGACGAACTCGTCTTCAGCTCTTCTGGCGCATTCCATCGACGCTGATCGGTCCGCCGCCGGAGGTCGCGAGATAGAGACAGGCGAAGCAAAGCAGGATCGCAAGGCTGCCGTTATTGAGGAGCGGCAGGAACACCGGCTCCGCGGGATTCTTGAACATGTGTCCCAGGAAATAGGCGAACGCCATTTCGCCGGCGAGGATGAAGGCCGAGATGCGCGTGAACAAGCCGATCATCAACAGCGCGCCGAGCACCAGCTCGATCGCTCCGGCTGTCATGATCAACGGCGGAGGGCTGGCGAAATAGGGCAGCGCCGGAAACTTGAAAATCTTCGCGATGCCGAATTGAAGCAGCAACAGCCCGGTGATGAACCGGAACAGGCTGAGCGCGGTCGGTTGCCACTTGGAGAACATCTGGTCCATGTCATTTACCCCCTGTTTGACACGTTATATCTGACATTACGAAATCTAGCATCACAGTGCGACACGGTGTTAGGCACCGCCGCGCGCTGTCAACAACGCTCGCATCAAATCATTGCCACCCGCGCGGTTGATCGTCGGGTCGCACGTCGCGCGATTCCAGCGCAACAAGATCCGCCATCATTTCGAAACGGCGATCAAGCCTCGCAGCCTTGCGCACGCATGATTTGCACGGATGGGCAGCGTTCAGTTGATTATACTCAATAATAATTATGAGATGTCACTTATTATGAATCAGGTCGCGGCTCCACTCACATTCATGTCAGCGTGGGGTGATCGGCCGACGCGTCGAAGCTGCGCAACAAAAAAGCCGCGTACGGGACGCGGCTTTTTCAAAATCCGAATCGAATGTCGCTAGCGCCACTCGACCTTGGTAATCTCATAGGCCTTGGCGCCGCCGGGCGCGACGACTTCGACGGAGGCGCCCTTCTTCTTGCCGATCAGCGCCCGCGCCAGCGGCGAGGTGATGGAGATGCGGCCCTTCTTGGCATCGGCTTCCGGCTCGCCGACGATCTGCCACACCGCTTTCTTGTCGGTGTCTTCGTCGATCAGCGTGACGGTGGCGCCGAACTTGATGGTGTCGCCGGAGAGCTTGCTGATGTCGATGATGTCGGCGCGCGCAAGCTTGTCCTCGAGCTCGGCGATGCGGCCTTCATTGTGCGACTGCTCTTCCTTCGCGGCGTGATACTCCGCGTTCTCCGAAAGGTCGCCATGCGAGCGCGCCTCGGCGATATGCTCGATGATGCGCGGACGATCCACCGACTGGCGCTGCTTCAATTCGACCTCGAGGGCGGCGTAACCGCCAATGGTCATCGGAACCTTTTCAATCATCGCTCTTCGTCCTTCAACTTCATGCGGACCACTCCGCCGGCCCGCACAAACGCCGAAACAGAACACCCTCGTGGCTGGCGAGTTCCAGTCACAAGGGCTTCAATGCCGATCAATTGCGGGGCATGGCCCGGCCAACGATTAGCTTTCGGAAAAATAACTCTGCAGGGTGCGGACCTCAAGGTCCCCACCCAGATAGGCGCGGATACCCTGTGCGGCCGCCACGGCGCCGGAAAGAGTGGTGTAATATGGCACTTTATGCAAGAGGGCAGCGCGCCTCAATGAGCGGCTGTCGGCCAGCGCCTGCGGCCCTTCGGTGGTATTGAAAACGAGCTGAATGTCGCCGTTCATGATGGCGTCGACGATATGTGGCCGTCCTTCCAGCACCTTGTTCACTTTTTCGGTCGGCACCCCGCGATCGGCGAGGAAGCGTTGCGTCCCGGAGGTGGCCATCACCTTGAAGCCAAGCGAGGATAACAGCCGCACCGCATCGACGATCCGGGTCTTGTCGATTTCGCGCACCGAGACGAACACCGTGCCCTTGCGCGGCACGCGGGTGCCGCCGCCGAGCTGGCTCTTGGCGAACGCCACTTCGAACGACCGGTCGATGCCCATCACCTCGCCGGTCGAGCGCATCTCCGGGCCGAGTATGGTGTCGACGCCGGGGAAGCGCGCGAACGGAAACACCGACTCCTTGACGCCGACATGGCCGAGCTTGCGCTTCTTCAGATTGAAGTCCGCGAGCTTCTCGCCGGCCATGATCCTCGCTGCGATCTTGGCGACCGGCATGCCCATCACCTTGGCGACGAACGGCACCGTGCGCGACGCCCGCGGATTGACTTCGAGCACGTAGATGTCGCCGTCCTTGATGGCGTATTGCACGTTCATCAGCCCGACCACGTCGAGGCCGAGCGCCAGCTCGCGGGTTTGCCGCTCGAGTTCGGCGATCATCTGCGCGTCGAGCGAATGCGGCGGCAGCGAGCAGGCTGAGTCGCCGGAGTGAATGCCGGCTTCCTCGATATGCTCCATGATGCCGACGATGAAGGTGTCCTTGCCGTCGCACAGGCAATCGACGTCGATCTCGATGGCATCGGACAGATAGCGATCGAACAGCAGCGGATTGGTGCCGAGCACGGTATTGATCTGCCCGGTCTTGTCGTTCGGGTACCGGGCCTTGACGTCGCCGGGCACGAGCTCCGGCAGCGTGCCGAGCAGATAGTCGCCGAGCTGGGTTTCCTCGCGGATGATCTGCATGGCGCGGCCGCCGAGCACATAGGACGGGCGCACCACCAGCGGCAGGCCGAGATCGGCCGCCACCAGCCGCGCCTGCTCGACCGAATAGGCGATGCCGTTTTTCGGCTGCTTCAATCTTAGCTTGTCGAGCACGCGCTTGAAGCGGTCACGGTCCTCGGCCAGATCGATGGCATCGGGCGAGGTGCCGAGGATCGGCACGTCGGCGGCCTCCAGCGCGTGCGCAAGCTTGAGCGGCGTCTGGCCGCCGAACTGCACGATCACGCCATGCAAGGTGCCGTTCTGCCGTTCGGTGGCGATGATCTCCAGCACGTCCTCGGACGTCAGCGGCTCGAAATACAATCGGTCGGCGGTGTCGTAGTCGGTCGACACCGTTTCCGGATTGCAGTTGATCATGATGGTTTCATAGCCGGCGTCGTGCAGCGCGAAGCAGGCATGACAGCAGCAATAGTCGAATTCGATGCCCTGGCCGATCCGGTTCGGCCCGCCGCCGAGGATGATGACCTTCTTCTTGTCGGACGGCGCGCTCTCATCCGCCAGATGACCGGCGAACGGCGCTTCATAGGTCGAATACATGTAGGCGGTGGGCGAGGCGAACTCGGCCGCACAGGTGTCGATGCGCTTGAAAGCCGGGCGAACCCCGAGCGCGTGGCGTCGCGCCGTCACCTCGGCCTCGGTGGTCTCGGCCAGCACCGCGAGCCGCGCGTCGGAAAATCCCATCGCCTTAAGGGTGCGCATGCCGAACGCGTTGGCGGGCAGGCCGTTCGCCTTGATTTTGGACTCCATTTCCACGATGCCGCGCAATTCGGCGAGGAACCATGGATCGATCTTGCAGGAGGTGAAGATCTCGTCATTGCTCCAGCCGAGCCGCATCGCCTGGGCAACTTGCAAAAGCCGGTCCGGCGTCGGCGTGCCCAATGCGGCGCGGATGGCGTTCTTGTCGTCGCTGCGGCCGAGGCCCTCGATCTCGATTTCGTCCAGGCCGGTGAGCCCGGTTTCGAGGCCGCGCAACGCCTTTTGCAGGCTCTCCTGGAAGGTGCGGCCGATCGCCATCACTTCGCCGACCGATTTCATCGAGGTGGTCAGCGTGGTCGAGGCGCCGGGAAACTTCTCGAACGCGAATCTGGGAATCTTGGTGACGACGTAGTCGATGGTCGGCTCGAATGACGCCGGCGTCGCCCCGCCGGTGATGTCGTTGGCGATCTCGTCGAGGGTGTAGCCGACCGCAAGCTTGGCGGCGACTTTTGCGATGGGAAAACCGGTCGCCTTGGAGGCCAGCGCCGAGGAGCGCGACACCCGCGGGTTCATCTCGATCACGACCATGCGGCCGTCGGCCGGATTGACGCCGAACTGCACGTTGGAGCCGCCGGTCTCCACCCCGATCTCGCGCAGCACCGCCAGCGAGGCGTCGCGCATGATCTGGTATTCCTTGTCGGTCAAAGTCAGCGCCGGTGCCACCGTAATGGAGTCGCCGGTATGCACGCCCATCGGATCGAGGTTCTCGATCGAGCAGATGATGATGCAATTATCTTTTTTGTCGCGCACCACCTCCATCTCGAACTCTTTCCACCCGAGCACCGATTCCTCGATCAGGACTTCGTCGGTGGGGGAGGCGTCGATGCCGCGCTCGACGATTTCGATGAACTCGGCCTTGGTGTAGGCGATGCCGCCGCCGGTGCCGCCCATGGTGAAGGACGGCCGGATGATCGCGGGCAGGCCGATGTCGTCGAGCGCGCGCAGCGCATCGGGNAAATTCTTGGTCTGGATCGAGCGCGGCGTCTCCAGGCCGATCCGGGTCATGGCCTCACGAAAACGGCCGCGATCCTCGGCCTTGTCGATGGCGTCCGCGGTGGCGCCGATCATCTCGATGTCGAACTTCGCCAGCGTGCCCTGCTTGCGCAGGCTCAGCGCGCAGTTCAGCGCGGTCTGCCCGCCCATGGTGGGCAACAGCGCGAACCCGCCGGGAACGACGTAACGTTCCTTCTCGATGATTTTGGCGACGATCTCGGGCGTGATCGGCTCGATATAGGTCGCATCAGCCAATTCCGGNTCGGTCATGATCGTTGCCGGATTGGAATTGACCAGAACGATGCGATAGCCCTCGTCCTTCAGCGTCTTCACCGCCTGGGTGCCGGAATAATCGAATTCACAGGCCTGGCCGATCACGATCGGACCGGCGCCGATGATCAGGATGGTCGAGATGTCGGTTCTTTTGGGCATTCAGTCTCACGGACAGGGAAATGGGCACAAAAAAAGGGCGCGCATGCCGCGCGTCCCTTGAGCCAAGAGCGCCAGGTTGCCCTCGCGCGCGGGTGGTCTTTAGACCAGATTCCGCAACCGCGAAAGGGTCATAAGGGCCCAATCAACCGGCATTTTTCCGCCTTCGCGGCTTTTGCCGCTTCGGCGCGACGAGCCCGCCTTCTTCGCAAACGGCCGCCGGGGGGCTCAGCCCGTGGCTGGCCTGCCGGGCCGCAGCCGCGGAGCCCGCCTTCGCTCTTCAAGCTACGGCGCGGCCTTTGCCGGAACTGGCTCGCCGAGCCGAAGCTGCGGAGCAGCGAAGGCTGGAGGCCCGGCCTGGATTTGAACCAGGATAAAGAACGATGCACTGTTCTTGCGTTGACGCATTCCGCCACCGGGCCGCGCCGACCATCGCCGATCCGGCGCAGGTGAGCCACGGATAGCTTTGGTTAACCTTAACAGGGCGAGCCAGAAGCTATGCTCCCTCTCCCGCGCTTGCGGGGGAGGGCCGGGGTGGGGGTGCCGCCGCGAGTCACACCGTCTGAGTAGAGAGAGTTTCCCCCACCCGCATCGCATCATTCGATGCGATGCGACCTCCCCCGCAAGCGGGAGAGGTGACGGAGTTCGCGGCCTCAGGTTCAATAATGGCATGAGCATCTAGAACGCATGCCGCGCGACGAATGTCATCCGCCACGGATTGTGCCCGATATTGACAAGCGCCCGCGACGCGGTGAATCCGTTTCTTGCGAGCTTCGCCGCCATCTCGGCCTCGCTGTAGCGCTGCAGGCCGACGCGCGAACGCAATTGCCGGTAGTCCGACAGCGCCGTGCTGATCAGCCCGATCGACGCGTCCTTCAGAAAGCCGTGGGTGAGCGCGAAGCGCAGCAGCGCGATCACATCCCTGGTCATGCCGACCTCGGGACGCAGGATATCGCCCAGGACCAGACGGCCGCTCGGTTTCAGCAGCCGCCGGATCACCGCCAGCGCGGAATCGAGTTCGTCCGGCGTCATGTACTGGGCCACCGAATTCATGACCGCGAGATCGATCGACTTTTCGGCCATTTTCCGCAAGTCATCCAGCGAACGCACCCTGATCCTGGTGTTCGGAGCAAAACGCGCGATCAGCCGGCCGCGCACGCCTGGCGCGGGCTCCGCCAGATACAATTTGCCGCAGGCCTCCGCCACCCATGCGGCGGACAAGGCTTCGCCGCAGGCATAATCCAGCACCACCGAGTCCGGCGAGGAGATGTAACCGATGATGTCCCGCGCGATCACCTGGAAATGCAAGTCGCGGTGCAGCTTGCTGGCGTAGATCGTATGGGTGGAATCGTAATAATCGATCCAGTCGTCCATGATGCCGGGATCCGGGAAAGGGCTCCGGTGACGGAACCGGTATGTCGATGATGCGTTAGATGGTCCGGCGGCCGGTGTCCATCGCCGTCAGTGTCCGGTTTCCTAACAGGAAGGTGCATCGTGAGCAAAGCCAAGTCCGACAACAAGTCCGACAAAACCTCGCCCGACCTCGATACGCCGACCGATCTGCCGCAGGCCGCGGTGGACAAGATTTCGGCGGCGCTCAACACGCTGCTGGCCGACGCCTTCGCGCTTTATGTGAAGACCAAGAACTTTCACTGGCACGTCAGCGGCCGGCATTTCCGCGATTATCATCTGCTGCTCGACCAGCAATCCGACGATATTTTCGCCACCACCGATCAGCTGGCCGAGCGGGTTCGCAAGCTTGGCGGCACCACGCTGCGCTCGATCGGGCAGATCGGGAAACTGCAGACCATCAACGACAACAATGAGAGCTATGTGCCGCCGCGCGAGATGCTGCGCGAATTGATGGAAGACAACAAGCATGTGGCTGCGGCGATGCGAAAAGCCCACAAGCTTTGCGACGATCACGAGGATTCCGGTACCGCCGGGCTGCTGGAAACCTTCATCGACGAAACCGAGCGGCGCACCTGGTTCCTGTTCGAAGCCAGCCGCCAGGAAGGTGCCAACGCTGCCTAGAGCGTTTTCGAGCGAAGTGGAAACCGGTTCGCGTGAAGAAAACGCGTCTTCCCAATGCCGCTAACGCGTCTGGGACCGACGGAATGACCGCAATATTCGGGTCAGGCCGGGGCTGGCCGACTGCAGCTCTTCGAAATGCATTTTCGAGAGCGTTCGCAGTTTCTGCTCGCCCTTTTTCGTCAGCTTCAGGAACATGCGCCGGCTATCGCGGCGATCTGCGATCCGCCTCAACAGTCCGAGCTTGGTGATTCGATCCACCAACTCGACGGCGGTGTGATGCCGAACCAGAAGGAATCCGGCCAAATCGCCCACGGAAATCGGCTCGGCGCCGGAAAAGCCCTTGATGGCGAGCAGTGCCTGGTGCTGTTGCGGCGTCAGGCCGGCTTGATGGGCGGCCGCTTCGCTGAATGACAGGAATTTTCGAAGTTGAAACCGAAACTGGGCGAGAGCCTTGTAGTCGACGGCATGAAGTGCGTGGCCCCCGGTTCGCTTTGCACCTGCGCGGACCGGCGGCTTGCGCCGGGTTTGCCGTTTCGACTGAAGCATCCAGTTCTCCGCATCGCTGCATTTTGGGTCTTGCTCTGAAGTCAGGTTCCCGCTTTCAGAATCGTAAGGTGGGCAAAGGCGCCGTTTGCGCCGTGCCCACCATTTGGCGGTGGATATTATCTCGCGCGTAAAGAGGGTGGGCTCGCAGAGCCCACCCTACGTCCTCTTGGGTATCTCGAAAACCAGGCAGGTCGTGGTGGCGTGGGCGAGCAGGCGGCCCTTGGCGTCGGTGATGCGCGCTTCGGCGGTCGCGGCGCGGCGGCCGACATTCAGCGTGCGGCCTTCGGTGCGCACTGCGCCGGTGTCCTTGCTCATGCCCTTGATGAAGCTGATCTTGAATTCGAGTGTGGTGTAGCCGGTGCCGGCCGGCAGCATGCTCTGAACCGCCAGTCCCATCGCCGAATCCAGCAGGATCGCGGCGTAGCCGCCATGCACCGAGCCGATCGGATTGTAGTGCCGGAAGCCGGGGATGCTGTTGATCATCACCACGCCGGGCTCCGCCGTGCAGTCGAACGGCTCGACGTTCTGCATGATCGGCGGCTCCGGCAATTTGCCTTCGAAGATGGCGCGGACGAAATCGATGCCCGCCATCGACGCCATGACTTCCGTCGGCGTCACGCCGAATTCGAGCTTGCGAGCGGGTTTGTCGTCCATGGAGAATTTCCCAGGCATGATGTATAATGACGGTCATCATACTAAGCGATTCCAACGCCAGTGTTGCGAGAAATATTTACCGCGTCTTGGCCTGGTTTGTTTGGTCGTTCCGTCATTGCGAGCGAAGCGAAGCAATCCATGGAGCAGCAAAGTAAGAATGGATTGCTTCGTCGCTTGCGCTCCTCGCAATGACGGTGAATCTACCCGCCCTTGTGCGCCCGCATCAGATCGGCGAACCGCTTGAACAGATAGTGCGAATCACGCGGGCCGGGCGAGGCTTCCGGGTGATACTGCACCGAGAACACCGGTCTGCCCTCAAGCTGGATGCCGCAATTGGAGCCGTCGAACAGCGAGATGTGGGTCTGGGTCGCGCCCGCGGGCAGGGTCGCCTGATCCACGGCAAAGCCGTGGTTCATCGAGGTGATTTCCACCTTGCCGGTGGTCTCGTCCTTGACCGGATGGTTGGCGCCGTGATGGCCCTGATGCATCTTCCTGGTCTTGGCGCCGACCGCCAGGCCCAGCATCTGATGGCCGAGGCAGATTCCAAATGTCGGCGTCCCCGACGAGATCACCTTTTGAATGACCGGCACCGCGTATTTGCCGGTCTCGGCGGGGTCACCGGGACCGTTCGACAGGAACACGCCGTCCGGCTTCATCGCCAGGATATCTTCGGCGGAGGTGGTCGCCGGTACCACGGTGATGTTGCAGCCGACGCCGGCTAGCAGCCGCAGGATGTTGCGCTTGATACCGTAATCGACGGCAACAACATTGAACTCGGGCTCGGTCTGCCGGCCGAAGCCTTTTTCCCACGCCCACGGCGTTTCGTCCCAGGTGAAGCGCTGGCCAGAGGTGACCATCGGCACCAGGTCCATGCCCTCGAGGCCGGGCCATTCACGGGCTTCTTCCTTCAGGCCATGCAGATCGAACTGGCCGTCTTTGGCGTGCGCGATCACCGCATTCGGCATGCCCTTGCTGCGGATCAGCGCCGTCAGCGCCCTTGTATCGATGCCGGAAAGTCCGATGATGCCGCGCGCCTTCAGCCATTGGTCGAGATGCCGGGTGCCGCGGTAGTTCGAGGGGTCGGTGATGCCGGCGCGCAGGATCACGCCGCGTGCGCCCGGCGTCGCCGCCATGTTCACCGTCTCGATGTCTTCGTCGTTGGTGCCGACATTGCCGATATGCGGAAAGGTGAAGGTGATGAGCTGCCCGGCATAGGAGGGATCGGTGAGAATCTCCTCATAGCCGGTCATCGCGGTATTGAAGCAGACCTCGCCGACCGCGTGCCCCTCGGCGCCGAGGCCGAAGCCTTCCAGCACGGTACCGTCGGCCAGCACCAGGAGCGCGGTCGGTTTGTGGTCCGGCCAGGCCAAGGCATTTTCAGTGATTGTCATGAGCCCATTACATAGACGTCGCACGCGCGGGCGTCAAAGCCGGAAGCCGTGGAATCACATGCAAAATCTGGATATTTGTGAGGAGCCTCGTGCTGAGGAGCGGCCTTGGCCAAGTCTCGAGGCACGAGGCTGGCTGGATCGGAGACTTTCGGCCATCCTTCGAGACGCGTGCCGCTGCCAAGTTTACGCAGGCTGCGTATACTTGCCTGCGTGGCGTGCTCCTCGCGAGTGAGCGCAATTGGGCTGATCCGGGGATGAGGGCGGATTGCCCGTGGAACTCGGTTGTCTGATAGCCATGGACCGCCTAGATCATCTGGCTGGACAGAGGCGGCCCGAAGGCCGCGAGAGGATAGGACGATGCTGCGCGACGACATCAATAACGCGGTCAAGGACGCGATGCGGGCCAAGGACGAGCGCAAGCTTTCCACGCTGCGCATGGTCAATTCGACCATCAAGAACGCCGATATCGACGCGCGCGGGCAGGGCAAGCCGCCGCTCAGCGATGGCGACCTGCTCGGCGTATTGCAGAAGATGATCAAGCAGCGCCAGGAATCGGTCGAACTCTACGACAAGGGCGGTCGCGCGGAGCTTGCCGATCAGGAGCGCGAGGAAATCGCCATCATCTCCGCCTACCTGCCGAAGCAGATGTCGGATGACGACGTCAAAGCGGCGATATCAGCCGCGGTGGCCGAGACCGGCGCCGCCGGAATGAAAGACATGGGCAAGGTGATCGCGGTGCTGAAGGCGAAATACGCCGGCCAGATGGATTTCGGCAAAGCCAGCGGCCTGGTGAAATCGGCGCTGACGGCGTGAACGCGATCTTCATTGGTTGTCGTCCCCGCCCCCCGTGCGCAATTGCGCACTAGGCGGGGACGACACTTCCAGGCTTGGAAGCTATGAAAATTCGAAAGCTGCTCTGATGCTCATCGAAACCAACGATTACGACGCCCTCTGTCGCGACTTCCGCTGGGACATCCCGGCGCGCTTCAATCTGGCGACCGCCTGCTGCGACCGTCATGCCGACGGCGCGGGCCGACTGGCGCTGATCTATATGGATGAGAATGGCGGCACCTCGCGCACCTCGTTCGACGAAATCAGCGAGATGTCGCGCCGCTTCGCCAATGTGCTGAAGGCGGACGGCCTCGTGCGCGGCGACCGCGTCGCGGTGTTTCTGTCGCAGTCGCTGGAAGTGCCGATCGCGCATCTGGCGGCATTTCGTTCCGGCATGGTGTCGGTTCCGTTGTTTGCGTTGTTCGGCGAGGATGCGCTGGAATTCCGGCTGTCGAATTCCGGCGCCAAAGCGATCGTCACCGATGAGACCGGTTGGGAAAAGCTCGCGAAGATTCGCGACCGGCTTCCGGATCTCGGACATATCTATGTCATCGGAGACAGCGCGCCGGCCGGCGCCGAGCTGTTCTGGCGCTCGCTCAAATCGGCGTCGGCTGAATTTACGACCGTCGATACGGCGGCCGACGATCCCGCGATGATCATCTTCACNTCAGGCACCACGGGCAATCCGAAAGGCGCGCTGCATGCGCATCGCTTCGTGCTCGGCCATTTGCCGAATATCGAGATGTGTCACGATTTCCTGCCCAAGCCCGGCGATTTGATGTGGACGCCGGCCGATTGGGCCTGGATCGGCGGCCTGATCAATTCGCTGTTCGCGCCCTGGTATCACGCCGTGCCGGTGGTCGGGCATCGCGCCCGCAAGTTCGAACCGCAGGCAGCGATGCAGATGATGGCGGATCTCGGCATCCGCAACGTGTTCCTGCCGCCGACGGCGCTCAAGCTGATGCGGCTCGCCGGCGTTCAGCATCCCGGCGTCAGGCTGCGCAGCATTTTCACCGGCGGCGAGTCCCTCGGCGGTGAAATGCTCGACTGGGTGCGCGCGACCTTCGGCATAGACGCCCATGAGGTGTTCGGCCAGACCGAGTGCAATCTTGTGGTCGGCAGCAATTCGAAACTGTTTCCGATCCGGCCGGGCTCGATGGGCAAGGCGACCCCCGGTTTCGATGTGCGCGTCGTCAACGAGCAGGGCGAGGAATTGCCGCGGGGCAGTCGCGGCATCATCGGCGTACGCCAGCCGAACCCGTGCACCATGCTCGAATACTGGCGCAATCCGGAAGCGACGGCGAAAAAATATGCCGGCGAATTCCTGCTGACCGGCGATCTCGGCGTCCAGGATGAAGACGGCTATTTCTGGTATGTCAGCCGCGAGGATGACGTCATTACCACCGCCGGCTATCGCGTCGGGCCGTCGGAAATCGAGCACACGCTGATGAAGCATCCGGCGGTGGCGATGTCGGCGGTAGTCGGCATTCCCGATCCGGTCCGCACCGAATCGATCAAGGCCTGGATCGTGCTGCGGCCGGGCTTTGCGCCCGGCGATGCGCTGGCGCGCGAGATCCAGGACTTTGTCAAAGTGCAACTCGCCGCCCACGAATATCCGCGGCTCGTGCAGTTCACCGATACATTGCCGATGACGGCGACAGGCAAGGTGTTGCGGCGCGAGTTGCGGGCGCTGGGGTAGGGCGGGCTTACGGCGTGGCGCTGACGCGGGCGCGTTAAACCAGCCCCTGCGCGCGCAAAATGATCTCGATCTCGCCGAAGATCCGCGCCAGCCGTTCGGCCCATTGGCTCTGGCCGGCTTGACCTGCAATCAAATCCTGGCGGATTTCGATGCCGGAATTCATCAAGCCGCGCGCCTCGCCGTGAACCGGGATGGTGTAGTCGGTCTCGTCGCTGACCGCATAGGGCTCATTGTCGCCGACCACCAGCTCGGCTTCGCCACGCAACAGTTTTAATAATAGCAGCGGCAGGCGTGTATCGCGATGATAGAGCGTGCCGACATGCCAGGGCCGGGCGATGCCGGCATAAACCGGCGTAAAACTGTGCAGCGATACCAGCACCGTCGGCCGCTGGTCGCGCAGGCGCGCATCGATGACCTCATCGATGCGGCGATGATAGGGATCGAAGATCGCCTGTCGCCGCGCCTCGGTCGCATCGCGCGTCAGGCCTTCATTGCCCTGGATGGTCGTCGCTTCGCTGATGCGCGGGATCGAACTTGGCGCCGTCGGCGGCCGGTTGCAGTCGATCACCAGCCGCGAGTAGCGCTGCGCGATCAGATGCGCATCGAGCTGCTTTGAGAGTGCGTCGGCGACCCCGGCAATGCCGACGTCCCAGGCGATATGCCGCGTCAGCTCGTCGGCCGCGAGCCCGAGATCGCCGAGCACGCGCGGGATCAGCCGGCCATAATGATCGGAAGTCAGCAGGAACGGCGACCGTCCCGCCGCATTATCTTCATGAATCGGCGGAACATCCCCCTTGCCGAGGAGTAATGATGGGTCGCCGGCGCCTTCCAAAGCCATTTTCTTCTACTCTTTGCCTATTGAAGCAGCATACCGGTTCGCGAATAAGCAGCTATCGGTATAGATTGGATTGCAAGAAGTCACGATGATTACCTCGACGATGCCGCTCCTGACGATTCATCACAAGACCGAATATCGCTACACGCACCCGGTGGCGTTTGGCGAACATCGCATCATGCTGCGTCCGCGCGACAGCCATGATCTGCGGGTGCTGTCCGGCAATCTCGAGATCGTGCCGGAGCCGATGTCGCTGCGCTGGATCCACGACGTGTTCGGCAACAGCGTCGCGATCGCGACCTTCGATGAGCGCGCCGAAACATTGTCGATCGTCAGCACGGCGACGGTCGAGCACAATCCGNCCGAGGAGTTCGCGCTGACCGCGGACGATCCGGCCTATTTCTATCCATTTCTGTACAATGACGAGGAGTTTCCCGACCTCGTTCAGTTCATCACCCCGCAATATGGCGATCCCGATGGNGAGTTGTCGGCCTGGGCGCGGAATTTTCTCGATGCCGAAGGCCCGACCCCGACCTCCAATATCCTGAGCAACATGACCCACGGCATCCGCAATGCTTTCACCTATCGCAAGCGGCATGAGCACGGCACCCAGCATCCGCTGGATACGCTGCAGACCCGATCCGGAACCTGCCGCGACTACGCGCTGTTCATGATCGAGGCGCTGCGGCGGCTCGGCATCGCCGCGCGCTTCGTGTCGGGATATCTGTTCATCCCCGGCGACCGCGCGCACGGTTATGTCGGCGGCGGCTCGACCCATGCCTGGGTCCAGGTCTATCTGCCGAGCGCCGGCTGGATCGAGTTCGATCCCACCAACGGCATCGTCGGCACCCGCGACCTGGTGCGGGTTGCGGTGGCGCGCGATCCGCGCCAGGCCATTCCGCTGCACGGCACTTATCTGGGCTCAGCCGATGCGTTCGTCGGCATGGATGTCAGCATCAACGTGGTCTCGGTGGACGAGGGAGCGCAGGCGTAACATGTTAATCAAGGTCGGTTTCGAGATCACCTATGCCGCCGTGCAGCCGACGCCGATGGTGATCATGCTCAGCATTCACCCGTCGCGCTATTCCGACATCGTCGGCACCGAAACGATCGTCGCCGAGCCGAACGCGCCGATCGCATTTTACCGCGACAGCTTCGGCAATGTCTGCGGCAGATTGGTGGCCCCGGCCGGCGGCGTGACCTTGCGCGGCACCGCGCTGGTGCGCGATTCCGGATTACCCGATGTCGTGGTGCCGACCGCGCAGCAACTTCCGATCGATCAATTGCCCGACGACGTGTTGCTGTACCTGATGGCGAGCCGCTATTGCGAGACCGACAAATTGACCGATGTGGCATGGTCGCTGTTCGGCCTGACGCAGCCGGGCTGGGCGCGGGTGGCCGCGATCTGCAGCTTCGTGCACAACCACGTTACTTTTGGCTACCAGCATGCCCATCACATGAAATCCGCCCATGACGTCTATGAGCAGGGCACCGGAGTCTGCCGCGATTTCGCGCATCTGGCGCTGACCTTCTGCCGCTGCATGGGGATTCCGGCGCGCTATTGCACCGGCTATATGGGTGACATCGGCATTCCCTACGATCCAGCACCAATGGATTTCTCCGGCTGGTTCGAGGTCTATCTGTCCGGCCAGTGGTACACTTTCGATGCCCGCCACAACAAACCGCGGATCGGCCGCATCCTGATGGGCACCGGCCGCGACGCCGCCGACGTGGCGCTGACCACGAGTTTCGGCCGGATGGACCTTGTCAAATTCCTCGTCATCAGCGACGAGGTCGTGGCGGCCTGAGGACGAGGCCCTCTCTTTCGTCATTGCGAGGAGCGCAAGCGACGAAGCAATCCATTTCTTTGCGTAGCATTGGATTGCTTCGCTTCGCTCGCAATGACGGTTTAAGACAATCCTCATGACCTCCGATCGTCTCTTTGTCTACGGCACGCTGATGCGCGGCTTCGACCATCCGATGGCGACGCTGTTGCGGCAGGCTGCGGACTTCATCGGCGAGGCGCGGTGCCGGGGCCGGCTCTATCGCGTGAAGCACTATCCCGGGCTGGTGCTGTCTGATGATGCCGATGACGTCGTATTCGGCGAAGTCTACCGGCTGCGCCAGCCGAAAGAATTGCTGCGCGAATTCGATATGTACGAGGCCTGCGGCGAGGGTTTTGCGGAGCCCACCGAATACATCCGGCAGGCGCTGCCGGTCACATCAGACGATGGCGCGACCAGCGAGGCCTGGACCTATATTTACAACTGGCCGGTCGCGCATTTGCCGCGGATCGCCTCGGGGCGGTTTGTGGAGAAGTAGGTGGCGTGTCCCGGATTGACGATGCCACCCCTGTGAATAGCCGGGAGAAGGCTGACAATCTTCGTATTTTGGGCGGGGCACCCTATATCCCTAGTCGGTTGGCCAAGACTTGTTAGAGACTTGTTGAAGACTGAGGCCCCCGACTCAACGAAAACCCGAAGCATGCGCTTTACGCCCGAATTCCTCGATGAACTGCGCGCCCGGCTTCCGGTTTCGGAAGTCGTCGGCCGCCGCGTGAAGTTGAAGAAGTCGGGGCGCGAGTGGAAAGGGCTGTCGCCGTTCCAGCAGGAGAAGACACCCTCGTTCTTCGTCAACGATCAGAAGCAGGCGTGGTTCGATTTCTCGTCCGGCAAGAACGGCAATATTTTCGACTTTCTGGTTCAGGCCGAAGGGCTTTCCTTTCCCGAAGCCGTCGAACGTCTCGCCGCGATGGCAGGCTTGCCGCTGCCGGCGGCCACACCCGATGCCGCGCGGCACGAGCAGCGCCGCAAGACACTGTACGATGTGATGGAACTGGCAGCGAAGTTCTTCGCCGACACGCTGGCCTCGCGGGGCGGCGCCAAAGCGCGCGGCTATCTTGCGGACCGCGCGATTTCGCCGGCGGTGCAATTGCAGTTCCGCATCGGCTTCGCGCCCGGCGATGCGCAGACCCGCTTCGCGCTGAAGGAATATCTCGGCGCGCAGGGCATCCCGGTCGAGGACATGGTGGAAGCTGGGCTGCTGATCGCGGGCGACGATATTCCGGTGCCCTATGATCGCTTTCGCGACCGGGTGATGTTTCCGATCGCCGACGGGCGCGGACGGGTGATCGCGTTTGGCGGCCGCGCGCTGGAAAAGGATGTGCCGGCGAAGTACCTGAACTCGCCGGAAACCCCGCTGTTTCACAAGGGCGACAATCTCTACAACCTCGCAGCCGCAAGGCTCGCCGCCCATAACGGCAGCGCCGTGGTGGTGGTGGAAGGCTATGTCGACGTCATCGCCATGGTCGGCGCCGGGTTTCCGGCCAGCGTCGCGCCGCTCGGCACCGCGCTGACCGAAAACCAGCTCGCGCTATTGTGGAAGATGGCGGACGAGCCGATTCTCTGTTTTGACGGCGACAAGGCCGGCCAGAAGGCCGCATGGCGCGCCGCTGATCTGGCGCTGCCGCAGTTGCTGCCCGGCAAGAGCCTGCGGTTTGCGCTGCTGCCGGAAGGTCAGGACCCTGACGACCTGGCGCGCTCCGGCGGACGCGGCGCCATCGAGGAAGTCATCGCTGCCGCGCGCGGGCTCGCCGACGTGATCTGGTCGCGGGAAATGGAAGCTGGCACGTTCGCCACGCCGGAGCGGCGCGCCGCACTGGAGGCGCGGGTCCAGGAACTGACCAATGGCATTCGCGACGAAAAAGTGCGGCGCTATTATCGCCAGGATCTGGAGCAGCGCTTGCTGCGGACCTTCGCGCCGGAAGGCGGGCGCGGCTCTTACGGCCGCGGCAATTATCGTGGCTCGTCCGGCCCGTTCGGCGGCGAATCAGGCCGGCGCTTTGCCCCGCGCGGCTCGTTCACGCCGGGGGCTGCGGGGCGATTCGAGCCCAGATACGGCTCTTTTGGCGGCCGCGGGCAGGGGCCGGGCGGCAGCCAGACCATCAACCGCCAGCCCTATCAGGTGGCAAGCCCGCAACTGGCGACGAGCCCGATCATGCGCGGCCAGCGCAGCGCGATCTCGCGCCGCGAGGCGCTGATCCTGCAGTCTTTGATCAATCATCCCTGGCTGCTGCACGACCATCTGGAGGAAGTGGCGGCGCTGGAACTGGCGCATCCGGAGGCGCACAAATTGCGCGCCGGCATCATCGCCGCCTTCGCCAACGACCATCACCACAATTCGGAGCCCTCCGAACAGAGCCAAAAGATGCGCGCCGATCTCGCGGCGGGCGGATTTTCGCAAGTTCTTCAAAGGGTTGATCTGGCGATCACGACCTCGGCGGTGTGGGGCGCAGGGCCTGGCGCGGCGCCAGAGGACGTTCTTTCCACCTGGCACCAGCTCGTCTCCTTGCATCGCCAATGGCACTCCTTACTTAGGGAATTGAAGGATGCCGAGCTGGCCTTGGGCGAAGAGGCCAGCGAGGCCAATTTGGCATGGCTGCGGGACGTCAAGGCGCGGCTGGCGGAAGTCGACGGCACCGAGGCCCTGATCGAGGGTTTCGGCGAGTCCTCAGGCCGGTTCCAGCGCAGCGTCTGATTAAAAAATGCTGCGGACGGCTGAGCCCGAAACGGCGAAATGACTCGCCAAACCCATGGTTTGGCTGCAAAAACAGGGTTAATCGAAGCTTAGTAGCCTGCGGGCTAAGAGTTCGAAACCGGTGAAATCGATTCGAGGGTGGCGACACGTCTGCGCCGCCCTTTCCGCGTCATGAATGACGTCAGAGATTAAAAAAGCGCGGGCGCGGCGACGCCTCCCGCACGAGCGCGTTTTAGGAGCATTGAATGGCCACCAAGGCAAAGACGCTGCAGGTCAAGGACAAGGAAAAAGACGACAAGGCAGCCGATGCGCCTGAGAAGGATTCCCCGGACGCGCCGTCGCCGTTGCTCGACCTGTCCGATGCCGCCGTCAAGAAGATGATCAAGCAGGCCAAGAAGCGCGGCTTCGTGACCTTCGATCAGCTCAACGAAGTGCTGCCGTCCGACACCACCTCGCCCGAGCAGATCGAGGACATCATGTCGATGCTGTCCGACATGGGCATCAACGTCTCCGAGGCCGAGGACTCCGACAGCGAGGAAGAAACCAAGGAAGAGGCCGAGGACGAGACCGACAACGAACTGGTCGAGGTCACGCAGAAGGCCGTCACCGAAGTCAAGAAATCCGAGCCCGGCGAGCGCACCGACGATCCCGTCCGCATGTATCTGCGCGAGATGGGCACCGTCGAGCTATTGTCGCGCGAAGGCGAAATCGCCATTGCCAAGCGCATCGAGGCCGGCCGCGAGGCGATGATCGCGGGCCTGTGCGAAAGCCCGCTGACGTTCCAGGCCATCATCATCTGGCGCGATGAATTGAACGAGGGAAAAATCTTCCTCCGCGACATCATCGATCTCGAAGCGACCTATGCCGGCCCCGACGCCAAGAACAACATGAACCCGGCGATGCTGGCCGCCCCGCTCGGCCCCGACGGCCAGCCGCTGGTAGCAGCCAACGGCAATGGCAACGGCAATGGCAATGGCGGCGTGGCGACG
>JGI24140J50213_10000159_pt1 | contig 31312 bp, 24 predicted proteins | sample BarGraIncu00222A_FD_50213 | JGI IMG/M metagenome (IMG submission 50213)
GCACGGTGGGCATCGCCGTCGCGACGCGTGCCGACCTGCCGGTCTACCTCGACGCTCTCGGCACGGCGACGCCCACGGCCACGGTCACCGTGCGGCCGCAGGTCTCGGGCGCGATCACGCAAGTGCTCTACCGCGAAGGCCAGCTCGTGACCAAGGGCCAACTCATCGCGACCATCGATCCGCGCCCCTTCGAGATCGCCTTGCAGCAGGCCAACGGGGCGCGTCTGCGCGACGAGGCCCAGCTCGAAAGCAGCAGGGTGCAGCTGCAGCGCTACCGGACGCTGCTGAGCCAGGATTCGATCGCGCGCCAGGACGTCGACACGCTCGCCGCGACGGTCAAGCAGCTCGAGGCGACGATCGTCATCGACAAAGCGAACGAGAACACGGCGCGCCTGAACCTGAGCTATTGCCGCATCGTCGCGCCGACCGCGGGGCGCGTCGGCCTGCGCCCGATCGACCCGGGCAACTACATCGCCGCCGGCGATACCAACGGGGTCGGCGTGATCACCCAGATCGCGCCGATCGACGTTGCGTTTGCCGTGCCGCAGGATCGCGTCCCGGAGATCCAGGGCCGCGTTGCGGCTGGCGCCAGGCTCGTCGCGACGGCCTTCGACCGGACGCGCACCAACAAGCTCGACGAGGGTACGTTCTCGACGCTCGACAACCAGATCGACACGCAGACCGGCACGGTGAAGGCCAAGGCCCGCTTTCCGAACGGCTCGACGCAGCTCTATCCGAACCAGTTCGTCAACGTTCGCCTGCTCCTGCGCATCCAGCAGGGCGCGACCGTCATCCCGGTGACGGCGATGCGGCACGGACCGAACGGCGATTTCGTCTACGTCCTCAACGACGACCGGACGGTGTCGGTCCGGCTCGTCACGCGCGGCATCGCGACCACCGACCTGATCGCCGTCGACAAGGGCCTCGATCCGGGTGAGCGCGTCGTCACCGAGGGCGGCGATCGGCTCAAGGACGGAGCCCGGGTGCAGCTCGCCGCCGAGCGCCCGGCGTCGGGTGCGTCGGGCGCTCGGCGCGCCGCCTCCGGCGCCGACGCCTCCGCTTCCGGGCAGCGGCGCCGCCAGCGTGACGCCACCGGGGCTTCCGCTTCCGCACCTGCGTCTTGAGCCCGTCGCGCCCCTTCATCGAGCGGCCGGTGGCGACTTCGCTGCTGATGCTGGCGATCGTCCTGGCCGGTCTCGTGGGCTTCCGCTTCCTGCCTCTTTCGGCGCTGCCGCAGGTCGACTACCCGACGATCCAGGTGCAGACGCTGTACCCGGGCGGCAGCCCGGAGGTGATGAGCAACACCGTCACCGCGCCGCTCGAGCGCCAGTTCGGGCAGATGGCCGGCCTCGACCGCATGAGCTCGACGAGCGCTGCCGGCGTCTCGATCATCACCTTGCAGTTCGCGCTCGGCCTGACCCTCGACGTCGCCGAGCAGGAGGTGCAGGCCGCGATCAACGCCGGCGGCTCGCTGCTGCCGGCCGATCTGCCGGCGCCGCCGGTCTACGCGAAGGTCAATCCGGCCGATGCGCCGGTGCTCACGCTGGCCATCACCTCCGACACGCTGCCGCTGACCGAAGTCCAGAACCTCGTCAACACGCGGCTGGCGCAGAAGATCAGCCAGGTCTCCGGGGTCGGCCTGGTGTCGTTGAGCGGCGGGCAGCGGCCTGCGGTGCGCATCCAGGCCAACACGCGGGCGCTCGCCGCCAACGGCATCGGCCTCGACACCTTGCGTACCGCGATCACCGCGGCGAATTCGAACGGCGCGAAGGGCAGCTTCGACGGCCCCCGGCGCGCCTACACGATCAACTCGAACGATCAGCTGCTCACCGTCGACGACTACAAGAACCTGATCGTCACCTACAAGAACGGCGCGCCGGTGCGCATGGTCGACGTGGCGCACGTCGTCGACAGCGCCGAGAACACCCAGCTCGGCGCCTGGGCCGGGATGGACTGCCCGAGCGCCGCCTCGGCGCCGCGGTCCGCGCGCGGCGACTGCATCGGCGGGCGCCTGCTGTCGCCGGCGATCATCCTCAACGTGCAGCGCCAGCCCGGCGCCAACGTGATCGGCACGGTCAACGCGATCAAGGCGCAGCTGCCCGATCTGCGCGCCAGCCTGCCGAGCAGCCTGAAGATCGACGTGCTGAGCGATCGCACGAATGGCATCCGTGCCTCGGTCGAGCACGTCGAGCTGGAGCTCGTGCTCGCCGTCGTGCTCGTTGTCCTCGTCATCTTCGCCTTCCTCGGCAGCCTGCGCGCGACGGTGATCGCGAGCGTCGCCGTTCCGATCTCGCTGATCGGTACCTTCGGACTGATGTACCTGATGGGCTACAGCCTCAACAACCTGAGCCTGATGGCGCTGACCATCGCGACCGGCTTCGTCGTCGACGACGCGATCGTGATGATCGAGAACATCTCGCGCCACATCGAGGAGGGCGAGCCGCCGATGCAGGCCGCCGTCAAGGGCGCGACGCAGATCGGCTTCACCATCATCTCGCTGACGGTCTCTCTCGTCGCGGTGCTGATCCCGCTGCTCTTCATGGGCGACGTCGTCGGCCGGCTCTTTCGCGAGTTCGCGGTGACGCTGGCGATCACCATCCTGATCTCGGCCGTCGTCTCGCTGACGCTGGTGCCGATGATGTCGGCGCGCTGGCTGAAGCGCGCCGGGAAGAAGCAAAGCGGCGTCGGCGCCAGCGCCCGGCGCTTCTTCGAGCGGGTCATGCGGCGCTACGACCGCTCGCTCGGCTGGGTCATCGACCACCAGGGAATCACGCTCGTCGTCGCCCTGCTCACCTTCGCGCTGACCGTCGTGCTGTACCTGGCCATCCCGAAGGGCTTGTTTCCGACGCAGGACACGGGCCAGCTGCAGGCACGCCTCGAGGCGGCGCAGGACGTGTCGTACGACCGCATGGCGCAGCTGCAGCAGCAGGTGGCGCGCGCAATCCTGGAAGATCCCCAGGTCGACAACCTCAGCTCTTTCGTCGGCGTCGACGCGGCCAACAACACGATGCTGCACACCGGCAGCATGCTCATCAACCTGCGCGCCAATCACGGCGACCAGCAGGCGCTGATGGATCGCCTGCGCGAGCGGGTGCGCCAGGTGCCCGGCGCGACGCTGAACCTGCAGCCGACGCAGGATTTGACCATCGACGCCGAGACCGGGCCGACCGAATACCGCGTCTCGCTCGAAGGCGTCGACAGCGCGGTGATCACGAGCTGGATGAACCGGCTCGTGCAGCGGCTGCAGGGCGTGGCGCAGGTGCGTAACGCGAGCAGCGACGCCGGCGCGCAGGGCCTGGCCGCCTATGTCAACGTCAACCGCGACACCGCGGCGCGCCTGTCGATCACGGCGAGCTCGGTCGACGACGCGCTCTACAGCGCCTTCGGCCAGCGCATCGTCTCGACGATCTTCACCGAGACCAATCAGTACCGCGTCATCCTCGAGGCCCAGCCCGACAGCATCACAAGCCCCGAGGGGCTCGGCCAGCTCAACCTGATCGCCGGCTCCGGCGTGGCGACGCCGCTCTCGGCGTTCGCGAGCATCACCGAGCAGAACGCGCCGCTGCAGATCACGCACGTCGCCCAGTACCCGGCGAGCACCCTGAACTTCGACACCGCGCCCGGCGTCGCTCTCGGCAGCGCGGTCGACGCGATCCGCCAGGCGGCCAAGGACATCGGCCTGCCGAGCAACGTGACGATGACCTTTCTCGGCGCCTCGGGTGCCTACGAGCGGTCGCTGTCGAACCAGCTCTGGCTGATCCTCGCGGCGGTGGTCTGCGTCTACATCGTCCTCGGCGTCCTCTACGAGAGCTACGTGCATCCGCTGACGATCCTCTCGACGCTGCCGTCGGCCGGCGTGGGTGCATTGCTCGCGCTGATGATCACCGGCAACGACCTCGGCGTGATCGGCATCATCGGCATCATTCTCCTGATCGGCATCGTCAAGAAGAACGCGATCATGATGATCGACTTCGCGATCGATGCCGAGCGCAACCAAGGCATGAGCGCGCGCGACGCGATCCACCAGGCGGCCTTGCTGCGATTGCGCCCGATCCTGATGACGACGCTTGCCGCCCTGTTTGCCGCCGTGCCGCTGATGCTCAGCTGGGGTGACGGCGCCGAGCTGCGCCGGCCGCTCGGCCTGGCGATCTTCGGCGGCCTGATCGTGAGCCAGATGCTGACACTCTTCACGACGCCGGTGATCTATCTCGGCTTCGACCGTCTCGGCGGCGGGACCACCCGCATCGCGGCGCAGGACGAGGGCGCCACGGACGACGCGCCGGAGGCGGCGACGTGAACCTGTCGCTGCCCTTCGTGCGCCGGCCGATCGGCACGGTGCTGCTCACGGTGGGCGTGGCGCTGGCCGGGATCACGGGGTTCTTCCTTCTGCCGGTCTCGCCGCTGCCGCAGGTCGACTATCCTGTCATCTCGGTCAGCGCGAGCATTCCGGGAGCGAGCCCGGAAACGATGGCGACCAGCGTCGCCACGCCGCTGGAGCGGCGCCTCGGGACGATCGCCGGCGTCAACGAGATCACGTCGTCGAGCAACACCGGAACGGCGCGCGTCACCTTGCAGTTCGACCTCAACCGCAACATCGACGGCGCGGCGCGCGAGGTGCAGGCGGCGATCAACGCGAGCCGGGTCGACCTGCCGGCGACGCTGCGCAGCAACCCGACCTATCGCAAGGCCAACCCGGCGGCCTCGCCGGTGATCATCCTCGCGCTCACCTCGAAGACGAAGACGCCGGGGCAGATCTACGACGCGGTCTCCAACATCGTCAGCCAGCGGCTGTCGCAGGTCGACGGCGTCGGCGATGTCGAGATCGGTGGCGGCTCGCTGCCGGCGGTGCGGATCGAGCTGCTGCCCTTTGCGCTCAGCAAGTACGGCATCAGCACCGAGGACGTTCGCGCCGCGGTCCAGGCGAGCAACGCGAACCGTCCCAAGGGGACGATCCAGGGCGACGGCCGGCGCCTGCAGATCTACACGCAGACGCCGGCGCTGAAGGCGAGCGACTACGCGCCCATGGTCATTGCCTGGCGCAACGGAGCCGCCGTGCGCCTGCAGGACGTGGCCCAGGTGCAGGATGGCGTCGAGGACACGCGCACCCTGGGCCTCTTCAACGGCGAGCCGGCGATCGTCATTCTGGTCACGCGCCAGCCGTCGGCCAACATCATCCAGACGGTCGACTCGGTGCGCGCCATGCTTCCCGCGCTTCAGGCCGACCTGCCCGCCGACGTGACGCTGCAGGTCGCCTCCGACAGCACGAACTCGATCCGCTCCTCGCTGCACGAGGTCGAGATCACGCTGATCATCTCGGTCGTTCTCGTCGTTCTCGTCGTGAGCGTCTTCCTGCGCAGCCTGCGCGCGACCGTCGTGCCGGCGGTGGCGACCGTGGTCGCGTTGCTCGGCACCTTCGGCGTTATGTATCTGCTCGGCTTTTCGCTCAACAACCTGAGCCTGATGGCGCTCACGGTGGCGACCGGATTCGTCGTCGACGACGCGATCGTCGTGCTCGAGAACACGAGCCGCCACATCGAGGCCGGAATGACGCGGATGAAGGCGGCGCTGCTCGGCGCCCGCGAGGTCGGCTTCACGGTCCTTTCGATCAGCGTCTCGCTGGTGGCCGTCTTCATTCCGCTCCTCTTCATGGGCGGGCAGGTCGGGCGGCTCTTCCGCGAGTTCGCCGTGACCCTTTCGGCCGCGGTGATGATCTCGCTCGTCATCTCGCTAACGACGACGCCGATGATGTGCGCCTGGCTGCTCGAGCCCGGCGGTCAGGCGGGCGACAAGCCGCCCGGGCGGCTGGCGCGCCTGGCCGAGCTCGGCTATGCCTGGGTCCTTCGCCGCTACGAGCAAAGCCTCGACTGGGCCCTCGACAGCAAGGCGCTCGTGATGCTGATCCTGGTCGCCGTCGTCGCCCTCAACGTCTACCTGTTCGCGGCGGCGCCGAAGGGCTTCTTTCCGCAGCAGGACAGCGGCCAGATCGTTGCCGGCCTGCGTGCCGACCAGAGCATCTCGTCGATCGCGATGGGCGCCAAGCTGCGCCAGGTGGTCGACATCATCCATCGCGATCCGGCCGTCGCCACCGTGGTCGGCTTCACCGGCGGCTCGCGTGCCGGCGGCGGCTTCATGTTCGTCAACCTCAAGCCCTCGTCGCAGCGCAAGGACAGCGGCAACACCGTGATCGCGCGGCTGCGCCCGCAGCTCGCCCAGGTGACCGGCCTCGCGATCTTTCTGAGCCCCGTGCAGGACGTCCGCTCGGGGGGCCGCGCGAGCAATTCCGCGTACCAGTACACGCTCAAGAGCGACAACCTCGTCGACCTGCGCGCCTGGGCGAGCAAGCTCGCCGAAGAGATGAAGCCGCTGAGCGTGCTGACCGACGTCGACACCGATCAGCAGGACAACGGCGTCCAGACCATGGTCCAGGTCGACGGCAACAGCGCGCGCCGCCTCGGCCTGACGGCAGGCGCGATCGATGCCGCGCTCTACAACGCATTCGGCCAGCGCCAGGTCGCCACCATCTATACCGAGCTGAACCAGTATCACGTGGTCATGGAATGGGCGCCGGGCTACACACGCGGTCCGAACGCGCTCTCCGACGTCTACGTCCCGGCGACCCGGACGGTGATCAGCGGCGGCCAGGCGGTGAGCGTCGAATCGACGGCGGCGACCAGCGCGATCGTCGGCAACGCGAACCTGCCGGTTTCGGCCAACCCGGCGCTGAAGAATGCGTCAGCGGGCAACGTGCTCAGCAACAGCGCGACCAACCTCGTGCCGCTCAGCGCGGCGGCGCGCTTCTACGAGGATTCGGCACCGACCTCGGTCAACCACCAGGACGGTGAGCTCGCGACGACGATCTCGTTCAACCTTGCCGAGGGCGCCACCCTCGGCGATGCGCGCGCGGCGATCACGCAGGCGGAGGCCGACATCGGCATGCCGACGAACGTGCGCGGGGGATTCGCCGGCACCGCGCTCAGCGCGCAGCAATCGCAGGCCCAGCAGGCGATGCTCATCGTCGCCGCCCTCGTCGTCATCTACATCGTGCTCGGCATCCTCTACGAGAGCCTGGTCCATCCGGTGACGGTGCTCACGACGCTGCCCTCGGCCGGCGTCGGAGCGGTGCTGGCGCTGCTGATGTTCAGGATGGATTTCTCGATCATCGCCCTGATCGGCGTGTTCCTGCTCATCGGCATCGTCAAGAAGAATGCCATCCTCATCATCGATTTCGCGCTCGAGGCCGAGCGCTCGCGCGGCCTCAGCCCGCTCGAGGCCGTCCGCGAGGCCAGCCTGCTGCGTTTTCGCCCGATCCTGATGACGACGCTCGCTGCGGCGTTCGGCGCCTTGCCGCTGGCGATCGGCTTCGGCGACGGTGCCGAACTGCGCCAGCCGCTCGGCGTCGCCATCATCGGCGGCCTGATCGCGAGCCAGGTGCTGACGCTCCTGACGACTCCGGTCGTCTACGTCGTGCTCGACAAGCTGCGCCGCCACGCTCCCGACGAGCGCCATCTGAGCCGCAGGGGCGTCCCTGCCCTCGGCGCCGCCGGACTCTCATGAAGACGCGCCCCTCCCCCTGCGCGAGTCCGGCGCCACCGGTTCGCGCCATCGTCGCCTCGATCGCCGTTGCAGCGCTCGCTGCCTGCACGGTCGGCCCGCCCTACCAGCGGCCGAGTGCACCGACGCCCTCGGCCTACAAGGAGGCGGCGGCCGGATGGCTGCCGGCCGCTCCCGCCGACGCGCTCGATCGCGGCGACTGGTGGGCCCTCTTCGGCGACGTCGAGCTGAACGGTCTGGTCGCGAAGGTCGAGGTCTCGAACCAGAACGTGGCCGCGGCGGTCGCCGCCTATGCGCAGGCGCTCGCCCTCGTACGCGAGCAGCGCGCCGCGCTGTTTCCGGCCGTGACGCTCGATGGCGGCGCGAGCCGCTCGGGCAGCGGCAGCAAGGCCGTTGGCGGTCGCGGCGTCGGCAACACGCTGCAGGTCTCGCTCGGCGCGAGCTGGGAGCCCGACGTGTGGGGACGACTGCGCCTTGCCGTCGCGAGCGCACAGGCGAGTGCCCAGGCGAGCCAGGCCGATCTCGCCGCGGCGCGCCTCTCGGCGCAGGCCGCGCTCGCCACCGACTACTTCGCTTTGCGCGAGGCCGACGCCGAGGCGGCGCTCCTGCGCAGCACCGTCGAGGGCTACGAGCGCGCGCTGAAGATCACGCAGAACGGCTACGACGCCGGCATCACGGCGAAGACCGACGTGCTGCAGGCCGAGACGACGCTCGCCAACGCGCGCGCCGACCTGGTCGCGCTGATCGGCCAGCGCGCGCAGCTCGAGCACGCGATCGCGGTGCTGGCCGGTCAGCCGCCCGGCGATTTCGGCATCGCCGTCGCCGAATGGACGATGCGCGTTCCAGCCGTTCCGCTCGGCGTTCCGTCGACGTTGCTGGAGCGCCGGCCCGACATCGCTGCGGCGGAGCGCGCGGTCGCGGCGGCGAACGCGCAGATCGGCATCCAGCGCTCGGCCTACTTCCCGAGCTTCTCGCTGAGCGGCTCCTACGGCTTCACCAGCACGCGCGCGAGCGACCTGTTCAGTGCATCGAGCAGCCTCTGGTCGATCGGCCTGTCGCTTGCACAGACCGTGTTCGACGCCGGCGCGACGCGCGCCCGGGTCGAAGGCGCGGAAGCGGCACGTGACGCGGCGATCGCCCGCTACCGGCAGATAGTTCTCGCCGCGTTCCAGAGCGTCGAGGACCAACTCAGCACGAGCCGGGTTCTGGGCGAACAAGAGGCCCTGCGGCACAGGGCCTCGGAGGCCGCCGACCTGACGGAGCAACAGCTGCTCAACCGCTATCGCGCCGGCCAGGTGAGCTATACCGACGTCGTGACGGCACAGGCCTCGGCCTTGACCGCGCGGCGAACGCTGGTGCAGCTCGTGAGCAACCGACAGGCGAGCGCCATCGCGCTGATCCAGAATCTCGGCGGCGGCTGGCAGGCCTCCGACGCGCTGCCGCCGCCCTGATGCCGACGCCGCGCCTGCCAACTGCGCGGACGTTCGCGTCCGCGGCATGTATCGAAACACCCTAGGAGTGCCGCGCAGGCCCTCCGTCAGAATCGTCGCACTCCGCAGAGGGCGAGATGGAAAAGATCTGGCTGAAGCAGTACCCCGCCGGCGTTCCGGCCGAGATCGACGTGAATCAGTACGCGTCGCTCGTCGCCCTGCTCGACGAGAGCTTCCGCCGCTACGCCGATCGCACCGCCTATACCTTCATGGGCAAGGCGATCACCTTCAGCCAGGTCGACGACGCCTCGCGCGCCTTTGCCGCATGGCTGCAGGCGCAAGGGTTGGCCAAGGGCGACCGCGTCGCCGTGATGATGCCCAACGTGCCGCAGTACCCCGTCGCGGTCGCGGCCATCCTGCGTGCCGGCCTCGTCGTCGTCAACGTCAATCCGCTCTACACGCCGCGCGAGCTCGAACACCAGCTGAAAGATTCGGGCGCCAAGGCGATCGTCGTCATCGAGAACTTCGCCAGCGTCCTGGCCCAGGTGCTGGCGGCGGTGCCGACGAAAACGGTCGTGCTCGCGTCGATGGGAGACATGCTCGGCTTGCCGAAGTCGCTCATCGTCAACTACGTCGTTCGCAAGGTGAAGAAGCTCGTCCCGGCGTTCGACATCGCCGGTGCCGTGCGCTTCAACGACGCGATCGCCGAAGGGCGCGGCAAGCCCTTCAGGCCGGCGACGGTCGGCCCCGACGACATCGCCGTGCTGCAATACACCGGCGGCACGACCGGCGTGAGCAAGGGCGCGGTGCTGCTGCATCGCAACCTCGTAGCCAACATCCTGCAGGCCGAAGCCTGGTACCAGCCGGCGCTGAAGAAGATCCCCGCGGGCGAGCAGGTCGTGACGATCTGCGCCTTGCCGATCTATCACATCTTCGGCTTCAACACGAACATGATGCTGGCGATGCGCATGGGCGGCGCCAACATCCTGATCGCCAACCCGCGCGACCTGCCGGGCATGTTCAAGGAGCTGCAGGGCGAGAAGTTCCACAGCTTTCCGGCCGTCAACACGCTCTTCAACGCGATGGCCAACCACCCCGATTTCGGAACGGTCGACTGGAGCGGCCTGGTCATCTCGGTCGGCGGCGGCATGGCGGTGCAGAGCGCGACCGCCAAGCTGTGGCTCGAGAAGACGGGCTGCCCCATCGTCGAGGGCTACGGCCTCTCGGAGACGTCGCCCTCGGCGACCTGCAACCCCGTCGACAGCACGGCCTACAGCGGCAACATCGGCCTGCCGATGCCGAATACCGAGCTGAAGCTGCTCGACGACGACGGCAACGAGGTGCCGATGGGAACGCCGGGCGAGATCGCCATCCGCGGCCCGCAGGTCATGGCCGGGTACTGGCAGCGGCCCGACGAGACCGCCAAGGTCATGACGGCGGATGGATTCTTCCGCAGCGGCGACATCGGCGTCGTCGACGAGCGCGGCTACTTCAGAATAGTCGACCGCAAGAAGGACATGATCCTGGTGAGCGGCTTCAACGTCTATCCGAATGAGGTCGAAGACGTGGTCACGCAGATGCCAGGCATCCTCGAGTGCGCCGCGGTCGGCATTCCCGACGAGAAGTCCGGCGAGGCCGTCAAGCTCGTCATCGTCAGGAAGGACCCGTCCGTGACCGAGGCGATGGTTCGCGCCTACTGCGAAGCCAACCTCACGGGCTACAAGCGGCCCAAAGTCGTCGAATTCCGCACTGATCTGCCGAAGACGCCGGTCGGCAAGATCCTGCGTCGCGAATTGCGCGACAAGGCGTGAAATGCAAGGGCCAAATCGCGCCGCGGTGCTGATACATTTCTCCCCGTGCCGACGCGGGCTTCGTCGAGCCGAATGACGAAAACGGGATAGGTAGCACCGGTGATCTGGGTCAAGACCGACGCGGGACGCGCCGAAATGCAGTCGCGGGCGCTGATCAAGGATCGGGCGCGCCGCAATCTGCTGCTTCTCATCGACGGCACCAAATCCGAGGAGATGCTGCTGTCCAACCTGGCCGGGATCACCGCCGCCGACTTCCAGGAACTGCGCAAGCTCGACCTCATCGCGCCCGCCGTCGGCGCGGTGACCGTCGGCAATCCGTCGCGGGCAAGCAGCGCCGATTCGCGCGCGACGATTCCCTCGACGCTGCCCGGCGAGCTGCTCGACTACGGCCAGTTCACGGCGGCGCTGACCAAGCTCATCTCGGCCCATCTGGGCCTGCGCGGCTTCACCCTCACGCTGGCTGTCGAGAAGGCGGGGACGATCGAGGAGCTGCGCGAAGTGGCGAAGCGGACGATCGAGCAGATCCGCGAGCGCAAGGGCGACCTGGCCGCAAGCGAAGCGCGCAAGACCCTGTACGGCACCTGACCGGGGCTGGCCACGGCCATTGCGGCAGCCGCGCCTTGAAGGTCTTCGATGCGCTGTGGCGCGTGTTGCGCGACCTCGCGCTCGGTCTCGTTGCCGTCGTTTTCTTCATCGAGGAGTGGGGCTGGCGGCCGCTGACCGCGTTCGCCGCCCGGGTCGCCCGCTTGCCGCCGGTGGCGTGGGTGGAGGCCCGCATCGTCGCCTTGCCGCCGCGCGTCGCCATGCTCCTCTTTCTCGCTCCGGCCTTGCTCCTCTTTCCCCTGAAGCTGCTGGCCCTGTGGCTGATCGAGGAGGGACGGGCAAGCTTGGGCGTCTCGGTCATCGTCGCCGCCAAGGTGCTGGGAACGGCACTGGTCGGCCGGCTCTTCATCCTGCTCGAGCCGCAGCTCATGCAGTTCGCCTGGTTCGTGCGTGCGCTCGGCTGGTGGCGGCAAACCAAGGCCCGGGTCAACGCCGCCCTGCGCGCCTCGCCCCTCTGGCGCCGGGTGCGCATCATGCGTCGCGCCTGGCGGCTCTGGCTGCGCCGGGTGGCACCCTGATGGCGCCGCGCATCTTCGTGGCGGCGCCGCTCGCCGCCGGCGCGACGATCGTCCTGCCCCGGGCAGAGTCGCGCCACGTCCAGGTGTTGCGCCTGCAGCCCGGCGACGCCGTCGTGCTCTTCAACGGCGAGGGAGACGCCGAGTGGCCGGCCGAGATCGTTCGCATCGAGCGTGCCGCGGTCGAGCTGAAGACGGGCGCCGCCGTCATTGCGGGCGAACGCGAGCTGGCGATCCGCGTCACGCTGGCGTTCGGCATCCCGGCCAACGAGCGCATGGACGGGCTGGTCGAGAAGGCGACCGAGCTCGGCGTNGCGGCGATCCAGCCGCTCGTCTGCGAGCGCTCGGTCGTNCGCCTCGCCGGCGAGCGCGCCGAGGCNCGCCGGGCGCACTGGAGCGCGGTCGCCGCATCGGCGAGCGAGCAGTGCGGGCGGGTGCGCGTGCCGCGCATCGGCGCGCCGCTGAAGATCGAGACCTGGCTCGGCGAGCTCGAAGAATCGAGCACAGCGTCGATCGCGGACCGCGCCGGCCGCTTCGTCCTGAGCTTCGATCGCACGGCCGCCACGCCGGCGCGGGCCTTCGCGCCGACGTCCGGCGCGGCCGCGCCGGATCTCCTCGTGCTGAGCGGGCCCGAGGGTGGCCTCGCCCCACACGAGGAGTCGGCGGCGGTCGAGCTGGGCTTCAGGCGAGTAACGCTCGGTCCGCGCGTGCTGCGTGCGGACACGGCGCCGCTCGCCCTGCTGGTCTGGATCGGCCTGGCCATCGCGCCGGAGAGACGATGAACCGCAGGCTCCTGCTGCTCGCCTTGTGCCAGGGATTCTTCCTGACCAACAACGTCACTTTCACGGCGATCAACGGACTGGTCGGGCTGCGCCTGGCTCCGCAGGCGTGGATGGCGACGCTGCCGATCACCGCCTACGTCGCCGGCGGCGCCGTGTTCGCCGGGCTCGTGGCGCGGCATCAGCGCGCCTGGGGCCGCCGGCGCGCTTTCCAGCTGGGGCTCTGCGTCGCCATCGCGACGACCGCGCTGTGCGCCTGGTCGGCGCTCCACGGGCATTTCTGGGTGCTGCTCGCCGGCGCATTCCTCGCCGGCTACTACAACGCCAACGCCGGCCTGTATCGCTTCGCCGCGACCGAGATCGTCGCGCCGGCCTTCAAGGAAAGGGCGATCTCCTGGGTGCTCGCAGGCGGCATCATCGGCGCCGTCGCCGGGCCGAACCTGGCACGCCTGACCCAGAATGCCCTGCCCGGGGAATTCGCCGGCGCCTACGCGGCGCTGGCGTTCGTCGCGCTCGCCTCGCTCGCGACGATCTCGTTCATCCGTTTCCCGCCGCTCGTCCTGCCGACGCCGGCGGCGCCGGGCCGCCCGCTCGCCGTGATCGCGGCGCAGCCGGCCTTCATCGTCGCCGTCGTCGCCTCGGCGCTCGGCTACGGCGTCATGAACCTGCTGATGGCGGCGACGCCGATCGCAATGGCGATGTGCTCGCACCCGTTCGAGAACACGGCGCTCGTTCTCGAATGGCATGTCCTCGGCATGTTCGTGCCGAGCTTCTTCACTGGCCACCTGGTCCGGCGCTTCGGCCCGTTGCGCGTGATGACGGCAGGGCTGCTGCTCAACGCGATCTGCATCGCCGTCGCCTTGAGCGGTGTCGAGCTGATGCGCTTTCTCGTCGCCCTGTTCGCGCTCGGCGTCGGCTGGAACTTCCTCTTCATCGGCGGCACCTCGCTCTTCACGCTGGCCTATCGCCCCGAGGAGAAGACGAAGGCGCAAGCGGCGCTCGACACGGTCATCTTCGCGACAATGACGCTGACCTCGTTCAGCTCGGGAGCCCTGATCACGACGCAGGGCTGGACCTGGCTCAACCTCGGCTCCATCGTTCCGGTTACGCTCATCGCCGCGGCCCTGCTCTGGTACGCGGCGCTGCGTGCGGCGGCGCCGAAGGCAAGAGTCGCCTGATCGCTCAGCGGCGTGCCGATCCGGCGACGATCTCGAAGCGGAACAGGCGGCACTCGATCGGCCCGTTCCAGAGCGGCACGCGGCGCGATTCCTTGAGCCGCATCGCGCTCGGCAGGCGCAGGTCAGGGCTCAGGATCCACGCCGTCCAGCCGGCCGGGTGGTGGGTGTAGGCCTGCTTCCAGTGCGCTGCCAGGCGGGCGTAGAAGTCGCTCGGGGTGGCGCGGTCTTCGGCCGAGTCGCGCGACGCACTGCGCGCCGCCGCCTTGCCGCCGACCTCGATGCGCGTGCCGTAGGGCGGATTGAGCATCAGCGTTCCCGGCAGGTCGGCGGCGAGCAGCGGTGCCGGTCGCTCGAGCGCGTCGCCGCCGTTGAAGACGATCGCCTGGGCGACGCCGGCGCGCTCGGCGTTGCGACGCGCGAAGTCGACCATCCGGAACGACAGATCGCTGGCGAAGATCGGCACCTCGCTGGCATGCACGCGGGCGCGGGCGTGGCTGCGCATGCGCTGGAAATCGGCGCGCAGCTCGGCCGATGCGAAAGGAAGGAGGCGCTCGAAGGCGAAGCGGCGCAACGCGCCCGGGGCGATGCCGCAGGCGATCTGCGCCGCCTCGATGGCGATCGTTCCCGAGCCGCAGCACGGGTCGTGCAGGGCGCCTCCGGTGCTGGCGCTGCCGCGCCAGCCGGCGGCGGCCAGCATTGCCGCCGCGAGCGTTTCCTTGAGCGGCGCGTCGCCCGTGTCGGCACGCCAGCCACGCTTGAACAACGCTTCGCCGGAGCTGTCGACGTAGATCGATGCGCGTTCGGCGCCGACGTGCAGGACGATCGACAGGTCGGGCCGCGCCGTGTCGACGCTCGGCCGCTCGCCGCTCGTCTCGCGCATCCGGTCGCAGACCGCGTCCTTGATGCGCAGGGCCGCGAAGTTGAGGCTCTTCAGCCGGCTGCGCTGCGCCGTCGTGTCGACGCGCAGCGTCTGCTGCGGCGTGATCCAGTCCGACCACTCGACGTCGCGCGCCAGCACATAGAGGTCGTTCTCGTCGCGGTATTCGCCCTCGGCCACCTCGACCAGGACGCGCTGGGCGAGCCGCGTCTCGAGGTTCAGCAGCATCACCTCGCGCGGCTCGCCGGCGAGCGTGACGCCGCCGCGCTGCGCGGCGCAACTCGACCCGGGCAGGAGGCTTCGCACCTCGGCCTCGAGCAGCGCTTCGACGCCGGCGGCGCACGGCAGGAAGATCGGCAGCGGCATCGACCCCGGGCCGCCGGCTACATGTCCTTGCGCAACTGCGCCGGCGCGATCTTCAGGGCTTCGCGGTACTTGGCAACGGTGCGTCGCGCCACGTGGATGCCCTGCTCCTCGAGCATCTGCGAGATCTGGCTGTCCGACAGCGGCTTGGCCGCGTCTTCGGCGGCGACGATCTGCCGGATCAGGGCGCGCACCGCGGTGCTCGAGGCATTGCCGCCCGCCTCGGTGGCGAGCGACGAGCCGAAGAAATACTTGAGCTCGAACGTGCCGAACGGCGTCGACATGTACTTGGCCGTCGTCACCCGCGAGATCGTCGATTCGTGCAGGCCGAGCTCGTCGGCGATCTCGCGCAGCACGAGCGGCTTCATGGCGATCGCGCCGTGCGTGAAGAAGCTCTTTTGCCGCTCGACGATCGCCTGCGAGACGCGCTGGATCGTCTCGAAACGCTGCAGGATGTTCTTGACGAACCAGCGCGCCTCCTGCAGTCGTGAGTTCAGCCCGGCCGTCGCGCCGTTCAGCGACGCGGCGCTGCGGCTGCCGGCGCCGCGCTGCTGGCGGATCGCGCTGGCGTACAGGTCGTTGATGCGCAGCTTGGGCATGACGTCGGGGTTGAGCAGCACCTTCCAGCTGCGCCCCGACTTCTGCACGATCACGTCGGGGACGATGATGTTCGCCTCGGCGCGCGCGAATGGGCGCGCGGGCTTTGGCTCGAGCGTCATGATCAGCGCCTGCGCTTCGCGCAGCAGATGTTCGTCGGCGCCCGTCACTGCCATGAGCCTTTTCATGTCGCGGCGCGCGAGCAGGCCGAGGTGGCTCTTGCAGATGATGATCGCGATCGCTTGCGCCTCGCCGCGCTGGCGCGTGCGCAGCTGCAGCGTCAGGCACTCGGCGAGGTCGCGCGCTCCGACGCCCGTCGGCTCCATGCTTTGCAGGAAGCGCAGGCCGCAGCGCAGTTGCGCGAGGACGGGGTCGATCGTCTCGTCTTCGTCGGCACAGGCGTCGCCGGCGGCGCGCTCGAAGACCAGGCCGCCTTCGCGCAGGCGCTGGGCGATGTCTTCGAGCGCGTCGGCGAGGTAGCCCTCTTCGTCGAGGGAATCGATGAGCACGAGGACGGCCGCGGCGTCCGCCGGCGACAGGCGCATCCCCGAGAGCTGGCTGCGCAGGTGATCCTGCAGGCTCGTCGCCGGCGCGTCGCGATCGTTGTCGTCGAAGTCGTCGGCGTCGTTTTGCTTTCGCGTCTTGCCGGGGGTCTCGCGGATGCCGTCGAAGTCTTCGCGCTCGGTGCCGTTCTCCCAGTCTTCGCGCTCGGTGCCGCCGAAGTCCGCGGCACCGTCGATCGCCGGGACGTCGTCGCCGCCCTCTGCGCCGCTCTCGGCCGCCCGCTCGCTCTCGCGCTCGCCGGCGCGCTCGGCGCTCGTGAGCCGCTCGGCGAGCGGCTCGAACGCTGGCGCCGCTTCCTCTTCGGTCTCGAGGAAGGGGTTCTGCTCGAGCATCTGCTCGACTTCCTGCTGCAGCTCGAGCGTTGAGAGCTGCAGCAACCGGATCGATTGCTGCAGCTGGGGAGTCAGCGCCAAGTGCTGCGAGAGACGAACCTGAAGCGACGGCTTCATCATCCTCCCTCCCGCCGGGCCGGCCCATGGGAGGCCGGGTCTTGCAGACCGCAGCGTTGCGAGACGCAACGCCTTCTCACGCCGTCCATGCCGGCGCAGGCCGGCATGGAGCCGCGGCTCTCGGCGCCCCCGGGGGGCGGCGAACGAACAGAGCGGGGGGGCTCCATTTCGGACCTACATCCTGAAGTTCTGGCCGAGGTAGACCTTGCGCACGTCGGCGTTGGCGACGATCTCGGCAGGCGTTCCTTCGGCGAGCACACGGCCGTCGCTGATGATGTAGGCGCGGTCGCAGATGCCGAGCGTCTCGCGGACGTTGTGGTCCGTGATCAGCACGCCGATGCCGCGGCGCTTCAGAAAGCCGATGATGCGCTGGATCTCGATCACGGCGATCGGGTCGATGCCGGCGAATGGTTCGTCGAGCAGGATGAAGCGCGGCTGCGTCGCCAGGGCGCGGGCGATCTCGACGCGGCGTCGCTCGCCGCCCGACAGCGCCGGCGCCGGCGACGCGCGGAGCTTTTCTATCGCCAGATCCTTCAGCAGGCCTTCAAGCGTCTCGTCGATCGCCGCCTTCTTCAGCGGCTTGCCGCTGCCGTCGACCTGCAGCTCGAGGACGGCGCGGATGTTTTCCTCGACGTTGAGCCTGCGAAAGATCGACGGCTCTTGCGGCAGGTACGACAGGCCGAGGCGCGAGCGCTCGTGGATCGGCATGCGTTCGACGCGCCGGCCCTCGATCGTGATCTCGCCGCCGTCGGCACGGACGAGGCCGACGATCATGTAGAAACTCGTCGTCTTGCCGGCGCCGTTCGGCCCGAGCAGGCCGACGACCTCGCCGCTGCGGACGGCGAGGCGAACGTCGTCGACGACGGTGCGCGAGCCGTAAGACTTGCGCAGGCCGTGCGCCTCGAGACGGTGTGTCGTCGCCGTGGCGGAGGTGGCCATCACCGCTTTTCTCCGAGCGCTGGTGCCGTCTTCAGCGGCGCCGCTGCCGCCGCCGCGCTCGCCGCCGCGGCGGCAGCCTCGGCCGCGGCGGTCGTGCCTTCCTTCGGCGTCAGGACCGCGCGGACGCGCCCTCCGGGATTGGCCGCCGTCGCGGGCGCGCCGCCCGAGACGTTGACGACCTCGGTCGCGCTGTCGTAGGTGATCAGGTTGCCGGCGATCTCGTCGGACGGCGTCGCTCCGCGCAGGCGGCGCCACGAGGCGTTGTTGACGAAGCGGATGACGTCGGACTTGCCGTCGTATTCGAGCCGCTCGGCGTCGCCTTCGATCCACTCGTCGGGCGCGTCGCGCTTTTGCCGGAAGGTCGCGTGCTGGCCCGGCGAGCCGATCGCCACCGCCGTGTGGTAGCCGTCCGGCGACTCGCGCACTTCGATGCGGGCGGCGCGAATGGTCATCGTCCCCTTGGTGACGACGACGTTGCCGCTGAAGACGATGATCTGGTTGAGCAGGTCGATCGTGCCGGTCGGCTTTGTGCCCGGCAGGTCGGCCTCGACGTTCAGCGGCTTGAAGCGGTCGGCCTTTTCGGCCCGGGCGGGCGGGGCGGCCGCGGCGAGCAGGGAAAGCCCTAAGAGGGCAACGAGACGGGCGGGAAGGAGCGGCACGGGAAATTCGAATGGAAGCAGGCGTTCCGCATGGCGGCATAAAACTTGCAGGCCATTCTACGTGACGCGTTCTGCAGTGTGTCGCTGCAAGCGCTCCAATCTCACGAATCGGCGGGCGACCGGTGCCCGACGGGCGCCCGGCGCCGCGGCGAAGTTCGCCTCAGCCGCCCTTTCGAACCCGGTCGATCAGCGCGTCGACCACGTCGAGCATGCGCTCGTTCGATCCCGCGGGCGTGTTCGCGCCGCCGCTGGCGTTGGCCAGGGTGCCGTTGGTATAGAAGCGCCCCTGGACGCCCATCGCCGGCACGGCGTCGATCTTGTAGGCGGCGGCGAGCTGGCGCGCTTGCTGCGACTTGGTCTGGATCGCGAAGGACTCGTAGGTCGGCATGAACTTGAGCGGATCGACGCCGTTCTTCATCATGAAGGCCGAGATGTCCTCCGGCGTGCGCAGGCGGATATGGTCGTTGTGGATGGCGTAGAAGATGCGCCGGTGCAGCGTCGGAACGAGGCCGAGGCTTTCGATGGCGTAGAAGAGCTTTTGCTGCGCCGAGAACGGCACTTCCTGGAACCAGACCGGGACGCGGCGCAGCACCACGTCGGCAGGGAGCCGCTTCGACCACGCCTCGAGCGCCGGCTCGAAGGCATTGCAGTGCGGGCACTCGTACCAGAAGAATTCGATGACTTCGATCCGGCCCGGCACGGTCGAGGGCACCGGTTGCTCGAGTCGAACATAGTTGACCCCCTCGACCGGCCCCCTGGCCTGGGCTTGAGCCGCCGGCGTCGCGCTCAGGGCGCCGAGGCCTCCGGCGAAGAGGAGGCGGGCCGAGAAGTCGCGTCTATTGAGGTTCATGGCTGGGGCATCGTTTCGGGGTTCGGGGCGTCCGGGAGGGGAGTCGGGTCGGCGGCGGTACGTGCCCGGGCATCGTGACGGACCGCCTATTTCTGCACACGGACGAGCGCCGCATCGACTCCGCCCTCGGCCAGCTTGTCCTTGGCCGCATCGGCCTCCTCCTTCTTGTCGAACGGGCCGACGCGCACGCGGTAGACGGTACGCCCGCCCTGCTCGCGCTCCGTCAGCTTGCTTTCGATACCGATGATGGCGAGCCGGGCGCGTTGCTGCTCGGCGTCTTCGCTGCGTGCGTAGGCGCCCGCCTGCACGAAGTACTGGAACGGATCGGCGCCCGGAAGGAGGGGTACCGGCGGCCGGGTCGCGACGGTCGTGGCGGCGCCGCTCGCCGTCGCCGCGGCGGGACGAGCGCCTCGGGCGGCGTTTGGCGAACCCGGATCGATGACCGTCGGCGGGACCAGCACCGGGGGCGCAGCGGCGATCGGCGGCGGCACCGCCGGCGCCGAAGCGACGGCTGCAGCCGAGGCAGGGTTCTTGCCGGCGAGGGCGCTGTTCGGGTCCCAGTTGCGGTTGCGCTCGACCTCTGCCGCGTCTTGCCCGGGCGTGCGCGCCTGCACCTTGTTGATGAAGGGAATGGGTGCCTTGGTCACGTAGAGGGCGACGCCGAGCGCCAGCGCCAGGCCGATCAGCAGGCCGACGACGAGGCCGATGACGAAGCCGCCGCGCTGCCGGCTCGGGAAATGTGAGGTCATGCGGTGTCCGTATCTCTGTGCATGCGCTCGGGAGCGCTCACGCCGAGCACGCCGAGGGCGTTGCGGATGATCTGCCGCGTCGCCGCGAGCAGCGCCAGGCGCGCCCGTTCGAGCTCGGCATCTTCGCCGAGGAAGCGCTCGGCAGCGTAATAGCTGTGAAAGGCCGCGGCGAGCTCGCGCAGGTAGAACGTGACCTCGTGCGGCGCCAGCGCGGCGGCAGCCGCGCTGAGCATCTCGGGGTAATCGGCGAGTTTCTTCAGCAGCGCAGTCTCGCTCGGCGCCTGCAGTCGGGCGAGGTCGGCACCGGCCAGGCGCGACGCGTCCTTGCCTTGCGCCGTGTACTGCTCGAGCACGGAGCTGATGCGGGCGTGCGCGTATTGCACGTAGAAGACGGGGTTCTCGTCGTTCTTCTTCAGTGCCAGGTCGACGTCGAAGGTGAACTCGGTGTCGGCCTTGCGGCTGAGCATGAAGAAGCGCACGGCGTCCTCGCTCGTCCAGTCGATCAGGTCGCGCAAGGTCACATAGCCGCCGGCACGCTTGGAGATCTTCACCTCCTCGCCGCCGCGCTCGACCCGCACCATCGTGTTGAGGACATAGTCCGGATACGACTTCGGCACGCCCGCACCGGCCGCCTGCAGGCCGGCGCGCACGCGCGCGATCGTGCCGTGGTGATCGGTGCCGTGGATGTTGATCGCCTGGTGGAAGCCTCGTTCGAACTTGACGAGGTGGTAGGCGACGTCGGGAACGAAATACGTGTACGTGCCGTCGGACTTGCGCATGACGCGGTCCTTGTCGTCGCCGTATTCGGTCGTGCGCAGCCAGAGCGCGCCGCCCTCCTCGTAGGTCTTGCCAGAGGCGACGAGTCGCTCGACCGTCGCCTCGACGCGGCCGCTCGAGTACAGGCTCGACTCGAGAAAGTAGTTGTCGAAGCGTACGCCGAAGGCGGCGAGGTCGAGATCCTGCTCGTGGCGCAGATAGGCGACGGCGAACTCGCGGATGTTGTCGAGGTCGCCGACACGGCCCGACGCCGTGAACTCGCGGTCGTCCGCTTTGACCGTCTTGCCGGCCCGGAAGTCGGCCGCGATATCGGCGATGTAGTCGCCGTTGTACGCCGTCTCGGGCCAGCCCGGGTCGCCCGGCGCCAGGCCCTCGAGGCGCGCCTCGACCGAGGCGGCGAGCGTGGCGATCTGCACGCCGGCGTCGTTGTAGTAGAACTCGCGCGTCACGGCGCGGCCCTGCGACTCGAGGAGGTTGCAGATCACGTCGCCGAGCGCGGCCTGGCGCGCATGGCCGACGTGCAACGGCCCGGTCGGGTTGGCAGAGACGAACTCGACAATCACCGGCGCGGCGTGCTCGCCCGCCGTGGTCCGGCCGAAGCTCGCGCCGGCCTCGAGGATCTCGGCGACGACGCGCTGCCGCGCCGCGGCGCGCAGGTGCAGGTTGATGAAGCCAGGCCCGGCGACGTCGATCGATTCGACCCAGCGGTCGACGGCGGTCTTCCTGCGCAGCGCCGCGATCAGCTCGCCCGCGACCTCGCGCGGATTTCGCTTCTGCGCCTTGGCCAGCGGCATGGCCGCCGTGCACGCCAGGTCGCCGTGCGCGGCCTGGCGTGGTGTCTCGAACGCGGCCGCCAGCGCGTGGCCGGGGCTCACTTCGTCCATCGCGGCGCGAAGTGCCTCGAGCAATTCGTCACGGGCCCGGGTCATCGCTGAATTCTACGGGGCGGGTTTTCGCGGATCACTCGCGTGACCGGGCGGCTCGCGGGCCCGGCGTTGCCGCCCGGCGTGAAGTGGCCCGAGACCGTGAATAAGGCAAAGCCGCCGCTCCGAACGCCGTACTTCCGGTCACACGCCGGTGCAAGAATGCCGCTCCCAGCGCGTACTTGCGATGTCTTCAGTCTCCACCGTCTCCGCCCCACCGGTCGTCCTGCCGGAGGCCAAGCCGATGCCGGTGCAGATCGGCAAGTACCGCATTCTCGGCCGGCTCGGCGACGGCGCGACGAGCGAGGTCTTCCTCGGCTACGACGATTTCCAGGGCCGCAACGTCGCTATCAAGCGGGTCCGCGCGTCGACTGCGGCCGACCCGGTCGACGGCCACTACTCGGAGCGCTTCTTCGCCGCCGAGGCGGCGCTCGTCGGCCGGCTGCAGCACCCGAACGTGGTGCAGATCTTCGATGCCGTGTCCGACCCGCTCGAGCCGTATCTGGTCATGGAGTACGTGGCGGGCAGCACGCTGCGCCCGTACTGTCGCGCCGACCAGCTGCTCTCGCTCGAGCTCGTCGTCGAGATCGGCTTCAAGTGTGCGATGGCGCTCGGCTACGTCTATCGCCAGGGGCTGATCCACCGCGACGTCAAGCCGGCCAACCTGCTCGCCGTGCTCAACAACGGCACGATCACCGACGTCAAGATCACCGACTTCGGCAGCGTGCTGAACCTCGGCTCGGATGTGACCCAGATCCACCGCGTCGGGTCTCTGGCCTACATGTCGCCCGAGCAACTCGACGGCGGAACGCTCGACTGCCGCGCCGACATCTACTCGCTCGGCGCCGTGCTGTATCACCTCATCGCCGGCCGGCCGATCTTCGATGCCCAGGTGCAGTCGGCGATGATGCATCAGATCTACAACGTCAAGCCGGCGCCTCTGGCAGGCATCCGCGGCGGCGTCAGTGCGGGGCTCGACGCGGTGATCCAGAAGGCGCTCGAAAAGCAGCCGGGCAGCCGTTACAACGACTGGGGTGAGTTCGCGCAGGCGCTCTCGGAGCTGGTCACGACGCAGCAGGTGCCGCGCGGCCAGTTCCAGGGTGTCCTCGATTCGGAGCGTTTCACCTTGCTGCGCACGCTCGAGTTCTTCGCCAACTTCGGCGACGTCGAGCTGTGGGAGGTCGTGCATCGCGCCAGGTGGCAACGCTTCCACTTCGGCCACGCGCTCTATCGCAAGGGCGAGGAAGGCAGCAGCTTTCACATCATCGCGCAGGGCGAGGTCGAGGTCTTTCGCGACGGCAAGAAAGTGGCGCAGCTCGGCTCGGGCACCTCGGTCGGCGAAATGGCGTACCTCGCGCCGAGCGCCGAGTTGAAGAAGCACAGCACCGACGTCATCGTCACCGAGCCGGCGACCACGATCTCCTTCACCCCCGAAACGCTGATGCAGCTGAGCCCGAACTGCCGCCACCTGTTCCACGATTCGTTCATCAAGGTGCTGGTGCGGCGTCTCCATTCGGCGCACGAGCAGCTCGCGCACCCACGGCGCATCTTCTGAGCCGTTGCGGCCGGGTCCTGCCGGCAGCCTTGCCGACCCCGACGCGGGGACGCCTTGTTGGCGGATAGGTTCTAACGTGCTCCAATCGCGGCCGGTCGGCGCGCTCGAAGAGGCGCCATCCCTCGGATCGCAACAGGAGACCTCATGAAGCAACTGCTCGGTATTTCCGCCGCCCTGGCGATGGCGTTCTCGGCCTCGGCGTTCGCCGCTGACCCTCCGGCGAGCGCGCCGATGACGGCGCAGCAGACGAAGATGGGCGACTGCAACAAGCAGGCGGCCGGCAAGAAGGGTGACGAGCGCAAGGCGTTCATGAAGACGTGCCTGTCGGCCGGCGGCGCCACCGCGCCGGCAACGCCGATGACGCAGCAGGAAAAGATGAAGAAGTGCAACGCCGACGCCACCGGCAAGAAGGGTGACGAGCGCAAGGCGTTCATGAAGAGCTGCCTGTCGGCGTAGGCCCTCGCGCCGGCGCGGCGCAGTGTATCGACGACGCCTCGGCGCTGGCGTCGCAGTGGCTGCGCGTCGTCGTCGCGGCCCTCGAGCGGCCCCCGGGTTTCATCAGCGCGACATTGTCGAACGCCCTGTATCCGCCGGCGAGCTCCGGATCCACGACCAGTACGGCGCGCACGGCGTCAAAAGGGGGCCACCGGCGACCTCGTCGTCTACCCGGCAACGAGCCTGCACCAGGTCGCGCCGATCACACGCGGCGTTCGCCTGGCCTGCGTCTTCTGGGTCCAGAACCTGGTCCGCGACGACAGCCAGCGCGCCCTGCTGTTCGACATGGACACGGCGATCGGGCGCCTGAACCAGCAAGCAGCGGACGAGCCGGCGCGCCGGCTCCTCGTCGGCTGCTACCACAGCCTGCTGGGGCCCGGCCGCAAACGCATCGACCGCGCCGCCGCGCCGCCCGAAACGAAGCGAACCGGGCGCCTCGCGTAAATTAGCCGCATGGACGCACCTCCTGCTCCGCTTCGCGCCGTCCTCTTCGACGCCTACGGCACGCTGTTCGACGTCTACAGCGTCGGCGTCGAAGCCGAGCGGCGGTTTCCCGGCGCGGGCGAGCGTCTCGGCGTGCTCTGGCGCGACAAGCAGATCGAGTACACGCGGCTCACCTCGATGAGTGGCAAGACGCGCAGCTTTCGCGACTGCACGCGCGCCGGGCTTCGCTTCGCCGCCAAGCGCCTGGGCCTGCCGCTCGACATCGCCGCCGAGGACGCGCTGATGTCCTGCTACGACCGCCTCGAGCCGTTCCCCGAGAACCGCGCCGTCCTCGAGACCTTGAAGCAGCGCGGCGTTCGCGCCGGCATCCTGAGCAACGGCGATCCGGACATGCTCGAGGCCGTCGTTCGTCATGCCGGCTTCGCCGACATGCTCGATCCGGTGCTGAGCGTCGAAGGGACCGGTCGCTTCAAGACCGACCCGGCGACCTATGCGCTCGGCACCGCGGCGCTCGACCTCGCCGCCAACGAAGTGCTGTTCGTCTCGAGCAACTGCTGGGACGCCATCGGCGCCACGTGGTTCGGCTACACGACGCTGTGGATCAACCGCTTCGGCCTGCCGCTCGACGAGCTCGGCGCGGCGCCGACGCGCACCGGCACGAGCCTTGCGGACGTGCTCGCCTTCCCCTTTGCCTCACGGAAATCCTCGCCATGACACTCCGCCTGCCACGGGGCGTGGAAATCAACGCGCCCATCCTTCCCGGCTTCGACGCCGTGCTGACGCTGCCGGCGCTCGAACTCGTCGCCAGGCTGCATCGCGCTTTCGAGCCGCGCCGCCAGCAGTTGCTCGCGGCGCGGGCCGAGCGCGCGAAGCGGATCGACGCCGGCGAGCGCCCGGATTTTCTCGCTGCGACAAAAGCGATCCGCGAAGGCGACTGGAAGATCGCGCCGGTGCCGCCGGCCCTGCAGCGGCGCCGCGTCGAGATCACCGGCCCGGTCGACGCGAAGATGGTCATCAACGCCTTCAACTCGGGGGCGGACTCGTACATGACCGACTTCGAGGACAGCAACTCGCCGCTGTGGACCAACCAGATCCAGGGCCAGATCAACATCGGCCAGGCCATCCGCCGCACGCTCTCGTTCGGGCAGGCGACGCCGACCGNAACCAAGACCTATCGCCTCAACGAACAGATCGCGACGTTGCAGGTGCGGCCGCGCGGCTGGCATCTCGACGAGAAGCACGTCACGGTCGACGGCCAGCGCGTGCACGGCGGCCTGTTCGACTTCGCCCTCTTCATGTTCCACAACGCCGCCGAGCTGCTGGCACGCGGTGCGGGCCCCTACTTCTACCTGCCCAAGCTCGAGAGCCATCTCGAAGCGCGTCTGTGGAACGACGTCTTCGTGATGACGCAGAACGAGCTCGGCCTGGCGCAGGGGACGATCAAGGCGACCGTGCTGATCGAGACAATCCTCGCCGCCTTCGAGATGGAAGAGATCCTCTACGAGTTGCGCGAGCATTCGGCCGGGCTCAATGCCGGGCGCTGGGACTACATCTTTTCCTGCATCAAGAAGTTCAAGCTCGACAAGAGCTTCTGCCTCGCCGATCGCGCCAAGGTGACGATGACGGCGCCCTTCATGCGCGCCTACGCGCTGCTCCTGCTTAAGACCTGCCACAAGCGCGGCGCCCCGGCGATCGGCGGCATGAGCGCGCTCATTCCGATCAAGAACGATCCGGCGAAGAACGAGATCGCGATGGCCGGGATCATCGCCGACAAGCGGCGCGACGCCGAGGACGGCTACGACGGTGGTTGGGTCGCGCACCCGGGCCTCGTCGAGCCGGCGCTGAAGGAGTTCGTCGCCGTGCTCGGCGACCGGCCGAACCAGTTCGCGAAGCAGAAGCCCGAGGTCGACGTCAAGGCCGCCGACCTGCTCGACTTCCAGCCCGAAAAGCCGATCACGGAAGCGGGCCTGCGCATGAACATCAATGTCGGCATCCACTACCTGGGCGCCTGGCTCGCAGGCAACGGCTGCGTGCCGATCCACAACCTGATGGAAGACGCGGCGACGGCCGAGATCAGCCGCAGCCAGGTCTGGCAGTGGATCCGCTCGCCAAAGGGCGTGCTCGACGACGGCCGCAAGGTCTCGGCCGAGCTCGTCAGGCAGCTCGTTCCCGAGGAGCTGGCGACAATCAAGGCGGGCGGCTTCACCGGCAAGTTCGACCGTGCCGCCGAGATCTTCGTGCAGATGAGCACGCAGGACGCGTTCGCCGAGTTCCTGACTTTGCCTCTGTACGAAGAGATTTAGCGCTCACGTGCCCCGAGCATTGCCGTCCACCGACCACCCGCACTCCCGCGCCGCTCTGGCTCATCGCTTCGGTCCTTCGTATCGCTGGTGGGTGCTGGCGACGGTCATGATCGGTACGGTCGCGTCGATCATGGCTTCGACGATCATCAACGTCGCGGTCCCCGACATGGCGCGCGTCTTCGTCCTCGGCCAGGAACGGGCGCAGTGGCTCTCGGCCGGCTTCATGGGCGCGATGACGCTGTCGATGCTGACGACGCCCTGGCTGCTCGATCGCTACGGCTATCGCCACACCTACATCGGCGCCGTCACGTTGCTGATGGCCGGCGGCGTCGCCGGCGGCTTGAGTCCCTGGTTCGACCTGGTGCTCGCGATGCGCGTCGTCGAGGGCCTCGCCGCCGGCGTGCTGCAGCCGATCCCGGCGATCATCATCCTGCACGCCTTCGGTCCGGGGGAGCGCGGCAAGGCGATGGGAATCTTCGGGTTCGGCGTCGTCCTGGCGCCGGCTGTCGGGCCCAGCGTCGGCGGCATCCTCGTCGAATGGTTCGGCTGGCGCTCGATCTTCTTCGTCGTCACGCCGTTCTGCCTCCTCGCGATGGCGATGGCGCGCCGCTACCTGCCGGTCGCCGCTCCCGGCGGCGTGCCGGTGAACCGGGCCGGCGGCCGGCTCGACGTCGTCGGCCTGGGGCTCATCGCCGTCGCCGTGCTCGCCCTGCTCAACGGCATGGTGAACCTGAACGGCGAGACGATGTCGCTGGGCCTCGCGCTGCTCGTCTGCAGCGTCGTCGCGACGGTCGGCTTCGTCGCGCATCAGCGCCGCGGCGCCCGGCCGCTGATGGCGCTCGGCCTGTTCGCGCACCGGCCGTTCTCGATGGGCGGGCTCGTCGCCTTCACCTACGGCATGGGACTGTTCGGCTCGACCTACCTCGTTCCGGTCTTCATGCAGGAAGCGCTGCATTTGCCGCCGTCGCAGGCCGGCGCCGTGCTGCTGCCGGCCGGAATCGTCCTGGCGTTGACGATTCCCGTGGCCGGGCGCCTCGCCGACCGCGTCCCCGTGAGCCGCCTGGTCACGGCGGGCCTCCTGCTGCTGGCCCTGTCGTTCTTCCTGATGATCGGCGTCAGCGCCGGCACGGCGCTCGCCCTGATCACGCTGTGGGCCGTGATCGGCCGCGTTGGCCTGGGGTTCGTTCTGCCTTCGCTCAACCTCGGCTCGATGCACGGCCTACCCGACACGCTCATCTCGCATGGCTCGAGCACGATCAACTTCCTGCGCCAGCTCGGCGGCGCGGTCGGCATCGGCCTGGTCGGCAACGTGCTCGAATGGCGGCTTCGCGCGAGCGCGGCGCAGCCCGTCCTCGCCTATCACGAGACCTTCGCGCTGATCGGCGCGATCACCGCTTTCGCTGTCCTCGCCGCCTTCCGCATGGGCCCGGGACGCGCTGCCGTGGCGGCCGCATGAACCTCGACCTGGCCCACCTTCCCGAGTGCTGCGACGTGCTCGTCGTCGGCGCCGGTCCGGCCGGCAGCGCCGCCGCACAGCTGCTCGCGCGGGCCGGCCGCGACGTCGTGCTCGTCGACAGCCAGGCGTTTCCGCGGGACAAGATCTGCGGCGACGGCCTGATCCCCGACGCGCACCGCGCCCTGGCGCGCCTCGGCGTGCTCGAAGCGGTGATGGCCGAGGCTCGCTCGGCGACGACGCTCGGCTGCATCTCGCCGCGCGCCGGCCGCGTCGACGTTCCGGGGCGCCTGGCCGTGTTGCCGCGCAAGCGTCTCGACGAGATCATCTGTCGCGCTGCCGTCGCTGCCGGCGCGCGCATGTTCGCCCCGGCGCGCTTCGTCGCGCCGATGCGCGAAGACGGCGCGAGCGGTCGCGTGAATGTGGACGACGCAGCAGGCCGGGCGAATGTCGACACCGCGACGGGTCGCGTAAATGACGACGCAGCGGCAGATCGCGTCGTGGGTGCGACGCTGCGCCACGGCGACACCGAGCGCACGATCCGGGCGCGCTGGGTCGTGCTGGCGACCGGCGCCCAGCCGCAGGCGACGCTCGCCGCGGGCGTGTGCCAGCGGCGCACGGCGAGCGCGATCGCCCTGCGCGGCTACATCGAGAACGCGGCGATGGACGCGCGCATCACGAGCCTCGAGGTCGTCTGGCACCGACGTCTCTCACCCGGCTACGGCTGGATCTTTCCGTGCGGCGATGGCGTCTTCAACATCGGCGTCGGCGTCGCACAGCCCGAACGCGACGCCGGCGGCGGACGGACGACTCCCGGACGGAACCTGCGCGAGATGTTCGCCGCCTTCCTGCAGCTGTACGCGCCGGCGCGCGAGCTCGTCGCAGGCGGCCGCTGGCAGGCCGAGGCCGGCCAGGAGCTGAAAGGCGCACCGCTGCGCTGCTCGCTCGAAGGAGCGCGCCTCGAGGCACCGGGCCTGCTCGTCACGGGCGAAGCCGCCGGCAGCACCTACGCCTTCACCGGCGAAGGCATCGGCAAGGCGATGGAGACGGCGATGCTCGCCGCCGAGGCGATCCTGGCGAGCGACGACGACGCTGCGGTGCGCGCCGACTACGCGGCGCGCGTCCTCGCGCTGAAGCCGCGCTTCGACGTGTACGAGAAGGCGAACCGCGCCAACGAGCATCCATGGCTGATCGACCTGCTCGTCTGGAGCGCGCGGCGCAGCCCGCGCCGCGTCGAGCGGATGGCCGGGGTGCTCGAGGAGACGCACATCCCGACCGACGCGGTCACCGTGCGCGGCGTCCTGCGCCGGCTGTTCGACTGGCGTTGAACGGGCGCGATACTCGGCACTTCGACTCTTCGCCGCCATGTGCCAGCTCCTCGGCATGAACGCCAACACGCCGACCGACGTGATGTTCAGCTTCACGGGTTTCGCGACGCGCGCCGAAGAGCACAAGGACGGCTTCGGTATCGCCTTCTTCGAGGGCGCGGGGGTGCGCCTCTTCGTCGATGCGCAAAGCGCGCGCCGCTCGCCCGTCGCCGAGATGGTTCGCCGCTATCCGATCAAGAGCGAGAACATCATCGCCCACATCAGGAAGGCGACGCAGGGCCGCGTCGCCCTCGAGAACACGCATCCGTTCGTGCGCGAGCTGTGGGGCCGCTACTGGGTGTTCGCGCACAACGGCGACCTGCAGGGATTCAGGCCGCGCCTGCACGGCGCCTTCCACCCGGTCGGCGCGACCGACAGCGAGCGCGCCTTCTGCTGGCTGATGCAGGAGCTGGCGAAATCGCACGCCAGCGTCCCGCCGATCGGCGAGCTGACGGCGACGCTGGCCGAGCTGTTGCCGCGCGTCGCCGCGCACGGCGTCTTCAACGCGATGCTCAGCAACGGCCAGGCGCTCTGGGCGCACTGCTCGACGCATTTGCACCACATCGTGCGCCAGCATCCGTTTGCGCGCGCCTCGCTCCAGGACGACGACATGACGGTCGATTTCGCCGAGCAGACGTCGCCGCGCGACCGCGTCGCCGTCGTCGTCACCGAGCCGCTGACGAAGGACGAGACCTGGCTGGCGTTCGCGCCGGGCGAGCTGCGCGTCTTCGTCGCCGGCGCGCCCTTCGCGCGCGCCTGAACGCCGCTCGTGCGCCGTTCCCGACGCTTCGCCGCACCGCGCGCGACGCAGCGGGACGGCCCGACCAGAATGCGCCGATGACGATCCGCACCGACGACAACTGGCTGCAGCGCCGCTACTTCACCTGGGCCGAGCAGCACTACCGTTGCATGCCGCCGCGCCTGCGCGCCGATGTCGAGCGGGTCGACCGCTGGCTCTACAGCTGGCACGGTGCGATCGTCTGGTTCGGCCTCGCCGCTGCCGTCGTCGGCAGCAGCCTGGCCCTCGAGAACGCCGGGCTTCCGTTGCCGCTCGCGATCGGCGCCAGCGTCGCGGCCTGGCTCGCGATTCCGCTCGCCGTTATCGGCGCCTGGCTGCAGCCTGAGCGCTTCTCCGGCTACCGCCGCAAGGCGGTACGCAACGGGGTCGTCGTCACCTGCGGCGTCTATCTCGGCGTCGCGATCAGCTTCTTCGTCCTGCGTACCGTCCGGCACGGCGGGCTCGATCTCGCCACGCTCGGCGCCGACGCGCGCAGCGCCGCCGTCGACGTGGCGCCGCTGCTCGCCCTCGGCGCGATCGTGCTCGGTGCCGTGATCGAGCTGACGGCGTTCGCGCGCCGCCGCGTCCTGCGCGCCGAGCTCGAGCTCGCCGCCCGCGTCGGCGAGCGCGACGCGGCGGCGCGGCAAGCGGCCGAAGCGCGGCTGCGCCTGCTGCAAGGGCAGATCAGGCCGCACTTCATCTTCAACACGCTGGCCTCGCTGCAGCACTGGGTCGATACCGGCGACGCCCGGGCCGGACCGTTGCTGCGATCGCTGACCGCTTTCTTGCGCAGCACGACCGAAGCGCTGGCCGCGCCGTTCGCGACACTGGGCGACGAATGCGAGGCAGCGCGCCACTACTTCGCGATCATGCAGGCGCGCTTGGGCGAGCGGCTCGTCTACCGCGTCGACGTCACCGCCGACTGCGCCGGCGTCGAGGTGCCGGCCGGCCTCGTCCTGACCCTGGTCGAAAACGCCGTCGAGCACGGCATCGAGCCGGTGCTCGCCGGCGGGACCGTCGAGGTCACGGCCCGGCGCGAAGGCGCCGCCGTCGTGCTGCGCGTCGACGACGACGGCGCCGGGCTCGGCGATCCTGCCGTCGCGGGCAACGCGCTGCGTCGCGGCGTCGGCATCGCCAACAGCCGCGAACGCCTTCGCCATCGCTACGATGCGGGGGCCACGCTCGAGCTCCTGCCCGGACCGAACGGCCGGGGAACCGAAGCGCTCGTGCGAATCGACGCCGCGCCGCCATGACGACCGCTCTCATCGCCGACGACGAAGAGGCGCCGCGCCAGCAGCTGCGC
>JGI24140J50213_10000160_pt1 | contig 31213 bp, 20 predicted proteins | sample BarGraIncu00222A_FD_50213 | JGI IMG/M metagenome (IMG submission 50213)
ACGTCGTTTCGAGTTGCTGGCGCAGAACCCAGCCGACCTTGCCGCCTTCGGTGCGCACACGGAACCAGTCGGTATGGCGCAGCTCGATCTCGATCCATTCGTTGCGCGCGGCGACGTGGAAGATGGGATAGCCGCGGCCCGGGCCCGTGCGCAGCTCGATGTAGGCGTCGGCGATCTGCACCTGCTCGCCCTTGCCGTGCGGCGGCGGCGGGCCCGGCGGCGTCGAGGCCGCCGCGGCGGGTGCGGGCGCTGCCGCAGCCGGCGCCGCGCTGGCTGCCGGTTCGGGAGCCGGCGCGGACGTCGGTCCGGCGGGCGCGGAGGTCGGCGCCGCTGTGGAAGCGGCAGGGGAGGCAGGTTCGGCCTGGAGGTCGGCCGCAGCGGCACGGCCGAGACCGAGCGCGCCGGCGATCAGCACCGCGGCCACGCCGAAGGCGCGGCGCTTCATTGGATGTTGCACGTTCCGGTCGCTGGATCGGGCGGCGTGAACATCGTGTAGGTGGCGGTGCTGAACTCGTCCTGCCCGTTGGGCGAGGGATGGGTGATCCAGTACTTGATGATCTGGGCGTTCGGGTCGGACTGGCCCGCGAAGATGAGCCCGCCGCCGTGCAGCACGCCGAGAAGCAGAGGCTTGTCGAGGAGACGGCTCTGCGTCGTCGAGCCGATGACGACCTCGCCTTGCGCCGAGTAGAAATTCTTGTAGATGTCGCTGGCTCGGATGACGGCGGGGGTGTTGGCGGGGTCGCTCAGGACGAGCGGCTGCGCCGCGGGCTCGAGCCTAAAGGCTCCGCCGGTGCCGGTCGCCGTTGCGTGGCAGCCGGCCCCGGCGCAGGTGTTGGTCGAGACCGTCCCGTTGAGATTGATCTGCAGCTGGGCCAGGAAGATCGGGTTGACGCACTTCTGGAAGTAGGCGAAGGCGAGGTGCTGGCCCGACAGCACCTGGGGATTGGCCACGGCCGAAGGAGTGTCGAACGGGTTCGACCCTCCTCCGCCGCAGCTTACGAGAAGCGCAGTGGCCGCGGCTGCGACGAGCGTGCGGCGCGCTGAGCGCCGGGACGCGGATGCGATGGAGACACGTCGTTGCAGCCAGGCCATTCCGTCAACACCCTCCGGCGATCCAGTTGGCGATCGTGTTGTAGTCGGCACTGCCGACCGGCAGGACCGCCGTCGTCACGCCGACCGCGCCCGGCGGATGCGGCACCGTCGAGGGCTTCGACAACAGGTAGTTCGACGCCGGGTTGCAGGTGTTCGAGATCATCGACAGGGTCACGCCGTAGTCGCCCTTCGGATCGCCGGTGAGGACGAAGCGGTTGTTGCGGAACGACGTGCCGATCGCCGGCAAGGTCGGGTCGTCGCTGCCGATCGCCTGGTGGCAGTACGCCGCGCAGGTCTTCGTCAGGATCGGCAGGACGTTCGCCGTGAACGAAGCTTCGTCGAGGCCATTGATCAGGCGGACGCCGCTCCCCGCATTGAACGGATCGTTGTAGTACTTGCCGCCGGTGTCCATCCACTCGGCCAGCATGCGCTTCTCGGCGGCGTTGAGCATCGTCGAGTGATCAGGCGCGCTCGCCGGCGGGTTCGGATGCGCGGCAAGCGCGTCGGCGCCGGCCATCAGCGTCTGGCCCCACAGGATCTCGGTGAGGCGGCTTTGCCGCGCCAGGCCGAGCGCATCGCCTTCGCTCGCCATCGTGCTGACGAGCGCCGGTCCGCGGGCGATCACCAGCACGCCTTCTTCGATCTTCGTCACCGGCAGGCCGGTCACGGGATCGAGGAGCGGGTCACCGATCATCACCTCGCCGTACGACTCGACGCGTCCGTCACCGGCGGTCGTGCCGGCGAGGGAGAGCTTGTCGGGGTCGTTGTGGCAGTTCGTGCAGGTGTTGGCACCACGGTCGCGCGTCCACAGAGGCTGGATGTGATCCGGATAGTTGATGATGCCATTCGTCGGCACCGCTGTTACAAGGTCGTCTCCCGGATTCGCGTTTCCTGTGTATTTCAGCGCGATTGTCGTGCGCGCGGTGACTCCGGCCTTGCTCGTGTCGGCCCAGACGTCGCTGTAGACCATGTCGGTTCCGAGCAGCAGCTTGGTCGCGTCGAGACGGGTCCGCGTGTCGGCGTAGGTCTCGCCCGACTTGTGCGCGGCGGCCATCGCCGGCAGCAATGCCGCAGGCACGCTGTTGACGACGGTTCCCGAGTTGATGGCGCCGCCGCGACGCGGGCTGTGGCAGCCGTCGCAGGTGCGACGCTCGCCGGGGCGAACCTGGATCCAGTTCGTGTGCGTCTGGAAGGCACGCCCCGTCTCGTCGACGACCGCCAGGCCGATCGGCGTGTTCGCCGGCACCGTGAGCTTGAACGAGCCATCAGGCTCGATCGGCGCATAGCCGAGGATCCGCTGCATCTCGAACTCGGTCTCGCCGATCGCGCTGCGCATGCCGCTCATTCCGGCGCCCGGCGCGACCGCTTGCACGGCGCGGATGAAGCGCGCCGGCGAACAGCCGTAGGCCGCGCTGGCCGGATCCTTCATGCGGACGATGTCGGCGATCTGCGAACGCGTGTCCTGCGGGTCCGAAGGCGCCGTCTTGGCGATCGCCGTCGCGCAGCCGGCGGGCAGGTCGGCCGCGGTCAGGACGGCGTCGCCCATGCGGCCGAGCTCGTCGGTGTCGTAGACGCTGCGCACGTCGAGCAGGCCCAGGTTGGCGGCGATCAGCGCCGGGTCGCCGGCGGTCGGCTGGGAGACGTTCGGCTCGGTGTGCGGCAGGACCGCGACCGGGTGCGTGTTCATGAAGCCCGCCGGCGGCGCGGCGACGATGAGGAAGGTCTGCGCCTTCGGGTCGAACATGTAGACCGAGTACGACGGCGGCACGTTGTTCTGCAGGTCGTCCGCGGCGACGTCGACCGTGAGGCGATTCATGTCGCCCACGCGCGCCATCTCGGCAGCCGTCAGCGTCGCGCAGGGAACGACGCCGACACCCTTGCGCGTGACTTCGCACGGGGTGAACGACGCGAGAATGCGGTCGGTACCGTCCCACAGCGGGTACGGCGTGGTAATACGTCCGTATTGCGACAGTCCGCCGTCGATGTTGAGCGCCTGGATCGTCGCCTGGTGCTGGCCGTTTCCGGTCACGCCGGGAGCCGAGGGCACGCTGTTCTCGGAGAAGTGGGCAGCGTCGATGAAGACGAGCCCGCCGCCTTCGTGCGTGCGCGACAGCGGCATCAGATCGGAGCTGATGAAGCCGGCGTTGGCGCCGGCCGGGTCCATGTCGCGCGGATGCAGGAAGCTGTTGCCCGGGCTATGCGCGCCGTAGAGGACGAACATGTTCGTTCCGTCGGGCTTGACCGTGAAGACCTTGAAGTGGTTGCGGCCGCCAACGTGGTCCCAGCGCGAGAACATGATGTCGCCGTTGGGGCGCACCGTCGGGTTGCGGTCGTGGCTCTGGTTGACCGAGATCTGCGTCACGTTGCCGCCTTGCGCGTCCACCGTGTGCAGGTTGAAGACCGTTTCTCGCTCGTATTCGTCGAGCGCAAGGTAGGTGTGGCCCGTGCCTCCCTGGTTGATGCTCGAGGTCGTCTGCCGGTTCGAGGTGAAGACGTACCCCTTGCCGGCCGGCAGGTAGCTCGGCTCGACGTCGTCGCCCGGCCCGTTCGTGATGCGGCGGAAGGTGCCGCCCTTCAGGCCCCCCGTCGTCATGTCGTATTCCCAGATGTTCCAGCGCCCCGTGCACGCCGGAGCTCCGTCGATCATCGCCGTGTTGGAGGCCGGGCAACGCATCGAGAAGACGAGCTTCTTGCCGTCGAACGAGACGTCCGGGCTTTGCGCATCGCCATTGCCCTGCGTGAACTGCGACGTGATGTTGATCTCGTTGGCACTCGCCGAGGCCTTCTCGCGGATCATGATGTCGCCGCCTGGCGCCGACCCGCCGACCGTCGTTGGATTCGCGGCGATCGTGTTGACGCGCTGCGCGTAGGCGATGGGCACGTCGCCGGCGACGGTCAGCGTGCTGGCCTCGTTGCTGGAGCCGCTGTTGCAGCCCGCGAGGGCAAGCGCAATGGCACAGGCAAGGGGGGCGGTATGCAGGAGCTTCTTCATCTGTCTCTCCTTGGACGTCTCAACAAAATGGGCGGGGGTCGTCATGAAATCGGATGGGCAGGGGAAGGCGTCAACAGGCCTGACGAGCAGTGCAGCGCGCCGCTCGCGTCGACCACCACGGCGTCGACGCCGGGTTGCGATTCGATCAGCCGCATTCCCTTGTCGAGGCCGAGCACGAAGACGGCCTTCGACAACGCCTCGGTCGTCAGCCCGTCGTCGGCGAGCACGGTGACGCTGTGCACGCCGCTCGGCGAACGCCCGGTGGCCGGGTCGATCAGGTGGTGGAAGCGCTCGCCGTCGGCATCGAAATAGCGCTCGTAGTCGCCCGAGGTCGAGATCGAAACGTCGACGAGCGGCAGCACCGCGGCCATCTCCCCGCCGGGTCGGCGCGGGTGGCGGATGCCGATCGTCCAGGGCCGGCCGCGCCGGTCGCCGATGACGCGGCTGTCGCCGCCGGCGCTGACGTTGGCGTGGCGGATGCCGCAGCGGCGCAGGATCGCCGCGGCGTTGTCGACGGCATGGCCCTTGGCGAAGCCGCCCAGGTCGATGCGCATGCCGGGTCGCCCGAAGCGCACCGTGCGCGCCTCGCGGTCGAGCAGGAGATGGCGCCAGCCGATCGCGGCGCGTGCCTGCGCCAGCGCCTCGGCGCTCGGGCGGATGCGCTCGCGATAGTCGTAGAGGTGTCCGACCGCGGCGTACGTGATGTCGAAGGCGCCTTCGGAAAGTTCGGCGAACGCTTCGGCGCGGTCCAGCAGGCGCGCCATCTCGGCGCTCACCGGCACCGGCGCGGCGGCGGCGCGGCGGTTGATCCGCGATAGCTCCGAGTCGGCCTTGTGCGGGCTCATGGCCCGATCGATGCGCCGCATCTCGTCCATGACCAGGCCGATCGCCGCCTCGCCCGCTTCGCGCTCGTCGCTCCACAGTTCGACGCCGATCGCCGTGCCCATGATCGCCTCCTCGCGGCGCAGCCAGCCGGCGCCGGGCGCGTGCGACGCCTCACCGCGGGCGGCGCCGCGGGAGTCCTTCCTGGGTTCAACGATGTCGAACATCAGCGCTGCGCTGCCTGCGAGTGAGGGTGGGCCATGACGGCAAGAGGACGATGCGGATGCGACCGGACACAAATGACGATCTGGCGCTCGGGTCGGTACGCAGAACACATGCCCGAGACTTCACCACGGCTGGCCTTCGAAATGGCGTCAATATTTGTTAGCAATGGCGCCCAGACCTTGCCGCGATCGCGGCCGAGTAGCCGATTTGGGCGGCTATGCGTGCAAGTGCTTCAAATGTGAGCAAATGCAGCCGACACAGTTCGCGAAACGCGACTCGGCTGTATCCAGGTGTTGCGCGGGACGGGCGCCGGGTGCGCCCGCTAGTCGCCGCCGCCGAAGGCGGCCTCAGATCTGCACCCGCGTCCCCAGCTCGACGACGGCGTTGTCGGGCAGGCGGAAGAACTCGACGACGCTGCCGGCGTTGCGCGACATCATCGCGAACAGCGCCTCGCGCCAGTGCGCCATGCCGGCGCCGCGTGTCGGCACGACGATCTCGCGGCTGAGGAAATACGAGACCGCGCCCTCGTCGATGAAGAGGCCCTCGCAGGCGCACAGCTGCAGCGCCTTGGGCACATCGGGTGCGTCCTTGAAGCCGTAGTTCACCTCGACCTTCCAGAAGCCGGCGACCAGCGCCTCGACCCGGACGCGCTCGGCGTCGGGAATCCACGGCACCTCGTGGAAGTTGACGGTGAGGATCACGTTCTTCTCGTGCAGCACCTGGTTGTGCTTCAGGTTGTGCATCAGCGCCTGCGGCACGGTGTCGGGGTTGGCGACGGCGTAGACGGCGGTGCGCGACGTGTGATGCACATAGCTGTCCGAGGCGATCGCGGTGATGAAAGGCAGCAGGTCCGGGTCGTCCAGGCGGATGTGCTCGATCAGCAGCTCGCGCCCGCGCTTCCAGGTCGCCATGACGGCGAAGATCGCCCCGCCCAGGAGGAGCGGAAACCAGCCGCCCTGAAAGAACTTGAGCGAGCACGAGGCGACGAGCACGGCGTCGACGACGAGGAAGAGCCCGGTCGCGGCGAGCGCCAGCGGCAGCGGGTAGCCCCAGGCGTGGCGGACCACGAAGAAGGTGAGCAGCGTCGTGATGAACATCGTCACCGTGACGGCGATGCCGTAGGCCGAAGCGAGGGCCGAGGAGCTGCCGAAGCCGAGGACGGCGAGCAGCACCGCGATCATGACCGTCCAGTTGACGAGCGGCATGTAGATCTGGCCGACCTCGCGATCCGAAGTGTGCAGCACCTTCATCCGCGAGAGCAGGCCGAGCTGCATCGCCTGCTTGGTCATCGAGAAAGCGCCCGAGATCACGGCCTGCGAAGCGATCACGGAAGCCGCTGTCGCCAGCACCACCATCGGCACGACCCAGGCCGCAGGGAAGAGGCGATAGAACGGGTTGTCGAGCGCGCCCGGGTCGCCGATCAGGAGCGCGCCCTGGCCCATGTAGTTGAGCGTCAGCGCCGGCGCGACCAGCCCGGTCCAGGCGAGCCGGATCGGGCGCTTGCCGAAATGGCCCATGTCGGCGTAGAGCGCCTCCGCGCCGGTCAGCGCCAGGACGATCGAGCCCATGACGACGAACAGGTGCCAGCCGCGCGCCTGCAGGAACGCGAGCGCCTCGAACGGATCGAGCGCGCGCAGGATCGCGGGCTGGCGCGAGATCTGCACCACGCCGCTCACGGCGAGCACCGCGAACCAGACGACGATGATCGGCCCGAAGGTCTTGCCCACCGCCCCGGTGCCGTGGCGCTGGACGAGGAAGAGGACGACGATGATCGCCGTCGACAGCGGCAGCACGTAGGCCTTCAACGCGGGCGTGATCGTCTCGAGGCCTTCGACCGCGCCGAGCACCGAGATCGCCGGAGTGATGACGCTGTCGCCGTAGAAGAGCGCGGCACCGAGCACGCCGGTCAGGAGCAGCCAGGTGCGCCGCTGCGGCGTGCTTCCGGCGGCGTGCGCGGCGAGGGCGGTCAACGCCATGATGCCGCCCTCGCCGCGGTTGTCGGCGCGCAGGATCAGGACGACGTACTTGAGCGTCACGACGACCATCAGGGCCCAGAAGATCACCGACACCGCACCGACGATGTGATGCGCGTCGAGCGGAACGCCGTTGGCGGGGTTGAACACCTCCTTCATCGTGTAGAGCGGGCTCGTGCCGATGTCGCCGTAGACGACGCCGAGCGCGCCGAGCGTCAGCGCGGCGAGGCCGTGGCGGCGGTCGGAACCGTCCATGCTCGCGCTACTTGAGGAGCGTCTCGCGCATGAACATCACGGTCGCGTAGAACTGGAAGTCGGCGTTGTCCTTGCGCGCGAAGCCGTGCCCCTCGTTCTCGGCGCGCAGGTACCAGACCCGGGTGCCGTTGGCGCGCGCCTGCGCGACGATCTGCTCGGCCTCGGTGTAAGGGACGCGCGGGTCGTTCCTCCCGGCGACGACGAAGAGCGGCTTGCTGATCTTCGCGGCATTCGTGAGCGGCGAGATCCGCGTCAGGAACTCCCGCATCTCGGGAATCCGCTCGTCGCCATACTCGACGCGCCGCAGGTCGCGGCGATAGCTCTCGGTGTTCTGCAGGAAGCTGACGAAGTTCGAGATGCCGACGACGTCGATCGCTCCGGCGATCCGGTCGGCGTAGTGCGTCGCCACCGCCAGGCTCATGTAGCCGCCGTAGTTGCCGCCCGAGACGAGGACGCGCGAAGCGTCGAGGTTCGGTTGCGCGGCGATCCAGTCGAGGAGGGCACCGATGTCCCTGACCGAGTCCTCGCGCTTCATGCCGTCGTCGAGCGACAGGAAGGTCTTGCCGAAGCCGGCCGAGCCGCGCACGTTGGGGCGGATCAGGACGACGCCGAGCTCCTCGACGAAGTAGTGATAGCGGCCGATGAAGCCGAACTCGGCCTGCCCTTCGGGCCCGCCGTGGATGTCGACGAGCACCGGCCGCTTGCCCGTGAAGCGCGCCGGAGGAAGGTCGACGACGCCGGAGATCTCGCGCCCGTCGAAGGTCTTCCAGTGCACGAGCTGCTGCTCGCCGAAAGCGGCCATGTCGACGCCGGCCGGAGCGAACGGGCGCGTCCACGGCAGGGTCGTTCCGTCGCCCGGGTCGAGCGTTGCGACCTGGCTCGGTGCCTTGCTGCTCGTTTGTGCGAAGGCGAGCACGGGAAGCCGGGGATGGAAGTGCGCCGCGGTCACGCTGCCCGACGGAAGCAGGGGCGAGGGCAGCTCGTGGAACGAGTCGCCGTCGAAGAAGAGCAGATCGCCGCGTCCCTCGACGTTGACGCGGACCGCCAGCAGCCTGCCGTCGTGGCTCGTCGCGAACCCGGTGACGTCGGCCTTGACGTGACGCGTGATCGGGACGAGGCGTCCGTCGGCGATGGCGTAGAACATCAGCTCGCGGAACTCGCCGGCGCGGTCGCTGACGACGAAGAAGCCCGAAGCGTCGCGCTTCCATTCGCCGGCGAAGTGGGTGGCCTTGTCGGCGCTGCCGGGCGCCGGCAGCAGCTGTCGCTTCTCGCCGCTCGCGAGGTCGAGCAGCCAGACCTGCGATTCGGTCGCCGAGAGATAACGCGTCAGCGACACGCTGCGGTCGTCCCAGGAGACGCCGCCGACGCTCCATCCGCCGCCCGGCAGCTCAGCGAGCTTGCGGCGCGTTTCCGGATGCGCCGGGTCGACCAGCGTCAGCGTCTGCACGATCTCGGCGCGACGCCCTCCGCCGGCGGTGCGGTCGAGCGGCAGAGAAAGATAGAGCAGCCGACTCGAGCGGTGCAGCCAGCCTTCGATCTCGTGGCGCTGGTCGGGCTCGGTGACAAGCGTGACCTGCCGCGTTGCCAGGTCGAGCCGATAGATCTGTGCCGCTTCGTCTCCGCCCGTGCTGCGCTCGAAGACGACCGCGTCGCCCGTCGTCGGATCGAAGCTGCCGCGTCGCACCGGGTCGGCGAAGTCGGTGAGCGGCTCGGGCTCGGCGAGCGGCGAGACGAGACGAAAGAGCTGCGTCGTGTCGGCGCCCGCCTTGCGGTAGGCGACCAGCATCTCGCGCTTCGTCGGATGCCAGTCGACGAAGGCATGGCCGCGGAAATCCGTGTAGCGCGCGACATCGTCGGCGATGCGCTTGGGGATCGGCGGGATGCCTTGCACGACGAGGTTGCGGTTCGGCGCGATCCACTCGCCGGTCGCGTTGGCGACCGCCGCGCTGCGCCCGGCATCGACGACGGGCGGCTGCTGCGGCAAGGGCGCGCAAGCGCACAGCACGAGCGCTGTCGTGAGGGCCCATGCGGCGCCGCCGGGCGTGGCGGGGCGCGGCACCGGTATCCGCTGCTCAGGCATCGCGTACATCGGCGACCGGGGCGGCCCCGAAATCGCTGCGTTCCAGATAGGCGATGACGCGCGCCGCCGCGTCTCGGCTCGACGTCAGCTGCCCCGTTTCCTTGAGGCGAAGGAAAGCGGCCTGTTCGGGAAAGCCTTCGCTGGCGGCGCCGCGCAGGGCGGTCTGCATGTCGGTATCGATCACTCCGGGGGCGAGGGAAACGATCTTCGCGCCCCGCGCCAGCTCGGCCTGGTCGAGCGCTACCGCGCGCGAAAGATTGTCCATTCCGGCCTTGGCGGCACAGTAAGCCGCTTGTCCCGCCATGCCGCGCCGGCCGAGCCCCGAAGAGATGTTGAGGACGCGGCGCCGACCGGGCCAGCTGGCGGTGGCGCGCAGGAAGGCGGCGGTCAGCAGCAGTGGCGCCTCGAGGCTCGCGCGCAACGCTGCCGACAGCTCCGCGCTCGTGCTTCGCTCGAGCGCGCCGACCGGCGTCAGCATGGCGGCGTTGTTGATCAGGCTCGCGCTGGCGAAATCGTTGGCGGCGAGAGCATCGAGGCAGGCCTCGAGCCGTGCCGCTACCGCGATCGGCTCGGCCAGATTCATCGTCCACTGCTCGCAGATCGCGCCGACCTTGGCAGCCTTCGCCGCGAGCGAATCGTTGCTGCGACGCGAGATGCAAAGCAGGGTTCGATCGGCGCCGGCCAGCAGCCGATCGGCGATCGCTGCACCCATGCCGCGCGAGGCGCCGGTGACGATGTAGAGCTGCCGTGGCATGGCTTGTTCTTCTCCGAGCACATCGCATCGCGAAGGCGAGCGCCGCCGATGATACGGGCCGGGGCGCCTCGCTCGCCCGCGCCACCGCGGCAGCGCGACCTCGCGCCGTGTGGCGCGAATGCCAGCGACTCGCGCGAATCGCGTTGACGGTCGCGCCGTCGCCGGGCAGACTTCCGGCCTCGGCGAGCACGTGCTCTCGCCGCCGTCGCGAAGCCTAGCGCTTCGTACTGCAACTGCCCGCGAAGGAGGAGCCCCATGTCGAAGACCCTGCCTCCCCTTGCTCGAGCCGCCGCCGCGTCGGCCGCCGCCTGATCCGCGCGTAGTGCTTCCCCGGCCTCGAGGCCGGTCCGACCGAAGTTTCGCTTCCGCATCCGGCGCCGCACCGCGGCCGGCTTTGCATCGCTCGTTCCGGCAGGAGGCCTGCCGGCGATCGCGGCTCGGCGTGTCCCGCCCGGCCGCGCCACTGCACGCCACGGATTCACATGCTTCACTTCGATTTCGATCGCCTTCATCGCGTCGGGCTCACGCCCGCGCTCGCCGATCGCGCCCGCACCTGCGCCGAGGGCCGCGACGAACCCTTCGAGCTGCTTCGCGTCACGACGGTGCATCGCGAGACCCTGCAACTTCACGACGGCAACGTCGAGACTTCGGCACGCCCGCTGCCGCGCCTGGCCCGCGAAGGGCTGGAGGACGGCAGCGCGCTCGCGGTCGGCGACTGGGTGCTGGCCGCGCGCGAAGCGTCGGGCCAGCGCTGGGTGCACGAGCGCGTGCCGCCGACCTCGCATATCGCTCGCCGCGACGGCGACGGGCGCCGCCACGCCGTCGTCAGCAACGTCGACCACGCCTTGCTCGTCATGGGCCTCGACGACGACTTCAACCTGCGCCGCCTCGAGCGCTACCTGGCGCTCGCGCACGCGGGTGGCGTCGCGCCGCTCGTCGTGCTGACGAAAGCCGACCTTGCGGCTGCCGATCCGGCATTGCGCGACGTGCGTGTCGAGGCGCTGCGGCGCAGGCTTGCGGCACGCGTCGAGGCGATCGCCGTCGACGCGACGGATCGGCGCTGCGCCGCGCGCTTCGCCCACGTTGCCGGCGCCGGCAGCACCCTCGTCGTCCTCGGCTCGTCGGGCGCCGGCAAGTCGACCCTGACCAACGCCCTGCTCGGCAGCGCCGTGCAGGACACCGGCGCCGTGCGCGAGCACGACGGCCGCGGCATGCACACGACGACGGCGCGCTCGCTGCACCTGCTGCCCGGCGGCGCCTGCGTCATCGACACGCCGGGGCTTCGGACGTTGCGACCCGACGTCGACGAGGCGACGCTCGCGGCGAGCTTCGACGACGTCGAGACGCTGTCGGCGCAATGCCGCTTTCGCGATTGCCGGCACCGTGCCGAGCCCGGCTGCGCCGTGCGCGACGGCGTCGACCCGGACCGCCTGCGCAACTTCCAGAAGCTCCTGCGCGAGACGCGGCGCGATACCCTGAGCTACACCGAACGGCGACAACAGGTCTCGGCCTGGAAGTCGCGCGGCAAGGAGGCGCGGGTGCGCATGAAGATGAAGCGCGGCGAGCCGTGAGCGTGCTCGACGTGCGCCCGCTCAGGGGGGCAAGGTCAGCCGATCGCGCGTCGCAAGTGCCGGGAACAGGCGCAGCCACGTCGCCGCGACGAGCAACGTCCCCATCGCGCCGAGGACGACCGAGCCGACCGGCCCGAACCACGCCGCCGTCATCCCCGATTCGAACTCGCCGAGCTGGTTCGACGCGCCGATGAAGACCGAGTTGACGGCGCTGACGCGGCCGCGCATCTCGTCGGGCGTGTCGAGCTGAACGAGCGACTGGCGGATGACGACGCTGACCATGTCGGCCGCTCCCGAGACGACGAGCGCCAGCAGCGACAGCGGGAACGAGCTCGAGACGCCGAAGGCGAGTGTCGCGACGCCGTAGACGGCGACGGCCGAGAGCAGGACGTGGCCGGCGCGGCGCGTCACCGGCCAGTGCGTCAACACGATCGAGGTCGCGAAGGCTCCGGCGGCTGGCGCGGCGCGCAGCAGGCCCAGACCCCACGAGCCGACGTGCAGCACGTCGCGCGCGAAGATCGGCAGCAGCGCCGCCGCGCCGCCGAACAGCACGGCGAAGAGATCGAGCGAAATCGCGCCGAGCACGGCCTGGCGGTGGCGCACGAAGCGGATTCCGGCGAGCAAGGTCTCGACGCTGATCGCCTTCCTGATTCGCGCCGGCCGCTCGTAGCGGATGCCGGCGGCCAGCAGCCCGGAGACGACGAAGAGCGCGGCGCACACGGAGTAGACGACGTCGGCGCCGGCGACGTAGACGAAGCCGCCGATCGCCGGGCCGGCGACGATGGCGCTCTGCATCCCGGCCGAGCTGAAGGCCAGGCCGCGCGGCAGCAGAGCCGGCGGCAGCAGCATCGGCGTCAGCGCCTGCTGCGTCGGCATCTGGAAAGCGCGCACCGTGCCGACTGCGACCGAGACAAGGAACAGCATGTCGCGGTCGACGAAGTGCGCCCCCGACCCCCAGACCAGCGCCAGGGCGATTCCTGCCTGCGCCGCCATGCACACGGCGACGATTCGGGCGCGGTGGTAGCGGTCGACGACCTGGCCGGCGACGAGGACGAGCGCGAGAGCCGGGAGGAACTGGAACAGGCCGACCAGGCCGAGGTCCCAGGCGCTGTGCGTCAGGTCGTACATCTGCCAGCCGAGGGCGACGAGCAGCATCTGGTTCGCGGTCGTCCCCGCCAGGCGGGCGAACCACAGGCGGATGAAGGCGCGGTGCGCGAACAGCGCGACGGTCGGCCGCTCGAGCGGAGGGCGAGGCGTCAGTGCCTCGACGGTCTCGGCACGCTCATCGAGATCGCCTTGCGGCGGCAGCGGAATCGCGCCTTGCGGCGGCGACGATTCGCCGTCAGCCACCGGAACGCTGCATCTGCGCCGAAGAGAGAACCCGAACCCCCGGTTGGCCTTCGCCGACTGCGGCGACGAGCGCCACGGCGACGTCGGTGGCCCGGATCGGCCGCCACGCGCGTGGCACCAGGCCCATGACCGGCGCGACCAACCGCATCGCCCAGACTTCGCCGGCGCGCTCCGGCTGGCCGAGCGCGGCGCGATCGCCGGCCAGCAGCGAAGGCCGGGCGATCACGACCGATTCGAAGCCGAGCCCGGCGACCGCGTCTTCCATCTCGCCCTTGACGCGGTTGTAGAAGACGCTCGAGCCGCGGTCGGCGCCGAGTGCGGAGACCACACCCAGGCGCGTCGCGCCGGCCTGCCGCGCGGCCCGCGCGGTGGCGACGACGGCGTCGAAGTCGACGCCGCGAAAGGCGGCCTGCGAGCCGGCGACCTTGATCGTCGTCCCGAGTGCGATGAAGGCGTCGTCGACGCTCGGCAGCTTCTTCGGGAGCTTGGCGAAATCGACGACGTGAACGCGGACCGACGCTCCGCTATCGAGCCCGGCGACGCTGCGTCGAACGAGGACGTCGACCGACCGATGGCTGCGGGTCAGCAGCGCCAGGAGAGCGCGGCCGACGAGGCCGGTGGCGCCGGCGAGGAGGGCGGAGCGTGGGCGCGGCGACATGGACGCCATGCTACCGACTGCCTCGCCCGGCCGGTCGAACGCTCAGCGCTTGGGCGCGCCCAGTCGCGCCGGCGGCCGGCCGCTCGATCGCCCGTCGCGCGACGGGCCTTGCGGCCGTGGCGGCGACTGCCGGTGCGTGCCGCCGTTGCCGTTTCCGCTGCGCGGTGCGTCGCCGTTGCGGCGCGGCGCAAAGGAATGCCGGGCGCCGCCGCGGCCCGCGCCTTCGCCGATCACCATCCGGCCGAGCACGATCGGCTCGGGCCGCTCGTGCTCGGGCGGGGCGAAGCCGGGAACGATCTCCTTGGCGATCTCGTGCCGGATCAGCCGCTCGATGTCGCGCAGGAAGCCGTTCTCATCGACGCAGACGAGCGAGATCGCTTCGCCGGGTGTGCCGGCACGGCCGGTGCGGCCGATCCGGTGCACGTAGTCCTCCGGGACGTTCGGCATCTCGAAGTTGACGACGTGCGGCAGCTGGTCGATGTCGATGCCGCGCGCCGCGATGTCGGTCGCGACGAGGACGGCGAGCTCGCCCTTCTTGAAGTCGGCGAGCGCCTTGGTGCGCGCCGTCTGGCTCTTGTTGCCGTGGATCGCCATCGCGCTGATGCCTTGCTTGAGCAGGTGCTCGACGAGTCGATTGGCGCCGTGCTTCATGCGCGTGAAGACGAGCACCTGGTGCCAGTCGTTCGTCTTGATCAGGTGCGTCAGCAGGTCCTTCTTCATCTCGCGGCCGACCGGGTGCACCTTCTGGGCGATCAGATCGGCCGTCTGGTTTCGGCGCGCGACCTCGATCAGCACCGGCGCGTTCAGGAGGCGATCGGCGAGCGCCTTGATCTCGTCGCTGAAGGTCGCGGAAAAGAGCAGGCTCTGCTTTTTCGCCGGCAGCACCGCGAGCACCTTCTTGATATCGTGGATGAAGCCCATGTCGAGCATGCGGTCGGCCTCGTCGAGGACGAAGATCTCGACGTGCGAGAGGTCGAGCGTGCGCTGCCCGTGGTGGTCGAGGAGCCGCCCGGGCGTGGCGACGAGGATGTCGACGCCGCGGCGCAGCTTGTCGAGCTGCGGCTGCATGCCGACGCCGCCGAACATCACCATGCTCGTCAGCTTCGAGTGCTTGCCGTAGGTGCGCACGCTTTCCTCGACCTGGGCGGCGAGCTCGCGCGTCGGCGTGAGGATCAGGGCGCGGATCGGCAGCTTGCCGCGCTGGTCGCGCACCGCGGGCTTGTTCATCAGGCGCTGCAGCATCGGCAGCACGAAGCCGGCGGTCTTGCCGGTGCCGGTCTGGGCGCCGCCCATGACGTCGCCGCCCGAGAGGACGGCCGGGATGGCCTGCGCCTGGATCGGCGTGGGCGTGTCGTAACCCGCTTCGCGAACCGCGCGCAGCAAGGGCTCGGCGAGGCCGAGGGAATCAAAGGACATGGAGTACTGCCATTGCATCGGCCTGCTGCCTGCACTTGCAGGCGCCAGTCGAAGGCAGACGGGAGAAGAAAGAGTCGGAAGCGACCGCGTCGGCGCTGACTGGAAAGGGTGGCGACGCGAGCTGCCATTGTAGGCGAAGCATCTTCGCCATGCTGGCGTCGCGCTCGCCGTGCCGGTCCAACCGCACGAAGCGGCCGGCTTCAGCGTCCCGGGTTCGCCAACGCGGCGCGGGCCTCGGTGAGGCGCGGGCTGTCGGGCACCTGGGATTTCGCGAGGAGGGCGACGGCGGCTTCCAGCGCCGGCCGCGCCGCCGCGGGTTGGCGTTGGGCCAGAAGGGCCCGGCCCTCGGCGAGGCGGGCCTCGGCCAGCACCGTCTGCTCGTTGCGAAACGACGGGGCAGGCCCGATCAGCGCGGCGGCCTCGCGGGACAGCTGCAGCCCGGCCGCCGGATCGTTGCGTAGCGCCAGCCGGGCGAGGCCGACCGTGGCGCATGCGCGTTGCCAGCGGCGCGTCGGCACCGGCCAGGCGTTGGCGTCCACCGGGGCGGCAGCCAGCACCTGGCGATAGGCCTGGGCTGCCGTCGCGAGGTCGGCATCGTCGCGTGCATCGCGCTCGAGGACTTCGGCATAGATGAGGCGCAGCCCGCGCGACTGCATCAGGTCGGCGCCGCTGCTTGCCTCGATGATCGGCAGTGCCTTCGCCGCCGCGTCGACGGCGGCGTCGTGATGCCCGGCGAGCGATTCCAATTCGGCCTGCAGGCCCAGGCTGAGGGCATAGGTCGGATCTTTCGAACGCTCGCTCCAGCGAGCGCTGGCGCTGCGCGCGCGCGGCAGCGCGGCCGCAACGTCGCCCTCGTCGGCGCCCATGGCTGCAAGCGTGAAGATGACGCGGTCGTTCAGGTTGCCGACCATCGAGCTCGTATCGCGAAGGCCGATCTCCTGCGCTTGCGCCAGCTCCGCATAGGCCGAGTCTCGCTCGCCGAGCTGATGGTGCGAGCGGCCCAGCCTCGTCAGGCCGATGCCGACGTCGCGGTTGCGGCCACTGTCGGTGGCAAGCGCCAGCCGCTGGGAGATCGCCAGTTCATCGGCCGACTCGGCGAAACGGCCCACGCGCTGGTAGAGATCGCCAAAGGCGTAGTGCGCCAGTCCGAGCGCCGATTCGCGCCGCTCGGCCTGTCCGGCGAGCGCCAGCATGGCCTTCAGCCGCTGCTCGGCAGCGTCGAACTGGTCGAGGCTCGTCAGCACCACCGCGGTCCATTGCACCGCGGCCGGATGAATCGGATCGCGCGGATGATCTTTCGCGAACGCCGCCGCCGCACGCTCGAAGTAGCTGAGCGAGGCATTGCGCTTCTGCGCGCCGAACGCGTTCAGTCCGAGTCGCCACAGCGCCGCGCCATAGCTCTCGCTGTGCTGCAGGCCTTCCCGCTCCATGACCGCCACCGCCTCGAGCAGAAGCTTGTCGGACTCGTCGATCCGGCCCCGGTCCGGCAGCGTCATGGCGTGCTCGACCAGTGCATAGACGTATTTCTCGCTGCCCGGCCCGTACACGTCCGCGGACAGGTGCACCGCCGCATCTTGGAGCGTATCGGCCTCGGCCGACAGGCCGTTGAGGCGATGCAACTCGCCCAGCGTCGTCAGCAACTCGAGTCGCACCGGCGGCGGCAGGTCACGATTGGCGAGCACGTCGGCGCCGCCTTTTTCGAGCAGCTCGCGGGCGGTCGTGTCGGCACCGTGGCCCGCCACCTTCTCGCCGACCTGGGTGGTGTTGAAGACGCCGACCAGGAAGTCCTTGATCGCACGCGCGTTGGCGGCTTCGGCGCGTGCCAGCCGCGCTTGCCAAAGCGTGGCGACGACACCGGCGCAGACGGCGATGCCGAGCAGCGCGGCGGCGGCCACCGCGACCCGGTTGCGACGCACGAACTTCGCGGCGCGGTAGCGCCAGCTCGGCGGCTGCGCGCTCACCGCCTCGTGCCGCAGGTGCCGGTCGAGGTCGTCGGCGAGCGCCTGGACCGTCGGGTAGCGTTCTTCGGGGGCCTTGCGCATGGCCCGGGCGACGATCTGCGCCAGGTCGCCGTGCAGCGCCTGGCGCAACTTGGGCACCGACGTGCCGCGGGCCTCGGCGGCTTTGGCCGTCGGTTCGACGCTGCCGAGCTCGCGCGGCTCGGCCTCGACGATCTCGCGCGCGAGCAGCGCCGGTGTCGCCGCGGTGCTGGCGTAGGGTCGGGCGCCGGAGAGCACCACGAACAGCAGAACGCCGAGCGCATAGACGTCGGTCGCGGTGGTAATGGCTGCGCCGTTGACCTGCTCGGGCGACGCGTATTCCGGCGTCAGCCCCGCCGAGCCAGCGCGCGTCAGCTCGCTCGCTTCGGCCTGCTCGCCGAGCAGCTTGGCGACACCGAAGTCGAGCAGCTTCACATGGCCCTGATCGGTGACGAGGATGTTCGCCGGCTTCAGGTCGCGATGCACCACGAGGTGCGCGTGCGCGTGACCGACCGCCTCGCACACCTGCAGGAAGAGGCGCAGCCTGGCCTCGATGGTCAGATGACGCGCGTCGCACCACTGGTCGAGCCGTTCGCCTTGCACGTGCTCGAGCACCAGGTAACGGGTGCCGTCGGCCATCAGGCCGGCATCGAGCAGCTGGGCAATGTGCGGATGCGTGAGGCGGGCGAGGAACTCGCCTTCCTGGGCGAAGCGTGCATCGCCTTGCCCATCGATCCCGGTGCGATGCAGCAACTTGACGGCGGCCCGTCCGCTGTACAGGCCATCGCCTCGGGTGGCGAGCCACACCTGGCCCATGCCGCCGCTGCCGATCGGCTCGCGCAATTCCCAGGCGCCGAGACGGTCGCCGGCGGCGTGCGTCGGGGACGCCGACGCGGCATCGGCGCCGGCTGGTGATGGCGGCGCCGCCGCGCCGAGAAAATCTTCGGCCTGCGCAGCGCGATCGGCCTCGATCATCGCCAGCAGGCGGGCATGCAGCGCGGGCCGCGAAGCCGCCATCTCGGCCAGCAGTGCCTGCTGGCCGCCGGCGTCGGCCGCCAGCCAGCGATCGAAGAGGGGCATCAGCTCACGCCAGGTGCCCCCGCCCGTGGCCTCGCTCATTGCGACCTCGTCGGCGCTGACGGGAGTGGCGAAGCCGGCCGCCTCGCCGGTGGGCGAAGCGCTACTTCTTGTCCTTCATGAGCTTGATCTGCTCCTTCTCGAACGTGAACTCCCAGCCATCGGCGGGCCACTTGCTCTGCGTCACCCACTTGCGCGCGAGCGCAGCGGCCAGGCTCTTGTACAGGCCGGCCTGGTTCTTGTTGTAAACCGGCAGGTCGTGGATGTTGTGCAGCTTGTTGTCCTGGCCGACGCTGTACAGGTAGTAGGTGTGCGTCGCGTCCTTTTCATTCGTTCCCTTTTCGGTGATCTGGATGCCACGATGCACGCCGGAGGAGAGCTCGAGATAGTCGAATTCCTTGGCGCCTTCCTTCACGGATCCCTTGACTGCTGTCATGTAACTACCTCGTCTGTTGCCGAAGCCTCGACGCTAGCAGGGCGGCGCGCGGCCGACAAGCCGAGCGGCGACAATGGGCGACCGGGCCTAGGGTCGAGGCATCGGTTGCGGAGTCCTTCGTTTGAGCGAATCCCAGATCCGGCAGCGCCTGGCAGCCATCCTCGTTGCGGACGTGGCGGGCTATTCGCGCCTGATGGGCTGCGACGAATGCGGCACGGTCGCCAACCTGGAAGGCGCGCGCAGCGTTTTCCGGGCGTCGGTCGAGTCGCACCAGGGCCGCGTCATCGACATGGCGGGTGATTCGGTGCTGGCGATCTACGAGACGGCGACCGGTGCCGTTGCTTCGGCCCTGGCGATCCAGCACGAGCTCGACGAGCGGGCGGCGCAGGTCGCCGAAGACTGCCGGATGCGCTTTCGCATCGGCATCCACCTGGGCGACGTAATGGAGAAGACCGATGGATCGGTCTTCGGCGACGGCGTCAACATCGCGGCGCGGCTGGAAGCCCTCGCCGAGCCCGGCGGCATCACCGTGTCCGACGCCGTCCAGTGCGCGATCAGGAACCGGATGAGCGCGACCTTCGACGACCTCGGCGCACAGCGCGTCAAGAACATCGCCGATCCGATCCGCGCCTACAAGGTGTACGACGCGGCGCGCCTGGCCGTTCCCACTGCGGCGGCCGCGGTGCCCGCAGCGCCCGGGCGCGAGCGCGTCGACAAGCCGCAGATCGCCGTGCTGCCGTTCCTCAACATGAGCGGCGACGCCGAGCAGGAGTTCTTCGCCGACGGCATCACGGAAGACATCATCACCGAGCTGTCGCGCTTTCGCGACCTCTTCGTCATCTCGCGCAACTCGTCGTTCAAGTACAAGGGCCAGGCGGTCGAGGTGCAGAAGTTCGCGCGCGAGCTCGGCGTCAACTACGTCGTCGAAGGCAGCGTGCGCAAGGTCGGCAAGCGCGTGCGCATCACGGTCCAGCTGATCGATGCCGAAAACGACCGGCACATCTGGGCCGAGCGCTATGACCGCGACCTCGAGGACATCTTCGCGATCCAGGACGAGGTGACGACGGCGATCGTCGCGACGCTGCCCGGACGGGTCGAGGCCGCCGCGCGCGACCGCGCGGCGCGCAACCCGACCGAGAACATGGCCGCCTATGAGTGCGTGCTGACCGGCAAGGTCCTGCATCACCGCAGCAACCGCGACGACAACGCCAGGGCGCAGCGCCTGCTCGAGCGTGCGATCGAGCTCGACCCCGGCTACGCCCACGCGCACGCCTGGAAGGCCTGCGTTCTCGGCCAGACCTGGGTCTACGGCTGGTGCGAAAGCCGCGCCACGACGGAGGCGAAGATCACCGACGCGCTGCGCACCGCGCTGGCGCTCGACGACAACGATTGCGACGTGCACCGGATCCTCGCCGCGATCAACGTCGTCCAGAACAACCTCGACCAGGCCGCCTATCACCAGCGGCGTGCCCTGAGTCTGAATCCGAACGACGATCTCGTGGTCGTCCAGGAAGGCGAGATCCTGACCTGGCTCGGCCAGCCCGAAGAAGGGATCGAGTGGATCAGGAAGGCGATGCGCCTCAATCCCTATCACCCGGCGCGCTTCTGGAGCCATCTCGGGCGCGCCTGCTTCGTCGCGCGCCGCTACGCCGAGGCGATCGACGCCCTCAAGTGCATTGCCCAGCCGGATGCGATGCAGCACGCGCTGCTGGCGGCGTCGTACGCTCGCCTCGGCAACGCCGCGGCGGCGGCCCAGCACCGCGACGCGGCGCTGGCGCAGACGCCCGCCTTCACGGTCGACGAACACCTGGCGACTCTGCACTACAAGCGGCCGGACGACCTCGAGCACCACCGGCAGGGCCTGCACGAAGCCGGCTTCGCGCTCTGAATCGGCGCAGCGGCGACAATAGAGGGTTGGCCTGCGCCGGTTGAGCGCGGCCGTCCTCCTTTTCCTCTTTTCGGCAGCATCAATGGCTCAGTACGTCTTCACGATGAACCGCGTGGGCAAGATCGTTCCGCCCAAGCGGCAGATCCTCAAGAACATCTCGCTCTCGTTCTTTCCCGGCGCCAAGATCGGCGTGCTCGGCCTGAACGGCTCGGGCAAGTCGACCCTGCTCAGGATCATGGCCGGCATCGATCACGACATCGAAGGCGAGGCGACGCCGATGCCGGGGCTCAAGATCGGCTACCTTCCGCAGGAGCCGGTGCTGGACCCGAACCAGACGGTGCGCCAGGCCGTCGAGGAAGGCATCGGCGGCGCCCTCGCGGCGAAGAAGCGTCTCGACGAGGTCTACGCCGAGTACGGCCTGCCCGACGCCGATTTCGACAAGCTCGCGGCCGAGCAGGCCGAGCTCGAAGCGCTGATCGCCGCCGCCGGCAGCGAGAACACCGAGTTGCAGCTCGAGATCGCCGCCGACGCGCTGCGCCTGGCGCCGTGGGACGCCCAGATCGGCCAGCTCTCGGGCGGCGAGAAGCGCCGTGTCGCGCTGTGCCGCATGCTCCTGTCGCGGCCCGACATGCTGCTGCTCGACGAGCCGACCAACCACCTCGACGCGGAAAGCGTCGACTGGCTCGAGCAATTCCTGCAGCGCTTCCCCGGCACCGTCGTCGCCATCACCCACGATCGCTACTTCCTCGACAACGCCGCCGAGTGGATCCTCGAACTCGACCGCGGCTCGGGAATTCCGTACAAGGGCAACTACAGCCTCTGGCTCGAGCAGAAGGAAGCCCGTCTCGAGCAGGAGCAAAAGACCGAGGACGCGCGCACCCGGGCGATGAAGAAGGAGCTCGAGTGGGTGCGCCAGAACCCGAAGGGCCGCCAGGCGAAGAGCAAGGCGCGCCTGGCCCGCTTCGAGGAGCTCTCCGACGTCGAGTACCAGAAGCGCAACGAGACCAACGAGATCTTCATTCCGGTCGCCGAGCGGCTCGGCCACGAGGTGATCGAGTTCGAGCATGTCAGCAAGAGTTTCGGCGACCGCCTCCTGATCGACGACCTGAGCTTCAAGGTACCGGCCGGCGCGATCGTCGGCATCATCGGCCCGAACGGCGCCGGCAAGTCGACGCTGTTCCGCCTCGTCTCGGGCAAGGAGAAGCCCGACAGCGGCACGGTGAAGGTCGGCGCGACCGTGAAGATGGCTTTCGTCGACCAGAGCCGCGACGACCTGACTGCCGACAAGACCGTCTGGCAGGACGTCTCCGGCGGACTCGACAACCTGACGGTCGGCAAGTTCGTGATGCCGAGCCGCGCCTACCTGGGCCGCTTCAACTTCAAGGGCAACGACCAGCAAAAGCTCGTCGGCAACCTCTCCGGTGGCGAGCGCGGGCGGCTGCACCTGGCCAAGACGCTGATCGCCGGCGGCAACGTGCTGATGCTCGATGAGCCGTCGAACGACCTCGACGTCGAGACCTTGCGCGCCCTCGAGGACGCGCTGCTCGAGTTCGCCGGCTCGATCATGGTGATCAGCCACGACCGCTGGTTCCTCGACCGCATCGCGACGCACATCCTCGCCGCCGAGGGCGATTCGAAGTGGTTCTTCTTCGACGGCAACTACCAGGAGTACGAAGCCGACAAGAAGAAGCGCCTCGGCGAAGAAGGCGCCAAGCCGAAGCGCCTGCGCTTTCGCCCGATGCATTGACCCCTGCGCCGGCTCGCCGCACGCCGAGATGCGGCGGATCGAGACTTTTGCCGGTTTCGAGAACCAATCCGTCGTCGTACCATCGAACGCGCCTCTCGATCCATACGCCGGGGTTTCGCCGCATGCCAACGCCTTTTCCGTCGCTCGCCCGCGTCCCGGGACTGGTCCTGGCTGCCGCCATTGCCCTGACCGGCTGCACGACCTTCCAGACTTTCATCACCGGCACCTCCGGTGGCGTCCCGGCCGTGAACGGCGGCGCCTCGGCCCCCGTCGGGGCGCTCGGGCCGGGCGGAGCGGCGTCGGGCCTGCGCCCGCCGGGAACGCCACCGGTCGCCGCCGCCCCCGGCGCGCTGCGCCCGTTCGCCGAAGTGATCAAGGAGGCGAAGCGGACCGACGGCGTGCTGGCCGTCTGGCAGAAGGACGACAAGGTCTGGCTCGAGCTCAAGCCCGACGACCTGAACGTTCCGTTCTTCCTCTCGCCGAAGCTCAAGACCGGCATCGGCGAGCGCAACTTTTTCGGCGGCCTGATGCAGGACAGCGGCATCGTCGAGTTCCGCCGCATCCATAACCAGATCCAGCTGATCTGGAGCAACGTCGACTACGTCGCCAGGCCGGGGACACCCGAGGCGCTGGCGATCGAAGCCGGCTACTCGCCGAGCCTGCTGGCGAGCGCGCCAGTGCTGAGCCTGCCAGAGCCCGAGCGCAAGTCGGTCCTCGTCGAGGCCAACCAGCTCTTTCTGGCCGACCTGCTCGGCTTCGGCATGGACCTGCAGCGCACCTATCGCCAGGGCTACTCCTTCGACTCGCGCAACTCCGCGATCACCAAGGTACGGGCGACGCCTGAGCTCCTCGTCCTCGAGGTGCTCGGCCACTATGCGACGGCGTCGATCGCCTTGCCGCAACCCGGCACGCCGCCTGGGTTCCCGCAGCCTTCGGCGCCGCGCTCCCTGCCCGACGCGCGCAGCCTCTTCCTGACGATCCACTATTCGCTGGCGCGCCTGCCGGCCGTCGCGATGCACGGGCGCAAGGCCGACCCGCGCGTCGGCTACTTCGAAAGCGGCCGCTTCGATTTCAGCGACGATCTGCAGCGCACGCCGCGGCAGCGTTTCGTGCATCGCTGGCGGCTCGAGAAGAAGGATCCCGAGGCTACGCTTTCCGAACCGGTCAAGCCGATCGTCTACTGGATCGATCGCAGTATCCCGTTGAAATACCGCGCCCCGATCAGCGCCGGCGTCCTCGAATGGAACAAGGCCTTCGAAAAGATCGGCTTCAAGAACGCGATCGAGGTCAAGGTCCAGCCCGACGATGCCGACTGGGACACGCTCGATTTCGGCGTCGCGTCGATCCGCTGGATGACGAACGCGTCGCCGACCTTCGGCGCGATCGGCCCGGCCCACGTCGATCCGCGCAGCGGCGAGATCCTCGACGCCGACATCGGCATCGAAAGCCTGTCGTCGCGCAGCATCCGAACCACGCGCTCGCAGATCCTTTCGGCGAGCGGCGTCGACAACGCTTTCGGCAGCACCGAGATGACTCCCGCGGAGCGCGCCTTACTGCTGAGCGGCCGCGCCTGCACCTATGCCGAGGAAGCCGGCGAGCAGATGGCCTACGCCACCGACGTGCTCGAGGCGCGAGGCGACCTGGAACCCGGCAGTCCCGAGGCCGAGGCCTTCGTCGACGCCTACCTGAAGGACGTGACGATGCACGAGGTCGGGCATACGCTCGGCTTGCGCCACAACTTCCGCGCCTCGCGCGTCTATACGCAGCGGCAGCTGGCCGACCCTGTGTTCACGAAGGAGCACGGCATCACCGGCTCGGTGATGGAGTACGCCTCGATCAACCTGAACTCGGCCGACGAGCCGCGCGAGCGCTACGGCACGCCGTTCAACGACACGATCGGCCCGTACGACTACTGGGCGATCGAGTACGCGTACAGGCCGCTCGCCTCGGGCCTGTCGGCCGCCGACGAGCGCGCCGCGCTCGAGAAGATCGCCGGGCGCAGCGCCGAGCCGCTGCTCGCCTACGGCACCGACGAAGACAACTTCCTCGGCATCGACCCGGAATCGCTCCAGTTCGACCTCGGCAGCGACGTCGTCACCTTTGCCAGGAAGCGGATCGCGATCGCTCAGGACCTGCTCAAGCGCCAGGAGACGCGCCAGCTTCGGCCGGACCAGGACTACAACGTCCTCAAGCGCTCGATCAGCTATGCGATCCGCGACGTGGCGCGCGCCGCCAACGTCCTGGCGCGGCAGATCGGCGGCGTCCGCACGGTCCGCGATGCACCGGGAACCGGGCGCGACCCGCTCGCTCCGGTGCCGTTCGCCGAGCAGCGCGAAGCGCTCGACCTCATCACCGTCAACCTCCTATCGGCCGACAGCCTGCGCGTTTCGCCGGCCCTGCAACGCAAGCTCGGCACCGATTTCAGCGAGCGCCTCGAGGCCCTGCGCGGCGGCGAAGGCTCGGCCCAGACCGACTATTCACCCTCCGGGCAGGTGCTCGGCCTGCAGCGCGCGCTGCTCGCAACGCTGATGAGCGACACGGTGGCGACGCGCCTTCTCGAAAGCGCCGAAAAGGCACCGAGCGGCACGACGCGCGCCCTGCGCATGCCCGAGCTGTACTCGCGGCTCACGCAGGCCGTATGGAGCGAGCTCGACGGCCGCGGCGACATTGCGCCGCTGCGCCGCGAAGTGCAGCGCGACCACATCAATCGCCTGGCCGCGTTGCTGCTGCGTCCCGCCGCCGCCGCCCGCGCCGATACGCGCAGCGTCGTGCGCGTCCAGGCGAAGAGCCTGCTCGAGCACATCCGCGAGGCCAGCCACCGCGCCGGCCTGAGCGAAGAAGCGCGGGCCCATCTGGCCGACAGCGCCGACACGCTCGAGCAGGCGATCGGCGCGAAGCTGCAGCGCTCGGGCGCCTGAGCCCGCCGGCGCACGCCTCCGCGCGGCGCCCACCGTGGCTCAGGGCGCCGATCCCGTGCTTCGTCGCACGCGCGACCGGTTCGGCCCGCACGTGGCTATCGTTGGCGAATGGATTCCACTCTCACGGTAAGCCCGCCGCTTCGCCCGGCCTGGCGCGTCGCTCTCGACGGCCTGACCTGGCGGCGCGCCGTCGTCGCGGCCGCGCTCGCCCTGCTCGCGGCGTCGGCCCTGAACCCGCTCTTCGTCACGCCGTTCGCGGTCCTGCTCGGCCGCATGCTCTTCATCGCGGCGCTGCTCCTCGTCATCTTCAGTGCCGCTGCCGCCTGGCATCCGCCCGGCGTGGCGCCGTGGCTGGCGCAGGTGCTCGCGATCGTCATCGCCGCGCCGTTCGCGACGCTGCTCGCCTACCTGCCGAGCGTCGACGGCCGCATCAGCAACATGATCACCCACGAGGGGCGGATCATGGGCTTCGTCGACATCACCGCGACCGTCCTCTTCATCGCGCCGCTGCTCGCGCTCGGCGCTCTCTATCGCGAGCGTGACGCGCAGGCGCGCTCGGCGCAGCTGGCCTTCGAGCTCGAGCGCAGCATCCTGGAGAAGGAGGCGCTCGACGCGCGCCTGAAGCTGCTGCACGCGCAGATCGAGCCGCACTTCCTCTTCAACACCCTCGCCAACGTCCAGGCGCTCGTCGAATCGGGCTCGCCGCAGGCGGCGCCGGTCCTGAAGAGCCTGATCGCCTATTTGCGCGCCGCCGTGCCCAAGCTGCACGCCGGGGCCTCGACGCTGGGCAACGAGATTGCGCTGGTCCGCGCCTACCTCGAGCTGATGCGCATGCGCATGCCCGACCGCCTGGCTTTCTCGATCGATGTTCCCGACGAGATCGCCGCGGTCGAGTTCCTGCCGATGAGCGTGCTGACCCTGGTCGAGAACGCCGTTCGCCACGCCATCGACCCGAGCGAGAACGGCGGCCGGATCGACGTCCATGCCCGCCGGGAGACGGGCAGCGACACGATCCGCGTCGTCGTCGCCGACAGCGGAGCGGGAATGAGCGAATCGGCCGTGCCGGGGACCGGTCTGGCCAATCTGGAAGGGCGCCTGTGCAGCTTCTTCGGCACGACGGCGCGCCTCGAGCTGCACGACGCCAGGCCGCACGGGCTGAGCGCCGAGCTCGTCTTCACCCCGGGAACGCGAGGCATGGCGTGAGCGGGCGGCGCGCAAAGGAGTGGCGATGAGCGCGGCGGCAAGCGCGCTCATCGCCGACGACGAGCCGCTCCTGCGCGAGCGCTTGCGGGCCCACCTCGCTCGTNTCTGGCCCGAGCTCGAGATCGTCGGCGAAGCGAGGAACGGGCGTGAGGCGATCGAGCTGTTCGAGACGCATCAGCCGCGGGTCGCCTTTCTCGACGTCCACATGCCCGGGCTGAACGGCATCGACGCGGCGCGCTCGATCGCGCGGCGCGCCGAAATCGTCTTCATCACCGCGCACGAGCACTACGCCGTGCAGGCGTTCGAGCAGGGAGCGATCGACTACGTCGTCAAGCCCTTCGATGAAGTCCGTCTCGCCGACTCGGTCGCCCGCCTACGCTCGCGGCTCGCCGCGCCGAAGCCGCTCGGTGCCGGCTTCGAGATGGTGCTCGATCACCTCGCCGCCGAGCTGAAGGCGCGCGGCGGCGGCGAACGGCCGAAGTACCTGCAATGGATCCGCGCCTCGGTCGGCGCGAGCGTGCGCCTGATCCCCGTCGAGCAGATCGCCTTCCTGCGCTCGGACGAGAAGTACACGCTGGTCGCCTGGGAGGGCGGCGAGGTGTTGATCCGCAAGACGATCCGCGAGCTCGCCGACGAGCTCGACCCCGACACCTTCGCGCAGATTCATCGCTCGGTGATCGTCAACCTGCGCCTGGTCGCGCAGGTCGATCGCGGCTTCAACGAAACGGCCGAGGTGCAGCTAAAGGGCCGCCGCGAGGTGCTGCCGGTGAGCCGCAGCTTCCTCCACGTCTTCAGGCAGATGTGAGCAAGCGCGGCCCGCCGGGGCTTATTGCATGCGCCGCGGCTCGCTCGCCTGCGTTTCGACGGCGAGCCGGGTCGTCGCGGCGCGCTGCTTCGTGATCGTCACTGTCGGCAGCGTCACGACCTGCGTCGGCGCGGCATCGGCGTGGCGGGTGTTGAACATCTCCGAGCCGATCGCGGCCGTGCCAGCGGCCAGAAGGCTGAAGGTGAGGACGGCGATAAGGTTGTGGTCGGACATGATCCGCTCCGTTTGAATCGCGCACCGTTCGATACGCTGAGGGCAATGTAGTCAGCCGGCGTGAGGCTTCCCAGCGCCTTGCGACGAAGCGGGGATTGCTCGCGATGAAGCGCCGGCAACGGCGACAAACCGCGCGCCGCTCGCTGCCCGGCAAGGCCTCAGGCGCGCTCCGACTGCCGTGTTTCGTCGAACAGCGACGGCTTGAAGACGGCCGACTCAGTGCGGTCGTTGATCGCCCAGAGGAGCAGGGCGCGGCCCGACATCGGCTTGGCGAAGAGAAAGCCCTGCAGCTCGTCGCATTGCATCTGCACGAGGACCTGCTGCTGGCGCTGGTTCTCGACGCCCTCGGCGACGACTTTCAGGCCGAGGGCGTGGGCCAGCTTGATGACGGCGTCGACGACGGCGCGCGCGTCGGCGCTGTGCTCGAGGTCCATGATGAAGCTGCGGTCGATCTTCAGCTCTTCGGCGGGGAGCTTGCGCAGATAGCTGAGGCTCGAGTAGCCGGTGCCGAAGTCGTCGATCGACAGGTGCGTGCCGAGCTCGCCGAGGCGGCGAAAGGTCGCCTGCGTCGTCTTCGTGTCTTCCATCGCCGCCGATTCCGTGATCTCGCAGGTCAGCAGCGACGGGTGGATCTTGTAGGTCTCGAGAGCTCCGGTGATGCGTTCGACGATGTCGTCCTGGCGCATCTGGTGCGCCGACAGGTTGATCGCGACGCGCATGCGCAGGCCCTTGTCGCGCCACTGCCGGCTCTGTCGGCACGCGTCCTCGATCACCCAGTTGCCGATCTGGCCGATCAGGCCGAAGCGCTCGGCGATCGGGATGAAGGTGCTCGGCAGGAGGACGCCGCGCGTCGGATGCTTCCAGCGCAGCAGGGCCTCCACCGCGGTGACCTTGCCGCTCTTCGAATCGATCTTCGGCTGGTAGAAGAGCTCGAACTCCTTCGCCGCGACGGCCTTGCGCAGGTCGCGCAGCAGGGTGAACTGCGCTTCGGCGTCGGCGTCCATCGCCGTCGAATAGAAGCAGTGGTTCGATCCGCCGGCGCGCTTGCTGGCGTACATCGCCGCGTCTGCACGGGCGATCAGCTTGGCGTGGCTGCACCCGTCGGGGTACATCGAGATGCCGACCGAGCACGAGATCATCACCTCGCGGCCCTCGACGGCGTACGGATGCGACAGGCCCTGGATCAGCCGGGTCGCGACCTGCGCGACCGATTCGGTCGTCTGGACATTCGTGAGCAGGAGCAGGAACTCGTCGCCGCCGACGCGGGCGACGACGTCCTTGCCGCGCGACATCGCCTTCAGCCGCTGCCCGACCTGCTCGAGCACCAGGTCGCCGATCGAGTGGCCGTAGGTGTCGTTGACGGGCTTGAATCCGTCGAGGTCGATGAAGAGCAGGGCGAGCCGGCTGGCGTTGGCGTCGGCCTTGGTCGCGGCGGCCGCGAGGCGGTCCTCGAAGTAGACGCGCGTCGGCAGTTGCGTCAGGCTGTCGACCGTGGGCGGCACGGCGCTCGCGGCGCGCCGCGTCGGCTCCTGGTCGCGGGCCTGCGGCTGTCCGAGCGTCTGCAGCAGCACCGCGCCCATCGTGACGAGCGCGCCGAGGAGCAGCGCCTCGGTCCATGCCGGCGGAAACGCGGTGGCCGGATCGCTCGGAGTCGCCGCGGCCAGGGTGAGCAGCGCTGCGCCGAGGGCGGCGCCCATGACGCGCGCGGTATGCACCTTCTTGCTCGGCTTGAACTCGAGGGCGATCACAACCAGGGCCGTCGCCAGCAGCAGCACGGCGAGCCCCGGACCCCAGTTTCCAGCGCCCCCGGCGGCGCGAAAGAGGCCCGGGGTGGCGAACACGGTGTGCGCGTAGGCGAGGATCAGTGTCAGCAGCGAGAGGCCGGCGAAAGCCGGCAAGGTCTTGCGCGTCGCGGCGACGGCCGTTGCGCCGGCGAAGCCGGAGAGCGCCAGCGCGAGCAAGCCGGCGACGAGCGGGACGCCGGCGAGGGCGCCGCCCGCGGCGTCGCTCGGCTCGAGGAAATGTCCCGGCCACCAGAGGCCGCAGCCGCCGAGAACGATCGCCGATGTCTTGAGCATGCGGCCGATGCGCTGCCCGCGCGATCGTGCCGCTGCAAAGACCTCGGCGCCGAGCCAGAGCAGCGCCACGCTGATCAGGAAACCGGCGAGGCAGGGCAGCAGCCGTTGGCTATCCAGGGGGTGCATGAAGGGGTGGCGGGCAGCGTCGCATGCGGTGTCCCCCCACGGGCGCACCGAACCTGAGTCATTTCGGTACTGCAGCCGATTCCTTGAGCGCCTTCGTCGGAAATCGCGCGCCGGCGGCGGCGCGCGGGCTGCGGCGGATCGGTCCGCGGCACGCGCCGTGCCGCTATTGCGGTGTCGCGCCGGCGCTGCCGTGAAAAGCGCACGCTTTGCCGCGCGCAAACGAAACGGGCCGCGCGGGCGAACCCGTGCGGCCCGGAAACCCGCGGCGCGCGTGTCCGCGCCGCGGGGGTTGCGGTTCAGCGCTGACGCCGGCCGATGATCTCTACTGTCGGCAGGACGATGACTTCGGCGTGCGCGGCGGCGGCGACGCGAGCTTGCGGCATGGCGGCGTGTCGCTGTTGCGCTTCGGCGGCGAAGGTGAGAGTCGCCGCGCCGAGGATCGCGAACAGGGCGGCTGAGGCGGTGAGTCGGCTGATCATGGTGGGCTCCTGGCTGTGCATCGGGTTTCGATGGAGCGGACTCTAGGAGTGCGTCGACTCGGGCGCGAGCGCCTTGCGACGAATCCGGCAATGCGGCGGATGAACTGCGTCGGCGAGCGATGAACGCCCCCACGTCCGCGCCGCTCGCACCGTCGACGGGCTAGGAAAGCGGCGTCGTGCGCAAGAGCAGCCAGGCCAGCGCCGCGCCGCTGACGCTCGGTGCGAGCCGCGCGCGGACCGTGTGGTGATAGGCGTCGAGCCAGGCGATCTCGTCGGCACGCAGGAGCGCGGGCTCGATGCAGCGCGTGTCGATCGGACACAGCGTCAGCGTCTCGAACTCGAGGAATTCGCCGAACTCGCTCGATACGCTCGGCGCGGCCGGCACGGCGAGGACGAGGTTCTCGACGCGCACGCCCCATTGCCCGGGCCGGTACAGCCCCGGCTCGACGCTCGTGATCATTCCGGGCTGCATCGCCATCGTCGGCTCGGCGATGACGCGCGAGATCGTCTGCGGCCCTTCGTGCACGTTCAGGAAATAACCGACGCCGTGGCCGGTGCCGTGGCCGTAGTCCAGACCATGCTCCCAGAGCGGCGCGCGGGCGATCGCGTCGAGCATCGGCGACAGCGTGCCGCGCGGAAAGCGCGTCCGCGACAGCGCGATCGTTCCGCGCAGCACCAGTGTCACGTCGCGTTTCTGCGCCGGGCTCAGGCTGCCGATCGGCCACATGCGCGTGATGTCGGTCGTGCCGCCGCGGTATTGCGCGCCCGAGTCGATGAGGAGCAGCCCGTCGCCCTCGATCATCGCGTGCGATTCGGGAGTCGCGCGGTAGTGCGGCATGGCGCCGTTGGCGTTGAAGGCGGCGATCGTCGCAAAGCTCGGGCCGACGTAGCCGGGGCGCTTCGCCCGTGCCGCTGTCAGCTGCGCGTCGATCGTCAGCTCGGTGATCGGCTGGCGGCGCGAAGGATCGTCGAGCGCCGCTTCGAAGGCGGAGTAGAACTCGCACATCGCGGCGCCGTCTTCGATCATCGCGCGGCGCACGTGCGCGGCTTCGGCG